>Ga0136624_1000046_pt1 | contig 33366 bp, 29 predicted proteins | sample AntDrymUQ4692206_2_FD_104802 | JGI IMG/M metagenome (GOLD analysis project Ga0136624, IMG submission 104802) | Polar desert sand microbial communities from Dry Valleys, Antarctica - metaG UQ469 (22.06) | ecosystem: Environmental > Terrestrial > Soil > Desert | place: Antarctica: Dry Valley... | reverse complement strand
GACCGCGATCACCGCGCGGGCGGCGTCGGCGACGTGGACGAAGCTGCGGACGGCCGAGCCGTCGCCCCAGACCTCCAGGCACCCGCCCGCCGGCGCCTCGACCGCCCGCCGGACGAGGGCGTGGACCGCCGTCGACCGCTCCGGGTCGAACGACCCCCCGGCCCGCAGACGTTGCTGAAGCGGCCGACGACGACCTCCGGGCCTCCGGAGGCCGCGGACCAGCCGCCGAGCACCTCGTCAGTGACCTTGGACCAGGCGTAGCCGGACACGGCGGCGCCGACGAGCTCTTTAGCCGGAATCTGCTCCATCGTCATGTCATGGCTAGTCCTCCTTGCTCGCGACCGTTGCGCGGTATGCAGCGACGGTCGACCGGATGCCGTCGGCAAGGGAGACGGTCGGAGCCCACCCCAGCGCGCGCAGCTCGGCGCTGTCCAGCACGCGGCGGGCAGGCCCCTGTGGCCGGTCGCGGTCGAACTCCAGCGCGATCGCGGGATCCACCTCGTCCCGGATGGCGGTGGCCAGCTCGGCGATCGTGACCGGCTGGGAGCCGTCCAGGTTGTACGCGTGGGTGCTCACGCCGCGCGCCAGCACCGTCACGACGGCACGTCCGGCGTCCTCGACGTGCAGGAAGCTGCGGACGGCGGTCCCGTCGCCCCATACCCGCATGCGGCCCCCGGGCGCCGCCTCGACGGCCTTGCGCACCAGCGCATGGACGACGGTGGACCGCGCCGGGTCGAACGATCCGCCCGGGCCGTACACGTTCGCGAAGCGGCCGGCGACCACCTCGAACGCGCCGGCGGCGGCGAACCAGCATCCCAGCAGCTCGTCGGTGAGCTTCGACCAGGCGTAGCCCGAGACACGGTCGCGATTCGGGCTGGCCAGCTGGTCATGCTCGCCGATGAGCTCACCTGCTGCGCCGCTGTAGACCACTCCCGACGACGCCAGGAACACCCGGCGGACGCCCGCGGCTCGTGAGGCGTCCAGGACGCTGCGGGTCACGGCCTGGTTGGCCCCGAACACGTCCACCTCCTCGGATTCCTGGAACTGGATCCCGCCCGAGCGGGCGGCGAGGTGGACCACGAGGTCGACGTCGCGCAGCGCCGCGGTCAGCGCGGGCGTGTCGAGCAGGTCCACCGCCGGGTGGGATCCCGGCAGATCCCGCGGGTGCGGCGAGCCGGGCCGGCGCGGGCAGACCGCAGCGGCGCCCACGCGGTCGAGTTCGCGCACGACGGCGCGGCCCATGAAGCCGTGCCCCCCCGTGACGAGCACCGTGGCGCCTCGCAGCGACACCTCAGCCGGCATCGAGACCGTGCGCTGCCAGGTCTGCCTGCACCATCTCCTCCACGAGCTCGGCGAACGACGTCCGCGGCTGCCATCCGAGCAGCTCCCGGGCCCTGGTGGGATCGGCCTGGAGATAGTCGACCTCCGCCGGCCGGTACAGCGCCGGGTCGATCTCGACGTAGTCGCGCCAGTCGCGGTCCACGACCTCGAAGGCGATGTCCAGGAAGTCGCGCACGGAGTGGCTCTCGCCGGTGCCGATGACGAGGTCGACCGGTTCGGGCAGCTGGAGGATAAGGTGCATCGCCTCGACGTAGTCGCGCGCGTGTCCCCAGTCGCGCCGTGCATCGAGGTTGCCCAGCCGGATTCTCGTGATCTCCCCCTTGCAGATACGTGCGATCCCGTCGGTGACCTTGCGAGTCACGAACTCCCGACCGCGACGCGGGGAGTTGTGGACGACCACCATTCCGACCCCCGCCGCGAAGCGGCCGGACTCGGTTGCGAGGTCGAACATCCAACCCCGATACCATCGTCGGTCGGTCTTACGCACCTCCACTTGCGGCTTACGCAAGTGCGCACCCTTCCGACCGACAGTTTGGCCAGAGTTGAGGTTGATGAGGTAGCTCGAGCCGCCTCCCAACGCTCCTGGCTGCAGGTAAATGCTGACGCGTCGACCGAGTGCAGTCCGCGCGAGCCAGGTCAGGCCCGCGGCGAGCATGGGTGAGCAGGTGCGGAAGGACTTGAACTCATCGGTTCCATTACCGGCGCGCAGGCCGTCGCCCAGGTTGTACGCACGCAGAAACGTCGTTTGCAGCTCAGGGGCGGCGTTGAGAATACGAACTGGTATCCGCTTGTGGCCGCTGCGTGTGTAGAGCTCCTTGCGCAGCATGCGCAGGTAGCCGCGGTTCCCAATGAACTCAAGGGCAGGCGTACGCCGCTCGCTGAATCCGGAAGAGGCTCCCTGCGACTTCCGCCAAGTTCCGGCGCTCACTCGCTCCCAAGCTGCGGCGGTCCTCGTAAGCACCGCGTCGTCGTGGCACGTTACGCGCCCGCTGCCTTCCTCGCTGACGTAACCCTCGGCAGCGAGAATGCCGAGCAGCCATGCCTCCTCCTCTGTGAGCACCGTGGTGAAGGGAGAGACCGGCTGCGCAGCAAGTAGCACGTGGTCTCCTGCGCGAATCGTCTCCGCGCGGACCTTCCGTTCGCCGCCGTCAAGGAACACCTCGTGATCGGCGGTCGACTCGATGACACCACCTCGAACATGAACAGTGACGATGTCCTCTTCGTGCCAGGTCGCGGTGCGGGCGGTACAGGGCGACCAGGCCTCCCCATCCCAGACCTCGAGCCCGCCGCCAGGACTGGTGTAGCGGATCCCCGACCGGGGATCGGTGCGATGCGGAACCACGTCCTCTATGGCGACAATATCGATAAACCCATTGCGGCGCACGACGATCGGAGTGGCCGCCGGTACGCACTCATGGTTAAACAATATGCCGTTATTAGCATGCAACCCGTATGACTCGCGCGCGTTCACCGTCGCCCAGTAGGCGAACACCTTCGCGACGGCGTACGGGGAGCGGGGGTGGAACGGCGTCCGCTCGTTCTGCGGCGGCGGGGCGGCGCCGAACATCTCGCTAGACGAGGCCTGGTAGAAGCGCGTGTCCCGGTTCGCGGCGCGGACGGCCTCCAGCATCCGGACCGCGCCGAGCCCCGTGACGTCGCCGGTGTGGACCGGCTGGTCGAACGACGCGCGCACATGCGACTGTGCGGCGAGGTTGTACACCTCGTCGGGCTGGACGTCCTCCATGAGCCGCATCAGCGAGTGGGAGTCGCCGAGGTCGGTCACGTGCAGCGTCAGCCGAGGCGTGTCGCCCTTCACCAGGTGGGCGATCCGCGACACGCCGATGTCGCTCGTGGTCGTCCGGACCGTGCCGTGCACCTCGTAGCCGAGCCCCAGCAGGTGCTCGGCGAGGTACGAGCCGTCCTGCCCGGTGACCCCCGTGACCAGCGCTCGCTTCATGCCACGTACTCTATTGACCGAGGCCGTGCATGTAGGCGAGCCCTCGCACCGCCTGGGCGCCCGCGGGCCGGCCCGGTGGTCTGCGGCCCACATGCTTCCGCCGCTGACGCTGAATGCCTGGCTGAGCCACGACTACATCGTCGCCGAGGTCTGTCGCCTGCCGGCGGGCGCCGCGGTGCTGGAGGTCGGCGCCTGGCAGGGCGCCATGGGCACGCGGTTGGCCCAGCGGTTAAACTAGAAGGGGCTCGAGTTCGAACCCGTCTCCGCCGCCACCGCCGCGCGCCGGCTCGGCCGACTCGGCCGCGGCCGCCTGGTCAACGGCGACCTGTCGGCCCTCGGCCCCGACGAGCGCTTCGATGAGATGGGGCGCCACGGCCACGAGACGGCGCTGCCGCACTACGACTGGTCCGCGACGAGGCGCCAGTTCGTCACTCACCTCGAGGCATGGGCTCGCAAGTCGGGCACGGCCGGGGCGCTGAAGGTCACGCGAACGGCCATCCGGGTTCTCATCTTGATGCCATATGGTCGGTGCCATGCATCGTGTGACAGTGAACGTCCCGGGGCACGTGTAGCTCCGACTTCGCCGCCTCGCCGCGCGTGAGCAGGCACCGCTCGGACGCGTGATGGTGCACCTCGTGGAACGGGCGTTGCAGGGCGACACGTCGCCCTTCTTGCCGCATGCTGCCGGAGAGGCCGACGTCGACGACTTGGGTGCCGGCGCCGAGAAGTACCTTGGGAGGGCCTGGACCGATCCTGGTGTGCGACACGGGACCACTGGTGGCGGCGGTGGCCCGCACCGACCGCCACCACCAGGTGTGCCGCGCGCTGATCGAGCACCACCGACGGGCAGCGCTGGTTGCGCCCGTCACTGTCGCGGTCGAGGTGGATCAGTTAGGGCGTCCCCTCGTCCTGTGGTGGTGGGGTGGAGCCGAACATGTCGCTCGAGCTCGCCTGGTAGAAGCGCATCGCCGGGTCGACCTGGCGGACCGCCTCCAGCAGGCGCACGACGCCGAGCCCGGTGACGTCGCCGGTGTGCACCGGCTGGTCGACGCCCGGACGTGGGACTGCGCCGCCAGGTTGTACACCTCGTCCAGTCGCAGCCCGTCGATCAGGCGCATCAAATGATCGTCCTCCACGACGCGAAGCGCGAGCTCGTTACCGTCGTTTCCACGGGCCTGCAGCAGTGCGGGTCGCGGAACTGCGAACCCGCACGCGTGAGAACCCCCATCGGTTCCGACTGCATGGCAAGGAGCCCTATGCTTGGGGCGGGCGCGTGCGTCACCGCGCACAACGATCATTGGCCGCTCATCAACAGCCGGCACACCGTATCCCCCCCGTGCCGAGACGGGATGCGTTCGCATCGACGCCTTCCGGTGCGACACCTAGGGCCGACCGGCACGACCGCCCCGACAGACCGCCCAACAGAGCAAGGAGTCCGGCCCATGAACGGGACCGACCTCGTGGTTGTGGGGCTCGGCTATGTCGGTCTTCCGCTTGCCCGCGAGGCCGTTCAGGCCGGACTGACGGTCGTCGGCCTGGACGCCAGCGAGGCGAAGGTCGAGGCGCTGCGCGCGGGCCAGTCCTACGTCGACGATCTCGATGACGGCACGGTGGCCGACCTGGTGGCCCGCGGATTCACGCCGACGACAGATCCGTCGGCCATCAGCGAGGCAGCAACCGTCGTGATATGCGTGCCGACACCTCTGACCATCGACGGGGGCCCGGATCTGACGGCCGTCACGGATGCGGCCCGGACGATCGCCAGGGGCTTGAGGCGTGGGCAGCTGATCGTCCTCGAGTCCACCAGCTACCCGGGAACGACCGAGGAGGTGGTCGGTCCGCTGCTGGAGGAAAGCGGGCTGACGGTCGGCACGGACTTCCATCTGGCGTACTCCCCCGAGCGGATCGATCCGGGCAACCCTCTGTACGGGCTCCGCAACACACCGAAGGTGGTTGGCGGAGCGACCCCGGCGTGCACCGACGCGGCCGTGGCCTTTTACAGCAAGGTCGTCCACACCGTGGTCCCGGTGGCGGGCACCCGCGAAGCGGAGATGGCGAAGCTCCTAGAAAATACCTACAGGCACGTCAACATCGCCCTCGTAAACGAGATGGCGATATTCTGCGACGAGCTCGGCGTCGATCTGTGGGAGGCCATCGCCGCCGCCGGGACCAAGCCCTTCGGCTTTCACGTGTTCCACCCGGGGCCGGGAGTGGGCGGTCACTGCATCCCCATCGATCCCAATTACCTGAGCTACAAGGTCCGCACGCTCGGGTATCCGTTCCGCTTCGTCGAGCTTGCGCAAGAGATCAACGCGCGGATGCCGTCATACGTGGCAACCCGCGCCCAGCGCCTGCTCAACAGTCATTGCCTGCCGGTCAACGGCACCCGCATCCTCCTGCTCGGCGTGACGTACAAGGCCGACATCGCCGACGAGCGGGAGTCTCCGGCGTTGCACGTGGCCCGTCGGCTGCTGGACCTGGGCGCCGATCTGTCGTATCACGACCCCTATGTGCCCCGGTGGCGGGTGGGCGGTCGGGAACTCCCCTGCGCGCCCGACGTCTCCCGCGCCGTGCACGGGAGCGAACTGGTGGTGCTGCTGCAGGCGCACAGCAGCTACGACCTGGACGGCATCGTCGCCGAGGCGTCGCTACTGCTTGATACGCGCGGCTGCACCGCCGGCCCGCGCGTCGAGCGGCTCTAGGCACCAACTCGAGGAGGACCCGGGCCCAAGGCCGCGCCGGCGGGTTCGAGTGGCTGCGGTCACGCCGCGGGGCGTGAGCGCGGTTGGCTCTGACCCGCCGGGTGGCGCCCCCGGCGAACGAGGACCGCGAGGACCACTGTCATCAGCAGACCGGCGACGGCCAGTATCGTGCCGAGGCGCAAGGCCGGCGGCGCGTACGTGAACCGCACCACGCTGTGTCCCGTCGGGACCTCGACCCCTCGAAAGGCGTGGTCGACGTGGTGAACCGTCGCGGGTCGACCGTCGACCGTCGCCTGCCAGCCGGGGGCGGCGACGTCCCGAAGCACCAAGAGCCCGCTGTCCCCGGTCCCCCCGTCCACCTCGACCGCCACCTCGACGACGTCAGGATCGTCGCGGAGCAGGTCCGCCGTCCCCGGTCCACGGAGTCCGGGGCGCAGGTCCCCTCCGGCGAGCACCGTCCCTGACGGTAGGCCCGAGGCGAGCCGCTGCGGCGCGCGGGACGTCGCTGCCTCGACCTCCTCGGCCAGGCTCGCACGGGGCAGCGCGGACGGTCTCGCGTAGACCGTCCAGCCCTCGACGCTGACGACCTCGAGCGCCGCCCCGTCGTCCACCGGCGACCACGACGCCCTGGAGGAGACGACCCTGGCGGGGCAGTCCGTACTCGTGAGTGTCCAGGTCCCGTGCGCGGCTACGTCGGGAAGGGGGAAGACGGTGCGCCGACCGGCCTCTCTCAGCAACCGTCGGCTGGTGATGGCGTCCTTGCTGAGCTGGACCCACCCGCGGTCACACGAGGGGTCGTCGAGCTCGAGGTGGACCGTCAGCCCGCGCACCGGGATCGAGTCGGCCGGCCCGGGGAAGTCCAGCGGCAGGCGACCGGCCTCGACCGATGCGCGCAGGGGCTCGCCCACTTCCAGGAGCGGTTGGTCGTGGGCCTCCGCAAGGTACCGAACCGATAACCGGTCGAGGATGGGAGACCGGGGGTCGAGCGCGTCCGTGAAGTACGACTTGAGCCGGGACCGGAACACCTTCGGGTCCGCGGCCAGCAGCAGCTCGCGGTAAGGCCTGTAGGAAGGCCAGGCGACGCGGATGTCGCGGAGATCGTGGACAGCTGCCGCGTTCGGACGCAGGTTGCGGAAGTTTGGGGAGAAGAGCCGGTACTGTCCACCCGGACCCACGTCGTCTTCGACCACCTCGAAGGCGGGGACGTCGGGATAGACGGAGGCAGGGGGCGACGATGGTGTAAACCCCCACGAGCCGAACTGCAGCTCGGCACCGAGCAGAATCGCCAGTCCGAGCCCGACGACGAGCGGACGGCTACGGAGAACCCTGACGAGCACGATGCCGACCACGAGCCCCAGAATCGGCGGACCCAGCGCGAACGCGACGTAGCGCAGTGCCGACTGCCGGGCGGCGATGGTTCCGGCATCGTAGACCGCGAGCGCAACCACACCCAACACAGCGGCAAGCTGCCCGCAAAGCCAAAGATCACGTCCTCCGCCCTTCGCGGTGCCCCGTTCGAGTAGTCGCTCCAGACCCAGCCCGGCTGCGAGCGCCAGCGCGAGGGCCAGGAGGAAGCGAGACCGGCCGAAAGAGTTGCCGGAAAGGAACGGGAGCTGGTGCAGCACGCCGAGCACCGGGCCGCCCAAGAAGACGCCGACGAGCACGACTAGACCGAGCGGCAGGAAGAAGCGGCTGACCGGTCGGCTGGCCATGCTCCCCGGAGCGGCCCCACGGACGGCGACGAGCCCAATAAGCGCAAGCGCGACAAGTCCGACGGTCGAGGAGGCTTCGACCGGGTTGGCGTAGGCGCGCCCCGGCCACCACCAGTTCTGGTTCTGGAAGGCTCCGAAGAAGCGACCGGCGACCGCGGTAGCGAGCTTCTCGAGACCAGCGCGGTGCCAAATCGGATAACTCCGCTCCAGGCTGCCAGTCACAGAGAGGAACGACAGGCTGGGGAGTATCTGCACCGCCGCGACGGCTCCCCCGGCTGCGACGGCCCCCACCGCCGGCCAGGCTCGGCCCACAGCACTGCGGACGCGCGCGCCGGAGTGCCGAAGCGGCGGAGTCTCCGTCACAACGAGCCAGACGAGCCACGCGGCCGCGGCGTAGAGCGCCATCACGGCTGCCGCCGGAAAACCGCCCAGCAGTGTGAGTGCGGTGGCGACGGAGGTGAGGACGACCCACCTCGCACGGCGCTCTACCACCGCTCCGTGGAGCGCATAGAACAGCAGCGGTGCGATCAGGACCTCGTGGATCCGCAGCAGGAAGGCGGTCACCGGTCCGGAGAACGCGTAGCCGACCCCGGCGAGCGTCGCCGGGAGCCGCCCCAGCCCGAGGCGCCGGGCGAGCCCGTAGGTGGCGAACTGGCACCCGAAGAGGGCAAGCGTCAACCCGAGGGTGACGCCGACGCCGCCGGGGACGACCAGCTGCACGACGTTCCACGGGGCAAGGAGCCGGTTGTAGACCGCAGGGAACAAAGGAACTCCCCCGCCCACGTCCGGTTCCCAGAGCTGGACCGAGCCGTCTCGCAGGCCCTCGTAGAACTCCAGGACGAACGGAAGCTGCTCGACCTGGTCGAGCTGCAGACTGTTGCGGTGCGGCACGGGTTCAGCCAGGTAGCTGTCGTATGGCGCGTGTCCGAGGAGGATGTCGGTCGCGGCCATCACCCCGCCGCTGGCCAAGGCGGGAGCGGTGAAGACGAGCGCCGCGATGGCGAACGTCACCACGGGCAGCCAGGCCGGTACGTCGAGCCTGGCCTGCTGTTCGGTTGGCCGTGGCGCGGCGCGAGCCGCGTCCAGCCGCGGGGGTCGTTCGGTGATGCGCCTCACTGCTCGAGTCTTGTGGAGGCTGGAGTCGCTCTGCCGGCAAGATCGCGCTCGACGTGAGGACGTGCGCACGGTGGCGGGCGACGAGCCGCAGGATTGCGCCTGGCGGGCCGCACGACGAGGTCGTCGTTGGCCTCCTTGTCCATCCAGAAGGCGAAGAAGGTCGAGTTCAACGTCGTCACGACCAGGAAGGCAAGAGCGAGCGCCGTCATTTGGGGGACGTAGCCGTTGACGGCCGTCAAGTAGACCAGCCTGACCCCAAGGAGCACGGACGCAAGCGCCGCCATCGACGCGAACATGTAGAAAAACACGAGCGGGTGGAAGTCCTGGAGGACGTACTTGCGACCGAGACGCCACCAGAAGCGGCGCAGCAAGAGCATTGAGATGGAGAAGACCACCCGCAAGATCTTCATGCTCGAACGCTCGCCCACCCCGTAGAGGGGGCGGATCGGCACATCGGCGACCCGGCAGTCCGCCACGTTGGCCAGGACCAGCACGTCGTTGGGCCGACCGTACCGCGCGTACATCGACCGCCAGTCGATCTCAGACAGTGCATAGTTCGACGCGGCGGTGAAGCCCGATTGCGAGTCGGTGACGTGCCAGTACCCTGAAACGACCTTGGTGAGCAAGGTGAGCACGCTGTTGCCGAACAGCCGGACTCGAGGGATGCCCTTGAGTGCGTTGCGGCTGGTCAGCCGGTTGCCCTTCACGTAGTCGGCTTCCCCGTCGAGGATGGGCTGTATCAGCGCCGCCATGTCGTCCGGATGCATCTGCCCGTCGCCGTCCAGCGACACGGCAACGTCCACGCCCTGACCGCGTGCCTGGAGGTAGCCCTCGCACAGGGCGCCGCCCACCCCCCGGTTCTCGGCCAGGCGCACGAGCTTGACCCGCGGGTCGAGCGCCGCCCGTTCGGCCACGACGGCCGCGGTGTCGTCTGTGCTCGCGTCGTCGATGACGACGATGTCGTCCACGTAGCCCGGTATGCCGGCGAGTACGCCCCCGATCTGCGTCGATTCGTTGTACGCGGGAATGAGGACGGCGACCCGGGCGCCATCGAGCGTCACGCCGGTTCGATCCCGCTCGCGCTCGTCGCCTTCGTGGCCCCGGTGCCGAGCAGCCAAGGGAAGAGCGGAACGACCTCGGCGACATCAAGATGTGCCGCCATGCCGCGCTCAAGCGTGGACCGCCTCCAGTGATTGACGTGACCAGGAGTGTTGCCCAGACGCGACAGGTACCGTCCCCTGGACATGTTCCCCATCCGGTAGAACGGCTCGTAGGGCACAGTCACGACGATATGTCGTCGCGCGACGCGAGCCATCTCCGCCAAGGCCCGGAGGGGGTCATCGATGTGCTCCAGAACCTCGAAGGCGGTGAGAACTTCATATGAGTCGTCTTGCCAGGGGAGCTCGTAGATGGAGCCTTGCGTCACGGTGACGTGAGGGAACGCCTTTCGGAGTGCCTCACAACCCTCGAGCTCGTATTCCAAGGCCTCGACGTGCCGGTCCGGCAGGCTCCGCGCGAGATAATCGGTCATGATCCCTTCTCCAGCGCCAACGTCGAGGATGCGGTCCCCGGGCTGGGTCAGCAGGGCCACCCGATTTCGGGTGCGCTGAAGAAAGCGCCCCACGAGCCGAGACGTGACCGCGTTCTGGTTCACGAACTTGTCGTGATTGGTCTGGACCACGTGGCGGTTGACGGCGACAGGATCGCCGATCTTGCTCATGAGGGGATCTCCTGTTAGGCGGCGCCGAGCCGCGTAATCGTGGCGACGCCCAGTGCGAAGAGACCGTCGCTTGCGACGTGCATGGCGCGCGTGACGACAGCATACGCCAGCGCGCCGTCGGTGCCTAGCTGCGACTCGAGCAGGAGAATGAGGACGAACTCGCGGACCCCGAGCCCGGCGGGCACGGGCAGCACGGCGAGGCCGACGACCCAGGCGGCCGGAAAGCTTGCCGTGACGGTCAGCGATTCCCCGGCCATGTGTCCGGCTGTCGCCCACAGACCGACACCCAACGACGCCCATGCCGCGCAGGCCAGCGCGACGACGGCGAGCCGGATGTGAACCGGGCGGTCCGCGACGGCGAGCATCGCGCCGCCCAGTCCCACGACCACCGCCACCATTACGGTGAGGGCGGTGGGAATACCGAACCGCTGCGCGGCGGCAGCGGCGGCGGCCGGGGCTCCGATCGCCACGGCGCTCCCCGCCAGCGCCCCGGTGTGCCGAGCGACGAGCCCCAGCGCGGCGCGTGTTCCGTACCCCCTCCGCAGAGCGCCTCCCGCCATGCCGAACATGGCGGAGCCGGGGACGGGGAGGTACTTGACCACCTGTGAGGAGGCCCACAGCCGCGCGGCGGGTCCGACCCCGAGCAACCGGAGCATGGTCGCGGCCATCGACTGGAAGACGAGGAAGGCCGCGACGCCGGAGAACAGCGGCGCGATACCGGCATCGGCCAGGGACGGCGCCCGGCTCTCGCCGCTCGCGAGCCGGTATACGAGGAGTCCGAAGGCGATGACCGAAAATACTGCGCCCGCCAAGCCGGCCCACCGGGAACGGAGGGCGCTGAGCAGCCGGGTTTCGAACGCCGAGAGAGACGTCCCGGGGACTTTGGAGGGGCCCAATGGACAGCGAGCATAGCGACGGCGCCACGGCGCCACCCTGACCTGGCGGTCAGCACGTTCGTGGAGCGACTGGTCTCGCGGGCCTATTCCTCGGAAGCTGAAGCCCCTCGGTAGGACGCGATGACGGTCGCGGCTTCGCCGTCCTCGACGAGCTCCCCGTCCTGCAGCCACAGGACGCGGGAGCAGGTTCGCTCGATCTCGACGAGGTTGTGACTGACAAGGAAGACGGTGCCAGCCTCTTCGCGGATGCTCCTGATCCTTCTCATGCTACGCCGCCTGAAGTCCTGGTCACCGACCGCGAGGGCTTCGTCGATGAGCAAGATCTTTGGCGTCACGACCGTCGCGATGGCGAAGTGAAGCCTGGCCCGCATGCCCTTCGAGTAGGTCTGCAGCGGCATGTCGATGAACCGTGAGAGTCCTGAGAACTCCACGATCTCGTCGAATCGACGTTCCACGTCCTTGCGCGTCATTCCCAGGGCGAGGCATCCGATTTCGACGTTCCGACGGCCGGAAAGCGCCGGCTTGAGGGCGGCCCCGACCCCCAGAAGCGCGGGCTGCGACCGCGCGTAGATAGCACCGCGGGTCACGGGCAGCAGGCCCGTGAGCGCGCTCATCAGGGTGCTCTTGCCCGATCCGTTTGGACCGATGACGCCGATGCCCTCGCCGGCGTACGCCACGAAGGACACCCCTCGAACCGCGTGGATCTCTCGATACGGACGCCGCTTGAGCCCGCGCGCCCACAGTTCCTTGATGCCGGCACGGCGGTCCTCGTACACCCGATAGGTGACGTGCGCGTCGTCAACCAGGATGCTGACCGGCCGCTGCGCCGACGCTGTGCCCACCACCCCCCGCAGATCGGCCGCCGCGGCAATGTCACCCACGGCCGTAGCCCCGCTCCCCCGCTCGGAAGAACAAGAAGCCTCCCACGAGCAGGACGGCCGTCCAGATCGTCACCGACGCGACCGTGAGGCCGTCGACGGGCAGGTCGAGGATGGGCGCCCGGGCGAGTGAGACGAACGCGAACGCCGGGTTGAGCTCGAACAGGAGCCTATGCGTGGGGTCATCGACGAAACGGTCGACGGAAAACATGACTCCCGACAAGTAGAAGATGATCCGAAAGATGTGGGGCAAGACGTTCTGCAGGTCCCGGAAGCGGTCGGCAGCGCGGGCGAACACCAAAGCGCCTCCCAGGTTGAACAGCATCTGGGTGAGGTAGATGGGTATGAGCAGCAGCCAGTCTAGCCCCGCGCGCTCACCGGTCGCGACCGCGAGGATCACTATGATGCCGAGCATCGGCAGGAAGGACAACGTCCGGTTGACGATCGTGGAGACGACCAGCAGGGCGCGCGGGAACTGAATTGAGCGGATCAGCCCACCATTGGACACGATAGTGTTCGCTCCACCAATCATGCTGCGCTGCGTGAACTGAAAAGTGAAGACACCGATCGTCAGGAAGGTGATGAAGTTGTCGACCCCACGGCTGGTCCGCAGGATGAGCCCGAAGATGAGATAGTAGATTCCCACCAGCATCAAGGGATTCAGGAGGTGCCAGAGGTTGCCCAGAACGGTGTTCATGTTCTGAGCCTTTAACTCGCCCAAAGGGATTACCAGCGCGAACTCGCGCCGGTTCCAGAGCTGCCGGACGTAGTCGCGCAGCGGGATCGGTGCCCCGAGTCGGACCAGGTCCGGCCCGGGGGCCGCAGAGCTCATCTCAGGATCTCCTCCAAAGCGATCGATCGGTCGCGACGGAGCGCCCGGCTCCCCGGCATGCGTGACGGCCTCACGGCTGCTGCTATCCTCAGGCACAGGTTGGGGGCGGGTTGGGCGTGCGTCCGGACCACGCCGCGATCGCCCAGCCGGTGACGTCCACAGCGTACCGCGCACGGCGTTTGCGGGCCCGAAACTGCAGCCGTCTCCCTCTCACAGCGTCGCTACGGTACACGACAGCTCGGTGAGACCGCAGGTGATCGCAGGTGGTTGAAGCGCATCCAGCTGGCGATGCTTTCCAGCACGAAGAGGGCACCACACCACGCAGCCAACACCGTGGCGCCGTTTGCCAGGACCCCTCCGGCGAAGAAGAGACCCACCAGCAGCATCCGGCCGTCCCATCCGCCCCCGAGCGAGGTGATCCACCGCGGCGGTTGGACACGCTGGTGGCGAAGGCGGTACACGATGTCGTAGTGGTGGAACGCCACGGCGGCGAGCAGACCGTAGACGGCGGGCAGCGTCTGGGAGCCGCCGTGGACCGCGAGTCCGAGAACGAAGCCGTACTCCCCGAGGCGAATGAGCGGTGGCAGGAGCCAGGCGAGTCTTCCAGGCATACTGCCCGCACCAGGGCCCGCACCAGGGGCCGCCAGTAGGACGAAGACGGCGGCCGCGAAGACGGGAAGAACGTCCGACGACTCATCGATGAATGCAGTCGCCAACCCGATGGCAACCGCGCCGAGGAGTCCCAGCGCTAGTGCATGGTGGCGGAGCGGCGCGAGCCCCCTCGCCAGCATTGTCGTCAAGGGTCCATCGTCCCGATATGCCCGCACAGGATCCATCAGGCGATCGACCTCAGTACCCGGCCCATCGTGGTGTAGGCCGCGGCGACCGTGCCCCACACGAGCAGGGCCAGGAACGCCGTGCGGGCGCCCCACAGCGCGGCCGTGATGGAGATCAGCGCGAAACGTTCACCGATGGGCAGGATCAGGATTCGCTTGCCCCACTTCAGCCACGGGCGGCGCTCGAAGAATACCGACGCCTCGATGGCGAGCCGCCCCATGGTCTTCCCCCGGTTCGTCACCGGTTGGCCGGGGGGGTCCGCAGGCGTCGCCTCTTCCTGGGGGTGCGCCTCTTCCGGGCCATCGTCCACGGTCGCGGTCAGGTCCTGTTGGGGAAGGAAGACGGACAGCCGGTCCTCCGGCCAGTCCAGCGGGGCCTTCGGCACCGTTGCGATCGTGCGGTGCTGCTGTGCCGCGTAGGAGAAGTCGATGACGTGCCGGAACGTCTGCAACGCCAACGCCGCGCCCGCGAGCAGCCAGATGCCCTGCCCGGCGCCCTGGCGCACCGCACCCGTGGCGAGACCCGCGTAGACCAGGTACTCCTTCGCGCGATCGAAGATGGAGTCCAGCCAAGCGCCCAGCTTGGAGAACTGGCGGGTGTAGCGAGCCAGCTGCCCGTCGACACAGTCGGTGGTGAAGGACACCTGCAGAAGGAGGGCGCCCGCGATCAATCCCGGGGACGAGCCTTGGGCGAAGGCAGCGGCCGCCATGGCGCCGAGCACCATGGAGGTCACCGTGACGTGGTTCGGCGTGAGCCGTCGCCGGGCAGCCCAGCGCGCGAGGTAGCGAGAGTAGGGACTGACGAAGAACGTGGTGAAGAACCCGTCGCTCGCCTTCACCGCAGAGTCGAGCAGCACCCGGTCCTCGTCCATCCCCGCCATCTCCGTCAGGGCCGCGTCCACGTTCCTCTGGTCGAGCGGTCGGGCCCAGAAGAGCTCCCGGAGGTAGCTGCTGGTCAGCACCACTCCCGACCGGACGACAGCGGTCAGCAGGATGGAAACCGCGTCCTCCGCGGCGGTGGCCGCAGGATGAAGCACGGCAGCCCGGAACTTTGCGTCGAGGTCGGCCTGCATGGCGCCGACGTCCGGGAGCCATTTCTCGTTCCCTGCCTCACGCCTTACCTGCTCGATCAGCCCGAAGATGCCGGCGTGATGGCGGAAGAACAACTGCCCCCAGGACGTGACCTTCGTGGCCAACTCCGGTTCCCACCGTGCCGGCAACCCTTCTCGGCACAGGAAAGCAAGGTCGGCGGCGGCCCCCGCCAGGGCTGCGAGGTCGCTGGTGGCGACTTTCAGCATGCCCAGGAACGCCGCGGTGGGCCGAGTGATCTCGTGGTACGGCGACTCGGCAGAGGTGACGCGTCCCCGATCGATCCGCACCCCGAAGACCCCAGCTGACCGGACCCCGGCTGAGGACGCGATCCCGGTGGGGACGCGGGGATCATGCAGCAGTCCGGCCAGCACCGACCCATGCATGAGCAGCTCCCCCTGGAGGAGCAGCAGAGGACCCTCGTCCCGGGCCGCGAGCCGGGCGAACTCCTGGAATGCCGCTGCCAGCGTCCCGACCCCGATGACCTCCACACCGTCACCGGCGAGCGCCGCCTGGCACTGCTGCCGCCACTCCGGACGGGTCAGCACCGTGACATCGTGGACGCCGTGATCCTTCAGTTGCTTTCGTAGCCGCCCAAGCAGCGTGGTCGGACCGACCCGCATCAGGCCGGCGGCGCCGCCCCCGGACTCGGTGGCCGCGGTGGCGACCACGACGGCTCGGACCACCACATCCCTTCTCGGCTGCTCCGCATCGGAGCCTCGACAACGGCCGCTTTAGGCTACCCTCACCGCCGTCACATGCCGGCCGATGTCTCATTCCGGTGCAGGAGCTTCGACATCCGGGTGCGCATCGCAGGGGGCAAGGCGTTCAGCACACGTCGCAACTGGCGAGCGATGCGGGCGGGGATCAAATCTTCGGTGGGCCGCGGGACGCGGATGGTTAGCACGACTGCGCGGGGGTCGACTTGCACGCGAACCGGACCCGTCCGCTGTCTCGCCTGCGGGACCGCTGTCATGGTTACGTCGACCTGAACGCTGAGGTTGCCGAACTTGGTCCAGTAGGGAGTCACCACCCGCGGTGGGTCGCCGAACACCAGTGCGTGAAGCGGGCCCGCTCGCTGCTCCGGTTCTGCGGCGCCCACCCTCGTGGAGACGTCCCACCCCGTGCTCAGCACCCGGGCGAAGACATCCCACACCCCCGCTTCAAGCGGGGCCTCGGCTGCCGCGACGAGCGGTTCCAGGCGAGCCTCGGCGGAAAGGCACACGACGACGCGCCCGCCGTCGGCACGTGTCTCCACCTTGCAGTGCACCGGAAGGAGGAACTCTGTACTGCTGTCACGGGATTGGACGAGCACGTCGAGCCTGCTCCTGCGCAGCTCCGGAGTCACGTCCCGGTCCTCCGGGGAGACCTCCGCCAGGTCCCCCAGATCGAGGCAGACGCGGGTGCCGTCCCGGCGGTACGTCACCGGGCTGCCGTCCGCGCCCACGAGATGCCCAGAGAGCGCGATCCGCAGCGCCCCGTCCTGCCATGCGACCGACGTGAGGTGAACGTCGGCACGGACCCGGCTGTCGCGCTCCGCGAGCGCGACGAGCTGATCCAGGCGTCCCGCTTGCAGCAATCTGGACCGGACCCGCAGGTTCGCCGGCAACCCAGCGACCACACCGGAACCGAATCTCTCCTCAGCGAGTCGACGGATCTCTTGGAACAGCTCGCGCCGGTAATCGGGCGGGTATGCCAGCAGCTTCTTGCCGCCCAGCCGCCCCAGCATCTTGCCGCGATACCAATGACGCAGAAGGGAGTCGCGGAAAGCACCGGCCGGGACGTGCTCCTCGACGACGTCGAGGACCTCCCGCACGTTGTCGTAGTAACCACGGGGCTCGAACGGCCGGCGGGAGGCGTTGGTGTCGTCCTCTCGGCGGACCCAGTGGTAGCACGGATAGTCGCTCAGAACGGAGATGACGTTCGCCGCAAGGTAGGCCTTCATGACGAAGAGATGATCTTCAAGACGGCGCCGTCCCTCTGGGAAGCGGACGTCGTGCTCCGTAAGGAAGGCCTTTCGAAACAGCTTGTGGGGCGTCAGCATGGACAGGAGCGGGTGTTTCTCCAGCGACGCGTCGTCGATCGACCTTCGGAACAGCTCCCGTGGGATCTGACGTCCCTGGCCCACGACCTTCCCGATCACGATGTCCGCCCCGTTGCGCACCGCCATCGCGTGCATGCGCTCGAGGGCCTCGTCGCCCAACCAGTCGTCGTTGTCGACGAAGTACACGTACTCCCCCCGCGCCGCATCCATGCCGATGTTGCGGGGTCGCCCGGGCCACCCCGAGTTGGCGATGTGGATCAGGTGCACGTTGGCGTGCTGACCTGCGAGCGCGTCGAGGCGCTCCCCGGTGCCGTCGGTGGAGCCGTCGTCCACGAAGAGGATCTCGTAGTCGCCGCTGGGGAGCGACTGCCGCAGCAGGGAAGCGACGCAGTCGTCGATGTGGGATCCCGGGTTGTAGACCGGGACGACGACACTGACCTTGACGTTCATTGGTGGACCCTCCTTCGGTCCCGGCCGAGATCCCCGGCCGCCGGCCGGCAGTCTCGCTCCGGCTCCCGGGAGCGTGGGCCACGGACGCCGTGGCCGCAACCAGTGTCGCTTCTCGTGTGGGGGGACTCGCCGACATCGGTTGCACGCCTGCGCCGCGCGCTTTCAGTCGGTCTGAGCGGGCGCCTGCGCTGCTACGCTGCCGGACCAGGTGTGCGGCTCTGCCGTACCGCTTCGACCCGACGCTCGACTCCATGCGCGACTGCCGGCGCCCTCGAAGGAGAACCGGTTGAAGATCGTCTGCATCACCGGAATGCACCGCAGCGGCACCTCGGTCGTCGCCAGAGTCGTCAACCTCCTCGGTGTGTACCTCGGCCAGGAGGGAGAGCACATTCCCGCCAGCCGGAACAACCCGCGCGGCTTCTGGGAGAGCAAGCCAATCAAGGACTTCAATGCTCAGCTGCTCAAGCAGCTAGGGGGAAGCTGGCACAGTCCGCCGATCCTGCCTGACGGTTGGCAGCAGGCAGGGGAGCTGGACCCCCTGCGCAAGAAGGCTGCAGCTCTCCTCAACCGTGTTCTGGGGCACGTCGACGTCGGCGGCTGGAAGGATCCCCGGACCTCTTTGGTGCTGCCCTTCTGGCGCACCGTCACGCCCGTCGAACATACCGTCTTGACCCTCCGGCACCCCCAGGAAGTCGCGGCCTCGCTGGTCGCGCGGAACGGCTTTGGACCTGAACGGTCGGCTCAGCTATGGCTGCGCTACGTCGTAGCGGCCTGGCGAGCGGATCCCGCCTGCCTGCTCGTCGACTATGAGGACTTCTTCACCGACTGTGACGCCACGGTCGACTCACTCGCCCGGGGTCTGGGGCTGGCCGCGCCCTCGTCCGGTACCAAGGACGAGGTGAGAGCGTTCTTCGACCCGGCGTTGCGCCGACACGCCGAACGGCTCAGGGCGGGCGAAACCATGCGCCTAGCCGAGGTCGTGCACGGCCAGCTGAGGAGCAGCGAGCCGTCAATGCTGCTCCCACTCGCCGACGCCCTTCAGGCGCTCTGGGTCCAGCAGGACGCGGGCAAGAGGCAGGACCAAGCGCTGCGGGCGGCCCGGCGGCGCGCTGACCGCGAACAGTCGGAGCTCGAACGGCTACGGGCTCTGCCAGCGGTCCGGGCTGCCCTCGCATTCTCGCGACTGACGACTGCGGCGTTGGAGTTCGTGCGCCGCAAGAGCGGAAAACGAGCGGTGGCCGTTGGGGTCTCGTCGGCGTCCCCGCGCCGGCTCAGCGGTTGAACGGGTCGTCAGGCGGGCTGCTGCCGACGACAGTACGCAGCAACCCAAGCTGCGGCTTCTCCCGGGACATTGGTCACCACGCCGTCCACGCCGACCTCGGCGAGTTGCTCCCAGATGGCGGGATCATCGACCGTCCATACGGTGACCAGGGCACCGGCAGCGTGGAGCTGTTTGACGACTTCGGGCCGGGACAGCAGTGGCCCCGCCCTGGGGTGGTACGCGGAGTACATCGTCGCGATCTGTGCGGGATTCGAGTCGAGCCGCATGCGGAGGATGGCCGTCGGGAGCGCCGGCGTCATCTGCTTAACTTGCGCGAGGGCGGTCTCGTCGAACGACTGGATCGTCGTCCGGTCCGTCATGTCGCTCTGGTCCAGCTGGTCCAAGATGAGCCGGAGTTCCTCAGGGGTCTGTGTGCCCTTGATCTCCAGGAGAAGCTTAACCTCCGGGTACTCGCCGAGCACGGCGAGACCCTCGACCAGCGTGGGGATGGGCGCGGGATCGCCCCGGCCGGTGTCCACACGGAGCCGCGCGAGCTGCTCCGCGGTCAGTTCGCCCACCGCGCCGCTCCCGTTGGTGAGATCGTCCACTGTCGCGTCGTGGAACAGCACCGGCACGCCGTCGCTGCTCGTCCGCACGTCCGTCTCCACCCATCCGGCACCCGATTCGGCGGCGGCGCGCACTGCGGGGAGTGTGTTCTCCGGCGCCAAGTGGGGTGCCCCACGGTGCCCCACGATCTCCGGCGCCTTGCAGCCCACGCCCGGTTGGCCACCAGGGTCAGAAGCCGAGGCGCCGCAACCCGACAACAACGGGAGTGCTGCAGCAACGGCAAGCCAGCGCATGAACATCCCCAGGCTCACGTCCAGAAGCCGTCCGATGGACGACCAGCCTACTCGGCTCCCTGAACCGGATGGTTCCGCCAGGACCTCCCGCAGGGCCACCTCTCCCGCCCTCGGGGCGTCCTTCCTGTCGGGGGGACGTATGCTCGTCCTCTGTGCCTCCGCCTGGCTGGCATGACGTGGACCGTGGGGAGTTGGATGATCGGAATCGTGTTGGCCGCCGGCGAGGGCAGACGGCTGCGGCCACTGACCGACGACCTGCCGAAGACGCTGCTGACTGTTGCCGGTGAGCGCTCGATTCTGGAACTCGCGCTAATGAACCTGCGGGAAGTCGACGTCGTCGACGTGGCGGTCGTCACCGGTCATGCCGCCCACCAGATCGCCGCCGTCGCTCCCCGCCTGGAGCGACAACTCGGTGTGCGGCTCACATTGCTGGCGAACGAGCGGGCGACGGTGTGGAACAACGCGTACTCCCTTTGGCTGGCCCGGGACGCCTTCAACGACGGCGCGCTGCTCGTCAACGGTGACACCGTGCATCCCGCGAGCGTCGAGCGCCGGCTGCTGGAGACGCCCTCCGCGCCGGCCGTGCTCATCGCAGTCGACGACGTCAAAGCGCTAGGACAGGAGGAGATGAAGGTGACCTATGCCGACGACGGCCATCTCGCGCGTATCCACAAGGACATCCCCCCCGACCAGGCGAAGGGCGAGTACATCGGAGTGACGCGCATCAAGCCGGCGGCGGCCGAGACCCTTGGGAAAGCGCTCGAGGCGACGTGGGGGCGTGATCCGGCCCTGTACTACGAGGACGGCTTCCAGCAGTACGTCGATTGGGGGGAGCCGATCGGCGTGGCCTTGATCGGGCAGGTGGACTGGGTCGAGGTGGACGACCACCGCGACCTCGAACGGGCGCGGACAGTCATATGCCGCTCCTAGCTCGCACCGTCGCGACGCCCGTCGCGATCGAGATTCGCTCGGGCGCGATCGAGGCGCTCGCCCCGCTGCTCGCGGACGGGCGGGTGTCGGCGGGCGGCACGGTCGCCATCGCAGTCGGTCCCGGGCAGGGGGAGGTCGTGGGGGAGGCGGTGCGGTCGTCACTGCCGGACGCCCCGCTTCTCCACGTCGAGGGCGCAAGCATGGATGCCGCGCTGAAGCTCATCTCCGAGCTTCGCACCTCGTACTACGACGCCGTGGTTGGGATCGGCGGGGGCAAGACGCTGGATGTCGGGAAGTACGCCGCGAGCATGGTGGGCCTTCCGTTCGTGTCCGTGGCAACGAACCTCTCCCACGACGGCATCGCCTCTCCCGTGTCGGTACTCGACAGTCACGGTCGCAAGAGTTCGTTCGGTGTCCACATCCCGATCGCGGTCTTCGTCGATCTCGAATTCGTCCGCAACAGCCCCCGCCGCCAGACACGGTCAGGCATCGGCGATGCTGTGAGCAACCTGTCAGCGGTCGCCGACTGGCAGCTGGCGGCCCGTGAGCGGCACGAGCCCATCGACGGGCTGGCCGTGACGCTGGCGCGGAGCGCCGCGGAAGCGGTCGTGAACCGAACGGAGGCACTCGACACTGACGCGTTCCTGACCACCCTTGCCGAGGCGCTGTTCCTATCGGGCATGGCGATGTCGGTAGCCGGCAACAGCCGGCCGTGCAGCGGGGGCTGCCACGAACTGTCGCACGCGATCGACGGCCTGTACCCCGACACCGCTTTGCACGGAGAGCAGGTCGCGCTCGGGACGTTGTTCGCCTCTTTTCTTCGCGATGACCCGCTGCTCCCCACCATCGATCGGTGCTTTCGTCTGCACGGGCTGCCGCGCGTGCCGGCCGATCTGGGACTGACGGCCGAGGAGTTCACCAAAGCGGTGCTGACAGCACCGACGACACGTCCCGACCGCTACACCATCCTTGAGCACCTGGACCTGGACGCCCAACAGGCCCGCAAGCGCGTCGATGCCTTCGTCGAAGCCTTCGATCACTGAGCTGCGGGCCGTCTGCCAGCCACCTGCGCTGATCGGCCGCGCGAGCGCCGAGCACTGGGCAGGCCGGCTCTACATGCGTCACGCGTCGATCTACGTCACCCGTCTGCTGTTGCCGACCGGCATCAGCGCGAACGCGCTCACCTGGATGATGATCGTGAGCGGGCTGGCGGCCGCCGCCATCATCACGGTGCCGGCCCTGTGGTCGGCGCTCCTCGGGCTGCTGCTGGTCCAGCTCTACCTCCTGCTTGACTGCATCGACGGGGAGGTGGCTCGCTGGCGCCGCACCACCAGCCCCACGGGGATCTACCTCGACCGCATCGGCCACTACTCATGCGAAGCGGCGCTCTTCGCCGCACTAGGAGTCCGGGCGGACGGCGGCACGATCGCCGGGTGGACGACGCTCGGGCTGCTCGGCGCCGTCCTGGCGCTGTGCAACAAGGCCGAGACGGATCTCGTCCACGTCGCCCGGGCGATGGCCGGACTGCGGACCGTCGCCGACGAGGCTGCCGCACCGCGTCCCGCGGCGCTTCGGGGCGTGCGGCGACTGGCCGCGATCGTGCCGTTCCATCGTGCCATCGGGGCGGTCGAGCTGAGTATCCTCGTAGTCGTGGCCGCGGTCGTGGACAGCGTTACGGGGACGCTGACCGGCATGCGCGCGCTGACCTTGGGGGTGGTGGTGATCGCCGGCGTGGTGGTGGTGGGTCACCTGGTCAGCATCCTAGCCTCAAGCCGCTTGCGGTGAGCGGCACCCGCGACGCGCTCAGTGGGCGCGTGGCCGTCGTAGTGCCCTGCCTCGACGAGCACGCGACCATACGAGCCTGCATCCTGTCCGCTAGGCGGCAGGAACCCCCGCCGGCCCGCATCGTCGTCGTCGACAACGGCTCCACCGATGGCTCGCTGGCCGAGGCCGAGGCTCTTGCAGACCACGTCGTGGAGGACGCGGGCGCGACGATCGGGCGCCTGCGCAACGTGGGGGCGTTGGCAGCCGGTGCATGTGACATCCTCGCCTTCCTCGACGGCGACTGCACGGCCGAACCGGGATGGCTCGCCGCCGCACTGGGCGCGCTGAAAGACGGTGACGTCGTCGGCGCGCGCACCGAGGCGCCCAGCGGCGGCAGCTGGGTGGCGTGTCGGTGGGCCCAGGTCGAGGCTCGTCTGGCCCGTACCGCCAGCTACGTCGGCAGTGCGAACATGGCCGTGCGCCGGGATGTGTTCGAGCGCGTCGGCGGCTTCGACGAGTCGTTGGGCACGTCCGAGGACGTCGATCTGTGCGAGCGGATCGTGGCCGCCGGCGGGAGGGTCGTGCTGGTCCCTTTAATGCGGGTTGTCCACCACGGCGCACCGGCGAACCTCAAAGCGTTCGCTCGTCGGCAGCTGTGGCATGCCTCCGTCCCCAGCTGGTGGTGGAAGGCTTCGCCCCGCGCACGGGCGCTGGTCGCCGCCACCCTCGCCTGGGACGGGCTCGGCGTCGCCGCGCTGTTCGCCGGTGTCGTCCTTGCCAGCTGGTGGGCAGCCGCCGGCTGGACGCTCACGACGCTCGTCGCGGTCCTGCTGCTCGGTGCTCTCGTCGGTTCGGGGCGTCACGCGCCGGCGGATGGGGCCCTGCTCGCGCTGTGGGCCGTGACGCACGCGGCGCGCCTCAGGACCGGCCGCAGGAAGCGACGCTGACCCAAGTAGATCCGGGCGGCCCGTCCCACGAGGATACCGGGCGTGGTCGCGGCTTCGCGCAGTGGCCCGATGTGCCCAGTTACGGATGGTCACTTCTCGCCATGGCGGCTCACCATGCGTGGGCCACACCATGACGGAGTCAGATGTCCGGCGGCCGCACCGACGCGGCCGTCCTTCGAGGGGAAACCATGCGCAGCACCATGACTCCGACGATCCACGCGCCGGGGCGCCCGTTCAGGGTCGCCGCCGTCGTCGCCGCAATGCTGGCGCTGCTCGCCGGCCTGGCGGCAGCCCCGGCGGACGCGGCCGTCGCCGGCGGCGCCTCCACGGCGGGCCGCAACAACTACGGCCAGCTCGGATCCGGCAACACCACCAACCGGCTGACGGGCGGGCCGGTCATCAACCTGTCGAACGTCGTCGAGGTCGCGAGCGGGCGGGAGCACGGCCTGGCCCTGCGCTCTGATGGCACGGTCTGGGCCTGGGGTTGGAACGGCTACAGCCAGATCGGGGACGGCACGCGGACGAACCGCAACGCGCCCGTGCGCTCCGGCACCATCACCGGCGTCACGAGGATTGAGGGCGGCCACTACCACAGCATGGCGCTGCGCAGCGACGGCACGCTGTGGGCATGGGGCCGCAACAGCGGCGGCCAGCTCGGCGACGGCACGACATCCAGCAGGAAGACCCCGACACGGGTCGCCGGCCTGACGGGCGTGAAGTCGATGGCCGGCGGCCGCGACCACTCCCTGGCGCTGAAGACCGACGGCACCGTGTGGGCGTGGGGCTCCAACGCCTTCGGCCAGCTCGGCGACGGCACGTTCTCCGGCCACATCACCGCCGCCCGCGTGTCGGGGCTCACCGGCGTGGTGGCGGTCGCCGCGGGACGCGACCACAACTTCGCGATCCGCTCCGACGGGTCGCTGTGGGCATGGGGCCTCAACGACAAGGGCCAGCTCGGCGACGGCTCGACCACCAACCGGGCCACACCCGTGCGCGTCGGCACGCTCACCGGGTGGACCGACATCGCCGGCGGCGCCTCGCACAGCGTGGGCCTGCGCAGCGACGGCTACGTCTACACCTGGGGCTCCAGCGGCCTCGGTCAGGGCGGCAACGGCAAGACGACGTCGAAGACGACGCCGCAGCGGGTCACGGCGCTGAGCGGGATGACTTCGGTCGGCGCCGGCCGCGACCACACCCTGGCGGTGAAGTCGAACGGCACCCTGTGGGGCTGGGGACTCAACACCTACGGTGCGCTCGGGGACGGCACGACCACCAAGCGCCTGACGCCGGTGCAGATGCAGGGGGTCGCCGGCGCGCGGCACGCGGCCGCGGGTGCGTTCCACACGGTGGTCTTCAGGACGCCGTGACGGCGGCTGCCACGGGGCGCGGGGGGCCGAGGAGGAATCCGAGGCCCCACGCGCCGTGCATCGTGACGAAGACCAGCGGCAGCCGCGCGCGCGCCCGACGGTCGACGTCGGCGGCCGCCGCCGCGGCGACGACGGCGGCGAGGTAGAGGCCCGGCACGGCGAGGGGCGCCCGCCGGCCGCGCGCGGCGAGCGCCACAGCGGCCACGTTGGCCGTGACCGCGAGCGGCGCCGCCAGCTGGCGCCAGCGCAGGGACCGGGGGTGCCGGCGCACGACCTCCCGCTTCCACCGCCCGTACTCGAAGTACTGGCGCGCGAGCGCGGCGGGGGTGCCACGCGGCCGGTAGCGCACCCGGAGGTCGGGTGAGAAGTAGACGGTCCCCCCGGTCGCGCGCAGACGCCAGTTGAGCTCGTAGTCCTGGTTGCGGACGAGCGTCGCGTCGAACCCGCCGACGCGGTCGAGCGCCTCGCGGCGGAACACGCCCAGGTACACGGTGTCGGTCGGCCCCGGCGCGCCGCCGTAGTGGAACTTCGCGTTGCCGACGCCGAATCGGGAGGTCATGGCCGCGGCAACGGCGCGCTCGAACGCGGTCGTGCCCACCGCCTGCTGCACCCCGCCGACGTTGTCGGCCCCGGTCTGGGTGAGCAGTTCGACCGCGCGCCGGAGGTAGCCGGGGCACAGCGCGGCGTGCCCGTCCACGCGCGCGACGACCGACCCGGACGAGGACCGGATAGCGGCGTTGAGCCCTGCCGACGTCGATCCCGCCGGGTTGGGGACCACCCGCACCCGCGCGTCGCGCTGCGCGAGGCCGCTCGCGACCTCGGGTGTGCCGTCGCCGGACGGGGCCACCGCGAGCACGACCTCGAGCGGGCCGGGATAGTCCTGGTCGAGCACCGCCGCGACGGCTGCCGGCAGGAGGGTGGCCTCCTCGCGGACCGGCATGACCACCGAGACCGCGGGCCAGCGGTTCACCGGCTGATGAGCTCGGCCAGGCCCGTCACGACGTCGTCGGTGACGGCCACCCGGCCGCCGACGACGATCCCCCGGGACAGCTCGCGGGCGTACTGGGCGACGAAGTCGCGCGTCGGCGGCGCGTCGTCGAGGGCCGCTCTGGGGACGAGCAGCAGCGGCCCACCGGCCCGGGCGGCGAGCGCGCCGGCCGGCAGCGCGTCGGCGAAGCCGTGACCCGAGGCGAACACGATCGGCGTCGCGCCGGTCCGGCGGGTCAGCGCGTCGCGCGCGGCCGCCACGGACGTGTCGTACCGGGTCGGCCCCGCCAGGCGCCGGACGGCCAGGCCCCGCGCGGCCAGCTGGTCGGCGACGGCGGCGGTGACGACCGCTGAGCCGCCGACGAGCAGGATCTGGTCGGCCTCCAACGCGTCGATCGCGTCCAGGGTCGCGTCGGGGACGACGTCCCGGCGGGTGAGCAGGGTCGGGAGCGGGTCGGGGGTGGCGGCGAGTGCGCCGGCGGCGACGGCGTCCGGCCAGTTCTCGCCGAGCGCCAGCGTGACCTCGTTGGAGGACGACGCTCCGGCCTGTTGCGCGACGGCCGCCGCCGTCGCGTAGCGGTCCCCGCCGGCGAGCCGGCGCGTGTCGGCGCCGAGCGCGCGCACGGCGTCCTCAACGGCGGTCGACAGCGCGGCCTGTCCGCCGAGGACCCACACCGTCCCGGCGCCGAGGCGCTCGAGCTCCGCGGCCACCGCCGGGGCCAGGGCGGCGCGGTCGGTCAGCAGCAGCGGCGCGTCGAGGCGCGCGGCCAGCGCGACGGCGGCGAGCGCGTCGGGGAACGTGCCCGCCGTGGCGAGCACCGCGTCGGTCGCCGTCTCCCAGTTGGCCGACGAGACGGCCACCGTGGTGGCGATCCGGTCGGGCCCGGCGACGCGCGTGACGGCCTCCGCCGGCGGAGGGGGCGGCGGAGGCGGAGGCGGCGGAGGCGGGGGCGGCGGAGGCGGGGGCGGCGGAGGAGGGGGCGGCGGGGGAGGGGGCGGCTCGCCGGCCTCCACGTCGAACAGCGTCGAGCGCAGCACCAGGCGCCGTCGCAGGTCGTCGCCGGCCAGGGTGACCGTCCCGGACGTGCCCTCGACGCGGACGCCGCCGTAGCCGCGGGCCGGATCGCCGACCCGGCCGCCCTCCCCGCGCGGTTCCGGGAAGGACACGGCCGTCGCCCGCCCCACCCCCGCGGCCGCGCCGAGCGTGTCCGCCGAGACGGCCGTGCCCCACGTCCGGTACGGGTTGTCCGACGCGAGGTCCCAGCGGGTGTCGTCGACCGCCCGCAGGTACGAGACCTCGAGCCCGAAGATGAACGCCCCCGACTCGCTGTGCCCCCCGTGGGACGAGGAGTAGAAGGCCTCGGCGGTCACGCCGCCGTAGCGCATCCGCAGCCCGGCGGTCGCGTCGACGGCGGCGCGCCAGCGACCGCCGGAGGCGCTGTCGGCGCCCTCGTGGTCGTCGCCGGCGTAGTTCTGGTCCATGACCGTGGCGTACAGGTGGCAGCGGCACGCCGTCCGCAGGCCGAGCTGCTCGATCCGTGACAGCGCGTAGGAGCGCGCCGCTATGACCTGCGCGCGCAGCGCCTCGGCGGGCCAGGACGACGGGACCTCGGCGATGCCGCGCAGGTACCGCTCGAACGGCGCGATGTCGAGGGTCACGAACATCGTCGCGGTCTCCAGGGCCACGGAATCGAAGGTGAGCACCCCCCAGCGGTAGCGGTGCCCGGTCAGGGCCAGGCCCGCGACGCGCCCGTCGTCGTCGCTCTGGCTCAGCCGTGCCCGCAGGACGCGGTCGCGGTCACCGCCCTGCCACACGACCTCGGCGCCGTCGCGCAGCTCGTACGAGGCGTCCGCCCGGACGGCGACGGTCCAGCTCGATCCCTCGGCCTGGGTGACCGGCAGCGGCGTGCAGGCGCCGGCGGCACCGCACAGCTCCCAGGGGAGGGTCCCCGCGACGGCCGCCACCTGGACCGACCGGGCGTCGGTGTCCAGGCCCACGATGACGTTGGACGGCAGGCTGCCGGACTCCACGGTGATGCCGGGGAAGTACGTCCGCAGGATGGTGCCCGCGTCGCACCCCAGGAGCGCGGCGCCCTGGGCGCCGTACTGGCTCATCCCGGCCCCGTGCCCCCAGCCGCCCCCGGTGACCTCGAACTCGCCCTCCGGCGCGTCCGCCGGCGGGATCGCCGTGCCCCCGGACGGCCCGCAGGCCTGCGCGGAGGCCGGGGCCGGCGGGAGCAGCGCCGCGATCAGCGCCGCCGCGAGGGACCAGGCCGCGAACCGGGCCGGCAGACCGTCGAGGGCCGGCGGCGCGGTCGCGGTCAGCCGATCGGCGATCCCCGTGTGCACGCCCGCATGGTACGGGCCGACCCGGCCCCGCCGGGCAGCCGCGCGCAACACCTCGGCGTGCTGTACGTTGTGCTGTATGGGCGCCACGCGGACGCAGATCTACCTCACCGAGGAGCAGCGGGAGCAGTTGGACCGCAGGCGCCGGCGCGAGGGCAAGACGCTCGCGGCCCTCGTGCGCGAGGCGGTCGACGCCTACCTCGAGCTGGGGCGCGACCAGGACTTCCGGGACGCCGTCGAGGCGACCTTCGGGAGCATCCCCGATCTGGAGGTCCCGCCGCGCGCCGAGTGGGACCGGGGGTCATGGCTGAGCTGCTGATCGACACCGACGTCTTCATCGATCAGCTCCGCGGCGCGGTGCGGCTGCCGGACGCCGCGGCCGGCGCCTGGTACTCGGTGGTGACCCGTGCCGAGCTGTTCGCGGGCCGTTCCGCGCGGGAGGAGGCGATCCGGACGATCCTGCGGCCGCTCCACGAGGTCGCCGTCGACCGCGAGATCGCGGAGCGCGCGGGGCGGCTGCGGCGCAGCCATTCCCTCGCCATGCCGGACGCGCTCGTGGCCGCCTCAGCGCTGGTCCACGGCCTGAGCCTGATGACCAGAAACCGGCGGCACTTCGCCGCCGTCGACGGTCTCGACCTCATCGCCCCGGGCTGACGTCAACCGTGGGCGTGGGTCTGGCCGCGCAGGACCGACCACGCCATCGCGGCGACGACCCAGCCGGCCAGCCCCAGGCGGATCAAGGGCCGCACGAGCCGCCGCGGCGCGGTGGCGTAGCGGCGGGCGAAGAACCGGTCCAGCGACCGCGCGTGCTCGACGACCATGCGGAACCGCCGTCGCGACACCGATCCGCCGATCGCGTGCACCACCTCGGCGACGGGCGCGAACACGACCCGCCACCCGGCCTTGCCGAGCCGGTCGCAGAGGTCGACGTCCTCGACGAACATGAAGTACGCGGGGTCGAACCCGCCGACCGCGTCGAACGCCGTCCGGTTCACGGCGATGCAGCACCCCGACAGCCAGTCGACGTCGCGCTCGCTCGCGTGGTCCCAGTCGGTGAGCCGGTATGCCCTGGTCCAGCGGTTGGCGGGGTGCCACAGCCCGACGAGCGCGTGCCCGACCGCCTGCCCGATCGAGGGGAACGCCCGCGCCGACATCTGCAGGCGCCCGTCCGGGAACCGCACCATCGGTCCCATGGCGCCGACGTCGGGGTGCGCGGCGAGGTAGGCGCCCATCGCGGCGGCGGAACCGGGCGGGAAGCGGGTGTCCGCGTTCGCGAGCACCACGGCCGGCGAGGACGTCACCGCGACCCCGGCGTTCGCCGCCTTCCCGAAGCCGACGTTGGCGAGAGCGACCCGCGTCACCTCCGGGAACGCGGCGGCGACGGCGTCCAGCGACCCGTCGGATGATCCGGAGTCGACCGCCACCACCTCGTCGGCGCCGGCGTCCCGCAGGGTCCCGAGGCACGTCAGCAGGTCGTCGCGGGTGTTGTGGTTCACCACGACGACCGCCACGCCCGCCCTGCGGACGGGCTCGGCCGGCACCGCCGGCTTCGACCCGGCGGCGGTGGTCGCCCCGCTCGGGTCAGCCGTCACCGAGCTCGGAGACCAGCCGCTTCAGCGAGAACTGCCACTCCGGGAGCGGCTCGAGGCCGATGAGGCCGGTGAGCAGGTTGTCGAGCACGCTGAAAGCGGGCCGCGGCGCTGGCGCCGCGTACGACGCCGTGTCGGTCGGCGCCAGCTCGACGGCCAGGCCGGCCTCGTCGAACACGGCCCTGGCGAGCTCGAACCAGGTGCAGTGCCCGCTGTTGGTCACGTGGTAGGTGCCGTGCCGCCCGGTCACCGCGAGCCGGCGGATCGCCGGCGCGAGGTCGGACGCGAAGGTCGGGCAGCCGGTCTGGTCATCGACGACGCTCAGCGCGCCGCGCTCGCGCCCGAGCCGCAGCATCGTCTTCACGAAGTTCGCGCCGTGCACGGCCTGCAGCCACGACGTGCGCACGATGTAGTGCTCCGGCAGCGCCTGCCGGACGAGCTGCTCGCCGGCCTCCTTGCTGCGCCCGTACATCGACTGCGGATTCGTGCGGTCGAACTCCGTGTAGGGCCGGCCGGCCAGCCCGTCGAAGACGTAGTCGGTCGAGACGTAGACCATCGCGGCGCCGGCGAGCGCGCAGGCCCGGGCGACCCACCACGACCCCAGCGCGTTCACCCGCCACGCCTCGTGGCAGTCCGACTCGCAGGCGTCGACCCGGGTGTACGCGGCCGCGTGGACGACCAGTTCCGGCGCGTGATCCCGGACCGCGGCGACCACCGCCGGCTCCGAGGCCACGTCGAGTTCCGCGCGCGTCAGGCCGACGACCTCGTCGCCGGCGAACGCGGCCAGCAGGTCGTGACCGAGCTGGCCGCCCGCCCCCGTGATCAGCACCCGCATCAGCGGTTCACCAGACCCTGTCGCGCCGAGGCGCCGCGCTCCTTCAGCGGCCGCCACCACCATTCGCTGGCGCGGTACCACGCGATCGTGTCGTCCAGCGCCTCGTCGAAGGAGTGCTCGGGCTTCCACCCGAGCCGGCGGACCCTGGCGGTGTCGACCGAGTAGCGCAGGTCATGGCCTGGACGGTCGGCGACGAGTTCCACCATCTCCTCCCCCAGGCCGAAGCGGTCGAGGATGCGCGCGGTGAGCTCGGCGTTCGACATCTCGTTGCCGGCGCCGACGTTGTAGAGCTCGCCGGGCTCCCCCTCGGTCAGGACCAGCCACTGCGCGGCCGCGTTGTCTACCACGTACGTCCAGTCGCGCACGTTCGCGCCGGTGCCGTACAAGGGGACCTTGAGACCGTCGATGAGGTTGGTGACGAACAGCGGGACGACCTTCTCGGGGAAGTGGTACGGCCCGAAGTTGTTCGCCGTGCGGGTCACGGTGATCGGGTAGCCGAAGGTCACGCCGTAGGCCCGCGCGAGCAGGTCGGCCGAGGCCTTCGACACCGAGTACGGCGAGTTCGGCTCGAGCTTGTCGCCCTCGGCGAAGCTCCCCGGCTCCGGGACCGACCCGTAGGCCTCGTCGGTCGAGATGTGCAGGAAGCGGCCGATCTCCAGCCGCATGGCCGCGTTGAAGAGGGTGTTCGCCCCGACGACGTTGGCCACCAGGAAGTCGCCCGAGGCCGTGATCGACCGATCGACGTGCGACTCGGCGGCGAAGTTCACCACCGCGTCGTGGCCGGGCAGCACGTCCGACAGCAGCGCCGCGTCGCCGATGTCGCCCCTGACGAACGCGTACCGGGGGTCGTCGGCCACGTCCCGCAGCGACGCGAGGTTGCCGGCGTAGGTCAGCTTGTCGTAGTTCGTGACCCGCGCATCCGGCTCGGTGGCGAGCACGTGGCGGATGAAGTTGGAGCCGATGAACCCGGCCCCCCCGGTCACGAAGATGCGCACGCTCTACTCCCCTTCTTCGGCGGCGAGTCCGCGGACGTACTCGCCGTAGGAGGACCTGCCCAGCTGCTCACCGAGCGCGGCGAGCTGGCCGCGGTCGATGAACCCCATGCGGAATGCGACCTCCTCGAGGCAGGCGATGCGGACGCCCTGGCGGTGCTCGAGCACCTGCACGAACGTCGAGGCCTCGAGCAGGCTGTCGTGCGTCCCGGTGTCGAGCCACGCCATCCCCCGGCCGAGGTTGACGAGCTTCGCCCGGCCGCGCGCGAGGTAGTGGTTGTTGACGTCGGTGATCTCGAGCTCGCCGCGGGCCGAGGGCCGCAGCCCGCGCGCGACGCCGAGCACCTCGTTGTCGTAGAGGTAGAGGCCGGTGACGGCGAGGTTCGACTTCGGCTCGGCGGGCTTCTCCTCGATCGAGACGATCGTCCCGTCCGGACCCGGTTCGACCACACCGTACCGGTGCGGATCCTTGACCGGGTAGCCGAACAGCGTGCAGCCCGACAGCGCGGCCGCCTCGTCCTGGAGCAGCCGGGCGAGCCCGTGGCCGTGGAAGATGTTGTCACCGAGCACCAGCGCCACCTCGTCGTCACCGACGAACTCGCGGCCGATCAGGAACGCCTCGGCGAGGCCGTTCGGGTGCGGCTGCTCGGCGTAGCGGAGGTCGACGCCGAGGTCCGAGCCGTCACCCAGCAGCCGCCGGAACAGGGGGAGGTCCACCGGCGTGGAGATGAGCAGGATCTCGCGGATCCCCGCGAGCATCAGCGCCGACAGCGGGTAGTGCACCATTGGCTTGTCGTAGACGGGCAGCAGCTGCTTCGACACGGCCTTCGTGACCGGGTAGAGCCGGGTGCCGCTCCCGCCCGCGAGGACGATGCCCTTCACCGGCCACGCCCCCAGAACGCGCCGGTCAGCACTGGACGTCGGAGTCCGCCGCGCCGCGGAAGGTCGGCTCGGGTTCGGGCGTCGGGGGCGGAGGAGGCAGCGGCCGCGAGTCGCGCGCGTCGGTCGGGAAGGAGGGGGTGGGCGACGGGGGGTCGGTGGACGTGGGCGTGGCGGTGGGCGTCGGCGTCTCCGTGGGCGCCGGGGACGGCAGCAGGAAGCGGTTGAAGCGACTGCCGACGACGACGGCGAGGTCCTCCCCCGGCTCGCCCTCGACGATCGGCGCGCCGCCGAGCGCCTCGGAGACGAGCTCCGCCTCGTCGAGCCGGTCGGGCGGGTAGACGACCTCCGAGCGGGCGACGTCGACGCGGTCGGCGTTGCCGGTCTCCGCGATGGCGAAGCCGCGCTCCTCCAGCGCCGCTCTCATCTCGTCTGCCAGCCCCTCGACGCCGGCGCCGTTCAGCACGACCAGCGGCGGGACGTCGGCGATCGTGACGGGTGCTGGCGGCTCCCGGCCGACGTCCTCGGGGATCAGGGTGCCCTCGCGGAAGGCCACGAAGAGCCGCTCGGCCTGCTCCATGTCCGGCTCGATGACGAAGGCGCCACTGCTCGTCGTCCGCTCGGTGCCGGGGACGGCCCACATGTTGATGCCCTCGGCGCTGATGTCGCGGACGCTGTAGGCGATCCGCTGCATCTGCGGCAGGCCGAGGTTCTGGTCGGTCTCGAGCGTCCGCGCCACCGAGCGGACGAGGCCGACCAGCCGCTGCGGCTGGAGCAGGGTGCCGGCGCTGGTCGCCTTGCGGACGAGTTCGCGGATGAACCGCTGCTGGCGCGCGATGCGCCCGAAGTCGTTGTCGACGTGCCGCGACCGCACGAAGCCGAGGGCCTCTGTCCCGTCGAGGGTGACGCAGCCGGCGTCGAGGTCGACGCCGGCGAAGTCGTCCCTGAGCGGCTGGTCGAGGTAGAACGACACGCCGCCGACCGCATCGACGACGTCGATGAACCCCGCGAGGTTCACGCGGACGAAGTGGTCGAT
>Ga0136624_1000045_pt1 | contig 33867 bp, 32 predicted proteins | sample AntDrymUQ4692206_2_FD_104802 | JGI IMG/M metagenome (GOLD analysis project Ga0136624, IMG submission 104802) | Polar desert sand microbial communities from Dry Valleys, Antarctica - metaG UQ469 (22.06) | ecosystem: Environmental > Terrestrial > Soil > Desert | place: Antarctica: Dry Valley... | reverse complement strand
TCGCATCACCCACGTTTTCGAGGATCGCACCAAAGGCACTCGGTTCGAGACCGAGCCGTTCACTGGCTACGAATGAGCGCGGGGCTCGGCACTCGCATCGTCATGCGGCGCGGTCGCTACCTCCCCTGCTCCTTCCGCCTGCCTGCGACAGCGCGACGTGCGGCCGGCTGACTGGCGCTTTGCGCTATACACGGCAGCGGTGCGCCCAGCTCAGTGGGGCCGGCCAGTTCGACCGAAGCAACGGTGCTTCGCTGGTGAGCCAGTACCGTCGGGCGCTGATGTTCGTCTTGCTGCTCGGCTACATCAGGCCGATCGAGGAAGTCGACGCGCTCATGCGTGAGCACGTTGCCTGGCTGAACGAGCACTACGACGCTGGTCGCTTCGTCGTGTCAGGACGGCGAGTTCCGCGTACCGGCGGCGTCATCGTCGCGGGGCGATGACCGAGACGAGATCGAGCGCATCGTGGCGAGCGACCCGTTCGTGTCCGGTGCTGTCGCGACGTGCGAGGTCGTCCAGTTCCGCGCCTCGCAGACCGCGGACGGATTCGACGCGCGGCTCTAGTGGCGACAAGTGACCGGACCCCTCGCCTCGATGCGGGTGACGTCGCTCGCGTATGCCTTGCGCGAGTAACGCAAGTCGTCCTCCTCATCGGGAATGAGTTCGAACTCCCGCCTGCTTCGCGCGGCAAGCGCAACGAACCGCTTTCGGTGTGGCATACGTCCTCAGCGGCGAAACTACGGACCGAACTGCCGCTGCGCCAATGCGGCATACGCCAGTGGTCGCTTCCCGAAGTCAGGTTTCGTTCGAGCGTCCTTGAGTGCGTGGTAGACGGCGGGAATCAGGCCGGGCGCTCCGAATGCGGCTACTGCGACTCCACCCCCGAGGACGAGCGGACCGGCGATCCCAGCCGCCACGGCGCCCACGCCGGCAACGCTGCCGAAAACTATGCCGGGCCAGCGGCGCTTCTCCATGAGCGAGACGATCTCATCTCGCTCCCGTGCGAGAGTCTTCGCCGAGATCTCTGCCTGCCGTTCCTGGGCGTCGACCTCTTCCAAGGCGGCCGCCTTCAGGAGTTCCTCGTCGACATGATCGCGGAACGCGGCGAGCTCGTCGCCGTGCTCGTCCTTGAACCGCCTGAGGGCCTTCGCGGCGACGGGCGCCGCAGGTCCCGGCAAGAGCGCTTCAAGGACGCCCAAACGAAGCTCTCGGGCGCGCTTGAGCGTCAGGCCAGTCCCGCTGTCGATTCCTACGAGTGCGGCCATCCCAAGCGTGTGATCGGTCACGGGGTCCATACGTACGTCGTCCAGCGCGCCAAGCGTCGCAGCGAGATACGCCATGAACAGACCAGCCGTGCGCTCTTCGACGTCAATCCAGACTTCCCAGCCGGGACCGTCGCCATACCGTGCAAGTCCTTGAGCGATCAGATACTCCGCGACGTCACCGAGCTTGAAGACATGGACCTTTGTGAATGAGAGCCCATCCGGCTCGCCACGTCGGCGCCGTGCAACGATCTCATCGGCTTCGAGGAACCGTGCGAACTCCTCGCGAAATCGCGGGATGTTGCTCAGGTCGAACGCTGGCGAGACCGTCTGCAGCATGCCTTCCTCGCGCAACTCGGCCATGCGCCGAGAGATGTACTTCGGATCGTCCTCGAGACCACCTGGGACGATCGTGCCTACGGAATCCCAATAGAGCAGCACGCGCGTGAACCAGGCGTCCTCGGGAGTCCGGATGTAAGGGAAGTACAGAGCGTTGCTCGGCATTTCGCGTCCGCTCAGCCAGGTATAGAGCGCACAGCGGCGCCGAGTCAACTCATCACGCGGGCTCTGAAGTTCGATTTAGCGTCCACGTTGGCGTGCGACCTTGCAATTTTCCGCCAGGCTCAACTCCACCGCAGCACTACTCCGCCGCACGCTGCTGCATTGCGCGACGTGCAGCGCTGCCGGGGGCCGCGAATGTTCAGAGCTGTAGCGTGGTGCTGACGCGGATCATCGGCGCTCGGCGGACGTGGACGGTGTCGATGATCTCGGCGTTGTCGATGTCTTGGAGGTAGAGCGAGGTGATGCCAAGGTTGCTGTGCCCGAGCTGGCGTTGGATGACGAATCAGCGGGACGCCTTCGCGGGCCATCTCGACCGCGTGCGCGTGGCGAAGTTGGTGCGCCGGGCGGCCCAGGCGAGGATTTCAGCGGCGGCTTTGAGCAGGGCGGCTGGGATGGTCGGGTACTGGACGAGCAGGTGGAGAGGGCGATGGGAGAGTGGATGTCGAAGCCCTTCGACCTCGTCCTCGGTCGCAAGATCTACGAGAATGGACGATCGACGTGCCCCCGGACGCCCAGGACTGGCTGCGCGACTGCGGTCCGCAGCACGAGCTGTCCGCGCCGGAGTTCCCCGCCGATCGTTGACTTCGCGGCGATGGCGAGGTGTACACGGCAACGTCGACATGGAGGTGAGAAGTGGGAGCAAAGCACGTGCACGAGTTCATGAGCCTCGACGGCGTGATCGACGCGCCGACGTGGACGTTCGACTACGGCTTTGACCCCCAGATGGGAGAGGCCATCGGCGCGGTCACGGAACGCTGCCGAGGCATCCTGCTCGGGCGCACGACCTACGAGATGTTCGAGCCGTCGTGGTCGACGCGGACCGTGGAGGACGATCCAGGGGCGCCGTTCTTCAACGACACCACCAAGTACGTCGTCTCCGCGACGCTCACGACTGCGACGTGGAGGAACTCGAAGATCATCGGGCCGTACGACCCCGACGCGATTCGCAGCCTGAAGGACGAGGTCGACGGCGACCTCTACGTCAGCGGCAGCGGCACGCTGGTCCGAGCGATGCTCGCAAACGGCCTGGTCGACGAGCTGCATCTGTTCGTCTACCCGCTCACCCGCGGGTCCGGTCCGCGGCTCTTCCCCGAGGAAGCCGCGCCCGGAAAGCTGTCGCTTGCGGCCAGTGAGTCGTACGAGAACGGTGTGGTCTACCTGGCCTATCGACCGCAGGCGTGAGGCCGCCGCGTCAGGAAGCAGGATGACGGCTCGGAGCTGCAGTGCACGGCAGCCCGAGGCGCCACACTTCGGCCATGAGGCGTCTGCTGCTGTGGAGCGGGAGGGGTTCGTGGCGCGCCGAGGCAAGCCAAGTCATGCTGGAAGGCGATCGGCGTGGGCGACGGGCACGCAGATCGGGTCTGATCCGCTGCCGTATCGGCTCGACACCAGCTCGAAACGGCCCACCGGTGGGTGACACGTCGCTTGGACGTCGTCGTTGCGGGCGACGGCTGGCATCGGCATCCGATCTGCGTCGCGACGGCGACGGCACGTGGACGTGCGCCGTCGAGTAGGACGGCGACGTCGACCTGCCGCCCGTCCGCGGTGACCTGACAGCGGTCGCCCACGCGCGAGACTGCGACCTCGGCCGCTCCCCCCTGACCAACGTCATGCCGGTCCGCCGCCACGACCTCCACCGCCGGCCAGGGGCAGTCGACTTCCTGATGGCCTGGGTGTCGGTCCCGGACCTCGCCGTGCATCCCTCGCGGCAGCGCTACGAACACGTCCGCGTCGATGACGAAGGAGCGGTCGTGCGCTACGTCGGCGCGCACCGCGGCTTCGAGGGAGAGTTACAGCTCGACCCCGACGGATTCGTCTTCGTGATCCCGACCTCGCGCGCCGCGTGTCCGGCGGGAGATGCCATCGCGAGGGTCCAGCACGCATAGCCCGCGCCGAGCATGGCGATGCCGATCGCGGCGCTGAGCGCCAGCGCGCACCCCGGCCCCCAGGCCTGGCTTTGGCCCAGGGCGATCGGCAGGGAGGCCAGGGCACCGATTGCGGTGCCGGCAAGCAACAGATCGAGCGTGCTGTCCTGGGTATGCCTGACGGTGACCGTGTAGAACGCCATCGCGGCGGCGGATGCCAGTGCGGCGAGGTAGCCGGTCAGTGCGCCCATGCTGAGCTCGGCGCCGCGCGGCCCAGTCGCGACACGTCTCGGACGGGTCGCGCCCATTGACGTCGAGTGTTCGAGTAAGACCCCATTGCGAGACGATCACGCGGGTCAGCTGGATCGGCTCGGGCTCAGGGCGCGAGTGGTACGGCTGGCCCCGTCGCGGCGCGCGGTAACCGCACCGGCGAATGCCTGGCCGCACCCGCAAACGCCGGCCGCCAGGTGGGAGGGTATGTACGTCGGGACCCCATCCAACGCCCCCGTCGTCCGCGAGCTGCAGACGGGACTCGACGGATCACGCCGCTTCGGCGCAACCCCCTGACCTCACGACGAAAAAGGCTCCCAATGGAAGCACCATCCCGGTATCCGCTTCAACTCGAAGGACAGCTCTCACCGCAGCTCAACCGTGGGTTGTGGCTCGTGAAATGGGTGCTGGTCATCCCGCACGCGATCCTGCTGGCCTTCTTGTGGGTCGCATTCGTGGCGCTGTCGGTAGGCGCCTTCTTCGCGATTCTCTTCACCGGCCGCTACCCCCGCGCGATCTTCGACTTCAACGTCGGCGTGCTGCGCTGGACGTGGCGGGTCGGCTACTACTCCTACAGCGCGCTGGGAACTGACCGGTACCCGCCGTTCACGCTCCACGACGTCCCGGACTACCCCGCCCGTCTATCCGTCGAGTACCCGCAGTCCCTTTCGCGCGGGCTCGTGCTCGTGAAGTGGTGGCTGCTCGCCCTGCCGCACTACCTCGTGGTCGCCATCTTCGCCGGCGGAGCGTTCGCAGGGTGGAACGAGACGAGTGACCAGATGGGCTGGACGTCCGGCGGCGGGCTGATCTGCTTGCTGGTCGTCATGGCAGGCATCGTCCTGCTCGTCACGGGCCGCTACCCGAAGGGCATCTACGATCTCGTGCTCGGCATGAACCGCTGGGTGTTCCGAGTCGCTGCCTACGCGGGACTGATGACCGACACCTACCCGCCGTTCCGACTCGACATGGGCAATCAGGAACCGCCGCCCAAGAGCGCCGCGAGCCCGGCCGGACCGAACCCGGCGCCCGCGACCTCGTGAACTGGCCGGCAAGCGGACCGGAGGATCCTCGTCCTCCGGATCCGCGGGCCGCGCATCCGTGTCCAGCGCGCCGACGCCTCACGCCCGGTCGCCGCGACGTCCCCTAAGAGGTTGTGGGGAGCGAGCCATTCTTCTCGGCGGCGGAGCAATGAGCTCCTCCGCAAGCCGCCCCTGTTGCTCGGTGAGCCGGATGTGGAAGTGTTGACGAAGCGAGCTCCGATCGACGTTGACCTGCACAACCGGTCCAGCCGGACTCCGAGCCGCACTTCCCACGCTCGCTTTTCCATGGCTCCTGCACGCTACCGCGCAAGGCCCGTGGTGCCGCATTGTCAGCTGCGGGAACGGCCGTCCGGTAGCGCGGTGTTGCGTGCAGCACAGCGCATCCTCCTAAGTGCCGCGATCGCTGAACCTCGGAACGGTGCGCTCGCGCGGGGTTGGTGACGTCGGAGAAGGGCGGGAAGACCAGCCCCGCGCTCGCTCCTGCCACCAGCAAGCCCGCGAAGAGCGGCCGGGTTCCTCGAGCCGCGTCCACGTTCATCGGGTGGTGTGCTCCAACGGGCAGCCGGCGGCGCCCACCGCAGCACACCGCCCGGTCACAGAGCCGGCAAACGTGACCGGCAGATCGAGCACCTCGCGCGCACGGACGCGGACGGACGAGTTGTGCTTGCAAGGCCCGTAACCACGGCTGCCGGGAGAGCTCACCGGCATCTCGCACCGGGGCTCCCCGGGCCGGCGGCGGCGACGGTAGCCTCTCAACGCGTGGACGCCGAGCGAGTCCTCGGCTTCCGGCTCGTCCGCTCTGGGCTGGCCGGTCGCGATGCGCGAACCCTCCCCGAGGCGGCGGCCTGCCCGGCCTCTGACTTCTCGCGGAACGCCGCGCTGTTCGCTCTCGCGGCGCGCCATCGGGGCGTCACCCGGAAGCGGTACGAGGAAGCGACCGATGGCGGTGAGCTCGTCGTTGCTCACATCGTGCGGGGAGCGATTCACGTGCTGGCGCCCGACGATCTTGCGCTCTACGGCCGGGCGCTGCTCTCGAACAAAGACGATGAGCTGGTCGTGCAGCTCGGCCAGCAGATCCAACGGCTCGCCGCCGAGAAGCGCTTCAGCCCGACCGACGCGCTCGATGAGGTGGCCGAGGCGACGGAAGGCGCGCTGGGCGGAGGGCGCGCGCTGAGCAAGAACGAGCTCCATGACGAGCTTCGCGGGCGCGTCGGCGCCGACCTGATGCCCTGGTGCAAGGGCTGCAAGAGCCATCACGTGGCGCCGATGCTGTGGCGCTACGGAGGCGTGAAGGCCGGGGCGCGGCTCGACGCGAGGCGCCGGTATGTGCTCGGCAAGCCCGGTCGCAGCCCGGCGGCCGCTGGGGCTGTCAGGCGCTTCCTGCGCTTCTATGGACCGGGCGACGCCGGAGACTTCGCCGACTGGGCCGGTGTCGCGAGGCCTCATGCCAAGCGCCTCTGGGAACAAATGGAAGGCGATCTCGCCGAGGTCTCGGTCGGGAGGCGCCAGCTCTGGGCGTTGAGCGAGGATCTGGCGGATCTCGAGTCGCCGCCGGATGCGGAGGGCGTCCGTTTCATTCCGCCCGGCGACCCCTATCTGCAGAAGCCCAACCGGCCGCTTCTCGCCCCCGAAGCCGAGCTTCGCAAACGGCTGTTCCGTCCGGTCGCGAGCCCAGGCGTGGTCCTGGCGAACGGGAGGCTCGCCGGCCTCTGGCGGGTCAAGGCCAAAGGCAAGAAGACCGAGATCACCGTCGAGAAGCTCGCGCGGCTCGCCTGCGGGGACATCGAGGAGGAGGCACACCGCGTTGCCGACCTCCGCGGCGGCTCGGGAGTCCTACTCGTCGTCGACTGAATCAACGGACCGATTTCAATCACCGGTCAGCTGTTGCTCCGACGCTGCGCAGTCGTCCGGCGTCTGATCCGCTCAGGGAGCGCAACCGCTGAGCCGGTTGATGGTCCACTAGGCTCGGAGTCATGAACGTCCTCATCGCCGGGGGTCACGGACAGGTCGCCCGCCGCCTCATCCGCCTGCTCGCGCGCGAGGGCCACACCGCGCGCGGACTCATCCGCAACCCGGAGCACGCGGCTGACGTCGAGGCCGACGGGGGCGTGCCCGTGCTGGCCGACCTCGAGCGTGACGACGTCGCCGGCCACATGGGCGGAGCCGACGCGGTCGTCTTCGCGGCCGGCGCCGGCCCCGGCTCGGGAGCCGAGCGCAAGCGCAGCGTGGATCTCGGAGCCGCGGTCAAGTGCGTCGAGGCGTGCGAGGCGCTCGGCGTCGCACGCTTCGTCATCGTCTCCTCGATCGGGGCGCACGACCCCGGGGCGGGTCCGGAGGCGATGCGGCCGTACCTGCGCGCCAAGGCCGAGGCCGACGCCCGTGTGGCGGCGAGCTCGCTCGACTGGACGATCGTGCGCCCCGGCAGCCTGCAGGACGGGCCGGGCACCGGCCTCGTCGATGTCTCGACCGCGCTCGGGCGCCGCGGGCCTGTTCCCCGCGACGACGTCGCCCTGGTGATCGCCGAGACGCTCCAGGCGCCGGGAACGGTCCACGCGACCTTCGAGCTGTTCTCCGGCGACGTGCCGGCGCGCGACGCCGTCCGGGCGCTGGGCGCCGAGCGCTGAGCCGAGAATGCCCGCGGGCTGGCTCGCCTCGGCGGGAGCGTGCCCGCGCTCCATGTGGCCTACGCTTCCGGACGCGGTCCTAGAGCGAGACGGCGCGGCCGGCCAGGAACCCGTCGAACCGCGCGATCTCGGCCACTACCTCGCGCGGCACCGGCGAGTCGGTGGTCACGACCATCACCGCCACCTCCTTGCGGCGCCCATCCTCGCTCGGTGGCTCGCGACCGACCGCGGCGGACGAGATGTTCACTCCGTGCTCGCCGAGCGTCATCCCCACGCGACCCACCTTGCCGGGCAAGTCCCGATAGCGGAACAGCGCGAGGTGGGCGCCCTCGCCGATCTCGAGGTTGAAGTGCTGACCCCACGCCTCGAGCAGGTGTGGGCGGTCTTGGCGGCCCAGCGTGGTGCCCGCGACGCGATGGCGCTCGCGGCCCGACACGATCGAGATACGGACGAGGTCGGTGAAGTCGCGCGCGGCGGTCTCCTTGCGCTCGGACACGCCGATGCCCCGCTCCTCGGCCAGTGACGGCGCGTTGACGAAATTGACCTCCTCCTCGCAGTGCCCGGCGAGCACGCCCTGCAGGACGGAGAGCGTGAGCAGGCGCGTGTCGCGCTCGGCGATCCGGCCGAAGTACTCGACCTCGACCCGATCGACGCTCGAGCCCTCGGCGAGCGTCGTCGCCAGCCGGCCCAGCCGGTCGGTCAGCGGCACGAACGCGCCGAGCGCGTCCATGTCCTCCGCGCTGATCGCCGGGATGTTCACGGCCGTCGAGACCACTCCGCCCGTCAGCGCCGCGACGACCTGCTCGGCCGTCTGCACTCCCGCCCGGTCCTGAGCCTCGGTCGTCGAGGCGCCCAGGTGCGGTGTGACCACGACGTTGGGATAGCCGTCGAACAGGGGGTAGTCCGTGATCGGCTCGTACGGGAACACGTCGAGCGCCGCACCGGCGACCTTGCCCGAGTCCAGCGCGTCCTTGAGCGCCGCGTCGTCGACCAGCTCGCCGCGTGCGCAGTTGATCACCCGCACGCCCGGCTTCATCTGCGCGAACGCCTCCGAGTCGAGCCAGCCGCGCGTCTCGGCGGTCTTCGGAAGATGGACCGTGACGAAGTCGGCCTGCGCGTAGAGGTCGGCAGGGGAGTCGGCCCGCTCGGTGCCGAGCTCACGGAATCGCTCCGAGCTCACGAACGGGTCGAACGCCACGATCCGCATCCCGAACGCACGGGCGCGAGCCGCCACGAGCTGCCCGATCCGCCCGAAGCCGAGCACCCCGAGGGTCTTCTCGTAGACCTCGACGCCGCCGAACCGCGAGCGCTCCCAGCGCCCCGCCGTCAACGAGCCGTGCGCCTGCGGGATGTTGCGCGCGAGTGACAGCATCAGCGCGATCGTGTGCTCCGCCGCCGCCACGATGTTCGACTGCGGCGCGTTGGCCACGATGATCCCGCGCTTCGTCGCCGCCGCCACGTCCACGTTGTCGACGCCTATTCCCGCCCGACCGATCACCCTCAGGCTGTCCGCGCGGCCGATCAGCTCCGCCGTGAGTCGGGTGGCCGACCGGATCAGGATGCCGTGATAGGCGCCGATCCGCTCGGCCAGCTCGTCCTCGGACCAGTCCAAGCCGAGGTCGACGTCGAAGCGCTCGCGCAGCAGAGTTACGCCGGGTTCGGCGATCTTCTCCGAGACGAGGATCCGGTACTGCGGGTGGAGGACGGTCACGCGGCGGCGAGGACGCCGGCCTCGAGGAAGACGCGCTGGGCCGCGCCGACGCCGGCGCCGTGATCGACGTCATGGCCCAGCCGCTGCAGTGCCATCTCGAGGCCGGAGAGCGAGGTGAGGATGTCGAACGCCCCGAAGTAGCCGCAGTGCGCGATGCGCAGGATGCGGCCCTTGAGCATGTCCTGGCCGCCGTTGGCCGTGATGCCCAGCTCGCGCAGCGCGCCGGGCACCCTGCTCCCGTCGACGTCGCCGGGCAGCTCGATCGCCGTGACGACGGTGGAACGCTCGTCGGGGTCGCCGTAGAGGTCGAGTCCGAGCGCATGGGCGCCGGCGCGGGTGGCGCGAGCGAGCAGGTCGTGGCGCGCCCAGACCTCCTCGAGGCCCTCCTCCTCGATCATGCCGAGCGCGACGTCGAGTCCGAGAAACAGCGACACGGCCGGCGTGAACGGGCTGGCGCCCTTGGCCTGGCTCCTGGCCGTCCGGTTCCAGTCGAAGTAGTAGCGACCGTCCGCGCGCGCGCTCGCGGCCTCCAGCGCCCGCTCCGACACCGACGCGAAGGCCAGTCCGGGCGGCGTCATGAGCGCCTTCTGCGACCCGGCCACCACGACGTCGATGCCCCACGCGTCCTGCTCGAGCCGGGCGGCCCCGACGCCGGAGACGGCGTCGACGACCAGCAGCGCGCCCCGGCGGCGCACCACCTCGGCGATCGCCCGCACGTCGTGCACGATGCCGGTCGACGTCTCGCTCAGCGTCGCGAAGACGACCTCGACGCCGGGGTTCTCCTCGAGCCGCCGGTCGATCTCGCCCGGGTCGAGACGGACGCCCCAGCCGGGCTCGTGCCGGACCAGGTCGGCGCCGTAGGCCTCGCACAGCGCGATCCAGCGCTCGCCGAACTTGCCCGCGGCGCACGCGAGCGCCTTGGTGCCGGGGCGGAGGAGGTTGGCGACCGCGGACTCCATCGCGCCCGAGCCACTCGCCGCGAAGGCGAGCACCGGGTTGGCGGTCGCGAAGACGCGCGGCAGGCGCCTCAGAACCCGCTCGTGCAGTGCCGCGAAGGCCGGCGCGCGGTGGTAGAGCATCGGGGCGGCCATCGCCTGGGAGACGGCCGGCGGAACCGGCGTCGGGCCCGCCGTCATGAGGTACTGCTTGATGAACGGATTCGGCGTCACGAGCGCGGAGGGCGAAGTGCGAAGCCTAGCGTCCGACCGCGGCGCGCAGCCCCTGCAGGCTGGTGCGCACGCCGTCGCCGCGGCGCTCGCGGCGTTGCTCGAGCTCACGCTCGAGGTCCTCGCGGAACTGCTCGAAGTCAAAGCCCGAGGCCAGCAGGGCGATGAGTACGACCGCGGCGGCGACGCCCGCGATCATGCCTATGCGAGCGATCCAGAGCGCGGCCACCGCCTGGCCGGAGCCGTTGGCCGTCTCGCCCGTCTGGAGCCGCCGGCGCGCCTGCCCGGCGAGCCACCACGCGGCGATCGAGCAGGGGAGCGTGAGTACGAAGAGGGTGCCGAGCGACACCAGCAGCAACGCGAGAGCGGCAATCGCGAGCACGAGCGCCCAGACCGCCTGGGGGTTGCCCGAACTCGCCGACGAAGTGGGCTGAGAGCGGGTTCCTGAGCGGTCCGGGCCCGCTCTGGCGAAGGTCGGCCGCTGCGGGGGCGGCGCCGGCTCGGGCGCTCCCGACCCCGGCGCCACGGGCGGCAGCCAGCCAGAGGACGTGACGCGCTCTTCGGCCATCACCTCATTCTGGCAGCGTCGGCAGCCTAGCCCGCGTGGAACTCCGTGTCGATCCAGTCCATCATCGAGCGCAGCTCCTTCCCCTCGCGCTCGATCTGGTGGTTGGCGCCTTCCGCCCGCATCCGCTGGAAGCTCTCCTGGCCCGCTCGGTTCTCGGCGATCCACTCGCGCGCGAACGCACCCGACTGAATCTCGCCCAGGACGTCCTTCATCGCCTGGCGCGTGGTGTCCGAGATGATCCGCTTGCCGCGGGTCAGGTCGCCGTACTCCGCCGTGTTGGAGATCGAGTAGCGCATCCCGGTGATGCCCTTCTCGTACATGAGGTCGACGATCAGCTTGAGCTCGTGCAGGCACTCGAAGTAGGCCAGTCGCGGGTCGTAGCCGGCCTCGACGAGCGTCTCGTAGCCCGCGCGGACCAACTCGGAGACACCACCGCACAGCACCGCCTGCTCGCCGAAGAGGTCGGTCTCGGTCTCGTCCTTGAACGTGGTCTCGATCACGCCGCCGCGCGTGCATCCGATGCCCTTGGCGTAGGCGAGCGTCTGCGCCTGGGCGTTTCCGCCCGGGTCCTGGTGGACCGCGATGAGCCCGGGCACGCCCGAGCCCTCGGTGTACTGGCGCCGGACGAGATGGCCCGGGCCCTTGGGCGCGACGAGCGCGACGTCCACGTCGGGCGGCGGCTCGATCTCGCCGTAGTGGATCGAGAAGCCGTGACCGAACAGCAGCAGGTTCCCCGGGGCGACTCCGTCGGCGATCTGGTCGCGGTAGATCTCCCCATGCTTCTCGTCGGGCAGCAGGACCATCACGACGTCGCCGCGCGAGGCGGCCTCGGTGATCTCGGCCACCTCGAGCCCGGCGCCCTCCGCCTGGGCCACCGAGGACGAGTCGGGCCGGAGACCGACCACGACGTCGACGCCCGAGTCCTTGAGGTTGAGGGCGTGGGCGTGGCCCTGCGAGCCGTACCCGATGATGGCGACGGCCTTGCCGTCGAGGAGCGTGAGGTTTGCGTCGTCGTCGTAGAACATGGAGGCCTGGGACCCTACTATCCGGCCGCCCAGGCCACCCAGGTGCGGGCCGGGATCCGCACGGTGCCGTCATCCGCGCGGAACCGCTCCGCATGGCGCTCCACCGCGGCGCGAACGGCGACGAGATCATCCTCGGACGCGCGGGTCACCGCGGCCGAGAAGCGGCTGGAGAGGTCCGACTGGGCTGCCCACCAGTCCGCAGCCGAGGCGTAGTCGATGGTGAAGTCGAGCGTCTCGGCATGGTGCTCGACGAAGCCGGACGCCTCCAGGTGCTCGGCGATCAGCCCCTCCTCGGCCCACGTGAATTGGTTCGGAGCATCCGGGTCGGGCGACTCGCCGATGCCCCGCTCGCCCAGCTCGCGGGTGGGCAGGACGCTCCAGAGGTTGCTGCCGGCGCCGGCCCAGGCCGCCAGGGCGACGCGCCGCCCCGGCTTGAGCACCCGCCGCGTCTCGCGCAGCGCGCTTCCGGGGTCGGCCATCAGCATGTAGCCCCAACGGCACAGCACGCCGTCGAGGCTGGCCGCCTCCACATCGATGCTCGTCTCCGCGTCGATCTGCTTGAAGCGAACGTTGTCCACGCGCAGCTCCCCGGCCCGTCGCTGCGCCGTCATAAGCATCTCCGGGGCGAAGTCAGAGCAGATCAGCTCGCCGCCCGGCGCGATCAGCTCGGCCGCCAGCAGTCCCGTGTCACCCGTGCCGGCGGCCAGCTCGAGGATGGTGTGACCCGGCTGGGGATCGATCGCGTCGATCATCCAGGCCGAGACCGGCATGGTGGCGGTGCGCAGCAGGTCACGGCGCGACTCCCACCCGGCGGCCTGGTCCCCCCAGCGCCTGCGACTCTGCGCGCGAAAGTCGTCGGGCAGCGGCATGTCGCGCGGACGCTAGCGCAGGTCCGCGCGCCGGACCTTGCCAGACGCCGTGCGCGGCAGCTCGTCGACGACTTCGAACGCCTTGGGGACCTTGAAGCCGGCGAGCCGCTCGAGGCAGTGGGCACGCAGCTTCCCCGCGCTCACCTCGGCGCCCGGACGCGCGATCACGCGGGCGGTGATCGCCTCCCCCCAGAGCGGGTGCGCGCGGGCGAAGACGGCCGCCTCGGCGACGTCGGCGTGCTCGACGAGCACGCCCTCGACCTCGGCCGGCGAGACGTTCTCCCCGCCCGTGATGATCACGTCGCTCCCGCGCCCGGTGACGACCAGGCGGCCCCGCTCGTCCAGGCGCCCGAGGTCGCCCGTGCGCAGGCTGCCGAGCGTGTTGACCGTGGCGCCCGAGACGATGATCTCCCCGTGATCGGAGACCGCGACGCCGACGCCGGGCAGCGGGCGTCCGGCCGTGTCGAGGTCGCCGGGCTCGGAGACCGTCACGGTGGAGCATGCTTGCGTGAGCCCGTAGCTCGGGCACACCGGGAAGCCTGCGGCACGGGCGCGCGTCAGCAGCGTGCGCGGCATCGGCCCGCCGCCGAGCAGCACGCGCCGCAGGTCCGGGCCGGGCGCCGCGCCGGCGTCGAGCAGGCGCTGGAGCTGCGTCGGCACCAGCGACGCGATGGTGATGGCCCCGTCGCACAACCGCTGCGCCACGGCGTGCTCGTCGAACGGCGGCGGCGCGAGCACGGCCGTCGTCGCCATCAGCGCCGAGCGCAGGACGACCATCAGTCCGCCGACATGGGAGAGCGGGAGCGGGCACAGCCAGCGCTCATCCTCGCCGAGCGCCATCGCCTCGGCCAGGCCGCGGGCGTTGGCGCGGACGTTGCCGAACGTGATCTCGTGCGGCTCGGGGCGCCCCGTGGTGCCGGAGGTGTGGACGATGAGGGCGACGGCGTCGTGGCGCGGCGGCTCCGGCAACTGGAAGACGCCGGACTCGTGGCGCAGCGGACGCGTGATCACGTCTTCGATTCCGCGCACGATGGCGTCGCGCTCAGGCTCCGCGAGCCGCGGGTCGACCGGCACGGCTGGTGCACCGAGCAGCAGGCAGCCGTGCAGCGCCTCGACGAAGGGGAGCCCCGGCTCCAGCGCGAGCGCGACCGGTTGACCCGGCTCGACACCGCGTCGATGGAGCGCTCCCGCCGCGCGCACGGCGCGCAGCAGCAGCTCCCGGTAGGTGATTGACTCGTCGGGCGCCTCGACGGCGACACGGTCAGGACGGCGCCCTGCGGCGCCGGAGAGCCAGTGTCCGAAGTCCATGGGCACGGTGAAGGCTAATCTCAACGCCCGTGCGAGTGGACTGGACCGCAGCCGGCGACTACGCGGACATCCGCTACGAGCGCTCCGGTGACGGGATCGCGAAGGTCACGATCAACCGGCCGGAGGTGCGCAACGCCTTCCGCCCGCAGACCATCCTCGAGATCTCCCATGCGCTGGAGCTGGCGCGCGAGGACACGTCGGTCGGCGTCGTCGTGCTCACCGGCGAAGGGCCGCTCGCGTTCTGCTCCGGCGGCGACCAGCGCGTGCGCGGTGACACGGGCTACATGCTCGAGCCGGAGGCGGGGACGGAAGGCGAGCCGACGAGGCCGAGCGCGGCGGTCGGGCGCTTCCACGTCACCGACCTGCACGTGCAGATCCGCCGGCTGCCCAAGCCCGTGGTGGCGATGGTGGCGGGCTTCGCCGTCGGCGGCGGCCAGATCCTGCACCTCGTGTGCGACCTCACGATCGCCGCCGAGAACGCGCGCTTCGGGCAGACCGGCCCGCGCGTGGGCTCGTGGGACGGCGGGTACGGCGCCGGGCTGCTGCGCGATCTCGTCGGGCCGAAGCGGGCGAAGGAGCTCTGGTTCCTCTGCCGTCAGTACGACGCGCGCCAGGCGCTCGAGATGGGCCTGGTCAACACCGTCGTCCCGCTCGAGCGGCTCGAGGAGGAGACGGTCGGCTGGTGCCGCGAGATGCTGGCCCTCTCCCCGTTCGCCCTGAGGCTGGCCAAGGCGAGCTTCAACGCCCACGAGGACGGCTACGCCGGCATCCAGCAGCTCGCGCACGACGCGAACCTCCTGTTCTACGGGAGCGAGGAGGCGCAGGAGGGGCGCGACGCCTACCGCGAGAAGCGCGCGCCCGACTTCTCCCGGTTCCCCAAGCGGCCGTGAGCGTGACCGACCGGTGGTGGAGGACGGGACGCGGGGATCCAAGTCTCGCGCGCATCTGGCTGATGGCCGCGCGGCCGCGAACGCTGCCGGCGGCGGTCGCGCCGGTCCTGGTGGGCACCGCGCTGGCCGCGACCGGGGAGACGTTCAAGGTCCTCACCTTTCTGGCGGCGCTCGTCGGCGCCCTGTTCATCCAGGTGGGCACGAACCTCTCCAACGACTACTCCGACGCGCGCCGGGGGGCCGACACCGACGACCGGCTCGGGCCGGTGCGGGTCACCGCCGGCGGCCTCGTGCCGCCGCGCCAGGTGCTGATCGCGACCTACGTCGCGTTCGCCCTCGCGGTGCTGGCCGGCGTCTACCTGATCGCCACCGCCGGCTGGGAGCTGCTGCTCGTCGGCGCCGCTTCGATCCTCGCCGGCGTGCTCTACACCGGAGGCCCGCGGCCGTACGGCTACGAGGGCTTGGGCGAGGTGTTCGTGTTCCTGTTCTTCGGCGTCGTCGCGGTGACCGGCTCCTACTTCGCCCAGGTCGAGGCGCTCGACTGGGAGGCGCTCATCCTCGCCGTGCCGGTCGGGCTGCTGGCCAGCGCGATCCTCGTGGTCAACAACGTGCGCGACCTGGAGACCGACCGCCGCGCGGGCAAGCGGACGCTGGCGGTCCGGCTGGGCCGGCAGCGGGCGCGGGGGCTGTTCGCGGCGATGATCGCGGGCGCGTTCATGAGCGCCCCGCTGCCGTGGCTGCTCGGCTCGCTCTCCCCGTGGCTGCTGCTGAGCTGGCTGGCGCTCCCGCTCGCCCTGCCCGTGCTGCGGGCCGTCCGAACCCGCACCGACGGCCCGGCGCTCAACAGCGCACTGGCCGGCACCGGCCGGCTGCAGCTCGCGTTCTGCGTGCTGCTCTCCGCAGGACTGTTGGCGAGCTGAGCGGGAGCGCAACGGTGACCGGCACCCCTTCGGACCGCCGGGCATGCCGCGGCTCGAGCTAGCCCCGGTGCGGTTCACGCTGCGCGCGCCGCTGCGCACGGCGTGGGGCGAGCTGCGCGAGCGGGAGGTGTTGCGCGTCACGCTGACGTGGTCCGGCACCGACTACGGAATCGGCGAAGCAGCGCCGCTCGAGCCCTACGACGGCGTCTCGCTCGGCGCCGTGGCCGCCGCGCTGCAGGTCTACGAGTCGGTGCTGTACGACGCCTCGGCCGACGAGAGCCACGCGGACCTGCTCGCCGCATGCGCCGCCGAGCGCTACCTGCCGGAGGCGCTCGCCGCGATCGACCTGGCGCTGTGGGACCGGGCCGGGCGCCGGACCGGCCGGCCGGTCGCGCACCTCCTCACGCCCGACGCGGCGAAGTCCGTCGCGGTCAACGCGACGGTGGGCGCCGAGGACCGCGCCGGCGCGGCGACCGGGGCCGCCGCCGCGGTGCGCGCCGGCTTTCGCTGCGTGAAGGTCAAGGTGGGGATCGGCGACGATGCCGGGCGCGTCGCCGCCGTGCGGGCCGCCGGCGGGCCCGGGCTGACGATCCGCGTGGACGCCAACGGCGCATGGGGCACGCCCGAGGAGGCGCTGGCGAACCTGCGCGCCCTCGCGCCCGCGGCGCTCGAGTACGCCGAGGAGCCCGTGCACGGCGTGGAGGCGCTCCGGGCGGTCCGGGTCGCCTCACCGGTCCCCGTGGCGATGGACGAGACCGGGGCGCAGCCGGGAGCGGTCGCGTCCGGGGCGACGGACGCGGTCTGCCTGAAGATCGCTCGCTGCGGCGGGATCACCGGCGTGCTGCGCGATGCCCGGGCCGCGCGCGCGGCGGGCGCGGCGGTCTACGTGGCGTCCTCGTTCGACGGCCCGCTGGGCATCGCGGCCGGGGTCCACGCGGCCGCGGCGCTGGCGGCGGATGGGCCGCTGCCGGCGTGTGGCCTGGCCACGCTTGACGAGTTCGCGGGCTACGCGGCCACGCTGGCCGCCCGCGACGGCGCCATCGCGGTGCCCGAGCGGCCCGGGCTTCTTTGAGTCGGCGCAGGCTCACGTCAACGGCGCCAGGTAGGGAGGGTCCGTTGCTAGATGGAGCGATTTGCACGTTGACCCGAATATTTGGGGTCAACGTGCAAGTCGCACTCCCCCAACCGTAAGACCCTCCCCTCAATGCGGCCGTTGACCTTGACCTTCATCCCGCCACCAGCTCGACGATCGCATCCGGGGCCTCGAGCTGCACCGCATGCCCCGCCCCGGCGACGACGTGCAGCCGCACATCCGGCAACATCGAAGCCATCCGCTCCGCCACCGACCGGAACTTCTCGTCGCGCTCGCCGACCACGAGGTCGACCGGCGCTTCGAGCGTCCCGAGTCGGTCCCACAGCGGCGGCATGACGCCGGTTCCCAACCCGCGGAGAGCGGCTGCCAGCCCCGCTGCCGTGTTGCGCAGACGGTCGGCGTCCGCGCGGTCTGCGATGCCGCGCGGGACGCCGGCAAACAGTGCCTGGGCGCGCCATTCGCGCACGAACGCCTCGGTGCCGATCGCCTCGATCCGCACCGCGAGCGCGTCGTCGGCCGCCCGGCGGGCGGCTAGCTCGACGGGATCGGCGATGCCCGGGCTCGCACCGATCAGGATCAGCCGTGTCACCAGCCCGCCCAGGGAAAGCGCCGCGTGCAATGCGATCCGGCCGCCCATCGAGTAGCCCGCGAGCGTGCACGGGCCGCCGGCGAGCGCCCGCACGTAGGCGTCGCAGGCGGCGAAGGAAGCGGGCCGCCGTTCGGCGAAGTCCCCGTGCCCGGGCAGGTCCGGGGCGGCGGCCCGGTAGCGTCCCGCGAGCGCGTCGCGCACCGGCTGCCAACTGCGGCCCGTCTGGGTGAAGCCGTGTAGGAGGACGAGGTCGGCGGGCATCGCGTGCGCTCCACCATGACAGTGCTCGACACCTATCTGAACCTGCGTGCCTTCGTGGATGAGCTGACCCGCTGCGGGCTGCGAGACGCCTGCACCTCGCCGGGCTCGCGCTCCACCCCCCTCGTGCTCTCACTCGCGCGCGACGGCCGCGTGCGCGCCACCTCGCACCTGGACGAGCGCTGCGGGAGCTTCTTCGCGCTCGGACTGGCCAAGGCGAGCGGGCGCCCGGTGGCGCTGGCGTGCACCTCGGGCACGGCCGCCGCCAACTACGCACCGGCGGTGATCGAGGCGCACGAGGCCCGCGTGCCGCTGCTCGTCCTCACGGCCGACCGGCCGCCCGAGTTGCGCGATGTCGGGGCGGGCCAGACGATCGACCAGGTCAAGCTCTACGGCAGCGCGGCCAAGTGGTTCGCCGAGATCGACGATCATCCGGCGACGCCGGAGCGGATCCGCTGGCTGCGCGGGCTCGCGTGCCGCGCCTACTGGACCGCGCTGGAGGGCCGGCCAGGCCCGGTGCACCTGAACTTCTCCCTCCGCGAGCCGCTCGTGCTCGATGGCCCGCTCCCCACCGGGGAGCCCGGCGGCGGCGGGCGGGACGGCGGGCGACCGTGGGTCGCGCGCCCGGGACGGGCCACTGCGCCGGGCGCGGGCGTGGTGGACGGGCTCGCCGGTGCGCTCGAGGAGCGCCCGCGCGCGGTGCTGGTGGCCGGACGCGCCGAGCGCGACCCGCACCTCGGCGCCACCCTCGCGGCGTTCGCCGAACGGGCCGGCATCGTCCTGCTGGCCGAGCCGACGTCGGGCGCCCGCCGCGGCCCGGCCGCCGTGGCGCACTACGACGCGCTGCTGAGAGATCCCGCGTGGGCCGCTGCGCACCGGCCCGAGCTGGTGCTGCGCGTGGGCGATCTTCCCACCTCCAAGCCGCTGCGCCAGTGGCTGCACGGACTCGAGGAGACGACGCTGCAGGTCGCGTTCGACCCCGAGAACGCGTGGCAGGACCCGACCGGAGCGGTGACGACGCTCCTGCCGGCCGATCCGCGCGCGGTGCTGGAAGCGCTCGGCGACCGGCTCCCGCGCGAGCCTCGCGACCGCTCCTGGCTCGAGCACTGGTCGAGCGGCGATCGTGCCGCCGCCGACGCCATCGCGTCGGTGTTGAACGGGCGGGAGGACCTGTCCGAGCCGCGCGTGGCGGCCGAGCTGGGCGCTCGGCTGCCCGCCGTGGCGACGCTCGTGGTCGCCTCGTCGATGCCGATCCGCGACGTGGAGACCTTCTTCCCCGCGCGCCCCGCCCCGCCCCGCGTGCTGGCGAACCGGGGCGCCAACGGCATCGACGGGACGGTCTCGACCGCGTTCGGGGTGGCGGCCGCCAAGGCCGGTCCCGTGGTGCTGCTGATCGGCGACGTCGCGCTGGCCCACGACGTCGGCGGACTGCTCGCCGCCCGCCGGCTCGCGCTGCCGCTGGTCATCGTGCTGCTCGACAACGACGGCGGCGGCATCTTCGACTTCCTTCCCGTCGCGCGCGAGGGCGCCGCGTTCGAGGAGCACGTGGCCACGCCGCACGGCCTCGACTTCGCCCACGCGGCGGCGCTCTACGGGCTCACGCACGAGTCGGTCGCCGCCCCCGGGCCGTTCCGTGCGGCGCTCGACCGCGCGCTCGCCGTCCCCGGAGCGACGCTGATCCACGTCCGCACGCGCCGGGATGAGAACGTCGCACTGCACCGCCGGGTGTGGGAGGCCGTCCGGACCGCCGGCTAGCGTGCCGGCCATGACACAGGAGCGGCTGATGGAGGTCCCGGGCTCCCCCACGCCGGCGGGCGAGCCGCCGCGCCAGACCTCCAAGAGCATCGGGGCCGGCGACATCGTGCTCCTGGACAGGAAGGGCCGGCGCTTCCACGCGCTGGTCACCGAGCTCGAGCAATTGGAGTCCGGGCGCTTCGAGCTGATCGTAAGGCCGCTGGACTCGCGCATCTCCTACCGCACGGCCAGCGTGCGCGAGGTGCTCGAGGTGTGGCGCAAGCGGCGCTAGTAGCCCGAGAGGACGGGCAGCAGTGCGCCGAGCTTGACCTCGGTCTCGGCGAGCTCGGCGGCCGGGTCCGAATCGCGCACGACGCCGACGCCCGCGTACAGCCGCGCCTCGGTGCCGCGCAGCAGCGCGCAGCGCAAGGCGACGCAGAACTCGCCGTCCTCGTTGGCGTCCGTCCACCCCACCGGGCCGGCGTACCAGCCACGGTCCAGCCCCTCCAAGGCAGGGATCAGCGGCGCGGCGGTGCCGTGCGGCTCACCCCCCACGGCCGGCGTCGGGTGCAGCCGCCCGGCGAGATCGAGCACGCTGCGGGGATGGGTGAGCTGCGCACGGATCGGCGTGGCGAGGTGCTGGATGTTCGCCACGCGCACGATGGCCGGCTCGTCGGGCGCCGTGAGCCATACGCTCAGGGGACGCAGGGCCCGCGCGATCCGGCGGGTGACGATCGCCTGCTCCTCGCGGTCCTTGTCGGAGTGCAGCAGCTGCTCGCCCAGGTGGGCGTCGACGGCCGGGTCGGCCGAGCGACGGGTCGAGCCGGCCAGTGCCACGGTCGAGGCGCGCAGGCCCTCGCGCCGCACGAGCAGCTCGGGCGAGGCGCCGACGAACGCCGCCCCGCCGCGGCCGGCGCAGTAGACGTAGCACGACTCGAAGCCCGCGCGCAGGACACCGAACACGGCAGCCGCGTCGTGCGCCGCCGGCGCGTGGACCGCGACCTCGCGCGCCAGCACGATCTTCTCGAACGCGCCCGCGTGGATGCGCTCCACCGCACGGGCGACGGCCGCCTCGTAGTGCTCGGGCGGGGCGGTGGAGGCGATCTGGAACCGTCCGGCGGGGGCCGGGTCCAGCAGCGGCAGCGACCGCGCGCGCAGGCCGGCGAGCCGGCGCTCGACGCGCGCCACGAGCTCCTCGGGAACGTCGTCCGGGGACGCCAGCACGGCGGCGGTCAGGCGCACGTCGCGGCCGCGGCGCGCCAGCGCGAGCTCCGGCACGATCAGGTCGGCGTTCCCGAAGCCGGCCCAGTGCGGCGCCGCGCCACCGTCGGGCGCGAACGCGAAGCCGCCGACGGCGACCAGGCCGGCGCCGGCCGGGCCGTCGGGCACGTCGCTCACCGCCCGCGCGGCAAGGCCGCGCCAGGCGGCCGCGACCGTGGCGAAGCGCGCCGGACCCCGCGCCCCCAGCCGCGCGACGGAGCCCAGGGCGGCGAGCGCCGCGCCGTCGCGATCGGGCTGCTCGAAGCAGAACCAGTCGTCATCCGGTCTCCGGGACGCGAAGACGACTGCGCTCGGGTCGACGTCGCCGCCGAGGCGCACGGTGAGGCCGACGAGCACTTCCTCGCCGGCCCGCCGGGCGCGCCGCACCGCGCGCTCGCAGCGGACCAGCAGCTCCGCCCGCGCCGCACCGTACAGCGCGAGTCCGCGATCGGGGCTGTGGACGCGAGCCGGCACCGCTTCCAGGGTACGGCCCCCGGGATTCGTCAGGTCTCGCCCCGCCCGCGCGACAGCGCGATCTCTCCTGTCCGGGCCATCTCGACCATGCCGAACGGCCGCACCGTGCGCTCGAACGCCTCGACCTTGTCGTGCGTGCCGGTGACCTCGACGATCACCGTGCGCCGCTGCACGTCGATGATCTTGGCGCGGAAGATCTCGACGACCTGCATGATCTCGCCGCGCGCCGCGGCGTCGGCGGAGATCTTGAACAGCGCCATCTCGCGCGCCACGGCTTCGTCGGGCTCCAGATCGCGGATCTTGAGGACGTTGACCAGCTTGTGGAGCTGCTTGGTCACCTGGTCGATCGGATGCATCGCCCCGTCGACCGTGAGCGTGATCCGCGACAGGGAGTCGTCGTCGGTCGGTCCGACCACGAGCGTGTCGATGTTGAACCCGCGGCGCGCGAACAGGCCGGCGATCCGCGTCAGCACGCCGGGCTTGTTCTCCACCAGGATCGACAGCACGTGCTTGCGGCCGGTGCGCACACCCGACGCCGCCTCGAGGTCCGCCAGGCTGAGCAGCTCCTTCGTTCCGGGGTCGCCCATGACGCTCAGCCCACCATGTTCCGCGCGGCCTGGCCGGGCGCGATCATCGGGTACACGGACTCCTCGCGGGTGACGCGCGCGTCGACGACGACCGGGCCATCGACGGCGAACGCGGCACGCAGGTCGTCCACCAGGTTGGTCTTGTCCGTCAGCCGCACGCCGTGGCAGCCCATCGCCTCGGCGAGCTTGACGAAGTCCGGCCACTCGCTCATCTCCACCGCCGAATAGCGGCGGTCCCAGAAGAGCTCCTGCCACTGGCGGACCATGCCGAGGTAGCCGTTGTTCATGATCACGACCTTGACCGGGATCCCGTAGGTGGCCAGCGTGGAGAGCTCCTGCATGTTCATCTGGATCGACCCGTCGCCCGACAACACGACGGTCAGGAGGTCGGGCTGGGCGACCGCGGCGCCCATCGCCGCCGGCAGGCCGAACCCCATGGTTCCGAGGCCGCCCGACTGGATCCACCGCCGCGGCTTGTCGAAGTGGAAGTACTGCGCCGCCCACATCTGGTGCTGGCCGATGTCGGTGGCGAGGATGCACTCCCCGCCGCTCGTCGCCTCGAACAGTGCCTGGACGAGGTACTGCGGCTTGATCTCGGTGTCCGTGGAGTCCTCGTAGCGCAGCGGGTGCTGGACGCGCCACTGCTCGATCCGCTCCCACCACTCGGCCAGCCGTGCCGGCTCGGGCCGCAGGCCGCGGTACTCCGTCACGAGGCGGCCGAGGATGTTCCTCGCGTCGCCCACGATCGGGATGTGGGCGGGCACGTTCTTGGAGATCTCGGCCGGGTCGATGTCGATGTGGATGAACTTCGCCCGCGGGGCGAATTCCGACAGCTTGCCGGTGATGCGGTCGTCGAAGCGCGCGCCGACCGCCACGATCAGATCGGCCTCGTCCATGGCGTAGTTGGCCGTGCGCGTGCCGTGCATCCCGAGCATGCCGAGCCACTGGCCGTGCGGCGCCGGAAAGGCGCCGAGCCCCATCAGCGTGCAGGTGACGGGCAGCCCGTCGACCAGCGCGAGCTCGGTCAGCTCGCTCGACGCGTTGGCGTTGATGACGCCGCCGCCCGCGTAGAGCACTGGCCGGCGGGCGTTCGCCATCGCCTTGGCGGCGAGCCGGATCTGCTTCTGGTTTCCCTCGGTCGTCGGCTGGTAGCCGGGCAACCGCACGTCGCCGACGGGCTGGTAGTCGATCTCCACGCGCGTGAGATCCGTCGGCATGTCGATCAGGACCGGCCCGGGGCGCCCCGTGCGGGCGATGTGGAACGCCTCGTGCACCACGCGCGGGATCTCCGTCGGGTGCTGGATCATGAACGAGTGCTTGACGATCGGCATGGTGATGCCGAACGTGTCCGCCTCCTGGAAGCCATCGGTGCCGAGGAGGTCGGTGCGCACCTGGCCGGTGAAGAACACCAGCGGCACGGAGTCCATCATCGCGTCGGTCAGCGGCGTGACGATGTTCGTCGCCCCGGGGCCCGACGTGGCGAAGCAGACGCCCACCTTGCCCGACGCCTTCGCGTATCCCTCCGCGGCGTGACCGCCGCCGGCCTCGTGGCGCACGAGGATGTGGCGGATGCCCGAGTCGTACATCGCGTCGTAGGTCGGAAGGTTCGCGCCGCCCGGATACCCGAATACGACGTCCACGCCCTCTGCCTTGAGGCACTCCATGATCGCGTCGACCGCTCGCATCACCGCTGCTCGAACCCCCTTTCCGAATCCCTCGAGATGGCGAGACGAGCTTATCGTGGAGCCGCATTCGACGATTCGGGCTCGATCGCGACGTCCGGGAACTCCAACTCGGCGCCGCAGCGCGTGCACAAAGCGTCGTGCAACTTCACGATCCTGCCGCACTCCGGGCACTGACGGCGGACCTCGTCGTGCTCGGAGCGGTAGAGCAGGGCGGCGATCAGCCCGATCACCGGCAGCACGCCCGAGATCACGAACCAGATGAAGAACGACGAGCCCTTGAGCCGCCCGACCAGTCCGCCCGCGAGGGCGAACGAGAAGGCGATGATCAGGTAGGCCACGGCGTCGGCCGGACTTGATCGCCCGGTGAGGGCTGATCGGCGAGCGCGCGCGCGGCGGCGAGCGCCGGGCGCATGGGGGCCGGCAGGCGACGGCGCAGCCGCCAGGGAGCGCCGCTGAACGCGAGGTTCGCGACCGTTGCGAAGCCTTCCTCGTCCTCGCGCAGGGCGAGCAGGAGGTGGGCGGTCCGGTCCGCGGACGGAAGGTCGCCCTCGACCTTGACGCACCAGCAGTCGACCCGCCGTCCGCCCGCCCGCACCAGGAGCGCTCCGGCCTCCGCCACCAACCACACGCCGAGCCTTCCCCGCTCGGGTGCGAGCCCGGTGCGGGCGTGCAGATCGCGCGCATCATGGGCCAGCAGGTCGCCGAGCAGTCCGAGCGCCGTGCGCTCCGGCGCCGGCGCAGCGCGGGGCCGTGGGCGCACGACGTTCGCGCCGCGATTGGCGTACAGCGCGGGAATTCCCCACGCGTGCACGACGGCGATGGCGGCCACCGGGAACGAGAGCGGCTCCAGCGCGATCAGCAGCACCGCCGTCGCGAGGAACGGGATGGTGTGGGCAAACGTGCTCACGGTCCACCCGCGACCGCGCCGGCGCAGCCGCCCGGCGTCGATCCGCGGTCGCCAGTAGACAGCCGCGGTCTCGGGCAGGACCGGCGCGCTCACCCGCCGGCGATCGGGCGGCGAAGGACGACGAGCTCAGCGCGCTCGGGCAGCGCCCGCACCTGCTCTGCGTGCCCCTCGCCCGTGCTCACGACGGCGTAGTAACCGGCGGCGAGCTGGGCGGAGAAGGCGGCGACGGCCGCATCGGTGGCGGCGGTGTCCCCCACCGTCCACTCGGCGAGCGTCGTATGCCCGTTCTGGTCCATGCGGATGAGTCGTGCCATGTAGCTCCCTTCGAGGTCCGCTTGACTTTACGCCGCTCGCCGCCCGGGCGCGCGAGTTGGCGCGTTCGTTCTGCGACTACAGCCCGAGCTGCTCGCGGATCAGGCGACCGACGTCGCCGCCGTCCGCGCGGCCCCTGGTCTCGCGCATCACGAAGCCGACGATCGGCCCCATCGCCTTGTCGTTGCCGGCGCGGACCTTCTCCGCTGCGTCGGCGTTGGCGGCGATCGCCGCGGCGACGACACCGGCCAGCTCGTCCCCGCCGTCCAATGAGCCGAGGCCTTCGCGCTCGACGATGTCGGCGGGCTCACCGCCCTCGGCGACCAGGCGGTCGAGCACCTGGCGCGCGGCCCCGGCATTGACCTGCCTGGCGACGACGAGGCCGACGAGCCTCGCCAGTGCCGGTGGCGTGACCCGGGAGGCGGCTGGTTCGGCTTCCGCCCCGATCCGGGCGCGCAACTGCTCGACCCAGTTGGCCGCCGCCCGGCCGTCCGCCCGCGCCTGGGTCGCGGTCGCGACCGCCTCGAAGTAGTCGCCCCACTGCGGCTCGTAGGCGAGCAGGCGGGCCGGGTCCTCGGGAAGGCTCCAGTCGCGCTCGTAACGCGCAGCGCGCACGGCCGGCAGCTCGGGCAGGGCCTCGCGCGCCGCGGCGAGCATCGCCTCGGTCGGCACCAGCGGCACGAGATCGGGCTCGGGGAAGTAGCGGTAGTCGTGCGCCTCCTCCTTCGACCGCAGGGAGCTGAGCCGGCCGCCGGCGGGATCGAAGTGCAGCGTCTCCTGGACAACCGTCTCGCCGGACTCGAGCAGCGCGATCTGGCGCTCGATCTCCGCGTTGACCCCGCGCTCCAGGAAGCGAAAGGAGTTCATGTTCTTCAGCTCGGTCTTCGTGCCCAGCTCGCCGGCGCCGGCGCGGCGAACGGAGACGTTGGCGTCGCAGCGCAGCGAGCCCTCCTCCATGTTGACGTCGCTCACGCCCAGCTGGCGCAGCGTGACGCGGAGCAGGTTGAGCCAGTCGCGGGCGTGCTCGGCGGACTGGATGTCCGGCTCCGTGACGATCTCGCACAGGGGCGTGCCGCCCCGGTTGTAGTCCACGATCGACGCGTCCGCGCCGTGGATGCGGCCGGAGGCGCCGATGTGGACGAGCTTGGCCGCGTCCTCTTCGAGGTGGATGCGATGCAGCCGGACGTCGCCCAGTCGCCCGGCTCCGCAGAGCGGGATGTCGTACTGGGAGATCTGGTAGTTCTTGGCCTGGTCGGGATAGAAGTAGTTCTTGCGGTGGAAGATCGACCGCGGGGCGATCTCGCACTCCAGGGCCAGCCCCATCATCAGGCCGAAGTGCACGGCGCGGGCGTTCACGACGGGCAGCGTGCCGGGCAGGCCGAGGCAGACCGGGCAGGTGCGAGTGTTCGGCGGCTCGCCGAAGCTCAGCTCGCAGCCGCAGAACATCTTCGTGCGAGTCGCGAGCTGGACGTGGATCTCCAGGCCGATGACCGGCTCCCAGTTGCCTGTGCCCGCCGACGCGGTCGGTTGGGTGGTCACGCGGCCTGCCTCCACGGCGCCGCGTCGAACCCGATCGCCCGCTCGAGCGCGTAGGCGGCGTCGAGCAGCGCGTTCTCGCTGAACGCCGGGCCGGCGATCTGGAAGCCGACCGGCAGGCCCTCGCTCAAGCCGCTGGGAATCGAGATGCCGGGAATGCCGGCGAGCGACATCGGCACGGCGCAGAAGTCGTTCAGGTACATCGACAAAGGGTCGGCGGTCTTGGCGCCGAGCTCGAAGGCCACGGTCGGGCTGGTGGGGGTCACGACGAAGTCGAACCGCTCCCAGGCCGCGTCGAAGTCCTCCCTGATCCGCGTGCGGACCTTCTGCGCGCGGCCGTAGTACGCGTCGTAGTAGCCCGAGGAGAGCGCGTAGGTGCCGAGCATGATCCGGCGCTTGACCTCGGCGCCGAAGCCTTGGTCGCGCGTCTCCGTGTACATGTGGAACAGGTCCCGGACGCCGTCGGCCCGGTAGCCGTAGCGGACCCCGTCGTAGCGGGCGAGGTTGGAGGACGCCTCGGCCGGCGCGATCAGGTAATAGGCGCTGAGGGCGTGCGCCGCGTGCGGGAGCCGGAACGACTCGACGGAGGCGCCCAGCTCGCGCGCGACGTCGAGGGCCTCCGTGAACGAGGCGAGTACTCCTGGCGCGATCCCCTCCCCGGTCAGCTCCTCCGGGACGCCCAGCCGGACGCCTTCGAGGCTGGTGCGGGTGGGCAGCGCGACCGGTGCGGGAAGGCCGACCGACGTCGAGTCGCACGGGTCTTGCCCGACCATCGCGCCGAGCAGGAGCGCGGCATCGGTGACGTCACGCGTGAGCGGGCCCGCCTGGTCGAGCGAGGAGGCGAAGGCGATCATGCCGTAACGGCTGACGGCGCCGTAGGTCGGCTTGAGGCCGACGATCCCGCACAGCGCCGCCGGCTGCCGGATCGATCCGCCGGTGTCGGTGCCGATCGCCCATGGCGCGCTGCCGGCCGCGACCGCGGCGGCCGAGCCGCCGGAGGAGCCGCCCGGCACACGGGCGGGATCCCAGGGGTTCAGCGTCGGGCCGAAGGCGGAGTTCTCCGTCGAGGAGCCCATCGCGAACTCGTCCTGGTTGGTCTTGGCGAGCAGCGGCGCGCCGGCGTCGGAGAGGCGGGCGACGCTCGTGGCGGTGTAGGGCGGGCGGTAGCCCTCGAGGATCTTCGAGCCGGACTGGCTCGGCACACCTTCGGTGCAGAAGAGGTCCTTGACCGCGACGGGCACGCCCGCTAGCGGCGCGTTGCGGTCGACGGCCGGCGCGTCGCCGCCTCCCGCCACCCAGGTGTAGGCGCCGAGAGCATCGGCAGCAGCGCGCTCGCGGTAGCCGTGCCACAGCTCGGCGGCGTCGAGCTCGCCCGCACGGACACGCGCGGCGGCCTCGGCCGCGGTGAGCGTGAGCGCGTCGCTCCGCGAGGAGCGTTGATCCGGGTTCGTGTCGCGGGGGGCGGAGGACCCTCGGGGTCTCATGCCGGCGCGGGGCCGGGACTGGGAACCCGGAAGCCGTCCATGTCGCTCTCGGGTGCGCTCCGCAACGCGACCTCGGCGGGCAGGGAAGGCCGCGGCTCGTCCGCGCGCAGCGCGTTCTCGACCGCGATCACGTGCGACGTCGGCTCGACGTCGGCCAGATCGCCGAGCTCCGCGATCTTCTCGATGTGGTCGAGCACCTTCGACAGCTCCTCCCGCATCCGCTCCTGCTCCGCCTCGGTCAGCTCGAGGCGCGCGAGGCGGGCGACGTGGAGCACCTGGTGACGGCTGAGCATGCGCCCAGCAGTCTATGCCAGGCGCTCTTTTGACCGATGGTCAGGGAGTCGGCGCCGGGAGGTCCTGGACCGGCGGGAGCGGGAGGTTCGGGATGGCTTCGGTGCGCAACGAACGCCAGCCCCCCGCCGCCGAGGCGGCGGCCGCGGCGACACCGAGCCAGGCGCCCGGCTGGACCTCGACGAGCTCGTTCGGGCCGGGCTGGTTGGCGATCCGGTAGAGGATGAGCAGGGTGGCCACGGCTCCCGCCACGACCGTGAGCACGCTGAACGCCGCCGGCAGCGAGGGGCTCTCCCGCGTCATGTGGAGGGCGAACAGGGCGAGCGACACGAGCGAGCAGAGCGCCAGCACGAGATCCAGGATCGAGAACGCCTGCCAGGCGGTGGCCTCCACCCCGGCTCCGGCGGTTCGGTACCAGTGCAGGAACAGCGACACCAGCAGCGCGGTGCCGCCGGCGGCGGCGATCCACTCGCCGTCGCGCAGCCGGCGCATCAGGCCGGCGTGCCCGCTTGCGTGCGCGCCGCCGCGAGCGTGTTCTCGAGCAGCATCGCGATCGTCATCGGTCCCACGCCCCGCGGTACCGGCGTGATGCGAGCGGCGCGCTGCACCGCAGCGTCGAAGTCCACGTCCCCCACCAGCCCGTCATCCGTGCGGTTGATGCCGACGTCGATCACCGTCGCCCCCTCGCGAATCCAGTCGCCCTGCACCATCCGCGGCCGGCCCACCGCCGCGACGAGCACGTCGGCACGTCGGCAGACCTCAGGCAGGTCGCGCGTGCGCGAATGGCAGAGCGTCACCGTCGCATTCCGGGCGAGCAGCATCTGCGCCACCGGCTTGCCCACCAGGTCCGAGCGGCCGACGACGACCGCTTCTGCGCCCTCGAGCGCGACGTCGTAGCGGTCGAGGAGCTCCATGCACCCGGCGGGCGTACAGGGCCGCAGCCCGGGCCGTCCCTTGGCGAGCAGCCCGGCGGAGACGGGCGTCAACCCGTCGACGTCCTTGGCGGGATCGATCAGCCACGTCAGGCCGTTGCCGTCGATGTGCCCCGGCGTGGGAAGCTGCAGCAGGATGCCGGAGACGCGGGGGTCGGCGTTGAGCTCGGCGAGCAGCGTCTCCACGTCCTCCTGCGGCGTGTCGGCCGCGAGCCGGTGGTCGAAGCCGCGCATGCCGACCTCGTGCGTCGCCTTCTGCTTGCCTCCGACGTAGACGGCGGAGGCGGCGTCCTCGCCCACGAGCACCGTCGCGAGCCCGGGGGCATCGTTGCCGGCGGCCGTCCAGGCGGCCACCTGCTCGCTCACCTCGCGCCGGACTTCCTCGGCGATGGCCTTGCCGTCGATGATCTCTGCGCTCATTGGGCGGGCAATCTACCCGGCTCGGGAGTTCAAGCCGAGCCCGAGCCGATCGAGCGTCCGCAGCCAGGCGCCGCGCCGCCCCGCGCGCTCGTCGGCGCGCGCAGCTCGGTGATGCCGATGGGAGCTCCTAGGTGAGACTTGTGGTCGTCCGGCGCGCGCGCGCGAGGACGACGAGGGTGGTCACGCACACGACGCTCAGCAGGAGATACGGAACTGCGTCGGAGGTCGCATCGGCCAGGCGGGCACTGGCGGCCGAGCCGGCGGTCTGGCCGATCGACCAGCCGACGTTGCTCAAAGCGAAGGCGAAGCCCTGGGCGACGCCGAGCGCCTCGGCGCCGTCGGAGAGGAGCGCCATCGACGGCGCCCACAGCGTGCCGATCGCCGGGGCGGCGAGCACCACGAGCGCGATCAGCTGCCACGGCCGCTCGGGCCAGGGGAACAGCAGCATCAGTCCCGCGCCCGCCGCCAAGCCGATGAGACACGGGAAGAGCCGCCCGCGGCGGTCCGACACGCGGCCGACGACCGGGCTCACGCCCGACTCCAGCAACGCGGCGCCGAGCCACGCGGCGCCGATCACGCCGGCCCCGACCCCCAGGTCGTCGAGCCGCAGCGGCCCCAGCACGCCGATCGTGCCGAAGAGGAGGCCCGGCACCGCGATCAGCCACATGCCCGCCGCGACGCGGCCATCGCATACCGCCGCGAGCAGCTCGCGCGGCGAAGACGTCCCCTCCGGCACGGCGGGTGGGGTGCGCAGCGCCCACAGCCCGAGCAGCGTGCCGACTACCGCGACGCCGCAGAACGTCGGCGCGATGCCGACCGCGTCCCCGAGCGTCCCAACCGCGGGCCCCGCCAGCGCGCCGGCGACGGCCGCGCCCATCGTCGTGCCGATCATCTCCCCGCGCCGGTCGCGCGGGGCGGCGCTCGCGACCCACGCCATGGCGCCGGCCCACGAGGCGGCGCCGCCGATGCCCTGCACGAACCGTGCGGCGTCGAGCATCACGATCGAGTCGGCGAACGCGAACGCGACACTGGACAGGACGAGCAGCCCGAGGCCGAGCAGCACCGTGGCGCGCACACCGGCCCGCGCGGCGAGGTAGCCGCCGGGAATCGCGCCGACGAACGTGCCGGCGGGATAGGCCGCGGTGAGGACGCCGGCCCCGGACTTCGTCAGGCCGAACTCGTCGTCGAAGTGCGGCAGGAGCGGGGTGATCGCGGCGTAGAAGGTGGTGTCCACGAAGACGATCGCACAGGCGAGGATGAGCAGGCGGCGCACTCGCGCCCATGCTAGGAGAGACCCTCGCTCCGCGAAGGCCAGACCCGGACGGCGGACCTGTCCCCGCGGGCGGGGGAATCTCCGGTCGTCACTCCAACGCGCTCAGCACCCGCTCGAGCGCTGCGGTGAACCGGCCCGGATCCTCGATCTGAGGGATGTGCCCGGTTTCGGACAGCGTCTCCACGGCGGCATCCGGACGTAGGAGCCGAAGCGCATCCAGCCCGGAGTACGGCACTACACGATCGACCGCGCCCCAGATCAGCCCGACCGGCATCGGCGCGGCGGCGAAGTCGTCGCGCAGATCGGCCTCCAGCGCCTGACGGATGCCGTCCGAGACCCGCTGCGCGCCATCGGACGCCTCCAGCAACATGCGGGCGTCGTCGGGATGCAGCCGACCGGCGTCGGCCACGGTGGTGCCGAACATGGCCCAGCGGGCGGCGGAGTGGTCGACCCACTGGTAGCCCCACGCCCGCCGCGCGCGCGTGGCGAGCTCGGCGGCGGCGCCGAGGGCGGCCGCGACGCCGATGGCACGCGGCGCCAGCCCGGCGGGCGAGACGAGCACCAGGCGCCGCACGGCGCCGGGATGGCGGGCGGCCGTCGCCACGGCGAGCGCGCCGCCGAGCGAGTGGCCGACGAGGTCGAAGCGCTCGAGGCCGAGGCCGTGTACGAGATGGTCGGCGACTTCCTCGAGCACGAATCCGGGCCCGGCGGGAGCGGACTCCCCGAACCCCGGGACGTCGACGGCGATCACCCGCCGCCGCGCGGCCAGTGCCGACGTGACGTGGCGCCAGATCAGCCGGCTGGTCGCCACGCCGTGCAGCAGCACGAGCGGGTCGCCGTTCCCGTGATCGTCGCGGGCGAGATCTGCGGCCATGCCTCTCATGATGGTGAGCGGCACCTGGGAAGGACAGGCTCGCTGCAGGTTCGCTGCCAGTCCGGCTCCGGGACTCAGCGCCTGCGGATCGGCGCGTAGTCGGCCATCAGCTTGCGCTGCGAGCCGTCCGACGCGAAGCGCACGACGACGATCCCGCCCGGCTCGACGCCCAGGACGACGCCTTCGCCGAAAGCGGCGTGGACGACGTCGTCACCCATGTGGAACACCTGGCCCGCCCCGTCGCCGCTGCCGGTGACCCGGGTGCTCAGGGTCTCGGCCGCCGCCGCCGCGGCGGTCGCCCACGACGCGACCCGACCCGCGCCCGCCGGGCGCCCGATCCCGACCGCGTTGCGGTCGGGCTGGTCGGTCAGCTCGCGCGGGATCTCGTCGATGAAGCGAGAGCGCAGCCCGAAGGACTCCGAGCCGAAGACGTTGCGCCGCCGCGCATAGGTGATGTAAAGCTCGCGCATGGCGCGCGTGATACCGACGTACGCGAGTCGCCGCTCCTCTTCGAGCGCACCCTCGTCCAGCGCGCGACTGTGCGGGAACACGCCGTCCTCGCACCCGATGATGAACACGATCGGGAACTCGAGGCCCTTCGCGTTGTGCAGCGTCATCAGGGTCACGAGGCCCTCGTCGTCGCGGATCGCGTCGGCGTCGGAGAGCAGGGCGATCTGCTGGAGGAACTGGGCGACGCCCGCCTCCTCGCCCTGGCCGCCGGCCGTGGCGTCGTACTCCTTGCCCACGCGCACGAGCTCCTCGAGGTTCTCGATCCGCCCCTGCGCCTCGATCGTACGCTCGGCCTCCAGCGCGTCGAGGTAGCCGGTCTCGCGCAGGAGCTCCTCCATCACGTCGCCGACTCGCGCGCCCGCGTCCACCCGCTCCTTGACTCGCTCCATCGTCGACATGAAGCGCCCGAGCGCCCGCACCGCGGCGGTTCCGAGCGTCGGAACGGTGTCCGCTCCCGCCGCGGCCTCCCACGGGGTGAGCCCCATCGTGTCCGCGTGCGCGAGCACGCGCGAGAGCGAGGTCTGGCCGATGCCGCGCTTGGGCGAGTTGGCGATCCGGGTGAACGCGCCGCCGTCGGCGGGGTTGACCAGGAACGTGAGGTAGCTGACCGCGTCCTTGACCTCCGCGCGCTCGTAGAACTTCGTGCCGCCGATGACCTGGTAGCCGATCTGTGCCCGGACGAGCATGTCCTCGAGCACCCGGGACTGCGCGTTGGTGCGGTAGAAGACGGCGAGCTCCGCGCGCGATACGCCCTCGTCGACGAGCCGCTCGATCTCGGCGGCCACGAAGCGCGCCTCGGCATGCTCGTCGGCGAGCTCGCGCACCTTGATCGGGTCGCCCTCGCCGATCTCGGTCCACAGAGACTTCGACTTGCGCCCCCGGTTGTTCTCCACCACCGAGTTCGCCGCGCTCAGGATCGTCTGCGTCGAGCGATAGTTCTGCTCCAGCCGGATGACGTGCGCATCGACGTAGTCGTCCTCGAAGTTGAGGATGTTGGCGATGTCCGCCCCACGGAAGCCGTAGATCGAGTTGTGCGTCACCAGACCCCCGGCGATGAAGTTGTGCGTGCGCTCGACGTCGAGGTCATGGACGGGGCGCCGGAGAACGATCTGCTCGACGCTCTCGATCACGTCGTAGCTGCCGTCCTCGGCGAACATCACCATGCCCGGCCGGACGGCGCCAGCGGGCTTGAAGGGCAGCGCGTCGCCTTCTCCTCGACCCGTCGCGCCGAGGCGCGCGACGCAGCGGAACGTCACGTCGTGGCGCGACTCGAGCCGGCGGACGAGCCGCATGGCCTCCGAAGTCGAGCGGAAGAACGCCGTGGCGACGCGTTGGTCGCCGTCCACCGACACCGCATGGAACAAGTTGCGCGCCGATCCGCCGGCGCACAGTGTCATGACGCCGGCGTGACGCCGGCCCGCACGGCGAATGGATTGCGAGTTTGCGTCGGATAGCGACGCGAACTCGTGATCCACCCGCCCGCGGCCCTCCCGACAGCCGGCGAAATGGGTGTGCTCGGGCGTGCTGATGATCTCGCGCCCGCCCTCGGTCCTGATGCGGACACCGGCAGTC
>Ga0136624_1000044_pt1 | contig 34122 bp, 30 predicted proteins | sample AntDrymUQ4692206_2_FD_104802 | JGI IMG/M metagenome (GOLD analysis project Ga0136624, IMG submission 104802) | Polar desert sand microbial communities from Dry Valleys, Antarctica - metaG UQ469 (22.06) | ecosystem: Environmental > Terrestrial > Soil > Desert | place: Antarctica: Dry Valley... | reverse complement strand
TGCCGGGGGACTGCCGGGGGACTGCCGGGGGACTGCCGGGCGGCGCTCATCGGCCGGGCGTGGCCCCGGCCGGTCGTACGATCGACAGTTGTGACCCGCCCTCGCCCTGCCCGGCCGCGCCCGGCCTCCCGGCGCCCGCGGCGGACGCTACGCACCGTCGAGGAGACCTCGGCCGGCGGCCTGGTTGTCGACCGCGGCCAGCGGCCGCTGCGGGCAGCGCTGATCGGGCGGCTGGATCGGCGCGGACAGCTGGCGTGGTCCCTTCCGAAGGGGCACCTGGAGGAGGGGGAGACGGCGGAGGACGCCGCCGTCCGCGAGGTGAAGGAAGAGACCGGCATCCGCGGCGTCGTCCTCGCTCCGCTGGGCACCATCGACTACTGGTTCGTCGCGGAGAACCGCCGCGTGCACAAGACGGTGCACCACTACCTGCTGGAGGCGGCCGGCGGCGAGCTGTCCGACGAGGACATCGAGGTGACCGAGGTGGCGTGGGTACCGCTGACCGAGGTGACCGGTCGGTTGGCGTACGCCGACGAGCGGCGCCTGCTCGACAAGGTGCCCGACCTGCTGGCAGAGACGGCGTGAAGGACCGGGCGCGCGCCGCCGCGTGGGTCGGTGCGATCGCGGTGCTGCTCGTCGCGGGTTGGCCCGGTGCCGGAGTGGTGGGGATGGCCGAGCCGGCGACGGCCCAGGAACTGCCCGCGTCGCTCGAGGTCGAGATCACGGCGATCAACCCCGGGGTGGCCCGCCCCGGCGGCCGGGTGCGGCTCGCTGGCCGCGTCACGAACACCTCGACCGAGTCGGTCGGCGGGGTGGCCGTCCAGGTGCGGACGACATCGCTCCCGGTGGGCAGCCGCAGCGAACTCCATCGGCTGGCGCAACCCCAGTTGGGCGAAATCCTCACCGGGGTGCTCGCCGGTGGTAGCTACAGCCAGCTCACCGACGAGCTGGCTCCCGGGGAAAGTCACCGCTGGTCGGCCACGCTCGAGGTCGACTCCCTCGGCTTCGCCGGTTTCGGCGTCTATCCGGTGGCCGTGGAGGCCATCGGGGCCGCCATGATCGGCTACGGCGTGCTGGGCCAAGCGCGCACCTTCCTGCCCAACCAGCCCGCCGACTCCCCGTCCGGCGCGCCTGGCGAAGGCCCACCCGCTGAGCCCGACGACCCGGCGATCACGCCGCTCCGGCTAGCCGTGTTGTGGCCGCTGATCGGCGTTCCCCGACGGGACCCGGAGGGGGTGTACCTGGACGAGCGGCTGGCCGCCGCGCTCGGTCCGGGTGGGCGGCTGCGACGGGCGCTGGACATCGGCCGGAAGCGACCGGTGACCTGGTTGGTCGACCCGGAACTGCTGCAGGCGATCGCCGCGATGGCTGACGGCTACCAGGTGCGCGACGCCACCAGCGAGGATGGGGGCGATACCGGAGGCGACGGCGAGGGTGCGGCCGGCACCACGCCAGGTACTGGTGCAGCGGTGGCGCGGGAGTGGCTCGCCGACGCCCGGGAGGTGCTCACCGACGCGGACGCCGAGGTTGTCGCCCTCCCCTACGCCGACCCCGACTTGGTGGCCCTCGAACGGCAGGAGTTGTCGCGCGACGTGACCGCCTCGGTGACCGCGGCACCCGACGTGGCGGCCGAAGTACTGGACAGCGCGGTGTCCGGAGGCGTCGCCTGGCCCCCCGGCGGTTTCGCCGACCGCGCCACGTTGGAAACCTTGCGGGTGGCGGGAGTGCGTGCGGTGATCCTCGACGGTCGCGCGCTCCCGCCCGCCGTAGCTCTGCCCTACACCCCGGACGGACGGGCCACGCTGGCCACCGCGGAGGGACCGCTCACCGCCCTGGTCACCGATCCGGAGCTGTCCCGGTTGCTCGCCGCCCGACCGCGTGGGCGGGCCGCGAAACGGCTCGCCGTACAACGCTTCTCCGCCGTCACCGCCTTGATCGCCGCGGAACGACCAGACCTCAGTCGTACGGTGCTCGCCGTACCGGGCCGACGCCATCGCCCCGACGCCCGCTACGTGGACGCCCTGTTGTCCTTCGCCGACGCCTCCCCCTGGGTGGAGCTGACTTCCCTCGCCGTCGATCGCGCCGCCCCGCTCAGCGGAATCCCGCGCGCGCCGCTGAGCTACCCGCCGGAGCAACAACGGCACGAGCTGGACGTTGACTACCTCACCGAGGTAGCCGACCTGCGGGAGCAACTGTCCGGCTTCTCCGGGGTCCTTGCCGGACGCAGCAACGCCGGCACGACGGAGCTTTCCCAGGCGATCCTGCGTACGGAATCCTCGGCGTGGCGCAGCCAGCTGGCCGACGGGATGGCGCTGCGCGAGGCCACCGCCCGCCAGCTGAGCCGGCGGATCAGCAAGGTCTACATCGCCGAGCGCAACCTCGTCACCCTGACGAGCCGCCGTGGCCGCTTTCCCATCACGGTCGTGAACGACCTCGACGTACCCGTGGAGGTGGGCCTGCAGCTGACGTCGGAGAACGCCCCGCGGATGCTGCTGGCCGACCCCGACGGCGACGCGTCGCGGGTGCGTCGTCAGGTCGAGGTCGACCTGCCCACCGTCGGACCCCGCCGCAAGGTCACCGTGGAGGTGCCGGCGCAGGCCCTGGTCAACGGCATCGTGCCCGTCCGGGCGCAGCTGCTCACCCCCGACGGGGCGACGTACGGCGAAGTCCGGTCCATCAAGGTGCGGGCCACTGACTACGGGCGGATCGCCAACGTGCTCACCGGTGGGGCGCTCGTCGTGCTTTTCGGCACCGTCGGGTTGCGGCTGGCGCGGCGAGCGATGGCCGCCTCGCGCAGCCGGCGGTCAGCGAGGTGAGCTCGCCTGGACTGATGCGTTCGAGCTCGGTGATGGCAGCGGGCACGGTGCTGTCCAGGCTGACCGGCTTCGGCCGGACGGTGGCGCTCGTCGCCGCGGTGGGCACGGGTGTCTTCGCCGACACCTTCAACGTCGCCAACACCACCCCGAACGTGCTGTACATCCTGCTCGTCGGCGGCGTCCTGAACGCGGTGTTCGTCCCCGTCCTCGTCCGGGCCCGCAAGGAGGACGCCGACGGCGGCGAGGCCTACACCCAGCGCCTGCTCACCCTCACCGCGCTGCTATTGCTGGGTCTGACCGTCGCCGCGGTGGTAGCCGCTCCGCTGATCGTCCGGCTCTACATCAGCGACTTCGACCCGGCGGCGCTGGAGCAGGCGACCGTCTTCGCCCGCTACGTGCTGCCACAGATCTTCTTCTACGGCCTCTTCACCATCTTCGGTCAGGTGCTCAACAGCCGGGGACGGTTCGGTCCGATGATGTGGACGCCGATCCTGAACAACCTCGTCGTCATCGTGGTCTGCGTGCTCTTCCTCGCCGCCGTCTCGGGGCCGCCCGAGGTGGGCCGGGTCAGCGCCGGCGAGGCGGCGCTGCTCGGCCTCGGTACGACGCTGGGGGTCGTCGCGCAGACCGTAGCGCTGCTGCCGGCGCTGCGGGCCATCGGCTTCCGGCTACGCCCCCGCTTCGGTTTCCGTGGGGCCGGCCTCGGCACCGCCGGTCGGCTGGCCCGCTGGACGGTGCTCTTCGTCCTCGTCAACCAGCTCGGCTACGTGGTGATCGTCAACCTGGCCACCGCTGCCGGGGCCACTGCCGCGCGGGCCGGAGCCGACCACGGTGCCGGCTACACGCCGTACAACGCGGCGTACCTGCTGTTCCTGCTGCCGCACGCGGTGGTCACCGTGTCGGTCGTCACCGCTCTCCTGCCGCGCATGAGCGAGCACGCGGCGGACCAGCGTCTCGACCTCGTCCGCGACGACGTGTCCACCGGGCTGCGGCTCACCGCTGTCGCGCTGATACCGGGGGCGCTGGCGTTCGCGGTGCTCGGGCCGGACCTGGCGACGGTCGCGTTCTCCCTCGGCGGGGCGGCGAGTCCAGCGGACGCCCGGTTCATCGGCATCGTCCTTGCGGTGTTTGCGCTCGGGCTCGTGCCGTTCTCCGGCCACCACTTGGTGCTGCGGGGCTTCTACGCCCAGCAGGACACCCGTACGCCGGTGTTCCTCAACGTCGCCCTTGTCTCCGTCAACGTGGTGATTGCCTTGGCGCTGTCGCGCGTGCTGGCGGCGGATGTCCTCGTCGTCGGGCTGGCCGGCAGCTACGTGCTGTCCTACTGGGTCGGCTTCCTGCTCTCCGGGCGGGTGCTCGGGCGCCGTCTCGGTGGACTCGACGGCCCCCGGGTGGTGCGCACCTACCTACGCCTGCTGGTCGCCGGCCTCGCCGGGGCGCTGGCGGCGCTACTTGTCGTCGCCCTCGTGCACCGCAGCGCAGACTCCGGGACGGCCGGTTCGGCGATCGCAGTGGTCGGGGGTGGTGCTGCCGGCGCCGCGGCCTACCTCGCCGCCGCAGCACGACTGCACGTCACCGAGCTGACCGGACTGCTTGCCGCCGTACGCGGCCGGTTCGCCCGCTGAGCGCACTTCCTTCAGGTCCGGGACTCCGCCGCCGACAGGACGCCCATGATCGGGCGCCCGCACGAGCGCACTTCGGCCCCCCACCGACGTCGCACCTGCGGCGCGGCTGCACTGGCAGGTGCGATCGTCGCTGTCCTGCTGCCCACCACCACCACCGGTAACGGACCCGGCGTCACCCCCTGGCTGGAGCTGGCCGCCGACGTGGCCGTCGAGGACTACCTCACCGTCGCCGACCAGCTTGATCGCGCCACGTCGGCGTACGTCTCGGCGAGCCGCGTCCTGGGAGCGGCACGATCCGCCAGTGACGAGGCCGAGCTGGCCGCCGGGCGGCGTGCCCGCGCCCTGTACATCGCCGGCGGTCCGGTCGCGCTGTATGCCTCCGTGCTCACCGGAGCGGACATGCGCGAGGTCATGGACCGAGCGCAGACTGTCCAGCGGCTGATCCAGGCCGACCAGTCGATGGTGAGCGCACAGCATCAGGTGGTGGCGAGCGGCGCTGCAATTGCCGACCGGCTGGAACGGTTGGCTGGGCGGCGTACGCGTTCCAGCGGCAGGCAGCAGCCGCTTCCGAACGGGTAGCTGCGGTGCTCGCCCGGCAGCGCGCCGTGCTCGCCGCCGCGGACGACGACGTACGCCGACTCGCCGCAGCGCAGCGGCGGCGGCAGGAAGCGGCGGCGGCCCGCGCCGGGCCGCGCAGCTTCGACTGCTCAGGTCTCACCGGATGGGCGTACGAGCATGCCGGCATCTCGCTGCCCGGACCTCCCGCCAGCAGTGGAACGCCGGACGTCGGGTACCGCTCGGTGCCCTGGCTCCGGGCGACCTGCTGTTCTGGGCCTTCGACACCGAGGATCCGTCGACCATTCACCATGTCGGGATCTACATCGGCGGCGGGGAGATGATTCACGCCCCGCACACCGGGGACGTGGTGAGGGTCGCCGGCCTGTGGATGGACGGCTACATGGGAGCTGTACGACCCGACTCGAGCCCATCGAAAGTCGGCCCCATCGAAAGTCGGCCCCGTCGAAAGTCGGCGTGGTGAGCGGGTCGCGCGCCTAGCATGGCCATGACCGACAGCGGGAGATCTGTGCAGCTCAGCCACATCACTCGGGGCGCCCACCTCGACGGCCGCTACCTCATGGAGGAGCCGGTCGGAGACGGGGGCCGGGCCCCGCTGTGGCGAGCACTGGACGAGGTGTTGTCCCGCCGGGTCGCCGTACGGCTTCTCCCCACCGGATCCCCGGAGGCGGCGTCCACCGCGGCGGAGGTACTCGCTGCCGCCCGGGTCGCCAGCGGGGTCGGTGATCCGCGGCTGGCCCGCGTTCTCGACGCTCGCTCCAGCGACGAGGTCAGCTACGTCATCAGCGAATGGATCGACGGGGACACGGTGGCCGAGCTGCTCCGTCATGGACCGCTCCCCGCGGCGGTCGCCGGGCACCTGGTCGCGGAGACTGCGTCCGCGACGGCCGCGGCCCACGCCCGTGGCGTACCGCACCTGCGGCTGCACCCCGGCAACGTGCTGCGCACTCCAGCAGGGGGCGTCCGGATCACCGGCCTGGGCGTCTCCGCCGCGTTGGCGGGCACGCAGTCCGACGACCCGGCAGCCGCAGACGCGGAGGGGCTCGGCCGGCTGCTCTACGCCGCACTGACCGCCCGCTGGCCGGACGGGCCAGCGTTCGGTCTCCAACAAGCCCCGACCGCAGAGGGGCGCCCACGTAGCCCGCGACAGATCAGAGCCGGCGTACCCGCACTGCTCGACTCCATCACTCGCCGAGCCATGGGTGAACATCTCGGCCGGGAGGAACCGCTGCGGTCCCCCGCGGAGGTCGCCGCCGCCCTGGGCGACATCGCCCGGCCGGCTGACCTGAGCGGCCTCTCGACGGGCGAGTCCACCGTCGCCATGCAGTCCCCCTTCGCGGATCGCCCGGCCACGGGTTCCGTCGAAGACACCACCGTGGTGGCGAGGCAGCCGGTCAGCAGCGGCCAGACTCGTCCCGACGTGCCCCGCGCTAACCGCCACCCCACCGTCGCCTTTCGCTTCGGGCGGAGCACGGGTGGCGGAGCGTCCGCCGCGCCCAGCCGAGTCGGGGGTGCGCTGCGTGGGATCACCGCCGTCGTCCTTCTCGGCGCCCTTGGCGTGTTGGCCGCGCAGGTTGTCTCCGCCGTACGGGATGATCCCGGGCAGTCGCCGCCGCAGCGCCCCACCGCGACCGGGACGGCCGCTCCGTCAGCACCAGGTGGCGCCGATCCACAGCTGGTCGAGGCGGCGGCGGTGAGCGACTTCGACCCGCCGCCCGGTGATGGCGAGGAACACTCCGCGGAGGTCGGCAACGCCGTGGACGGAGACCCGACGACGGCGTGGACCACGTCCACCTACTTCGGTGACCCGGTCCTCGGAGGGATCAAGGAGGGGGTTGGCCTGCTGCTCGACCTCGGCGCTGTACGTGACGTGCAGAGTGTGGACGTCAGCCTGGTGGGAGAGGGCACCGACGTCGAGCTCCGGGTCGCCCGCCGGCGCGGCGCCGTCGCCGACGACTACCGGGTGGTGAGCGACGCCGCGGGAGCCGGAGCACAGGCGACGTTGACTCCGGACGAGCCGACCAGCGCTCGCTGGGTGCTGCTGTGGCTGACCCGGCTGCCACCTGACGAGGCCGGGGACTACCGCGGCGGCGTCAGCGAGGTGCAGGTCCGCGGCTGACATGCCCACAGCAGAACGCGGCCTTGATCCCGGCGACACGGTGGGGCGTCACGGTGGGCCAGCGCGCTGACGAGGCTGCCAGGGAGGCAGTCGATGGCCCGACCGACAAGGAACTGCTGGCCCGCCACGTGGCGGGTGACGCGTTCGCGTTCAGTGAACTCGTCCACCGCCATCAGCAACGGCTGTGGGCGGTCGCGCTGCGTACCCTCGCCGACCCCGACGAGGCCGCCGACGCGCTCCAGGATGCCCTGCTCGCCGCCTTCCGCCGGGCCGCCACCTACCGCGGGGAGGCAGCGGTGACAACCTGGCTGCACCGCATCGTGGTCAACGCCTGCCTCGACCGGATGCGGCGGCGCGCGGTGCGCGCCACCGTGCCCTTGCCCGCGGAGGAGGTGGGTCCGGCGACTGCCCGCGACGAGATCTCCGACCGCGAACGCTCCCTCGACGTGGCCGCAGCGCTGGCCACCCTCCCCGCCGACCAGCGGCTGGCGCTCGTGCTGGTCGACGTCCAGGGCTACCCGGTGGCGGAGGCGGCGCGCATCCTGGAGGTGCCGACCGGCACGGTGAAGAGCCGGTGCGCGCGCGGCCGGGCCCGACTGCTCCCCCTCCTAGCCCACCTGCGGGAAGGGAACCGGGACGGCGACGAGAGCGTCCCATCACCGATGGAAAGCCCAGACCTCGAACAGCCCCGCAGCCAGCGGCCCGGCCGGGACGGAGGTGTCCAGTGACTCGAGCGGAGCCTTTTCCCCATCTCGACGCGGACGCCGTCGCCGACCTCGGTGAGGATCTGCTCGACCCGGCGGAGGCGACGGCGGCGCGGCAGCATCTCGCCTCCTGCCTGCGCTGCCGTGAGCTGGCCGCGGCGCTCGACGATGTCCGTGGCCGACTTCACCAGCTGCCCACCGAGACGGTGCCCGCGGCGGTCACCGCCCGACTGGATGCCGCTCTCGCGGGCGAGCGCTCCGCTGGTGCAGCGGCCAGCGGTGAGGTCGCCCCCGCGCGGCCGGTGCCGACGCTGCACGGGGCGCGCGCCCGGGCAGGTGAACGGAGGAGTGGCCGGTCCGGGAGTCGGGCGCCGCAGTGGCTTGCTGCCGCCGCCGCAGTCACCATGCTTCTGGTCGGCGGCAGCTTCGTCGTACGCGGTCTTGAGCTCAGCGGTATGGATGCGGCGACCAGCGGCAGCGCGGTCCAGGGCGCGCCCGAGTCGGCGACCGACGGTGGTGGCGCCGAGGATTCTGCGGCCACGCCCGCCCCGCCGGCCGCTCGGGGGAAAGCCTCCCTCCGGCAGCGGGCCGGCGCGCCGGTGCCGGTTCTGGCGTCCGGCCGCCGCTACCTCACCTCGGCGCTGCCTACGCAAGTAGCGGCGCTGCTGGGGGATGCAGCATCCGTCGCCGACCGCGCGGGAACCCAGGGGATGGGCGGGCCCGACGGCTCGGAGAGCCCCGGTCCGCGCGGTCCCGCGGCCGGTAGTCCCTTCGCCTTCGACGCGGACGCCGACCTTCTCGGCCGACGGGGCGAGATGGGCGAGCTCGGTCCCCTCTTCGGCACGCAGCGGCTGGCAGCGTGCCTCGACGCCCTCCCGGATTCAGCCGGGCGCCGGGCGCTGGCCGTCGACCTAGCCACCTACGCCGGCGCGGCGGCGGCACTCGTCGTCCTCGAGGTGCCCACGGACAGCTCGATCACGGAGGCTTACGTCGTCGGCCCGGGTTGTCGCGCCGGCGATCCGCAGGTTCGCTCCCGGGCGTACGTTCCCGCCCCCTGAGCCGCCCGAGGAGTCGTCGAGGGCGTCCGGCGGGGGAATGCTGACTCGGTTCCTAGGGTTCTCCCCAAGGTCAGCGGGCCTGCTGAGAGTGAGCGCCCGGACGTTGCGAAGGGGGTCAGGTCCGCGTGAGCGAGGTTCGGGACGTCATCGTCATCGGGTCCGGCCCGGCTGGTTACACCGCCGCGTTGTACGCCGCCCGAGCCAACCTGGCGCCGCTGGTCTTCGAGGGTGCGGTCACCGCCGGTGGGGCGCTGATGAACACCACCGACGTAGAGAACTTCCCCGGCTTCCCCGACGGCGTGCTCGGCCCGGACCTCATGGACGCCTTCCGCAAGCAGGCGGAGCGCTTCGGCGCCGAGCTGGTGACCGACGATGTCACCTCGGTGGAGTTGGAGGGCGCGGTGAAGCTCGTCCGAGTCGGCGAAAGTGAATACCGCGCAAAGACGGTCATCGTCGCCACCGGGTCGAGCTATCGCGAGCTCGGGTTGGACGGCGAACGCCGGCTATCCGGCCACGGCGTCTCCTGGTGTGCCACCTGCGACGGCTTCTTCTTCCGCGACCAGGACATCGCCGTGGTGGGCGGTGGGGATTCGGCGATGGAGGAAGCCACATTCCTCACCCGCTTCGCCCGCTCGGTGACTGTCGTACACCGGCGTGACTCGCTGCGGGCCAGCCGGATCATGCAGGACCGGGCCATGACCAACGACAAGATCCGCTGGGCCTGGAACAGCGAAGTTGTCGATGTCGTCGGTGACGGCAAGGTCTCCGGCCTGACGCTGCGCAACACGACCACCGGTGACGTGTCGACCCTCGACGTGACAGGCGTGTTCGTCGCCATCGGCCACGACCCGCGCAGCGAGCTGTTCACCAATCAGCTGGCTCTCGATGCGGAGGGCTACGTCGAAGTCGAGCATCCGACAACGCTCACATCACAGCCGGGCGTCTTCGCCTGTGGGGACGTCGTCGACCACATCTACCGGCAGGCAGTCACCGCCGCGGGCACCGGCTGCGCCGCCGCTCTCGATGCGGAGCGCTACCTGGCTGCTCTCGAGGACACCGCCAAGAGTTCGGCTACCGGTGAGTATGGTGACCCGGAGAGCGCGGTCGCCGAAGATCTGCACGTCACCCTCTGACCGCCAACGCAACTCAACCCAACCCTCATAGGGAAAGAAGGTAGAAACCTCGTGGGAGCCGCTACCAAGACCGTCACCGACGCCAGCTTCGCCACCGACGTGCTCGCGAGCGACAAGCCGGTGCTCGTCGACTTCTGGGCGGAGTGGTGCGGACCCTGCCGAAAGGTCGCCCCAATCCTGGAAGAGATCGCGGGAGAGAACGCCGACCGGCTCACCGTAGCGAAGCTGAACGTCGACGAAAACCCCGAAACCGCCGGACGCTATGGGGTCACCTCGATCCCCACCATGTCGGTGTTCCGCGGCGGCGAGGTGGTCAAGCAGATCGTCGGAGCCAAGCCGAAGGCGATGCTGTTGCGCGACCTCGACGGCATCATCTGAGCGCCTCGCCTCGCCTAGCGGCGCCACCCCGGGCAGCCTCCCGCGCCAACACATCCGCCGTGCGGTGCTAGCGACCCTTGGTCGCTGACGGGTTGACGGTTGAGGCAAGTTCTATGCGGCCAGTCGGGCCTGCTCGATGTAGTCGGTGACGGGGTGGTCGAGGGTCCGCAGGGCTTGCCGGACCGGGAGCGGCGCGGGTGGCGTGTCGGCCGCGAGCAGCGGTCGCAGGAGCCGGTTGTGGAGCTTGGTGTAGAAGATCGCGACGCGTTGGCCGTCCGGGGTCAGGACGTAGGTGTTGGAGTGTTCGAGCCGGACGATCAGGCCTTTCAGGCGTAGCCGGCGCAGGTCGTAGCTGGCCTGGGCCTGGCTGTAGGGGACACCAAGCAGCGCGGCGACCTGCGTTCGGAGACCGCGGTTGGTGAAGCCGGTGACCACGTTCGTCGCGATGATCAGAGCGCCGGTCAGTGACCCGAGGGTCGCCGAAGCGCAGGGCCGGGGCCCTCTGGCCGTCCACCAGGGACGGTTGCGCGACCCGCTCAAGGCTGGGCTCGCAAGGACACAGCCCTGACCGACGTGCTCATAGTCCAGCAACCGGCGGTTGACGTCACGCGCCTTGGCCTGCAACTCGTCCAGGTGCTCCAACCGGCGCAGCACGCCCAGGTCCGGCGTTGATCGTCACATCGACGCCTCTGGTCACGACCCGGGTAGCGAAGACGCCGGGCGTCGTCGACCGGACCTGCCGGCCGAAGATCAACTCGATGGTGTCCGGGCGGCCCAGGTCCAGGTTGTCAGCGACCAGGGCGTCGAAGAACGCCCGGCCGTTGCGCGGGCGGTCGAACACCAGCGTGCGGGAGACCTCGATCTGCCGCATCGACAGCTCCCACCAGTACCCGGCGGCCCGGTCCGCCGGCCCGAGCGGCAGCGGCAGCCGGGCCCACCAACGCTCCGCGAACACCGTGATCGTGCCGGGCCCGAGCCGGTCGCAGATCCCCTGCAAAGTTCACCCAGACCTTGATCGGATACGGGAAGTAGGCGCAGACCTTGATGAACGCCGGCCCGAAGTCCTCATCCCACAGGTAGAAGTAGAAGCACGTCACCCGCCGGTCGGCCCGGTCCCAGGCGAAGTGCGGAGCGCCGCCACCAGCCGCCGGCTTCGTCGTGCAGGTCGCGACCCGCTGGAACTCCTGCGCCACCCCAATCGCGGCGACCCCCGACCGGCCGGTCGCGGCCTGCCGGGCCACATACGGCTCCATCACCGTGATCTTGCGGTCGTGCTTGCCGAACCGGACCACCGGGATGTGGTTCGCGATCGCGAAGGTGTGCACCGCGTCCCGGAACCGCAACCCCATCCTCTCGATCACCGCCGGCGACGGGATCGGGAACCCCCGCGCCCGCAGGTACTGCACGACCTGCCCACCGACCTGCAGATTCGGGACGTAACCGTTCAGGTAGATCCGGTCCAGGCACTCGACGTCGAGCGTCACATGCCCAACCAGGATGTCGTGCACGTTGATCAACCGGGAGCTCACGGCGCACCTCCACGACCAGCCAGCCGTCGTGCACCACACTGAACCCGCTACGCCGCCGACGTCACCCCGCCAGCCCGACCACCCACCTCGGCGGTCCGAGGCGAAGCCTCACTAGCTCTCTGTAACGCTGGGTAGCTTCTTGAACTCAGTCCGCAGGTGGCTAGGATGCCCGCCCGGACTGACCCGTGCAGCCTCACCCGGGAGGAGGCTCCGTGGAATCACACCGCTCCTGCCGACTGGGCGATACCGGCCCGGTGGCCGCCGAGGTGCGGGCCAAGCTGGCCGTCCTCGGCCTCATGGCGCCCGTCGATCCGCTCAGCGACCCCGCCACAGCGACGTACGACGATGGCTGCGACCGGGCGGTACGCAATTTCCAGCAGCAGCGCGGGCTCACCGTGGACGGGCTGGTGGGCCCGGAGACCTACCGTGCCCTGGAGGAGGCGCGCTGGCGGCTGGGTGACCGGCTGCTCACCCATGCCGTGACTCGCCCTCTCGTCGGCGACGATGTCGCCGCGCTGCAGCAGCGAATGCTGGACATGGGCTTCGATCCGGGCCGGGTCGACGGGATTTTTGGCCGGCGTACGGCGCAGGCACTGATGGAGTTTCAGCGCAATGTCGGGGTGATCGCCGACGGAACGTGCGGTCCAGCGACGTTTAAGGCGCTGGATCGGCTGGCGCGAACCGTCGTCGGTGGCCGGCCCGCAGACCTGCGCGAGTCGGAGCAGTTCTATAACGCCGGCCCAGCGCTGACCGGCAAGACGGTGGTGCTGGACCCCGGTCACGGCTCGGACGCGCACGGGGTGCATGCCCACGGGCTCGCTGAGGAGGACATCGTCACCGACCTGGCCGCCCGGGTCGAGGGCCGGTTGGCCGCGACCGGCGTCAACACCTATCTCACCCGCGGTCCGCGGGGCAACCTCGACGACACCGCTCGGGCGACATTTGCCAACACCGCCCGCGCTGACCTCTTTGTCTCACTCCACGTGGATGCGAACGGCAGCCCGCACGCGAGCGGGGTGTCCACCTACTACTACGGAAACACCGGGCTCGGCCGGCGTTCCGCCGTCGGGGAGCGTCTCGCCGAACTCGTACAGGAGGAGGTGACCGCCCGTACAGACTTGCTGGATTGCCGCGCCCACGAGAAGACCTGGGACCTGCTGCGGTTGACCCGCATGCCGGCCGTCCGCGTGGAAGTCGGCTACCTCACCAGCCCCGCAGACGCGCGGCGGCTGGGCAGCCCAGCCTTCCGGGACGCCGTCGCCGAGGGCCTCGTGGTTGCCATTCAACGGCTCTATCTCCCGCCGGACCTCCCGCCGGGGTACCCGGGAGAAGGCCGCACCGACGCGCAGGCCGGTCCTGGTGTCAGCCCGCGGGCCGAACCGGCGTTGACAGGTTGAGGGCGGGGAAGGACCAGCCGCCCGGCACACCCGCTGCCGTCCAGGGCGGGTCGCGGCTCGATCCCTACGTCGACCGCTACGCGGCGCGCGCGCTGGGGATGACCGCGTCGCAGATTCGCGCGCTCTTCGCGGTGGCATCCCGGCCGGAGGTGGTCTCGCTGGCCGGTGGGATGCCCTACGTGGCGGCGCTACCCCTCGACGTGGTCGGCGAGCTGATGGGCCGGTTGGTCGTCGAGCGCGGGGCTGTCGCCCTGCAGTACGGCTCCGGCCAAGGTGACCCCGCTCTGCGCGAGCACATCTGCACGGTGATGGAGTTGGTGGGCATCGATGCCCACCCCGACGACGTGGTGGTGACCGTCGGATCACAGCAGGCGCTCGACCTGGTCGCCCGCATCTTCGTCGACCCAGGCGACGTTGTTCTCGCCGAGGGGCCGACGTACGTCGGGGCGCTCGGGACGTTCGCCGCCTACCAGGCCGACGTCGTGCACGTGGCCATGGACGACGAGGGGCTGGTGCCGGAGGCGCTGCAGGAAGCGCTGGATGCGTTGGCCGCCAGCGGGCGCCGGGCGAAGCTGCTCTACACCGTCCCCAGCCACCACAACCCGGCCGGGGTGTCGCTGAGCCCCGAGCGGCGCCGGCAGGTCCTGGACATCTGCCGGCGGGCCGAACTCCTGGTGCTCGAAGACGACCCGTACGCCCTGCTGGGGTTCGAGGGCGATCCGCTGCGGGCGATGCGCGCCGACGACGCCGACGGCGTCATCTATCTCGGGTCCTTCTCCAAGACCTTCGCCCCCGGTCTGCGGGTGGGGTGGGCACTGGCCCCGCCCGCGGTTCGCGACAAGCTGGTCCTCGCGGCGGAGGCTGCCGTGCTGTGTCCCCCCGCGTTTTCCCAGGTCGCTATATCGACTTATCTACAAGACTACTTATGGCTCGAGCAGGTCAAGACCTTCCGCGAGCTGTACCGCGAGCGTCGGGACGCGATGCTCGACGCCCTGCCCGCTGCCCTGCCGCCCGAATCCCACTGGACCCGGCCGGCCGGGGGGTTCTATGTGTGGGTGACGCTTCCTGCGGGGCTGGACGCGACGGCCATGCTTCCCCGGGCGGTGACGTCGCGGGTGGCCTACGTCCCGGGCAGCGCCTTTTTCGCCGACGGGTCGGGGGGCGCCAGCTTGCGATTGTCGTACTGCTATCCCGAACCGGAGCGCATCCGGGAGGGCGTACGCCGGTTGGCCGGGGTGCTGGAGCAAGAGCTGCAGCTGCGCGAGACCTTCGGGGTCGAGGGCACCGCGCCGGGCGAGCATTCCGGCGGGCAACCGGGCGCCCCGGGGCCCGATCTGCGGTGACTCAGCTGACCGACGTTCTCATCCTGGCCGGCGGGCTGTCTCACGAGCGGGCGGTGTCGCTGCGGTCCGGCCGCAGAGTTGCCGACGCACTCACCGCCGTCGGCGTGCCGGTGAATGTACGTGACGCGGACGCTGCCCTGTTGTCGGTCCTCGCCGAGCAGCCACCGGCGGCGGTGTTCCCCTGCCTGCATGGTGCGCTCGGCGAAGACGGTGCTCTTCGGGAGGTGCTGGAGCTCCTCGACCTGCCCTATGTCGGCTCTCGTCCGGACGCCTGCCGGCTGGCGTGGGCGAAGCCGGTGGCCAAGGCTGCCGTACGCGCGGCCGGCTTGGCCACCCCACCGGCGGTAGCCCTGCCGCGCGAGACGTTCCGTGAGTTGGGCGCCGCGGCTGTGCTGGATGCGCTGGTTCAACGACTCGGGTTGCCCGTGTTCGTCAAGCCCACCCAGGGCGGTTCCGCCCTCGGTTCGTCGGTGGTGCAGGAGCGCGAGCAGTTGCCCGCGGCCATGGTGGGCTGCTTCGCCTATGGGGATACCGCGCTGGTCGAGCGCTTCGTCGACGGCACAGAGGTTGCCGTCTCCGTGGTGGACTCTGGAACGGGACCGCTGGCCCTGCCCGCCGTCGAGGTCGCCCCGGACTCCGGGATGTACGACTATGCGAGCCGATACACCGCGGGAACGACGGAGTTTTTCGTGCCCGCCCGGTTGCCGGACGAGGTGCTGGACGACATCGCGGCGGCGGCACTCACCGCCCACCGGACGCTGGGGCTGCGCGACCTCTCCCGGACCGACTTCGTCGTCGACCACACCGGGACGCCTTGGTTCCTGGAGGTCAACGTCGCTCCGGGTATGACGCAGACCAGCTTGTTCCCGCAGGCGATCGCGGCCGCCGGCCTGGAACTGGGCGAAGTATGTCGTGAGCTGCTGACGGTCGCTGTCGAGCGGCACGTGCGACGCGGCACAGCCGGCTGAGTTGGTCCACGCGAGGTGGGTCCGCGGCAGCGCTAGGCGACACTGGTCGACTCGAGGACGGGTCCAGTCACCCCGCGGCGGGGGCCGGATCCCGGTCCGGCTCCACGGATGGGGTCATGGCGGAGACGATGCGCTCGAGATCATCGATCGAGGCGAACTCGACCACGATGCGTCCCTTGCGACGGCCCAAGTCCACCCGCACCCGAGTTTCGAACCGGTCCGAGAGCCGGGTGGCGAGTTCGGTCAGGGCTGGCGCCAGCGGGGCACGCAGCCGCTGGCGGGACGTCGCGGGCGCCGCTCCGCCAACCGCGACAAGTTCTTCCACCGCGCGTACGGAGAGCCCTTCGGCGACGATGCGTTGGGCAAGCCGGTCCTGCTGCTCCGGATCGTCGACGCCGAGCAGCGCCCGCGCGTGGCCAGCGCTCAGCACCCCAGCGGCCACCCGCCGCTGGACGTGGGCCGGCAGCCGCAGCAGTCGCAGGGTGTTGGTCACTTGTGAGCGGGAGCGACCCACCCGGTCGGCCAGCTGCTCATGGGTACACCCGAAATCGCTGAGCAACTGGTCGTACGCGGCTGCTTCCTCCAGCGGGTTCAGCTGCTCGCGGTGCAGGTTCTCGATAAGCGCATCGCGAAGCATCGCGTCGTCGGCAGTGTCGCGCACAACGGCTGGCACGACGGTCAGGCCGGCCGCCTGGGCGGCACGCCACCGCCGCTCCCCCATCACCAGCTCGTAGCGGCCACCGCCGATTGGTCGGACAACGATCGGCTGCAGCAGGCCAACCGCCCGGATAGACGCGACCAGCTCCGCATGGGCGTCCTCGTCGAAGGACCGTCGCGGCTGCCGAGGGTTGGGTGCCACGGCGCTGATCGACACGTCCTCCAGGAACGCACCAGTCCTAGCAGCCGGCTCGGAGGTCGTCGGCGCTCCCCCGGGGACGACCTGCAGCCCGTTGCGTGGCCCCAGCTGGTCGGGTGCCCGCACCTCGTCCCGCCCCGGTGAAGTGCCATCGCCCCCGCCCTCCGTCACTGCCCCCGTCCCAGCGGCGGCGCCCAGGCCAGCTCGTTCCCACCCCTCACCGCCGCGGGAGGGCCCGGAGGGAATCAGCGCGCCCAAGCCGCGGCCCAGCCCTCGTCGCTCCTTCATAGCCACTCCTTCGCCGTACGTAGCTCAGTTGGCCTCGACCGCCGGGCTGTGCCGACCGTCAGTGCCCGGTTCAGCCTCACCGTCCGTGGCACCGACCTGCGCAGCAAGTTCGCGCGCGGCGTCTCGGTAGCACAATGCCCCGGACGAGGCGGGGTCGAAAGTCATCACTGTCTGTCCAAAACTGGGTGCCTCGGAGATGCGCACCGATCGAGGGACGGCGGTAGCTAGCACCTTGTCGCCGAAGTGCGCGCGCACTTCGTCGGCGACCTGGGCGGCCAGCCGGGTGCGGCCGTCGTACATCGTGAGCAGGATCGAAGAGATCCACAGGTCCGGGTTGAGGTGCTCCCTGACCAGGTCGATGCTGCCGACCAACTGCCCCAGCCCTTCCAAGGCGTAGTACTCGCACTGAATCGGAATGAGCACTTCCTCGGCGGCTACCAGGGCGTTCACTGTGAGTAGGCCGAGCGAAGGCGGGCAGTCGAGCAGCACGTAGTCGACCGGCTCGCGATAGCCCGCGAGCGCTCGGCGCAGTCGCGATTCCCGCGCCACCATGGCCACCAGCTCGATCTCCGCTCCGGCCAGGTCCACGGTTGCCGGGACGCAGGACAGGCCAGGAACGCCGGGCACCGGCTGGACCACGTCGCGCAACGGCCGCCCCTCGATGATCGCTTCGTACACGGACCGGGTGCCCGCGGGGTGCGCAATGCCCAGCGCCGTCGATGCGTTGCCCTGCGGGTCAAGGTCCAGCACCAGCACCCGCTGACCCAGCTGAGCGAGGGCGACGGCCACGTTCACGGTGGTCGTGGTCTTTCCTACTCCGCCCTTCTGGTTGGCAACTGCCAGCACACGACGGGAGGACGGTCGGGCAAGCGCTCCCGATGGCGACGCGCCGGCGGGGGCGGGGGACTCCACGGCGGGCGCTGTGGGGACGGCAACCCAAGTTTCCCGTGAAACCAACCGGGCGGCGTCAGGAACGGTGGACGGCGCCTCTGGGGTTGGCCGCGGGTAAAGGTCGCGGGCAGGGGTGTCGGTTTCACGTGAAACCACTGCGCTAGGGGACGCCCACTGGGTATTGGCCGTCGGGAAAGTGGCGCGACCCCCCGGGGCAGCGGTCCGCGGCCCAGCGGTCGGCGGCCCAGCGGTCGCCGGCCCGGCACCCGGTGGGGCCACGTCCGGCGCTCGGGTCTCCGCGAGCGGAGCAGGCCACCCGATTCCGCTCGCTTGCCTGACCGTCAGAATCGACCCATTGCCCGGAGCGGCGCGCGTGGCGCCCGGCGCCGACGGCCATCCCAGCCCCTGGACGGTGGCCATCCGGCTCCTTTCACCGCGTGTACGCAGCCGCTCGCTTCCGTAGGAGCACGACGGTAGCCGGCGGAGAGGTCACTTCCGCGCCGACGCGCAGAAGCTGGGGAAAGAGTCCGAGCCTGTTCAAAACGGCCTCGGCGGCGGCGAGTTCCGTGGCGGCCCGCGCGCCTTTGAACGCGATCAGCACCCCGTTGCGGGGTAGTAACGGGGCCACCCATACGGCCAGCCGAGCGAGCGGCGCGACGGCGCGCGCCGTAATGACCTCCGCGTACGGCGCTCCGGTGACGTCCTGAGCCCGTCCCCGCCGTACCTCCACATTGGTCAACCCAAGGCCAGCGACGCATTCCCGCAGAAACGCCACTCGTCGCTCCTGCGGTTCTAGCGCCGTCACGTGCAGATCGGGGCGGTACAACGCCCAGACCAATCCCGGCAGCCCCGCGCCGGAACCAACGTCGATAACAGACGCGCCCGCCGGGACGAGTGAGGTGGCCACGGCACAGTTGAGGAGGTGGCGCTCCCACAGCCGAGGCACCTCGCGCGGCCCGAGGAGGCCGCGCTGCACACCGGCGCCGGCCAGCATCTCGGCATACGCCTCCATGAGGACCAACCGCGGCCTGAAGAACCTCTGCGCGGCCGGCGGAGGCCGCGGAGAGGTGGCTGCAGCCTGCCGGGGCGTCGAGTCGGAGTCGACCGGGGGGAACGGGCCAGCGTACGGCGCGGAGCTCGGCGCCGCCGAAGTCTTCCTGCGCGGAGGGACCGACTCAGCTGGGATGGACGACAACCCGCCGGTCGGGCTCCTCGCCTTCGGACTCACTGCGCAGTCCGGCGCTGGCCACCGCGTCGTGGACGACCTTGCGCTCGAACGGGGACATCGGTGCCAACCGCACTGGGCTGGCATTGCCTTCCACTTCGTCTACCGCTTGCCGCGCGAGTTCGGTCAACTCCAGCCGCCGCGCGGCGCGGTAGCCGTCGACGTCCAGCATCAGGCGAGAGCGCTGACCGGTCTCCCGCAGAACTGCCAACCGGGTGAGCTCCTGCAGCGCCTCGAGAACCTTGCCTTCATCGCCAACCAGGTGCCCAAGCTGCCCGCCCACGATTGACACCAAAGCCCGATCATTCTCGACGTCCATGTCGATGTCCCCGTCGAGGTCGGTGATGTCGAGAAGGCCCTCGAGGTAGTCGGCAGCGACTTCGCCCTCTTGCTCCAGCGCGGAGGCACCGGCGCCAGGCGCCGAACCGGTGGTGGGCTGGCGGTCGACGGGGGCACGAACCTCAGGTTCAGGCACGATCTCGGCGGGCGTCGTCTCGGTCACCCGGCTACTCCTTTCCAGGGGCGTCGATGTGCTAGCGCCGGCGCGATCCGGACCGCTTGCTTCGTGGTTGCCGGCTCGGTTGCCGACGAGCCGGGCGGGAAGTCGCCGCTGCCCCATTGGCCGCGCCGTTGGCTCTAGATGTGGCCGAACCGGGCGCCCCGGTGCCGGTCGAATCAGCGCCGGTCGAACCAGCCGCGGTCGAACCGGAGCCGGTTGAACTGGCCGCAGAGCTGCTCCCGTTGGATCCCCCCTGTCCGGCTGAGGAAATGGCAGCCTGCGCTGCGTTAGCGGACCGCCGACCGAATAGCCCACGTCGCTCCTGGGCATGCCGCGCGCGCTTCGCCAACCGCTCCGCCTGGGCGGCGGCCGCCGGTGTGCCGGGTGCTGGCATTCGGCGGATCACGTAAAACTGCTGGCCCATACTCCATACGTTTGTGGTCAACCAGTAGATGAGCACGCCAACGGGAAAGAAGACGCCGGTGACGGCAAAGATCACCGGAAAGGCGTACAGCATGATCTTTTGCTGCTGGGCGAGCGGATTATCGGCCGTAGTCACGGTGTTCTTGACCATGATCTGCTTCTGGGTGATGAAAGTCGTCAGCGTCATGATAGCGATCATGACGACGATGACGGCGCGCACGGACGTCGACTGTGCGGTGTTGAACTGGGCGTCGATGGGCGCGCCGAAGATCAGCGCCTCGCCGGCGCTCTGCACCAGGTCTTCGGTGAAACCATAGCTCGGCTGCTCCTGGGCTATCGCGCTGAGCACCCGGAAGAGGGCGAAGAAGAAGGGCGCCTGCAGCAGGATAGGAAGGCAGCCGGACAACGGATTCGTGCCGTGCTCCTTGTATAACTTCATGACCTCTTGCTGCTGGCGACCCTTGTCGTCCTTGTACTTCTTTTGCAGCTCGCGGATCTTCGGAGAGAGCTCCTGCATACGACGCATGGAGGTAATCTGCTTGACGAAGAGGGGGATGAGCAGAATGCGCACGACAATGACGAGAATGACGATAGACAGGCCCCAGGCGAGTCCGCCATCCGGGTCGAGGAAGGTCGACAGCAGGGCGTGCACGTTGATGATGACCCAAGCCACAGCCTGGTACAGCGGGTTCAGCAACGCCACGGCTGGGCTCCTCGCAACGGAGTGTGGCGCGGTGGAGGCACGGGGTCGAAACCTCCCGGGTTGAAGGGATGGCAGCGGGCCAGCCGGCGTACGGCGAGTGCCGTCCCCCGGATCGTGCCGTGAGATGCCACGGCCTCAGCAGCATAGGCGCTGCACGAGGGAGCGAACCGGCAATGCGGTCCTAGCAGTGGGCTGATGAACCGGCGGTAGGTGGCGATGAGAGCCAGGATGACATCCCGGCTCCGCTGGCGGGGGGCCTCTGGTGCACGGGGGGGGAGTCGCGTCACCGCTGCCCCCCCGTCGCCGCATGCTCCCCGCGGCTCACTTGTCGCTGAACTTCCCGCCGAGCCCTGTCCAGCGCTCGGCTCAGCGCCTTGTCGAGGTCTGCGCCGAGTTGGGCGAAGGACACCGATGTCGCCGGTGGTAACGCCCGGACGACAAGGAGGGTTCCCGCCGGGAGCGTTTCCAGCCGCTGCTGCACCAGGTGTCGAAGTCGTCGCCGTACGGCGTTGCGGGCGACAGCACCACCGACCGTGCGACCGACCACGAATCCCGCCCGCGCGGGCCCCGGTGACGCAGCCGTGCCGGCCACCATCCCGGCGAGCGGGCCATCGAGTCCCGGAGGGCGCACGTAGACCGCCATGGTGGGACCACCGGCGCGCTGGCCACCGCGAAGGACCGCATGAAACTCGCTACGGCGACGCAACCGAGCCGGCGTGGGGAGCACTCGGGAGTCTTCAGGCGGACAGTCGGGCGCGGCCCTTGGCCCGCCGAGCGGCGAGAATCGCCCGGCCCGCTCGGGTTCGCATCCTGAGCCGGAAGCCATGGGTCTTGGCGCGGCGACGGTTGTTGGGCTGGAAGGTTCGCTTGGTCACGGGGAGGCTCCTGGACGATATGGGTTCCTCGACGGTACGCGCCGGCGCGGCGCAGCGGCAAACCGCGCCGCTTGCGGACGTCCCCGGCGGCTTCGTCAGCGGCAGAGACGGTCACCCCCGTGCGCTGAAACAACTGTGGACGGCGGGTTGAACCGTCGACCGTTAGCACGTTAGCGTCTGACCCTGCACTCGGTCTTCCCCCCGCCTTCGCGCCATCCCGGCGAGTAGGCATCCCGTGTGGTCATGCACAGGCTGTGGACGACGGTGTGCACAGCGCGATAACTGCTCGAGGGGACTCGAGGGGAGAGGAGTCGCGGTGCTTGCTGACGTCGATCTTGCGTCGAGTTGGGGCCGGTGCCTGGCGGACCTTCCCGCAGCTGACGTGTCGGCCAGTGATCGAGCCTGGGTTGGACTCACTCGACCAGTGGGCCTCGACGAGGGGGGAACGCTCGCGCTGGCGGCCCCCAACAGCTTCGTCAAGAACGTCCTGGAGACAAGGTTGCGGCCGATCCTGACGCAGGCGCTCACCCGACAGCTGGGCCGTCCCGTCTCCCTCGCCGTCTCCATCGATAGCAGCGCATCGCCGCTGCCGACGCCCCTTCCTTCCGACGCGGCGGCACCAGCGCCGGCTCCGCTCTCCTCTCGCGTGCACCAACCGGCCGTCGAGCCACCCCCCTCGTACGCCGATCCTGACGCCCCTGCGGCGGCCGGGTCGGACTGTGCCCGTCGGGCGCAGCAGGCTCGGCTCAACCGCAAGTACACCTTCGATTCCTTTGTGATCGGTGGCAGCAACCGTTTTGCCCACGCCGCCGCCGTCGCTGTCGCCGAGGCCCCCGCACGGGCCTACAACCCGCTGTTCATCTACGGGGACTCCGGCTTAGGCAAGACCCACCTGCTGCATGCGGTGGGGCACTACGTACAGCGTCTCTATCCGAGCGCCCGCGCCCGCTACGTCAGCTCGGAGGAGTTCACCAACGACTTCATCAACTCGATTCGCGACGGCAAGTCGGCGACCTTCCAGCGCCGCTACCGCGACGTCGACGTCCTGCTGGTCGACGACATCCAGTTCCTCATGCGCAAGGAACAGACCCAGGAGGAGTTCTTCCACACCTTCAACACGCTCCACCTGGCCAGCAAGCAGATCGTCATAACATCCGATCGCCCGCCCAAGCAGCTTGCGACGCTCGATGATCGACTGATCACCCGCTTCGAGTGGGGGCTGATGACCGACGTACACCCCCCGGAGCTGGAAACCCGCATCGCCATCCTCCGGAAGAAGGCGGCGCAGGAGAACGTGCACGTCCAGCCGGACGTGCTGGAGTACATCGCCCGGCGCATCTCGACGAACATCCGCGAGCTGGAGGGCGCACTCATCAGAGTCGCTGCGTTTGCCAACCTCAGCAAGCAACCAGTCGATCTTCCCCTTGCCGAGCTGGTGCTCAAGGACCTCATCCACGACCGTCAAGCCGCCCAGATCACTGCCCAGACGATCATCGCGCACACCGCTGCCTACTTCGAGTACTCCACTGAAGAGATCTGCGGGGCGAGCCGCTCACGTCCGCTGGTCACTGCCCGCCAGATCGCCATGTACCTGTGTCGCGAGCTCACCGAGCTGTCGCTACCCAAGATCGGCGTGTACTTCGGCGGCCGGGATCACACCACCGTCATGCACGCGGAGCGGAAGATCCGAACTCTCATGGCGCAGCGCCCGGCGATCTACAACCAGGTCACCGACCTCACCTCCCGGGTGAAGTCAGACCGCAGCAAAGTCACCGACAGTGACTGAAGGCGTACGATTACGCAGCGTATTCTCACGCTTCGTGCACAACCTGTGGACGAGGCTGTGGAGGACCAGCCACCCGGCCGTGAGTCCGGTGACGTTCCTCACCCTTGGGGCGCGGCACATGCGTCCGGCCATCGCCTCGTCCCCCATGGTCCACAGCGCGATACCCAGGCCATTACAGCTGCTGACCTGGGCACATCAGCGATTTGCACAGTCTGCACTCCCCCGATGACGATGATTCCTGTAGAGCTAGCAAGACAGCGAAAGAACTTGCCGAGAGGTGCCCCGAGTCGCGTACAGGGGCCGGAGGGTGGCAGCCAATGAGATTCCGGCTCGAACGGGATGTGCTGGCGGAGGCCGTTGCCTGGGCGGCGCGGTCCCTACCGACCCGTCCACCGGTGCCTGTGCTGGCCGGCCTGCTGCTCGAGCTCGCCGATAGTGAGCTGACGCTGTCCAGCTTCGACTACGAGGTGTCGGCCCGCGTGCGGGTTCCCGTGGACGGCGGCGAGGAGGGTCAGGCCCTCGTGTCCGGCCGGCTGCTCAGCGAGATCGCGCGCAGCCTGCCCAGCCGACCGGTGGAGTTCGTCGCCGATGCCGGCAAAGTGTCCGTGACCGGTGGCAGCGCCCGATTCGTCTTGCCCACCCTGCCGGTCGAGGACTACCCACCGCTTCCCGACATGCCCGGCGCGGCGGGGACCGTCCCGAGCGACGTCTTCGCCGCCGCTGTGGGGCAGGTCGCCATCGCGGCCGGGCGCGACGACACCCTGCCCGTGCTCACCGGCGTGCGCCTGGAAATCGAAGGGGAGTCGGTGACGCTGGCTGCCACCGACCGCTACCGCCTTGCGGTTCGCGAGCTGACGTGGAAGCCCGAGCAGCCCGACGCGGCGACGGTCGCGCTGGTGCCGGCGCGCACCCTCGCCGAGAGTGCCCGGGCACTGACCGCCGGGGACATGGTGACGCTGGCGCTGTCCTCCGGGGGACACGGGGAGGGACTCATCGGGTTCGAGAGCGCCGGGCGGCGGATCACCAGCCGGCTGCTGGACGGGGAGTTCCCGAAGTACCGCTCCCTGCTTCCGCACGAGTACGCCGCAGTTGCCGATGTCGAGACCGCCTCCTTTGTCGAGGCACTCCGCCGGGTGGCGCTAGTAGCCGAGCGCAACACACCGGTGCGGCTGAACTTCACGGCGGACGGGTGCGAGCTCGCGGCGGGCGCGGGCGAGGACGCGCAGGCGGCCGAGACCGTCGATGCCGACTTCGAGGGCGAGGACATGGCTATCGCCTTCAATCCCACCTACCTTCTCGACGGGCTCGGCGCACTCGGCACTGCGCAAGCCAAGCTGTCGTTCACTACACCCATCCGGCCTGCGGTCCTCACCGCTGGACGGGCCAGCGACGGCGACGGCGACGGCGACCCGGGCAGTGGCGGATCTGACGGCGGGTACCGATACCTGCTCATGCCAGTGCGTTTGTCCGGTTGACCGCCCTGCCGCCAGGAGGAGTAGCGATGCAGATCGGGATGGTGGGCCTCGGCCGCATGGGCGGCAACATGGCCGAACGGCTGCGCCGAGCTGGGCACACGGTGGTGGGCTACGACCCGGGACACGACAGCAGCGACGCCGCGGACCTGACTGGGCTCGTGCAACTCCTTGAGTCCCCGCGGGTGATCTGGGTCATGGTTCCGTCAGGCGATCCAACCCGAGAGACCGTGAAGGAGCTCGCGGGGCTGCTGGGCGAAGGCGACGTACTCATCGACGGCGGCAACTCCCGGTGGTCCGATGACCAGCAACACGCCCAGCTGCTCGCCGAGCGCGGCACCGGCTATGTCGATGCCGGCGTCAGCGGGGGTGTGTGGGGGCTGGACAACGGTTACGCCCTCATGGTGGGTGGGGAAACGGAGCACGTACGCCGGGCTCAGCCGGCGTTCGACACCCTGAAGCCTAAAGGCGTGGCCGGCTTCGTCCACGCCGGCCCGGTAGGCGCCGGCCACTTCGCGAAGATGGTGCACAACGGCATCGAGTACGGCCTCATGCAGGCCTATGCGGAAGGCTACGAGCTACTCGCCGCTACCGACGTCGTCACGGATGTGCCAGGCGTGCTTCGCTCGTGGACCCAGGGCACGGTGATCCGCTCCTGGCTGCTCGACCTGCTGGTGCGCGCCCTCGACGAGGACGCCGACCTCTCGGACGTGCGCGGCTATGCCGAGGATTCCGGCGAGGGCCGATGGACGATCGAGGCGGCGATCGAACACGCTGTACCCATGCCCGCGATCAGTGCGGCGCTGTACGCCCGCTTCGCGTCCCGCCAGGACGACTCCCCGGCGATGAAGGTGATCGCCGCCCTGCGCAACCAGTTCGGCGGACACATGGTTACCTCGTCGGCGGCGGAGCAGGACGCCGAAGCGGACGAGCCGGCGCCAGAGGTCACCCCGGAAGACGCCGGGCCCGAACTTCCGGACCCACCGACCCGCTGAGCGCCCCTGGCAGGTCAGCTCGAGAGATGGCGGCGACATGCAGCTTCGAGCGCTGGAGCTCGTGGACTTTCGCTCCTACGAGCACGCGCGTGTCGACCTCGAGTCCGGCGGAAGTCTCTTTGTCGGGCCCAACGGCGAGGGCAAGACCAATCTGGTGGAAGCAGTGGGCTACCTCGCCACCTTGACCAGCCACCGGGTTGCGGCCGGCGCCCCTCTGGTACGCCGCGGAGCCGAGCGCGCCGTGCTGCGCGGGGTGGTGGCCCGAGGCGATCGAGAAACCGTGCTCGAGGTGGAGCTCAACCCTGGCCGAGCCAACCGAGCCCGGCTGAATCGGGCGCCGGTCCCCAGGCCGCGGGAAGTGCTGGGGACCGTACGCACGGTGCTCTTCGCGCCCGAGGACCTGGCGCTGGTCAAGGGGGACCCGGCGGAGCGGCGCCGGTTCCTCGACGAGCTGTTGGTGGCGCGGACCCCTCGGTTGGCTGCCGTTCGTGCGGACTACGACCGAGTCCTTCGCCAGCGCAACGCGCTACTGAAGACCGCCGGACTCGCGGTCCGCGCCGGTGGAGGTGACCTGCGCACTCTCGACGTCTGGGATGCCCATCTGGCCCGAACCGGAGCCGAACTGCTCGCCGCCCGGCTCGACCTGGTCGCCGTGCTCGGCCCGCTGGTCGACAAGGCGTACGCCGCTGTCTCCGGTGGTCGCGGCCCCACCCTGCTGGACTACCGCTCCTCTCTCGGTGCGGACGACGTCGTAAGCACCGATCGTGAGGTGTTGGCGGCAGCCATGTCCGCCGCACTTGCGGCCGCTCGGCGCAGCGAACTCGAACGCGGTGTGACCCTCGTCGGGCCGCACCGGGACGAACTCGCCCTCGGGATCGGCGACCTTCCCGCGCGCGGTTACGCCAGCCACGGGGAATCGTGGTCCCTGGCGCTCGCCCTGCGGCTCGCGTCGTACGACCTGCTGCGGAGCGAGGGGCCTGCGGACGGAGAGCCGGTGTTGGTACTCGACGATGTCTTCGCCGAACTCGACGTACACCGGCGGGCCAGGCTCGGCGAGCTCGTCAGCGAAGCCGAGCAGGTGCTGGTCACCGCGGCAGTAGCAGCAGACGTCCCCGATGCCCTCGCCGGTGCCCGCTTCGACGTGGCTGATGGCGCGGTACGGCGGGTGTGCTGAGGTGCCCGCGGACCCCCCGGAGCCCCGAGACCCGGACTCTACCCAGGAGCCGGACACGGGCCGGGCCGCGGAGCGCACGTCACCAGCAACCTCGTCGGGTATCGATCTTGCTCGGGCGATGCTCGCCGCCGCCAGGGCACGCGCCGGCGTACCGGGCCAGCAGGCGGGTGACGGGGGTGGCCGGTGGGCTCGGCCACGCCGGGGCACCGGTGCGGACCTCCGCAGCGGCAGTGGTCCCGACGAGCGTGACCCGGCGCTGCTCGCGACGGCGATCGACCGGCTGGTCACCGAGCGGGGATGGCAGACCGATACGGCTGTGCACGGCCTGCTGGCCCGCTGGCCCCAGGTGGTCGGCCCGGAAGTCGCTGCCCACTGCCAACCGGACACCGTCATCGACGGCGAGCTGACTGTCGTAGCGACGTCCACTGCGTGGGCCACCCAGCTGCGCCTGCTCACCCCTCAGTTGCTGGCCCGGCTGCAGGAAGAACTCGGCCCGGCGGCGATTCGCCGCGTGCGCGTCCGCGGACCACAGGCACCCAGCTGGGCGCACGGTCCGCGGCGGGTTCGTGGGCGCGGACCACGGGACACCTACGGCTGACTCGCCCCGGGAGCCGCCATCTTGGGCACCGGACGACCGCCTCCGCGTAGGGGGACCTTCAACACCGGCCCGGCGGGCGTCCTGATCGTCCCCAGGGCCCGCAACGGCGCGGTCGGACTCCGCTGACCCGCTAGACTGCACCCTTCAGCAGGCCGCCCCGCAGACCAGGTCCCTATGCACCCCCGCGGGCGGCCTGTGCGCTGGAAAGGAGCCGTCGCGTGTCCTCCTACGACGCTACGTCGATCACGGTCCTCGAAGGCCTCGACGCGGTGCGCAAGCGGCCCGGCATGTACATCGGCACCACCGGCGAGCGGGGGCTGCATCATCTGGTCACCGAGGTGGTCGACAACGCCGTCGACGAGGCGCTGGCCGGATTTTGCGACCGGATCGAGGTCACGCTGCTGCGCGACGGCGCCGTGCGGGTGCGCGACAACGGTCGGGGGATCCCCGTCGACGAGCACCCGGTCGAGAAGCGGCCGGCGGTCGAGGTCGTCCTCACCACGTTGCACGCCGGCGGCAAGTTCGGCGGCGACAGCTACATGGTTTCCGGCGGACTGCACGGAGTGGGCGTCTCGGTGGTCAACGCGCTTGCCCGCCGCCTCGATGTCGAGGTCCGCCGGGACGGCTACCGGTGGACCCAGACCTACGAGGCTTCCCGGCCGGTCGGCGAGCTGACCCGTCGGGAAGCTACCGCCGAATCCGGCACCACGATCACCTTCTGGGCCGATCCGGAGATCTTCGAGACCACGAACTACTCCTTCGAGACTCTCGCCCGGCGGTTGCAGGAGATGGCTTTCCTCAACCGGGCGCTCACCATCGTGCTCGCCGACGAGCGACCCGAACGAGTGAGCGATGTCACGGTGGGTGTGGAGGTCGGTGCCTCGGCCAACGGAAAGGCGGCCGAGCAGCTGGTCGAGGCCGCCGAGGGGGAGCGGACGCCGCTCCGAAGGGAGATTTGGCGGTACGACGGCGGCATCGCCGACTTCGTCCGCCACCTCAACACGAGCAAGGAGGGGGTGGTCCACACCACCGTCATCGAGTTCGGAGCCGAGGACACCCAGCGCAAGATCGCGGTCGAGGTGGCGATGCAGTGGAACACCCAGTTTGCCGAGGGCGTCTACACCTTCGCCAACACGATCAACACCCACGAGGGTGGCGCGCACGAGGAAGGCTTCCGGTCCGCGCTGACCTCGCTGGTCAACCGCTACGCCAAGGACCAGAAGCTGCTCAAGGACAAAGACGACAACCTGCTCGGGGAGGATATCCGCGAGGGTCTGACGGCGATCGTGTCGGTGAAGCTGGCGGAGCCGCAGTTCGAGGGCCAGACCAAGACGAAGCTGGGCAACACCGAGGCACGAACCTTTGTGCAAACGGTGTGCAACGACCAGCTGCGCGACTGGCTCGACCGCAATCCCGGTGAGGCCAAGGACATCGTGCGCAAGGCCATCCAGGCGGCGACCGCCCGGGTTGCCGCGCGCAAGGCCCGCGACCTCACCCGGCGGAAGGGACTGCTCGGGTCGACCGGCCTGCCGGGGAAGCTCTCCGACTGCCAGTCCACCGACCCGGCGGAAAGCGAGATCTTCATCGTCGAGGGCGACTCGGCCGGCGGCTCGGCGAAGGGCGGCCGCAACCCCCGCACGCAGGCGATCCTGCCGATCCGCGGCAAGATCCTCAACGTCGAACGGGCGCGAATCGACCGGGTGCTGCAGAACCAGGAGGTGCAGGCGCTCATCACCGCGCTCGGCACCGGGATTCACGACGACTTCGACATCGCCAAGCTGCGCTACCACAAGATCGTCCTGATGGCCGACGCAGACGTCGACGGACAGCACATCCGCACCCTGCTGCTCACCCTGCTGTTCCGGTTCATGCGGCCGCTCGTGGAGGCGGGCTACGTCTACCTCGCCCAGCCCCCGCTCTACAAGATCAAGTGGGATCGGCGAGGAGACAACTCGCAGTACGCCTACAGCGACCGGGAACGCGACGCGCTCATCGAGGCCGGGATCGCCGCGGGCCGCCGGGACCCGCGCCAGCACGAGGGTGTTCAGCGGTTCAAGGGCCTCGGCGAGATGCCGCCGAAGGAACTCTGGGACACCACCATGGACCCCGACCTCCGGGTGCTGCTGCAGGTCACCATCGACGATGCGGCACAGGCCGACGAGCTGTTCACCGTCCTCATGGGAGAGGACGTCGAAGCCCGCCGGGGGTTCATCCAGCGCAACGCCAAGGACGTGCGCTTCCTGGACATCTAGCGGGACATTTAGCTGCCCGCCGCCGGCCGTCGGCCGCGGGCACCTCAATCTAAGGCGCCGTCGTACGACGAAAGGACCTCCGTGACGGAGACCACCGCCCCCCCACCGGGTGATCGCGTCGAGCCGATCGGGCTCGAGGTGGAGATGCAGCGCAGTTACCTCGACTACGCGATGAGCGTGATCGTGGGGCGTGCCCTGCCCAGCGTCCAGGACGGGCTGAAGCCGGTGCACCGGCGGGTCCTCTACGCGATGTACGACGGTGGCTACCGGCCGGAGCGCGGCTACTTCAAGTGCGCCCGCGTCGTCGGTGACGTCATGGGCAACTACCACCCGCACGGGGACAGCGCCATCTACGACACCCTCGTACGCCTCGCTCAGCCCTGGTCGATGCGCTACCCGCTGGTCGATGGCAACGGCAACTTCGGCTCCCCGGGGAACGACCCGGCGGCCGCGATGCGCTACACCGAGTGCCGGCTGGCCCCGTTGGCGATGGAAATGCTGCGCGACATCGATCGCGACGTGGTCAACCTTGCGCCCAACTACGACGGTCGGTCCCTGGAGCCGGTCGTGCTGCCCAGTCGTTTCCCCAACCTGCTCGTCAACGGCTCCGCCGGCATCGCTGTCGGCATGGCAACCAACATTCCGCCGCACAACCTGCGGGAAGTCGGGGCCGGGGTGCAGTGGCACCTGGAGCACCCGGAGGCCTCCACCGAAGAACTGCTCGAGGCGTTGCTCGCGCGGGTAAAGGGCCCGGACTTCCCCACTGGCGCGCTCGTCGTGGGTCGGCGCGGCATCGAGGACGCTTACCGCACCGGGCGCGGCTCGATCGTCATGCGGGCGGTCGTCGAGGTGGAGCAGGACGCGCGTGGCCGCACCCAGCTCGTCGTCACCGAGCTGCCCTACCAGGTCAACCCGGACAACTTGGCCACCAAAATTGCCGACTTGGTGGAGGGCGGGCGCCTCAAGGGCATCTCGGAGATCCGAGAGGAGTCCAGCGCGCGCACCGGCCAGCGGCTGGTCCTGGTGTTACGCCGCGACGCGGTCGCCCGGGTCGTCCTGAACAACCTTTACAAGCACACCCAGCTGCAGGACTCCTTCGGCGCCAACATGGTCGCGCTGGTCGACGGCGTCCCCCGCACGCTGCGGATCGACGAGTTCGTTCGCCAGTACGTCCTGCACCAGATCGAGGTGGTTCGGCGGCGTACGGAGTTTCTGCTGCGGCAGCGGCAGGAGCGCGCGCACATCGTCCGCGGGCTGCTCAAGGCCCTCGACGCGCTGGACGAGGTGATCGCCCTCATTCGGGCCAGCGACACGGTGGAGAGCGCTCGCGACGGTCTCATGCGGCTGCTCGACATCGACGAGGTACAGGCGACCGCGATTCTCGATCTCCAGCTGCGCCGGCTCGCCGCGCTCGAGCGCCAGCGTTTGACCGAGGACTACGACCGGTTGATGTCGGAGATCGCCGAGTACCAGCAGATCCTGGCGAGTGAAGAACGTAAGCGTGGCATCGTCGGCGAGGAACTCGCCACGATCGTGGAGAAGTACGGCGACGACCGCAGGACCCGGCTGGTGCCCGACGAAGGCGAGGTGAGCCTCGAGGATCTCATCTCAGAGGACGATGTCGTCGTCACTATCTCCCACGGCGGCTATGCCAAGCGCACCAAGGTCGACCAGTACCGCGCGCAGCGCCGAGGTGGCAAAGGAATCCGCGGGGCAGAGCTACGTCAGGACGACATCGTCGACCACTTCTTCGTGACGACGACGCACCACTGGTTGCTCTTCTTCACCAACAAGGGCCGGGTCTACCGAGCCAAGGGCTACGAGCTGCCGGAGCTTGCCCGCGCCGCCCGGGGCCAGCACGTCGCCAACCTGCTCGCCTTCCAGCCGGACGAGCGCATCGCCCAGGTCCTCGACCTGCGCGACTACGGGGTGGCGCCGTACCTCGTCTTGGCCACCCGTAAGGGACTGGTGAAGAAGACCCGACTCACCGACTTCGACTCTCCGCGCAGCGGCGGGGTGGTGGCCATCAACCTGCGGGAGGACGACGAGGTCATCTCTGCTGCGCTCGTCGGTCAGGACGACGACCTGTTGCTGGTCAGCCGGCGGGCACAGTCGATCCGGTTCACCGCCGACGATGCGGCTCTGCGTCCGATGGGCCGGGCGACGTCAGGTGTCATCGGAATGCGGTTCGGCGCGGGGGACGAGCTGCTGGCGATGGAGGTCGTACGCCCCGGCACCGACCTGCTGGTGGCAACGGACGGAGGTTTCGCCAAACGCACTTCGGTCGAGGACTACCGCGTCCAGGGCCGGGGTGGCCAAGGCATCAAGACGGCACGGATCACCGCCAGCCGCGGCCGGCTAGTGGGGGCCCTCGTCGTCGCCGACGGCGATGAGTTGCTGGCCATCACGTCGGCGGGTGGAGTGATCCGCACGCGTGCCGAGGGAGTGCGCCGAGCGGGCCGTGACACCATGGGTGTGCGCCTCATCAACCTAGCCGAGGGAGACGTCGTCGTGGCCGTCGCCCGAAATGCGGAGAGTTCGGCTGCGGCGCAGGAAGCCGTGGAGCGGGCGGACCCCGGATCGGGCGCCCCGTCCGTCCCGGAGTCCCTCCCAGAGTCCGGGCCTGAGTCCGATCCTCAGTCGGCTGCGGAGGACACCTGATCATGACCGTGACGAAAGTTTGTTCGTGAGCGCCTCTACGACGCCCCCGACCGGCGCCGCCGCCAGCCCGCCGCCGGCGGCGCGGACGGCGATTCGCCACGGCTTGGCCAACGACGACCGCACGCGAGGCCCCGGCCGACCGATGACCTCCCCACCGCGGACCGCCGCACCCGCTGTGCCGGCACCCGCTGCTGCGCCGCCGCACGCGCCGGGTCGCGTACGCAGGGCCCGACTGCACTTGCGCCGGATAGACCCCTGGTCAGTGATGAAGATTGCGTTTCTGCTGTCCCTTGCGCTGTTCGTGGTCGCCGTCGTGGCCGTCTTCGTACTGTGGACGGTGCTCGACGCGATGGGTGTCTTCGCCGCCATCGGCGGGAGCGTCGAGGACGTCACGGGGGCCGGATCGACGATCGACTTCGACATCGTCGAGTTCTTCGCGTTGCGTCGAGTGCTCGGTTTCACTCTCATGGTGGGCGCGGTCAACGTCGTACTGCTCACCGCGCTGGCCACGATCTACGCCTTCCTCTACAACCTCGCAGCTGGCGTCGTCGGCGGCTTCGAGGTCACCCTTTCCGAGCTGGAGTAACCAGCAGGAGCCCCTGGCGTCGCTGAGCTGCGGACATGCTGCGGTAGCCTCGTGCGGCGCCCTTGCGTGACCCTTTGGGGCCTATAGCTCAGTTGGTTAGAGCGCATCCCTGATAAGGATGAGGTCGCTGGTTCAAATCCAGCTAGGCCCACGTCTGCGTCCCCACCCGCCAGGGAGTCACTATGAAGAAGCTGCTTGCGCTCGCTCTCGTCGCGGCCGGCGGAGTGGCCGCCTACCGCAAGGTTCAAGCCGACCGTGCCGAACAGGACCTGTGGACCGAGGCCACCACCGCCCCGGACCTGCGGTGACCACGTGAGGAAGGACAGCCCCTCGCCGGGGACGTAGCTCAACTGGAAGAGCACCGCCCTTGCACGGCGGGGGTTGAGGGTTCGAGTCCCTTCGTCTCCACTGGATCGACCCAGGTCGGTTGCCGATTACGCGCTGGGCCCGGTGACGGGCCGTGCGGTAGGCCCGGCGGTGGGCTCGGCAGGCGTCAGCGGCTCCCACTTGTCGGCACGACCTTTCCGTGCGGCGCCTGCAGCGGCAACGATGCCGCCCAGGCCTGTCACGAGGAGTGCGGCCTTCGGCCAACGGCGCTGTTGCGTCGGCGTACGACGCCCGCGCAGCAGCGGCGACCGCATCCGCCGCGGGGGCACCGGCGCCGACTCACCGCGCAGGGCGGCCAGTGCGGCCGATCCTCGGGTGCGCGCCTGGGTCATCACTGGCCCGGCGGCGGCTGGGGTTGCGATTCGATGGCGCATCTTCTGGGTGTGGTGCACGGCAGGCCCTCCCGTACGAGTAGCTCGATGCTGCTGATCCGGGCAGCCTTCCCGAGTCGGATGTCACTCATGCCAGCCGTGGCAGGATGAAGCCACCAGTGGGCACGTTCAAGACCGCTGACCTTCACGAGTTCCCAGGGAGACTGCTTCGTGGCAGAAGAGTTGTACGCGACCATCAAGACCAATCAGGGTGACATCGAGGTGCAGCTCTTTCCCGATCACGCCCCCAAGACGGTCCGCAACTTCGTCGAGCTGGCCGAGGGCGGCCGGGAGTGGACGGACCCGCGCACGAGGAAGCAGACGACCGAGCCGCTGTACGACGGGACGAAACTCCACCGGGTGATCAGCAACTTCATGATCCAGGGCGGTGACCCGCTCGGCACCGGCACCGGCGGTCCCGGCTACCAGTTCAAGGA
>Ga0136624_1000043_pt1 | contig 34186 bp, 31 predicted proteins | sample AntDrymUQ4692206_2_FD_104802 | JGI IMG/M metagenome (GOLD analysis project Ga0136624, IMG submission 104802) | Polar desert sand microbial communities from Dry Valleys, Antarctica - metaG UQ469 (22.06) | ecosystem: Environmental > Terrestrial > Soil > Desert | place: Antarctica: Dry Valley... | reverse complement strand
TGAGTCAGACGTCCTGGCCAAGGTCCAGGGCTAGCAAGAGGCTGAGAACAGATATGGCACACAAGGAGATCAAGTACGACGTCGAGGCGCGCAAGTCGCTCGAGCTCGGCGTCGATGCGGTCGCGAACGCGGTCAAGGTGACGCTCGGCCCCCGGGGCCGCTACGTCGTCCTCGACAAGAAGTTCGGCGCCCCGACGATCACGAACGACGGCGTGACCATCGCGCGTGAGATCGAGGTCGAGGACGTCTTCCAGAACCAGGGCGCCCAGCTGGTGCGCGAGGTCGCGACCGCGACCAACGACGTGGCCGGCGACGGCACGACGACCGCCACCGTGCTCGCCCAGGCGATCGTCCGCAAGGGCCTGAAGAACGTGGCCGCGGGTGCGAACCCGCTCGGCCTCAAGAAGGGCATCGAGATTGCCGTCAACGCCGTCGTCGAGCGCATCGGCGAGCAGTCCAAGGAGATCTCGGGCAAGGATCAGATCGCCCGCGTGGCGACGATCTCGGCCGGCGACGATGAGATCGGCGACGTCATCGCCGACGCGATCGAGAAGGTCGGCAAGGACGGCGTCGTGAACGTCGAGGAGGGCCAGACGTTCGGCATGGACCTCGAGTTCACCGAGGGCATGCAGTTCGACAAGGGCTACATCTCGCCGTACATGGTGACCGACCAGGAGCGCATGGAAGCGGTCCTCGAGGATCCCTACATCCTCATCGCCAACCAGAAGATCGGCTCCGTCCGGGACATCCTCCCCGTGCTCGAGCAGGTCATCCAGTCGGGCAAGCCGCTGCTCCTCGTCGCCGAGGACGTCGAGGGCGAGGCCCTCGCCACGCTCGTGGTCAACAAGCTCCGCGGCACCTTCACCGGCGTCGCTGTGAAGGCCCCGGGCTTCGGCGATCGCCGCAAGCGCATGCTCGAGGACATCGCGATCCTCACGGGCGCCGAAGTCATCACCGAGGAGATGGGCCTCAAGCTCGAGAACACGCAGGTCTCCCAGCTCGGCCGCGCACGTCGCGTCGTCGTCGCCAAGGACAACACCACGATCGTGGACGGCGCCGGCGAGTCCGAAGCCATCAAGGGCCGCATCAACCAGATCAAGGCGGAGATCGAGAACACCGACTCCGACTTCGATCGCGAGAAGCTGCAGGAGCGCCTCGCGAAGCTCTCCGGCGGCGTCGCCGTCGTCAAGGTCGGCGCGGCCACCGAGACGGAGATGAAGGAGAAGAAGCACCGCGTCGAGGACGCGCTGCAGGCCACCCGTGCGGCCCTGGAAGAGGGCATCGTTCCGGGCGGCGGCGTCGCGTTGCTGGAGGCGACCGCCGCGATCGACCTCGACGCGATCGCAGACGATGACGAGAAGACCGGCGCCAAGATCGTGCTGCGCGCGCTCGAGGAGCCGCTCCGCCAGATCGCCGAGAACGCCGGCCTCGAGGGCTCGGTCGTCGTCAACGACGTCCGCAAGTCCAAGAAGGGTCACGGCCTCAACGCCGCGACCGGCGAGATCGTCGACCTGGTCGCCGCGGGCGTCATCGACCCCGCCATGGTCACCCGCTCGGCGCTGCAGAACGCCGCGTCGATCGCCAAGAACATCCTCACCACCGAGGCCATCGTGGCCGAGGTGCCGGAGAAGGACGGCGGCGGGGGCGGCATGCCCGACATGGGTGGCATGGGCGGCATGATGTAAGCGTGCAGCGTCGCCAGGAGGTCCGAGCTCGCGAGGACCGAAGGGCGAAACCATCCGGGCGAAGCCCGTTTCTCCGAGGGCCCGGCACGAGCCGGGCCCTCGGTCGTTCACGCCGGGACCTCGTCGTCTCCGAACCAACCCGCCGTTCCCTGCGTAGGGCCTCCCGAGCGTTTCCCGACGAGGAGGTTCGGCATGAGGCCGCCACGGCGACGACCGCCACGGCGACGACTAGTCCGAACGCCGGCCCGGCGCGTCGAGCGCCGGGCCCGCGGAAGCCCATGCCGTCACGCGCTGGATGACGGAAAGGGTCCGCCAAGACTGGACTTCGCTCATGGCCCGACCGTACCGGCGGGTAGTGTCCGTCGCAGCCATGGACGCGCTCGCCTTCCTGCCGGCCACCGAGGTGGCCGCGCGGATCCACGACGGCACGATCTCCGCGGTCGAGGCGGTCGAGGCGTCCGTTCGGCGCATCGAGGCGCTCGACCCGCAGCTCGGGGCGTTCATCGAGCTCGACGGCGAGCGCGCGCTGGCCGAGGCGGGCACGATCCCGCCGGCTGACGAGCGGCCCTTCGCGGGAGTGCCGATAGCGGTCAAGGCCAGCACACCCGTGGCGGGGCTGTGCATGAGCTTCGCCTCCCGCTTTCTGTCCGGCCACCGGCCGACGCACAGCGCATACCTCGTCCGGCGGCTGCGGGCGGCCGGATTCGTGGTGGTGGGAACGACGAACATGTCGGAGTTCGGGATCCTGCCGACGACCGAGCCGCGCCACTCCGGCCCGACACGGAACCCGTGGGTCATGACCCGCACGCCGGGCGGCTCGTCCGGCGGGTCGGCCGCGGCGGTGGCGGCCGGGCTCGTGTCGATCGCCCACGGAAGCGACGGCGGGGGATCGCTGCGGATTCCCGCCGCGTGCTGCGGGCTCGTCGGGCTCAAGCCGAGCCGGGGTCGCATCTCGCGCGGCCCCGACCTGGGCGACTCGTTCCTCGCGTCGGAGGGGGTGCTGTCGCGCTCGGTGGTCGAGACGGCGCTGCTGCTGGACGTGCTGGCCGGCTACGAGCCCGGTGATGCCACCTGGGCACCGCGGCCCGCCGAGCCCTACACGCTCGCGATGCGCCGCGACCCGGGGCGGCTGCGCATCGCGATGAGCCTGGCCAACGGACTCGACGTCGGCGCCGACCCGGAGGTCGTACGGGGCGTTCAAGCGGCGGCGGCGATGCTGAGCGACCTGGGGCACGAGGTGGAGCCGGCATCTCCCGCCCTGCCGGCGCCCGAGTCGCTCGCCGTCTTCTTGCACGTGTTCGGCCCGGCGGTGGCGCTCGGCGTTGCGCTCGGCGAGACACTCGCCGGGCGGCCGCCGGACGACATGGAGATCGAGCCGCTCTCGCGCGCGTTGGCAGAGGTGGCGCGCACGCTCTCCTCGACGGCATACCTCACGGCTGTGGCCCAGTTGCAACTGCTCGCGCGCGGCACGGTCGCCTTCTTCGCCGACTACGACCTGCTGCTCACGCCCGTCCTGGCCTCGCGCCCGTTGCCGATCGGCGCGCTGCACGGCTGCGGCGAGGACCCGCTGGCCGACCTGCGCCGATCCGCTACGTTCGCGCCCTACACGGCCCTGTTCAACGTCACGGGCCAGCCGGCCGTGTCCGTGCCGGTCGGCTTCGGCGAGGACGGGCTGCCGACCGCCGTCCAATTGGTGGGCCGCCCGCTCGGAGAGGAGACGCTCCTGCAGGTGGCCGCGCAGATGGAGGCCGCCCGCCCCTGGGCCGGCCACCGCCCACCGCTCGGGGTCAGCGTCTAGCCGGCCCGTTCGGAGGCACCGATGAGCAGGAGCCCTGCCCGGAGCCTAGAATGCCGACCTCGCTCTCCGCCGTTCCCGACCTGGAAGATCAGACATGGCCTACGTCATCGCAGAGCCCTGCATCGGCACCAAGGACAACTCATGCGTCGAGGTCTGCCCCGTCGACTGCATTCATCCGACGCCCGACGAGCCCGATTACGACAAGGTCGAGATGCTCTTCATCGACCCGGAGGAGTGCATCGACTGCGACGCGTGCGTCGAGGCCTGCCCGGTCGATGCGTGCTTCGCGGAAGACCAGCTTCCCGACGAGTGGGCCGAGTTCGCCCAGCGCAACGCGGCGTACTTCGCGGGCAAGTAGTGCTCCGACGGCGTTCTGACCGGCATGCCGGGCATTCTGTCTCGGCCGGAGGCCTCGTTACCGGCTTCGCCTCGGTCCGTCTTGACCGCGCTTCGCCCTCTCACTCAGTGTCCGGCTGTCCTATCCGGCCATCGGCAGGCTCATCCCCACCGGCTGCGGCGCGGCGGCGGGAGCGGGAGCCTGCAACACCGGCAGGGCGATCGGCGACAACGCGATGATCCCCCGCGCGGCCTGGCGGATCGCCTGAGCCGCGGCGTCGTCAGGATCCGTGACCATCAGCGGGATGCCGCTGTCGGCTCCCTCGCGCAGCGGCATCGTGAGCGGAACCTTGCCGAGCAACGGGACGTCGATCTCGTCGGCCAGGAGCTGTCCGCCGCCTTCGCCGAAGAGCTGGAACCGCTCTCCGCCCGGTGTCGTGAAGCCCGACATGTTCTCGATCACCCCGGCGATCTCGAGCTTGACCTTGTCGGCCATCTGCGCCGAGCGCCGCGCGACCTTCTGCGCCGTGGGCTGCGGCGTCGTGACGATGACGAACTTCGCCTGCGGCAGCAGCGACGCGAGCGTCATCGACACGTCGCCCGTACCGGGTGGGAGGTCGATCAGGAGATGGTCCAGCTCACCCCACGCGACGTCCTCCAGGAACTGCGTCAGCGCCTTGTGGAGCATCGGCCCGCGCCACACGACCGCCTCGTCCTCGTCGAGGAAGAAGCCGATCGACATGACCTTCAGCCCGTAGGCCTCCAGCGGGAGGATCTTGCGCTCGCCCGACACCTTGGGCCGCTCGGCGCCGAGGCCGAGCATGCGCGGAACGGAGTAGCCCCAGACGTCGGCGTCGAGGACGCCGACCTTCTTGCCCTCGGCGGCCAGTGCGACGGCGAGGTTGACGGTGAGCGACGACTTGCCGACACCGCCCTTGCCCGAGCCGATGCAGATGACGTCGGCGACCTGGGCGAGCGCACCCTCGGGCAAGCCGCCGGGCCGGCCGAGCTTGCGCTGCAGGACGCCCTTCTCCGTGTCGGTGAGGACATCGAAGCCGACGTTCACACGGGTGACACCGCCGAGCCCGCGCACGGCATCGGCCACAGCGGTCTCGAAGTGGTTCTTGATCGGGCAACCGGGGGTCGTGAGCGAGACCGTGACGTCGACGAGCCCGCCGTCTCTGATCTCGATCGAGCGAACCATCTCGAGCTCGACGATGTCACGCCGCAGCTCAGGGTCGATGACGACCTTCAACGCCTCGAGGACCTGCTCTCGCGTAGGCATGCGTCCATTGTCGCAGGCGAGCGCTCGACGTCCGTGCCATTCAGCACCACCGCCGCGCCCAGAGGCCACGGCGGCAGTTGAGGGAGGAGAGGTACTGCATTCGCCGGCGGATATGAGGCCGGCGAACCTGTCCCGCGCCCACCGCTCTCCAGATCGGCGGGCCGGGGGAAGTGCGGGAAGTCGCTAGGCGATCGCCGCTACGCGCTCCCGGGCGGTGCCGGCGAGGCGCTCGGCGTCACGGCGACGGCCGCGCAACTCACGCTCGAGGCGGGTGCGCGCCTTGCGCACGTCGCGCTCGATCTGCGTGCGGGCGGTGTTGCCCCGGCGCTCGAGCTTGGTGATCTGCCGCTCGGCGCCCTCGCGCGAGGTGGTGACGTCGCGCAGGTCGGCGACCAGCGAGACGGCGCGGTCGCGCGCCTCCAGGGTGGCGCCGACGTACACGAGGGCGGCGCGCTCGGCGACGTTGCGACCCTGCTTGACGGTGGTCTTCACCGCACGCGCGTTGGCCGAAGCGGCTGCTCGCGTCTCGTTGGCGGCGATCGTCCGGTTGCGGCGGCCCGTCGACTTCGACGGTGACTTGGCGGCCGTGGAGCGCGACGCGGTCGAGCGGGCGGCGCTGCGCGTGGTGGTGCCGCTGCGCGTGGCGGCGCGCTTGCGCCCGGTCGTGCTCTTGCGGGCCGTGGTCTTGCGCTTGGCCTGCGCGGCAGGCTTGCTGGTGGTCGTGGTCGGCTTGGTCGTGTTCTCGGCCATCTGATGAATCAACCCCTCTGGGTGCGGTCAGTCTACGTGCTGGGAACTGAGTCGATCGGGCCATTCCCGTCGAACACATGTTTGTAAACCGTGTCGTAGACCTAGTTACACGACAAGGGTAAATCCGCGTGCAACGGCGGCGCACAGGCCACAACTTCGTAACATGTCGAACGCGTGTTCGTCAACCCACGGAACCACCATGACCGGCACGCCGGCGCTGCGCTCCGACCGGCGGGCGGAACCGCACCCGACCGCCGGTCGAAGCCGCTACGCCGCGGCGGGCGCCGTCCGCGCGAGCCAGCCGGCCGGGTCGTCGAGCTCGGCGATCGTCGGGATCCTGTCGGCGCTCTCCCACACCCGGTTGAGGCCGGCGATGCCGGCGAGATCGACCACGCCGTCGCAGAAGCGCTTGCCCTGCTCGTACTGGCGCAGCTTCATGTCCATGCCGACCAGCTTCTCGAACAGCCGCAGCAGCCCGGTGCGATCGGCGCGCCGGCGCTCGAGCGCGGCGCGCAGCCGCGGGAGGTCCTCGATGACCTCCGCCCCGACGACATCCATCACGTGCTCGGCGTAGCCCTCCAGGACGGCCATGAACGCCTGGACGCCATCCATCATCTCCCGCCGCTCGGGTCCGAGGACGACGGCTGCGAGCCCCGCCTCGCGGACCGTCTCCACCAGCCCGCGCAGGTCGTCGAGCCCGGGCAGGCCGCTGAACAGCTTGCCGGGGTCCACGTCGAGCGCGGCCACCAGCTCGCGCACCATCCCCGCGAGGTGCCCGCGCAACCACGGCACGCCGCCGAACTGCAGCGCGTGCGTGATCTCGTGCAGCGCGACCCAGTGGAGCAGCGGCTCGGCCTCCGCGTCCAGCGTCGTCGCCGCGTGCCCGAGGTTGGGCGCGACGAACAGCAGCCGCGCCGGGGCGTCGGGATCCAGCACCGGGAACTCGTACTGGCCCAGCACCCGGCCGGCGAGAAAGCCGGAGATGGCGCCCGCCTCGACGGCCAGCACCGCCCCCGCGGCCCCGCCGACGACTCCGCCCAGCGGGCCCATCCGCTCGCTCGCCCGCGCGGCGGCCGGCTCGAGCACCCCGCGCATGGAGCGCAGGTTCGCCTCGACCCACTCGCCGCGGTCCACCGCCTCGGCCACCGGCAGCGCGCCGGCGGCGGGCTTGAGGCCCGTGTACTCGGACACGAGCCGCTCGCTCTCGTCCGCGGGACGCACGAGCGCCTGGAACGGCGCCGGGTCACCTGAGGGCTGGAGCGCTGCGACGCCTTCAGCCACCTTCGCCGCGAGTTGCCAATCGACCATGGGCCCCATGGTGGCAGGCCCGCGTACGAGTGCGACGCGCACCGACCCCCGGCGGGCGCGAACGCACGCCCGCGTCCCCGGGCAGCCGCCTCAGCGCATCCGCGGCACGGCGGCGAGCGCCCGCGCGCTCGCCGCCGACCGCGCCGCCACCACCGGCGACACCGGCTCGGAGACGTCCAGCGGCGCCCCCAGGGGCTCCGCGCACCCGGTGAACAGCACGACGCCGCCGGCCTCGCGCACGATGAGCTGCCCGGCCGCGACGTCGACGGCGCGCGAGCGGCGCAGCGTGACCATTCCGTCCAGCCGCGCGGCGGCCACCTGGCAGAGCGAGACGGCGATGGCCCCGATGGCCCGCAGGCGATGGGCGCCGGCCGCGAGCGCGTCCGCGGAATCGCGCACCCACCGCGGGTCGGCGGACTCTACGCCGAGCAGCTCGAGCCTGCCCCCGACCCGGCGCTCCGGCGCACCCGGATCCAGGCCCACGCCGTTGCACGAGGCGCCCGCGGCGCGGCGCGCCACCCACTCCTCTTCGGGCCCGAAGTCGTGGACGAACCCGAACACGACGTCGTCCATGGTGCGCCCGTGCGCGACCGCAAGCGACAGGGCATGGTGCGGCAGCCCGCGCTTGGCGTTCCGGGAGCCGTCCAAGGGATCGACCACTACGAGCACCGGGTGCGCGGAGTCGGCGCCGAAGTCCACCCGCCCTCGCTCCTCGCTGATCGCGGCGAAGCGGTGCCCCTGCGCGTGCAATGCCTCGAGCTGCCGGAACACGGCCTGCTCGGCCGCCGCGTCGATCTCGAGCGTGCGGTCGCCGCCCTCACCCCGGGCGCCGGTCTCGCGCGCACGCTCGGCGGTCGAGGCCGCGGCCGCCAGACTGCTCCGCACCTCCTCGACAGCCGCCCGGGCAGCGCCCAGCCAATCGGGTGCCACGGCGTTCACCCGCCGTATCCTAGGAAGGTGCCCGATCCGCAGTTGACTTCTGAGCAGCACGAGGCGGTCACCCATCCCGGCGGGCCGCTGCTGATCATCGCCGGCGCCGGCACGGGCAAGACCTACGCGCTCGTCGAGCGCTTCGCATGGCTGGCGCAACACGGCACCCCGCCCGACGCCATCCTGCTGCTGACGTTCTCCAGCGCCGGCGCCGAGGAGCTGCGCGAGCGCGTCGAGATCCGGCTGGGCACGGCCGGCGTCGCCTACGAGGAGCTGTGGATCACGACGTTCCACGCGTTCTGCGCGCGGGTGCTGCGCGACGAGGCGACGGGGTCGGGGATCGACCCGTTCGCGGCGCCGGTGACCACGGCCGACCGGCTGGCGATGCTGCTCGAGCGCATCGACGCCCTGCCGCTCGCCTCGCACGACCTGCGCGGCAACCCAAGCGCGCTGCTCGGCTCGCTCGTCGGCCGCATCGACCGGCTCAAGGACGAGCTGGTGACCGCCGGCGAGTACGGCGCGTGGGCCGCGACGCTTTCGGAGGAGACCGCGGCGGACCGCGACCGGGCGGCGCGGGAGCGCGAGTTCGCCGCCATCTACGCCGCTCACGACGCCATGCTGGCCGAGGCGGGGACGCTCGACGCGGGCGATCTCGTGTTGCACGCCTTTCGCCTGCTGCGGGAGCAGCCACACGTCCGCGCTCGGCTTGCCGCCCGCTTCCGTCACGTCCTGGTCGACGAGTTCCAGGACACGAACTTCGCCCAGAACCTGCTGTTGCGGCGGCTGGTCGAGGAGCACGCCAACGTCTTCGCGGCCGGCGACGACGATCAGGCCATCCATCGCTTCCGCGGGGCCGCGACGAAGAACATCGCCGATTTCCGCGCCGCATGGCCGGACGCCGCGGTCGTGATGCTGTCCGAGAGCTTCCGCTCGGGCGAGCGGATCCTCGCCGCCGCCCACGCCGTCGTCGCGCCCGACCCGGATCGCATAGCCAAGCGCCTCGGCGCCCACGCCGGAGCGCCGGCCGGCGAGGTGGCGTTCTGGCGCTGCGCCGGCGAGCGCGCGCAGGCCCAGGCCGTGGCCGCCGACGTCGAGCGGCTCGTCGCGCGCGAGGACGTCGCACCCGAGGAGATCTGCGTGCTCGTGCGCTCGGTGAAGGGAGAAGGACAGGCGGTGGCCGCGGCGCTGGAGGAGCGCGCGATCGTCTTCCGGCTCTCCGGCGCGGCGGCGTTCTTCCAGCGCGTCGAGGTGCGCGACCTCCTGGCGTGGCTGCGACTGCTGGTCGACCCCGGCGACGCCGGCGCGGTCGTCCGCGCGCTCGCCCGCCCGCCGATCGAGCTACGCGCGATCGACCTCGCGCGGTGCACCCAGATCGCGCGCCGCCGCAAGCTCGACATGGTCGCCGCCCTCGGGGCCGCGCTCGAGTCGCCGCAGATACCGCCCGAGGCGCGCGAGCGCATCCTGGTGTTCTTGAAGCTCTACCGCTCAGCGGCCGCCGCACTGGACTCCACGCGTCCTGACCTCTACGTGCACCGGCTGATCGAGCGGCTCGGCCTGCGCCGCCAGCTGCTGTTCGCGGCGTCCGCCGAGGTCGTCGAGCGACTCGTGAACCTCGCCAAGTTCGGCGAGCTGGCCGCCGACTACCTGCGCCGCGCGCCGCAGGCCACCGCGCGGGAGTTCGCCCGCTCGATCGCCGCGGTGGCGGACGCCGGGCTGCGTGAGGAGGAGGCGGCCGCCGCCGAGCGGCCGCGCGGCGTGCGGGTGATGACGATGCATGCAGCCAAGGGGCTCGAGTTCGACCACGTGTTCGTGCTCGGCCTGATGGCGGCGCGCATGCCCGGCCCGCGGCAGCGGGCACTCGAGCCGATTCCCGACGCCCTGATCAAGGAGGCGCTTCCGCCCGACTCCAAGTCCGCCCACGTCGGCGAGATGCGCCGACTGCTGCATGTCGCGATGACGCGCGCGCGGCGGCGGCTCGTCCTGGCCTACCCGGCCGAGAGCGACCGCGGCGGCGCGCAGCCGCCGTCGCCGTTCGCCGAAGCGGCTAGGGTGGCGGTGGAGGGCGAGTGGGAGGCGCGCGAGGAGGAGCTGTTCGGGCCCACCGAGACGCTGCAGTCGACGTTCCGGCTGCTGCGCGACGAGCTGCTCACCACCGTCGCGCAGGTCGGCGGGCGCCTCGGCGAGCTGCGCTTCGACACCGACCTCGACGTCTCGCACGCCGTCGTGCGCTACCTGGAGGTGCTCAAGCTCTCAGCCCTGATGGAGCGCACGCGCGACGGCGGGCTCTCGGTGGTCGAGGCCCTGCCGGAGATCAATGCCCGGCTGCTGCAGGCGGCGACCGCCGAGCAGCGCGAGATCTTCGAGACCTCCGCCGTCGACGAGTACCTGCTCGACGCCGAGCGGGACGTGAAGCTGCGCGCGCGGGCGGTGGCGCAGCGCTCGGAGCCGTCGTTGGAGCAGTTCCTGCCGCGGCGTGGAGACGGGCTGGCGCTCAGCGCGTCCGACATCGAGACCTACCGGACGTGCCCGCTGAAGTACAAGTTCGCGCGCGTGTTCCGGATCCCGTCGGAGCCCACTCTCAACCAGCGCTTCGGGATCCTGGTCCACCAGGTGCTCGAGCGGTTCCACCAGAGCGGCGCCGTCGCCTCGCTGCCCGAGCTGCTCGGGCTCCTGGAGGCGGGCTGGCGCCGCGGCGGCTTCGGCGACTCCGAGGAGGAGCGCCAGTTGCGCTCCAAGGCGACCCAGGCGCTGCTGCGCTACCACGAGCGCTACCAGAGCGAGTCCGCCGAGCCCGTCTGGTTCGAGCGCGCGTTCTCGTTCAAGCTCGGCCCGCACTTCCTGCGGGGCCGCGTCGACCGCGTCGACAAGCTTCCGGACGGCGGCTACGAGCTGATCGACTACAAGACGGGGCGCCCGAAGTCGGCGACCCAGCTCCGCGAGGACGTCCAACTCTCGCTCTACGCCGTCGGCGCGCGCGAGTCCTGGCAGCTCGAGGCGCCTCGCCAGGCGTACTACTACGTGCTCGACGACGAGAAGGTCCCCGTCGAGCGGACCGCCGAGGACCGCGACTGGATCACCGAGACCGTCTTCGAGGTCGCCGAGGGGATCCTCGGTCAGGGGTTCGAGCCCACCCCGTCCTGGTCGGCCTGCTCGATGTGCGACTACCGGATCGCCTGCCCGGCGGCCGAGAAGTGAACGGAAATCGCGCCCCTCTACGCGGGCCCGTTGCCGCGCTGGCGCAGGAAGCGCTGGAACTCGCGCGCGAGGACGTCTCCCGACGGCAGCTGCGAGGGGTCGGGACGTCCTTCCTCCTCGTCGGCAGTGCGCTCGAGCTTCTCCACGAACGCCTGGACGTCGGGATCCATCTCCACCGCACGCGAGACCTGGCGCTCGTACTCCGCGGCGGCGTCCTCGAGCTCGGCGGCGTCGACGGTGATGCCGATCAGGCTCTCCAGCCGCCGCAGCAGCGCCAGCGAGCCCTTCGGATTGGGGACCACGGCGACGTAGTGGGGCACCGCCGCCCACAGCGACGCGCTCGGCATCCCGGCGTTCGCACACGCGTCGTGCAGCACGCCGACGATGCCGGTCGGGCCCTCGTACGTCGGCGGATCGAGCTTGAGCCGCTCGACCAGGGCGTCGTCGGAGGCGAAGGCCGTGACGTTCACGGGACGCGAGTGCGGGACGTCGGCCAGGAGCGCCCCGAGCGTCACGACCATCTGCACGCCCAGCGCCTCGGCGAGCTCGACGACCGTGTCGCAGAACGTGCGCCAGCGATAGGCCGGCTCAGGCCCGGAGAGGAGCGCGAGGTCGCGCGGCGCGCGCGGCACGCGGGCCTCGTGAACCTCTATGTCGGGCCAGTCGATCACCCGCTGGCGCCCGTCGGCGAGCCGCACCGTCGGCCGCGTGGCCTGGAAGTCGACGAACTCCTCGGGGTCGATCAGCGCGAAGCGCTCCGCACCCAGGGCGGCGCCCAGGAAGGCCAGCGCGGAAGAGGCCGACTCGCCCGCGTCGTTCCAGCCCTTGAAGGCACAGACGAGCGCGGGTGCGCGAAGCCCGTCCGGGCGGCGATCCCAGCGCAGCGGCTGCATGCCGGATCACGGTAGCGGACGGCACCCGTCCGCTCCGGGCACCATCATCGAGCACGTGCCCGAAGCAGAGCTCAGCACGCTGCGCGCCGGCGACGAGGTCACCGGGACCTACGCGTGCACCCGCAAGGACCGCCTGATCGCGCGGACCGGGACGCCATACCTCGCGCTTGAGCTGCGCGACCGCACGAGCGCGCTGCCGGCTCGCGTGTTCCGCGACGCCGACCTGCTCGGAGGGCGCTTCGACCGTGGCGACCTCGTGAAGGTGCGCGGCCGGATCGAGCGCTTCCGCGACGAGCTGCAGGTCGAGGTGCGGACGATCGAGCGCGCCGAAGGCGCCGATCCCGCGGCCTTCCTGCCCGTCGCGTACCGCAACCTCGATGAGCTCGACGGCTTCCTGGAGCACCTTGCGCGCGAGGTCCACGAGCCTGGGTACCGGGCGGTGCTCGAAGCGCTGCTGGGCGACGGAGCGCTGCGCGCCGAGTGGCGTAGGGCACCCTGCACGCGCGCCGGCCACCACGCCTACCTCGGGGGACTGCTCGAGCACACCGTGGCGGTCGGCACGCTGGCGCTCGAGGCGTGCCAGCTACATCCCCGCCTGAACTCCGACCTGCTGCTGACAGCGGCGATCGTGCACGACCTCGGGAAGACGCGTGAGTTCGCCTACGGCGCCGAGCTGGCACTCTCGGACGAGGGCAGGCTGCTCGGCCACCTCGTGCTCGGCCAGGAGCTGCTCGCCCCGCGCCTCATGCTGCTCGCGCCCGAGCGCCGGCTCGCGCTGCTGCACTGCGTGCTCTGCCACCACGGTCCGGACGCCGCCCCCGGACGGCGTTTCGGGTCGCCGGAGGCGCTCGCGCTGCACCGCATCAACGCGCTCGACGCGGGCGTCAAGGGCGCGCTCGAGCACGGAGTCGGCTAGCGGTCTGGCTCGTCGCCAACCGAGGCACCGGCCGGGCGCCGGACACGTGTCAGGTGAATGCGCGCAGTTCGCCCACGCGGACGCCGCGCGAGTTGACGATCGGGGCAGCGACCAGCGCGTCCGGCACGGCGGCGCCCAGTCCCAGCGCCGAGCGCACCAGCGCCACGCCGGCCGGTGCCACCGCGCGCACGCTGCCGTCGCGGATCTTCAACGCCAGGCCGCGACCTTCCCCGAGGCCGACGGCGAAAACGCCCTCCGCGCCGATCTTCGCCACCAGGCCGTCCTCGGCCCGCATCAGCTCGGTGTCGATCGCGCCTTCGAACGCCACGAGCTCGGGATGAGCGCGCATGGCGGCCGCACAGCGATCGCCGGAGGGCCCGAGGCCGCCGCCAGCCAACCGGGCGAACGCACGGGCGAGCGCGGCCAGCGGAACGGCGAAGGTCCGCATGCCGCAGCCGTCCGTGGCCTCCTCGGACGGCTCCGCCACTCCACATGCCTCGGCGACGCAATCGCGCATCGCGCCCTGCAGCGGATGGCCGGCGCGGAAGTAGCCGTCCAGCGGCCAGTCCTCGACGACGCAGCGGGCGAGGCCGAGGGCGTGCTTGCCCGAGCAGTTGTGGCGGATCCGCGACGGCCGCACACCCCCGGCGACCCGAGCGTCGAGCGGCCGCTCCGGCCCGCAACCCAGCGCGGCCTCGACCAGCCCGCACGCCGCGAGGACCTCGGCGACGACTCCCACGTGCGCGGCGGAGCCGCCATGCGACGCGCACGCCAAGGCGAGATGGCGGTCGCCAAGGCCGAAGCGCTCGAGCACACCGGCGCGAACGCTGCCGAGCGCCTGCAGCGGCTTGACCGCCGACCGCGCGAAGACGGGCAGCCCGGGATCCGGCCCCTGGGCGGAGCCGTCCGGCTCCACGACGCACCACGCGACGCGGTGCTCGGACTCCACCGCACCGCCCCGGAGCGCGAGCACCCGCGTCAGGAGCGCCGCTCCCGCCAGCGGGCCTGGCTCTGCTCGATGATCGTCATCGCCACGTCGCGCTCGTACCAGCCGTCGACGACGACCTCCTTGCCCTCGGGCTGCTTGTAGATCGAGAAGAAGTGCTCGATCTCCACGCGTAGCTGATCGGACAGGTCGGACAGCTCGCGCAGGCCGCTCCAATTGGGATCCTCGTGCGGGACGCAGAGGATCTTGTCGTCCTGGCCCTTGTCGTCCGTCATCCGGAAGACGGCTACCGCCGTGACGGGGATGAGGCAGCCGGAGAACGTCGGCGCGGACACGCAGACCATCGCATCGAGCGGGTCGCCGTCCTCACCTAGGGTGTCGGTCACGAACCCGTAGTCCGTCGGATACACGACGGACGAGAACAGGAAGCGGTCGAGCTTGATCCCGCCGAGCGCATCGTCCCACTCGTACTTGTTGCGCGACCCCTTCGGGATCTCCACGAGGCAGTGCAGGGAATCGTCCATGCGCGGCACAGACCCTATTGGGCTGAGCGCGGGTTCGTCTCGCCCTCGGGCACCATGCCGTCGCGCCCGACGTAGCCGCCGGCGGCCCAGCCGTCGCCCGTGGTGGTTCCCGCCATGCCTTCTCCTCTCCCTGCGGTTGCTCGGCATACTACGAAGATGCCCCCGACGACCGACGCCGCGCTGGACGCGCTGCTCGAGCCGCTCCGGCGCGATCCGCGGCGGTCCGCCGTCCTGCTGGACGTCGACGGAGTGCTGGCCCCGATCGTCGCCCAGCCCGACGACGCGCACATGCCCGAGACCACGCGCCGGCCGCTGATCGATGTCGCTCGCAAGTACGGCACCGTGGCCTGCGTCTCCGGCCGGCGGGCGTCCGACGCGCGCCGGATCGTCGCGCTTGGCTCGATTGCCTATCTCGGCAACCACGGATCCGAGGTGCTCCGGCCCGGGGCGATCGCGCCGGAGCTCGACCGCGAGCTGCAAGCGTGGACGCGGCGCGTTCAGGGCTTCATGCGCAAGGCCTTCGGGGATGACCTGCGGCGCCTGCGCGTGCGGCTGGAGGACAAGGAGGCGATCGCCGCCCTGCACTGGCGCGGCGTTCCCGACGAGGAGGGGGCGGAGGCGGCCATCCGCGACGTGGCGGCGCGGGCCGAGGCCGCCGGGTACAAGACCCACTGGGGCCGCAAGGTGCTGGAGATCCGGCCACCCGTGCGCATCGACAAGGGCGCCGGCATCGTCGGGCTGCTCCGGGACACCGACCTCGTCGCCGCGGTCTACGTCGGCGACGACATGACCGACATCGACGCGTTCCGCGGCCTGACCGACCTCGTCGAGCTGGGCCGGCTGGGCACGGCGGTGCGGGTCGGGGTGCGCTCCGACGAGGGGCCGCCGGCCCTGCGGGAGGAGGCGGATGCGATGGTCGAAGGCACCGACGGTGTGCGCGAGCTCCTGAGGGCCCTGCTGGCCTGACCGCCCCGTGCGGTACGTCGACTTCCTCAAGGCCACCGTGCTGCTGAGCGCGAGCTCGGCCACCCTGCTTGCGGCGCTGACCGTCGTGCGCGTGGCGAGCACGGCCGAGCCGGCGCTGATGGAGGTGGCCGTCGGCTGGTGGCTCGTGGCCGTGCTGCTCGGCGGCTGGCTCGGGCGTCGCCACGCCGTCTCGCCGCCGATCGCCCGGCTGCTCGCCGACGCGCGGATGCAGATGTCGCTGCCCGAGCTGCGGCCCGGCCTGACGCTGATCAACCGCCTCTGGCCGCTGCTCTTCTCCACCCTCGGCGCCGCGATCCTAGGCGCCTTCCTGCCGCAGGTGGCCGCCGTCGCCGCGGGCTTCACGATCATCTGGGCGCTCGCGTGGCGTCGCCAGGACGCTGCGGTCTCCGCCATCGAGGAGCGTGACGGCTTCCGCTTCTACATCGACAAGACACCGCCGCTCGCACCGATCCGGCTGGTCCGCACCCGTGGGCTCATGGCCGGCTGAGAGCGCCACGGGAGCGAGGAGTCGTAGCCGGCCCACTTCGTCGATTGGCACAGGCACCCACCGAGCCGACTTCGCCGGCCGGCACAGGCAGCCGACTGCGTCGGCGGGCACAGGCGAGAATGAGCGACCGTGCCGGACATCCTCCTCGTCGCCCTCGGCGGCACCGTCGGCCTGCGGGCCTCCGACGACGCGCTCGCCGGCGCGATGCGCCGCGCGGGCGCGTCCGTGACGCTCGTGCGGGTGGCGGCCGCGCGTGAACCGCGGACCTTCGCCCTCACCGACCTCGCGTGGGCCGTGCCCGCGCGACGCGCGGCACGACGTGCGCTGCGCGACGCACGCCCGCTGGCGCTCGTCTACTCGACCACCACCGCCGCGCTCCTATGGCCCGAGCCGGGGGCGATCCGCTTCGACGCCACCGCGGTGGACAACCGGCCGGGCCGGCACGGGATCTGGCAGCGGCCGGTGGAGCGCCGGCGCTTCGCCGGCGCGCCGCTGCTGCTGCCCTGCAGTGACGGTGCGCTGGCCGGGGCGCCGGTCCCCCACGGGCCGGCGGTCGTCGTCCCGATCCCGGTCGCACCCTCCGCCGGCGGCCCTGCGCCGCGCGACATTGCCGCCCTCACCTACGGCGCCAACCCGCGCAAGAAGGGCCTCGACCGGGTGCTGGCCGCGTGGCGCGCCGCGCGGCGCGCGGGCGAGACGCTCGTCGTGGCCGGAGTGGCGGGACGCGACGAGGAGGGCGTGCGCTACACGGGCATGGTCGCGCGGGACGCCTACCGCGCCCTTCTGCGCCGGGCGCGCGTCTTCGTCACCGCGCCGCGCCGCGAGGACTACGGGATCGCGCAGCTCGAGGCGCTGGCGGACGGATGCGTGCTGGTGACCAACGCGGCGCCGGGGCCGTACGCGGCGCTCCCGCTGGCACGCGCGCTCGACGCGCGCCTCGTGGGCGACGATGTCGCCGGCGCGCTGCGAACGGCGCTCGACGACCCGGCGGCAGGCTACGCGGAGCGCGCCCGCGCGGCCGTGGCGCCGTGGGCGCCGGCGGTGGTGGATGCGGTCGTGGCGGAGCGGATGCTGCCCGCGCTGCTGGAATAGCGGTGGGATTTCGATAGTGCGGCGCGACGGGCCACCTGCGCCGTACGGCAGGAAAGGATCACGCGGCGGGCGGAGGACCGTCGTCCTCGACGCTGAAATAGTCGACGTTGATGCGCTTGATGTCGTAGCGCGTGTCGAGCGTCACGCCCACGTCGTGATCCAGCATCAAGTCCGCGAGCTGATTTCCGTCGAGCAGGATGATCCGCGTCCGCGAGCAACTCGAGCAACGGACGCATCAGCGTCTGGAAGTCGGGAATGGTCACGGCGCGCAGTCTCGCACTCACAGCAGTTCATCAACGGCGCATCGAGGGGACGACATCGTGAACGCGGCGGCGAGGTCGATTACGAGTTCGCGTCGGATGCCGACGCCAACTCGTAATCGACGGCCGCGGCCCTCGAACCTTCCCCCTCGATGCCGCCGTTTCCGACCCGCCCACCCGGAGACGGGCCTCGTAGCGAGCTACACCGCGCGCAGCGCCGCCGTCGTCACCGCCGCCACGAGCACCGCGGTGACCATCGAGGCGCCGCGCCACACGGCGACCCCGGCCAGCGTCACGCCCGCGGTGTCGGCGCCGAGCTCGAGCTGCCGTCCGTCCGCGAGCGCCTGCGTCACCGCGAGCGCGGCGAAGAGCGCCGGAGCCATCATGGCCACGATCGAGGCGAACCACGGCGGCAGCTCGCGGCCGCCCAGGGCCACCGGCCCGGTGCTCTTGATGACCGCCGTGATGACGGCGCATCCGCCGACCAGGGTCAGAGCCGTCGCCGTGCTCACGTCGCTTCGGCTTCCCGCCGGCGCAGGCCGATCAGCGTCGCCGCGGACGCGGCCAGCACGGGTATCCCCGGCGGCGCGATCGGCACGAGCACGAGCGCGATCAGCGCGCCCGCGGCGGCGACTCCCTTGGCGCGGTCGTTGCGCAGCTCGCCCACCAGCAACGCCACGAAGAAGGCCGGGTAGATCGCGTCCAGCCCGAGCGCCTCGGGATCGCCCAGGATCGAGCCGCCGAGGACGCCGACCGCCGTGCCGCTCACCCACGTCATGTACTGGATGGCCGTCGAGCCGAACAGGAGCCCGCGGTCGAAGCCGCCCTTGCCGTCCTCCGCCACCACCAGTGAGACGTCGACGACGGTCTGGGCCTGTGCCGCCCGGCTGAGGGGACGGCCCGGCAGCGAAGGCGCGAAGGCCAGGCCGATGGGCAGGAAGCGGGAGTTCATCAGCGCCGCGGCGCCCAGGGCCGCGCCGAGGCCGCCCCCGGCGCCGAGGATCCCGAGCGCCGCGATCTGCGCCGAGCCGGCGAAGACGATCGCCGACATCAGCACGGCCGTCCATCCCGGCATGCCGACGTCGATGGCCAGCACGCCGAAGGAGGTGGCCAGGAGTCCGCCGGCCAGCGCGAACGGCAGGCCGGCCCGCACGCCGGCCCGGAAACCCTTGTTCATGCCGCCGGACGACTCCGCTTCCGCAACCGCGCAAGCTCGGCCCACGGGCGCGTGTTGGCCACCTGCGCCGGCGTCAGCCATGCCCGCCGTGCGGTCGCTATGCCGTACCGGATCAAGTCCAGGTTCCGGACGGAGTGGGCATCGGAGTCCACCGTGATGAGCACGCCTGCCTCCGCGGCCGCGCGGGCATGGATCTCGTTGAGGTCGCGGCGGTCCGGGGCCGCGTTGATCTCGAGCATGGTGTGCGTGCGCGCAGCGGCGTCGATCACCCGCTCGACGTCGAGCGCGTACGCCCCACGCGTCTCGATCTTGCGGCCCGTGGGATGGCCGATCACGTCGACGTACGGATGCTCGATCGCCGCCACCATGCGCGCGGTCATGTTGTCCTCGGACATGCCGAACGAGGTGTGCACGGAGGCCACCACCCAGTCGAGCTCGGCCAGCAGGGCGTCCGGATAGTCGACCGAGCCGTCGGGCAGCACGTTGGTCTCGGTGCCGATGAGGACCTCGAAGCCGTCGAGATCCGCGTTCAGCGCCCGCACGCGCTCGATCTGGGCACGCAACGCGTCCGCGTCGACGTGGTTGCCGAAACCGTGCGTCGCCGAGTGGTCGGTGATCGCGAGATACTCGTAGCCACGGGCGCGCGCCGCCTCGACCATCGCCTCGACGTCCTGGCGACCGTCGGAGAGGACGGTGTGCGAGTGCAGGTCGCCGCGCAGGTCGCCGATCGTCACGAGCTCGGGCAGGGCGCCGGCGGCGGCCGCCTCGAGCTCGCCGCGACCCTCGCGCAGCTCGGGCGCGATCCAGGCCATTCCGAGCGTCGCGTAGACCTCCTCCTCCGTGGCGCAGCGCAGCGTCCGCCCGTCGGCGTCGTCGAGGATCCCGTACTCCGACACGTGCAGCCCCCGCCGCACGGCCGCCTCGCGCAGCGCGACGTTGTGGGCCTTCGAGCCGGTGAAGTGCTGCAAGACGTTGCCGAACTGGTCGGGCTCGACCACCTTGAGGTCGACCTTCATGCCCGAGTGCAGGAGCACCCGGGCGCCGGCGTCGCCGGAGGACTGCACCGTCTCCACGAGCGACAGCGCAGCGAGCGTGCGCACCAGCGCCGCCGGGTCGGTCGCGGTGGCCACGATGTCCAGGTCCTTGACCGAATCAGCGCTGCGGCGCAGGGAGCCGGCGACCTCGACACGGTCAGCTCCGGACGCCGCGCGCAGCGCGTCGACGATCTGGTCCGCGATGGGAAGCGCCCGCGAGAGCAGGATGCGGGGCTCCGGACGGCCGTCTGCGCCCGCGGCGAGCTGCTCGAGCAGCTTCTCCTCCACCTTGGCGCCGAAGCCGCGCAACCCGCGCAGCTCGCGGCGCTCCGCCGCTCCGCGGAGCGCCTCCAGCGAGTCGATGCCCAGCTCGTCGTAGAGACGGCGCGCGCGCTTGGGGCCGAAGCCGGGCAGGTGCATCATCGCTATCAACCCGCTGGGGAACTGGGCGCGAAGCTTCTGGGCCTGCGGGGTGTCGCCCGTCTCCTCGAGCGCCTGGAGCTTGGCCTCCAGCGTCTTGCCGATCCCCGCGAGCTCGGTCACGCGACCATCGCGGACGAGCTGGGCGACCGACACGGACGCCTCCCGCACCGTGCGAGCGGCGGTGCGGTAGGCGAGGACGCGGTACTGCACGGCTCCGTCGAGCTCGTACAGGTCCGCGAGCTCGTCGAAGGCGGCGGCGATCTGGGCGTTCGTCACCGCCCTAGCCTACGCGGCCGTTCAGGCGCAGCGGGCGACTGCCGACCCTCCGGGTTGTCGCGCCGGCCGTGACGTTCGTGAAGACGTCGATTGCGGTACCCGGTGTTGACAGCTGCTGTCGCGGCGGAGGTCTGAGCCTCCCCGCAGGTACTATACTTTCTGAAGTAACACGACTGCGCCGAGCGCGAGAAGGAGCGACATGGCCGACGTGAACGAGGTCACCGACACGAACTTCCAGGCCGAGGTCATCGAGGCCGACCAGCCCGTCCTGGTCGACTTCTGGGCGCCCTGGTGCGGCCCGTGCCGCATGGTCGCTCCGATCGTCGAGGAGATCGCCGGCGAGCGCCCCGAGCTCAAGGTGGTCAAGCTCAACACGGATGAGAACATCCAGACCGCGTCGGAGTACCAGATCATGGCGATCCCGACGCTGCTGCTCTTCCGCAACGGCCAGGTCGCCAAGCGCATCCAGGGCGCGATGCCGAAGAAGCGCCTGGAGGCCGAGATCGAGCCCGCCCTGGCCTAGATTCGAAGAGTGCCAGGCGCTCTTCAGGTTCGCGCCCGGCTAAGGACGATACGAAGCGGCCGGCCCTCGATGGTCGCTTCGCTCGCGCCCTCGGCACCGTCGCCTGTGCCGGCCGACGCCTGTGCCGGCCGACGAAGTCGGCTCGGTGGAGTCGGCTCGGTGAGCGTGACGCTGGTCGCCAGCGTCTCCTGCGCCAGATAGGTCTCGTGGTCGCTGGCAGCGGCCAGCAGCTCCGCGTCGCCGCTCAGCGCCAGCTCGATGCGATCCTCCACTTGCAGGCCGGTGGCCTTGCGGACGTTCTGGACCGCGTGCACGACCTCGCGCGCCAGCCCCTCGCGGCGCAGCTCCTGGTCGAGCTCGAGCTCCAGTGCCACCGCGTGCGAGCCCTCCCGCTCGAGCTGGTAGCCGGCAAGCGGCTGCAACGCGAGTGTGAGGTCCTCGGGCCCGAGCTCGTGGTCGTGGCCTCCGACGCTGATCCCCACGCGGCCGCCGTCGCGCAGCGCGGCCGCGACGTGCCCGGGGTCGAGCGCCGCCACTGCCGCGGCCACCTGGGGCATCTGCTTGCCGAAGCGCGGGCCGAGCGCCCGGTAGTTCGGGCGGACGTCGTAGGAGCCCAGCTCGCTCGCCTCGGAGACGAAGCGCAGCGCGCGGACGTTGAGCTCCTCGAGCACGACGTCGGCCATCCGCTCGATCGCCGCCCGCTCCTCGCCGGCCGCCACGACCACCGCGGCACGGAGCGGCTGGCGCACCTTGAGCTTTCCGTGGCCGCGCGCCGCGAGCCCGAGCCGGACCGTCTCGCGCGCGATCGCCATCGCCGCCTCCAGCCCCTCGTCGCGCGCCCCCGCGACGCCGTCGCCCGCGCCGGGGAAGTCGGCGAGGTGCACGCTGGGCAGGCTGCCGTCCAGGTTCTCGTAGATCGCATCGGCCAGGAAGGGGCAGAACGGGGCGAGCAGCTTCGTCAGCTCGACCAGGCAGGTCTTCAGCGTGCCGAACGCCGCCGGATCGCCGTCCCAGAAGCGCCGGCGCGAGCGCCGGACGTACCAGTTCGACAGCTCGTCGGCGAACGCGGCGATCGCCTGGCCGGCCCGCGTGGCGTCGTAGGCCTCCATCCGCTCGCGCACCTCGGCGACCGTCGCCTGCAGGCGCGAGATCGCCCAGCGGTCGAGCTCGGTGGCCGGCTCGCCGGGCTCTGAGACGTCGTTGGCGTTGGCGTAGAGCACGTAGAAGCCGTACGTGTTCCAGAGCTGCAGCAGGAACTGGCGCACGGACTCCCCGACCGTCTCCGTGGAGAACAGGTAGCCGTCCCACGGCTGCTTGGAGGTCAGGTAGTACCAGCGGAACGCGTCGGCGCCGTGGCGCCCGATCACCTCCCACGGGACGACGACGTTGCCCAGCGACTTGGACATCTTCTTGCCCTGCGGATCGGCGATGTGGCCGAGGCAGAGCACCGTCCGGTAGGGCGCCCGGTCGAACAGCAGGGTGGAGATCGCGAGCAGGGAGTAGAACCAGCCGCGCGTCTGGTCGATCGCCTCGCAGATGTAGTCGGCCGGAAACGTGCGGTCGAAGTGCTCCTCGTTCTCGAACGGCGCGTGGCGCTGCGCGAACGGCATCGAGCCGGAGTCGAACCAGACGTCGACGACCTCGGGCACGCGGCGCATCTCGCTGCCGCACTCCGCGCACGCCCAGGTGTGCTCGTCGACGTAGGGCCGGTGCGGGTCGGGCAGGTCGCGGCCCGAGCGCTCCACGACCTCGGCGAAGGAGCCGACGCATTCGGTGTGGCCGGCCTCACAGCGCCAGACGGGCAGCGGCGTGCCCCAGTAGCGCTCGCGGGAGAACGCCCAGTCGACGTTGTTCTCCAGCCACTTGCCGAAGCGGCCGTGCTTGATGTGCGGCGGATGCCAATCGACCGTCTCGTTGGCGGCCAGCAACCGGTCGCGCAGCGCGGAGGTCCGGATGTACCACGACGGCTTGGCGTAGTAGAGCAGCGGCGTCCCGCACCGCCAGCAGTGGGGGTACGAGTGCAGGTAGACCTCGGCGCGCAGCAACCGGCCGCGCGCGCGCAGGTCCTCCACCAGGTCGGGGTCGGCGTCCTTGACCCAGCGTCCGGCGTAGGGCCCGATGCGCTCGTCGTAGGTGCCGTCGAGCCCGACCGGGTTGACGACCTCCAGCCCGTGCTCCGCCCCGAGGCGGAAGTCGTCCTCGCCGAACGCGATCGCGGTGTGGACGATGCCCGTGCCGTCCTCGGCGGTGACGAAGTCGCCCGGCAACACTGTGTGGCCCTTGGCGCCGTAGGCTTCCGCCCCGATGAAGGGAAAGGGCGGCTCGTAGCCCGCTTCGAGCATGTCGATGCCGCGGAAGCGGTCGATTATCTCCACGCCCTCGCCCAGCACCCGCTCCACGAGCGCCTCGGCGAGGACGTCGCCGGCGGCCGTCCGCACGTAGGTCAGGTCCGGGTCGACCGCGACGGCGGCGTTGGAGACCAGCGTCCAGGGGGTCGTCGTCCAGACGAGCAGCGTGTCGCCGTCGCGCAGGCCGCGTGCCGGCCGCGTGATCGGAAACCGGACGTACACCGACGGGTCCTCCACGTCCTTGTAACCCTGCGCGACCTCGTGGGAGGAGAGCGCCGTGCCGCAGCGCGCGCAGTACGGGACCACCTTGTGGCCCTCGTAGAGCAGGTCGCGGTCCCACATGGTCTTGAGCGCCCACCAGACGGACTCGACGTAGCCGGGCTCGAGCGTGTAGTACGCGTCGTCCATGTCGACCCAGTAGCCGATCCGCTCGGTCAGCGCGCGCCAGTCCTCGAGGTGCTCGAGCACGGCCTCCCGGCACTTCCGGTTGAACTCGGCGATTCCGTAGCGCTCGATGTCGTCCTTGGACTCGAAGCCGAGCTGCTGCTCGACCGCGATCTCGACCGGCAGCCCGTGGGTGTCCCAGCCGGCCTTGCGCTCCACGTAGTGGCCGGTCATCGTCTTGTAGCGCGGGAACACGTCCTTGAAGACGCGGGCGAGGACGTGGTGGGAGCCCGGATAGCCGTTGGCGGTCGGCGGGCCCTCGTAGAACACGAACGGCGGCCCGCCCTCCCGGTTGCGCAGCGAGGCACCGAAGACGTCGCGCTCGCGCCAGCGGGCGAGCACCTGCTCCTCCAGGGCCGGGAAGGAGACGTTCGGCGGCAGAGGCTCGTGCACGGGGCTCATCGCGGGTCGGGATTCTAGGTGGGCACTAGATTTCGCCCATGACCCGTATCCTGCTCGCGGTCGGCGGCCTGCTCGCCGTCGCCTTCCTCGTGCGGCACGTTCACCGGGTTCGAGCGCCCGATCGACCTGCTGCCGAGGGCGCGCGCGGTGCTTCGGGTTCGCGATCTGGTGGTATCCCCTGCCTCGTGAGCCGGCTCGACTCGCTCGACCTGCCGCGTTAGCGGTTCTGGCGGCGCGCGGCGCGCTGCGCCTTCGCTTTCGCCCGCGCCTTCGTCTTCGTCTGCTTCGCGTGCCGGTGCGGGCCGGCCCCGCGGAGCGCGGGGGCGGCGGGCCCCGCGTCCGGGCCGAGCGTCTGGCGCGCGTCGCGGGTGATGAAGCGGGCGATGACGACGAAGAGGACGAGCAGCGCGGCGCCGATGCCGAGCAGCAGCGTGCGGTCGGTCTCCTGCTGTGCCTCGACCGAGGGCGGCGCCTCGGGCGCCGGCGTCTCGGCCCGGGTGGGCGGCGGCAGCGGGTCGAACGCGCCGCCGCCGTCCTGGGCGAGCGCGGTCGAACCGCCGAAGGCGAGCATCAGGACGGCGAGGACGAGGGCGAGAACGACGCGCATGAGGGGCTCATGGTAGGGCTCCTTCCGCCAACGTCCAGCGGTCGTCCGCTGCGGAGCGGGCCTCGTGACTCTACGATCGGACCAGGGTGAGACTGCGCCTCTACCACCACCACGACGGTGCGCGGATCGCCTACCGCGAGGCCGGCACGGGGCCGCCCATCGTCCTGCTGCACTCGGCGGGTCTGTCGCACCGCGAGTGGGAGCCGCTCGTGGAAGAGCTCGACGACCGCTACCGGCTCGTCCTGCCCGACCTTCCGCTCCATGGCGACTCCGAGGACGGCCCGCGTCACTCGTACTCGCCCGACTGGCTCGGGGAGGTGATCGCGGGCTTCGTGCGCAACACGTGCGGCCCGCGGCCACTGGTCGGCGGGCACGAGGTTGGCGCCCTGCTGGCGCTGCGTGCCGTGCTCTCGGGCCGGCTCTCGCCCGGCGCGCTCGTGCTCATGTCCTCCTCGCTGCACCGCGCCCCGCCGCAGGGCGGGCGCGCAGCCCGCGCCGCGGCCCGCGTCGCGTCGGTGCCCGGGCTCGACCGCGCCGCATCGCACGCCGCCCGGCTCGCCTTCCGGCCGTCGAAGGGCCCGGCGCTGTCGGCCCGCGGCAACCCTGCCGCGCGCGACCTGGTGCGTCACGCGACGATGGACCTCGGCGGCAACGTCGACCGCGCGCGGGCCTGGAGCAAGGCGGTGCGGCGCTGGCCGCGCGACCACCCCGAGCTGCTCGAGGCCTACCGGCGGATCAAACTGCCGGTGCTCCTCCTCTGGGCCGACCAGGACGCCGCGCATCCGCTCGAGATCGCCGAAGAGGCGCGCGACCGGCTGCCCGACGCGATGCTGCGCGTGCTCCCCGGAACCGGCTTCCTGATGGCCTACGACGACCCCGTGGGCCTCGCGCGCGAGCTGGCCGCCTTCCGCCGCTGACGCGCTACCGTGACCGCGATGGATGACGCGCTGCGGTTGCCGACGTGCTCGATCGGGCGTGCGATGGAAGTGCTCGGAGAACGCTGGACGCTGCTGATCCTGCGCGAGTGCTTCTACGGCGTGAAGCGCTTCTCGGTGATGCAGCGCAATCTCGGGATCGCGCGCAACATCCTCTCTGCGCGACTGCAGCTCCTGGTGCGCTCCGGCATCCTCGAACGTCGCCTCTACCAGGAGGAGCCCGAGCGCTTCGAGTACAAGCTGACCACGAAGGGCCTCGGCCTGTATCCCGCCGTCGTGGCGATCATGCGCTGGGGCGACGAGCACCTGTGCGAGGACAGCCCACCGGTCGTGTTGCGCCACTCGTGCGGCCACCTCGCCGACCCGGTGCTGGTCTGCGCGCACTGCCGTGACGCGCTCGACCCGCACGCGGTCACCCCCGAGCCGGCGGACGTTCCGGCGCTGGCCGGGCGCTAGCCTGCGCCTCCGGAACCGACCGGAGGCGGACAATGAGCGGGCAGGACACCGACCAGCAGCTGTGGGGCGGCGAGACCGCCAAGGCCGTCGCGAACTTCCCCGTCTCGGGCGAGCGCGTGCCCGTGGCCGTCGTCCGCTGCCTGGGCCGTGTCAAGGGTGCCGCCGCGCGGGCGAACGCCGACCTCGGCCTGCTCGACGGCGAGCTCGCACAGCGGATCGCCGCGGCCGCCGACGAGATCGCGCAGGGCGCCCACGACGACCAGTTCCCCGTCGACGTCTTCCAGACCGGCTCCGGCACCTCGTCGAACATGAACGCCAACGAGGTCATCGCGACGCTCGCCGGCGAGGGTGCGCACGCCAACGACCACGTGAACATGGGGCAGTCGTCCAACGACGTCTTTCCCTCCGCGGTCCATCTCGCCGCGCTCGACGAGGCGACGCACCGCCTGCTTCCGGCGCTCAAGCGCCTGGAGCGGTCGCTCGCCGCGAAGGCCGGCGCCTTCGCCGACATCGTCAAGGCCGGGCGCACGCACCTCATGGACGCCGTCCCGGTCACCCTGGGCCAGGAGTTCGCCGGCTACGCCGCCCAGATCCGGCTGGGGCGCGCGCGGATCGAGTCCGCGCTGCCGCGGGTAGCGCAGATCCCGCTCGGCGGCACCGCGACCGGGACCGGGCTCAACACCCATCCCGAGTTCGCCGCCAAGGCGCGCGAGCGACTCATCGCCGACATGGGCCTGGAGATCCGTGCGCCCGAGGACCCCTTCGAGGCGCAGAGCAACCGCGACGCGCTGGTCGAGCTGTCGGGCGCGCTGAAGGTGCTGGCCGTCTCGCTGACCAAGATCGCCAACGATCTCGCGATGATGGGCTCGGGCCCGCGCGCCGGGATCGGCGAGCTGCTCCTGCCCGAGTTGCAGAAGGGCTCCTCGATCATGCCCGGCAAGGTCAACCCGGTGATCCCGGAGGTGGTCCTGCAGGTCTCGGCGCAGGTGATCGGCAACGACACGGCGATCACGGTCGGCGGCCTGCAGGGCCAGTTCGAGCTCAACGTCCGCGTCCCGCTCATCGCGCGCAACCTGCTCCAGTCGATCGCGCTGCTGGCCTCCACGAGCGAGCTGTTCGCGGAGAAGTGCGTGGACGGGATAGAGGCCAACCTCGCCGGCTGCGAGGCCTCCGCGGAGAGCACGCTCGCGGTGGCTACCGCGCTGAACCCGTTCATCGGCTACGACAAGGCGTCCGAGATCGTCAAGGAAGCGTCGGCGAGCGGGCGGACCTTGCGTGAGGTCGCACGCGAGCACGGGGTCGACGAGGCCACGCTCGACGCGGCGCTCGACCTGCGCCGGATCGCGTCCGGCTCCTCGGCGGGCGCCGGATGACCGCGGTCGCCAGGCGAAGCCGGTGACGAGGCCGCAGGCCGAGGCAGGTGACGCCGCCCTGCTCGAGCGGATCGAGGCGTACTGCGACGCGGCGCCGCGGGCAGCCGCCGATGTCGAGCAGCACGGGGCGCTCACGCTGTTCGTGTCGCAGATCCCGTGGCGCTTCTACGGCCGGCCGGGGCTGGGGCTGGCCGACGATGTCGGCGCCGACGACGTCGCGGCCGTGCGGGCTCGCCAGCGGGAGCTCGGGGTGCGCGAGGCGTTCGAGTGGGTGCACGAGACGACCCCCTCGCTGGCCGGCGCGGCGATGGCCGCCGGGCTCGACGTCCGACAAGCCCCGCTGATGTCGCTGAACGCGGAGGCGCGCGCACCGGCTCCCGCGCCGGACGGAGTGACCGTGAGGATGCTCGGCGCGGAGGACCCCGCGCTGGCGCACGCGCAAGGGGCGATCGAGCTCGCGTTCGCGGCGGAGGGCATGGGCGTCGGCGACGCCGGACCGCAGGAGCGCGATCTCGCCACCTCCGGGCTCGGCGACCTAACGTTCCTGCGTGATCGACTGCGCGGCGGCCTGACGGCGATGGCCGCGGCCGTGACCGGCTCAGAGGGCGTGCTCGGCGCCGGCTCGCACCAGCTCGTCGGGGACGTGGCCGAGGTGACCGGCGTCGGGACGCTGCCCGCGGCCCGCCGCCGTGGCATCGCCGCCGCGGTGACGGCCCGCCTGGTCCAGGACGCACACGACCGCGGTGCCGACGTGGTCTTCCTCTCGGCGGCCGACGACGACGTCGCGCGGATGTACCGGCGGCTCGGCTTTCGCCGCATCGGCACCGCCTGCTTCGGTCAACCGCGCTCGGCGTGAGCGCCACCGCCACCGCCGGCCCGGGAGCGGCCGCGCCGGACCGCGGTCGTGCGCCGCTCCTCGCGCTGGCCGGAGCGCTGACGATCGCCTTCTCGGCCATCATCGTCCACCAGGCCGCCGTGCACCCGGCCACTGCTGCCCTGTACCGGTGCGCGTACGCGGTCCCGGTGCTCGGACTGCTCGCCTGGCGTGAGCGGCGCTACGGCCCGCGCGCTCCCGGGCAGCAGCGGCTGGCGCTGGTCGCCGGCTTCTTCTTCGCCGCCGACCTCATCTTCTGGCATCAGGCCATCGCCGACGTCGGTGCAGGCCTGGCCACGGTGCTGGCCAACCTGCAGGTCGTGGTGGTGCCGTTCGCCGCCTGGGCGGTGCTCTCGGAGTCGCCCGGCAGCCGGATCCTCGCCGCGCTGCCACTGACCCTGATCGGCGTCGTGCTGATCTCCGGTGCGCTCGAGGAGGGTGCCTACGGCGCGCATCCGATGCGCGGCGTGCTGTTCGGGGCGCTGACCGGGTTGGCCTACGCGGGCTTCATCCTCGTCCTGCGCCACGGGAACGAGGACCTGCGACGGCCGGCGGGCCCGCTGTTCGATGCCACGTGGGTCGCGGCGCTGGTCTCGCTGGCGGCGGCGCTCACCCTGGGCGTCGACGACCTCGTCCCCGCGTGGCCCTCGGCCGCGTGGCTGGTCCTGTTGGCGCTCAGCTCCCAGGTGCTGGGGTGGCTGCTCATCTCCGCGTCGCTTCCGCGCCTGCCCGCGGCGTTCACGTCGATGATCCTCACCGTCCAGCCGGTCGGGTCGATCGTGCTCGGCATCGTCCTGCTCGGCGAGGGCCCCAGCCTGCTGCAGCTCTGCGGCGCGGCCTGCATCCTCGCGGGGCTGGTCTCCATCGCCACGCGCGGGAGACCCCAGCGGCCTACCTCAGCCGATCAGGGGGCGAGGCGCTCGGACCGCCAGCCGTCGTCCGCGCGGAGGTGGCGGACGCGCTCGTGCAGCCGGTTGGGACGGTCCTGCCAGAACTCGACCGCATCCGGACGCAGCAGGTAGCCGCCCCAGAAGGGCGGGCGCGGGACCTCGCCGGGGTAGCGCGCCTCGAGCTCGGTCACCCGCCGCTCGAGCGACTCGTAGTCCGGGATGACGGTGCTCTGGCGCGACGCCCACGCGCTGATGCGGCTCCCGTATCCGCGCGAGGCGAAGTAGGCGTCGGACTCCGCGTCGCCGAGCGGCTCGACCGGCCCTTCGAGCCGCACCTGGTGCTGCAGCGCATGCCAGTGGATCGCCATCGCGGCGCGCGGGTTCGCGGCCAGCTCGCGTCCCTTGCGGCTCTCGCGGTTGGTGTAGAAGGCGACGCCGCGCGCGTCGATTCCGCGCACCAGCACCATCCGCACCGACGGCCGTCCGTCCGGCGTGGCGGTCGCGAGGGCCGCCGCCTCGGGCTCCGGCACGCCCTCCGCCCGGGCGCGGGCGTACCACTCCTCCAGCTGGGCGAGCGGGGAGAAGCGGCCGCCGGTCGCCACGAGGCAAGCTAGAGCGCCATCGCGACGTACTTGGTTTCGAGGTACTCGCCGATCCCCTCCTTGCCGCCCTCGCGGCCGAAGCCGGAGGCCTTCACCCCCCCGAAGGGGGCGGCCGGGTTGGAGACCAGGCCCTGGTTGAGGCCGACCATGCCCGTCTCGAGGCCCTCGATCACTCGAAAGGCGCGCTTCAGGTCGGCCGTGTAGACGTAGGCGACCAGGCCGTACTCCGTGTCGTTGGCGGCAGCCACGGCGGCTTGCTCGTCTGCGAAGCCGATCACCGGCGCCACGGGCCCGAAGATCTCCTCGCGGAGCATCCGGGCGTCGTCGCCGACGCCGGCCAGCACGGTCGGCTCGTAGAAGTAGCCGGCTCCCTCGCGGATCGATCCTCCGACGACCGCCTCCGCGCCCTTGGCGGTGGCGTCGCGGACCAGCTCGTCGACCTTCGCGCGCTGGGTGGCGTCGATCATCGGCCCGACCTTGACGCCGTCCTCGGTGCCGCGGCCGACCTTCATCTCGCCCAGCTTCGCGGCGAGCTTGGAGGCGAACTCTTCCTGCACGCCCTCCGCGACGTGGAACCGGTTGGCGGCGGTGCACGCCTCGCCCATGTTGCGCATCTTGGCGATCACAGCCCCCTCGACCGCGGCGTCGACGTCGGCGTCGGCGAACACGATGAACGGCGCGTTGCCGCCCAGCTCCATCGACGTGCGCAGCAGGCCGGCGGCCGACTGCTCCACCAGCTTGCGCCCCACCTCGGTCGAGCCGGTGAAGGTGAGCTTGCGCAGCCGCGGGTCGCCGATGATCGGCTTGGACACCTCGCTCGACGAGGAAGACGTGAGGACGTTGAGCACGCCGGCGGGCAGGCCGGACTCCTCGAGGATCTGCGCCAGGGCGAGCATCGAGAGGGGCGTCTGCTGCGCCGGCTTGATCACCATCGTGCAACCGGCCGCGACCGCCGGCCCGATCTTGCGCGTCCCCATCGCCATCGGGAAGTTCCACGGCGTGATCGCGTAGCAGGGTCCCACCGGCTGGCGCATCGTGATCAGCCGGCCCTGGCCGTTGGGCGCCGTGGCGAAGCGTCCCTCGATCCGCACCGCCTCCTCGGCGAACCAGCGGAAGAACTCCGCCGCGTAGGTGATCTCCGCCTTGGACTCCGGGAGCGGCTTGCCCATCTCCAGGGTCATGATGAGCGCCAGCTCGTCCGCGCGGGCCGTGACCTTCTCCCACGCGCGGCGGAGGATCTCACCGCGTTCGCGCGGAGGGTGCGCGGCCCACTCGGCCTGCACCGCGCAACACGCGTCCAGCGCTGCGCCGGCGTCCGCGGGCGTGGCGTCGGCGACCTCGACCAGCGTCTCGCCGGTCGATGGGTCCTCCACACCCAGCGTCGCGCCGCCGGAGGCGTCGCGCCACTCGCCGGCGATGAACAGCTGGGTGGGAACCGCCTCGACGGCGGTGTGCTCCTGGGATGCGCTGATGGTGGTCATGCGGCGACCGTCTCCGTTCCGAGTTCTTCCGAGATGGCGACGTCCAGCGAGTAGTCGATCGGCAGGACGATCAACGACGGGACGTCCAGGTCCAGGGCGCGGCGCAGGGTCGGGCCGAAGTCATCGGTCGCCTCGATCCGCCACGCCGGCATGCCGAACGCGTCGGCGAGCTTCACGAAGTCGGGGTTGGCGAAGTCCGTCCCGAAGTGGCGGCCGAACTTCTTGTCCTGCTTCCAGACGATCGAGCCGTACTGGTGGTTCTCCCAGATCACGTTCACGATCGGGGTGCGCAGCCGCGTCGCCGTCTCGAGCTCCTGGACGTTCATGAGAAAGCCGCCATCGCCGTTGACGGTGACCACGTTGCGCTCCGGACGCACGAGCTTGGCCGCGATGGCGGTCGGCAGCGCGATGCCCATGCCCGCCAGGCCGTTGGCGATCAGCACCGTGTCGGGTTCGTGCGCCGGGAACATGCGCGCGATCCAGAGCTTGTGCAGGCCGACGTCGGAGATCAGCATGTCCTGCGGGCCGAGCGCCTGACGGATCTCCCACAGCGCGCGCGGCGGCTGCATGGGAAAGGCGTCGTCGCCGCGACCCGCCTCGAAGCGGCCGAGGATGATGTCGTTCAGCCGTGAGCTCGTGCCGGTGGCTCCCCGACCGCCGTCGCGCAGCTCCTCGGCGAGGCGGGAGAGGATGTGGTAGAGATCGCCGACGAGGTCGACCTCGGTCATGAAGTGCTCGTCGACCTCGGCCGGCGCGGTGTCGATGCAGACGATCCGCTTGTCGCGCTTCGGATTCCAGTTCCTCGGCGCGTGCTCCACGAGGTCGTAGCCGACGGTGATGACCACGTCGGCGTCCTCGAAGCCGGCCAGCGCGTAGTCGCGCGACTGCAGGCCTACGGTTCCGAGCGCACAGGGGTCCTCGTAGTCGAGCAGCCCCTTGCCCATGAACGTCTCCGCGACTCCGATGCCGGTGGCGCGAGCGAACTCGCGCAGGGCAGGCGCGGCGCCGACGCGCGCCACGCCGTTGCCGGCCAGGACGATCGGATTGGCGGCGGAGCGGATCGCGCTCACCGCCTCGAGCAGCTCGCGACCGCTGGGCTCGGGTCGGCGCACCCGGAGCTGCGCCGGCAGCGGCGCGGCGTCGACGGTCTCGGCCATCACGTCCTCGGGCAGCTCGACGTGCGTCGGCCCGGGCTTCTGGGCCTGCGCGACCTTGAACGCCTTGTGCACGACCTCGGGAATCACCCGTGAGGAGTGCAGGCGCACGTTCCACTTCGTGACCGGCTGGAACATGGAGACGACGTCGATGTGCTGGTGGGACTCCTTGTGCATGCGCGCGAGGTCGGCCTGGCCGGTGAGGGCGACCAGCGGGGAGCGGTCCAGGAACGCGTCGGCGACTCCCGTGATCAGGTTCGTCGCGCCGGGCCCGAGCGTGCCGAGGCAGACGCCCGCGCGCCGCGTCAGCCGGCCGTACATGTCGGCCATGTAGGCGCCGCCCTGCTCGTGACGGACCGGGACGAACGTGATCGAGGAGTCCTCCAGGGACTGGTTGAGGTCCAGCGTCTCCTCACCCGGGATGCCGAAGACGTGCTTGACGCCCTCGGCTTCCAGGCACTCCACGAACAGGTCCGACGCCTTGCGCTCCGTCACGAGTTCCTTTCCCCTGGGTGGCTTGAAGCATCGCAACTTCCGGCCCGCGGCCGTGTCCGGCTACCTTAGGGAACTCGCGGCGATCACCCGGATCGGCCCGTCCCGCTTCCGTCCCTCCCCGCCATGACCCGGCCTCTCCGCATCCTCGCGCTCGCACTCGGGCTGACGCTCCTCGGCGGCGTGGCGACCGCCGACGCCGCGAAGCGCTTCATCATCCGCGGCGCCGGCTTCGGCCACGGCGTCGGGATGAGCCAGTACGGGGCGATGGGCTACGCCCAGCAGGGCTGGGAGTACAAGGCGATCCTGGCGCACTACTACACGGGCACGAAGCTCGGCGTGCTCGACGACCCGCGCGCCGTGCGCGTCCTGCTGCAGTCCACCAGCGGCTCGGCGGCGTTCTCCGGCGCCTCCCGGGCCGGGGGGAGGAAGCTCGTGCCGGGAACCACCTACTACGCCCGCGGACGCGCCGGCGGCCAGGTGCAGCTCGTCGCCGCGGGCGGGCGCGTGCTGGCCACGGTCGCGCCGCCGCTGCGCGCGACCGGTCCCGGGCCGCTGACGCTCAAGGGCCTCGCCGGCAACGGCCGCAGCAACGGCGCGTACCGCGGGGCGCTCGAGTTCCGCCCGGGGACGCTGGGCGGGATCAACGCGATCAACGTGGTCGCGATCGACGACTACGTCCAGGGAGTCGTGCCGCTGGAGTCGCCCGCTTCGTGGCCGATCGAGGCGCTCAAGGCGCAGGCCGTCGCGGCACGCACCTACGCGCTCACGACCTCCAAGGGGGGCGCGGGCTTCGAGCACTATCCCGACACCCGCTCGCAGGTCTACGGCGGTGCCGGCGTGGAGGTCGCCTCCACCAACGCGGCGACTCGGGCCACGGCCGGCCAGCTCGTCACGTACAAGGGCGCCCCGGTGGCCACCTACTTCTTCTCCACCTCCGGCGGGCGGACCGAGGACGTCGAGAACACGACGCTCGGCACCGCTCCGCTGCCGTGGCTCAAGTCGGTCGAGGACGAGTACGACAGCGTCTCGCCGCGCCACCGCTGGGGACCGATCCGCATGAGCCTCGGCCGGGCGGCGAGCATGCTGCGCGGTCTCGTGAAGGGCCGCTTCAAGGGCATCAAGGTGGTTCAGCGCGGCCGCTCTCCGCGCGTCGTGGCCGCCGACGTCGTCGGCTCGCGCGGTCGCACGCGCGTCGACGGCGCCACGCTGCGGGCGCGCTTCGGCCTGTACGACACGTGGGCGTACTTCACGTCGATCTCGACTCGCCCCGCGCCCGCACCCGTGCCCGTGCCCGTGCCCG
>Ga0136624_1000042_pt1 | contig 34312 bp, 32 predicted proteins | sample AntDrymUQ4692206_2_FD_104802 | JGI IMG/M metagenome (GOLD analysis project Ga0136624, IMG submission 104802) | Polar desert sand microbial communities from Dry Valleys, Antarctica - metaG UQ469 (22.06) | ecosystem: Environmental > Terrestrial > Soil > Desert | place: Antarctica: Dry Valley... | reverse complement strand
GCGTTCGGCGGCGCGGGTGTCGGCGTCGAAGCGGTCGCCGGCTGCCGGCGCGGTGGCGCGGTAGCCGGCGATGCCGCCGTCGTAGGCCACGGCCGGGGCAGCGTCCAACAGGACGATGTAGTTACCGGCGGGGGCCGCAGGGGCCTGGCTGGGCATGTCGGCGGCGGCGCCGGAGGTCGCGGTCGCTCCGAGACCCGCGGCAAAGACGCCGAGGGCAAGGGTGGAGACGACGAGACGATTCCGTACGCGCGCACGCACTGGTGCGTGGGACAAGGGGATGACCTTCCGAGGGCAGGCCCGGATCACGGGCCGACAGTGTGAGACGTCAGATCACGCCACCGACGCGACAAGGTCAATGAATACATGACACACCAGGCGTTTCGTTACCTTATCGTGATCTGCCCCACCGTTGCATACCACACCTGCCTGGGATCAGTTCAGTTGACGATCCGGTCGCCGGACTCCTGGGAGAACAGGTGCACCTTGTTGGCGTCTGCGCACAGGGTCAGGGTGGCGCCTCGGGCCGGCACCGAGCGGGCCTCGTGCCGGGAGACCACCGTGGTGCCCGCCGAGTCCTCGAGACCCGATTCGGCGGTCAGACTGGCGTAGACGAACGCGTCCGCACCGAGCTCCTCCACGACCTCCACCTCGACCTCGAGGCCGGACTCCCCGGAACCCGCCGAATTGAACGCCTCCGGACGGATGCCGACCGTGACCTGCTTCTCCGAACCCAGTGCAGTACGCGCATCCGGCGTGAGCGACACCGTCATGGACCCGACCTTGATCCCGTCGGCGTCGACCTTTCCGGTGAACATGTTCATCGCCGGGGACCCGATGAAACCGGCGACGAACGCGTTCTTCGGGGTGTCATACAGGTTCAGGGGGGTGTCGACCTGCTGGAGCAGCCCGTCCTTGAGCACCGCGACCCGGTCGCCCATCGTCATGGCCTCGATCTGGTCGTGCGTGACGTACACGGTGGTGATGTCCAACCGGCGCTGCAGCGACGCGATCTGGGCCCGCGTGGACACCCGCAGCTTGGCGTCCAGGTTGGACAGTGGCTCGTCCATCAGGAAGACCTGCGGCTCGCGGACGATGGCCCGACCCATGGCGACCCGCTGGCGCTGACCGCCGGACAGGGCCTTGGGCTTGCGGTCGAGGTAGTCCTCGAGCCCGAGCAGCTCCGCGGCGTCCTTGACCCGCTTCGCGCGCTCGTCCTTGCCGATGCCGGCCATCTTGAGCGAGAAGCCCATGTTGTCGGCGACACTCATGTGCGGGTACAGCGCGTAGTTCTGGAACACCATGGCGATGTCGCGGTCCTTGGGCGGCATCGTCGTGACGTCGCGCTCGCCGATGGTGATGGTGCCGGAGCTGACCTCTTCCAGGCCGGCGAGCATGCGCAGGGACGTGGACTTGCCGCAACCCGAGGGGCCGACGAAGACCATGAACTCGCCGTCGGAGATCTCGAGACTGAACTCGTCCACCGCTGGCGACTCCGCGCCGGGATAGACGCACGATGCCTTGTCGTAGATGACCTGTGCCATGATGAGATCGTTTCCCTTCAACCGGCAGGTACGTGCCGGACGGTCCGTGGTTGGAAGGTGTGGGCCAGGTCACTCTACGCCTGGACCGTCTCCACCTCGCGGGTGAGGTTGTCCCCGGTCTCCGGGACGAACAGGTGCATCCGGTCGGTCTGCATGAACAGCTCGGCGTCCTCACCCGAGGTCACTCGGCTGGCCGCATCCAGGGAGACCACGATCTGGGTACGCATGGACTCGCCGTCGAGGTCGGCCTCGAGCTCTTTGAGCTTGTCGGCCACCTCTCGGGGCGCCTCGAAGGGCAGGTACGCGTACTGCTCGTTGCCCATCCACTCGATGACGTCGACCGGGGCGGTGAACCGCACACCCTTGGCATCGTCGTCGACCAGGCTGGAGTCCTCGAAGTGCTCGGGTCGCACGCCCGCGATGAGAATGTCGTTGCCCTTGACCTTCTCGGCGAGCTCGGGCGACAGCGGCACCGTGACGAACGGCAGCTCGAGGCTGTCGCCGTTGACGTTGGCCGGCATGAAGTTCATCGGGGGCGACCCGATGAACCCGGCGACGAACAGGTTGACCGGCTGCTCGTACAGCTCGCGCGGGGTCGCGAGCTGCTCGAGGTTCCCCCGCTTGAGCACGGCGACCCGGTCGCCCAGGGTCATCGCCTCGGTCTGGTCGTGCGTCACGTACACGGTGGTGATCCCGAGCTGCTTCTGCAGTCGGGAGATCTCGGTGCGCATCTGCCCGCGCAGCTTGGCGTCGAGGTTGGACAGCGGCTCGTCGAACAGGAACGCCTGCGCGTCGCGGACGATCGCCCGCCCCATCGCGACCCGCTGACGCTGGCCACCGGAAAGGTTGGCCGGCTTGCGCTCGAGGTGCTCGTCGAGGTCGAGCGTCGTCGACGCCTCGCGCACCCGGCGGTCGAGGTCCTCCTCGTCCACGTTCTTGCCCAGGCGCATCGGGAAGGCGATGTTCTCGTACACCGACAGGTGCGGGTAGAGCGCGTAGTTCTGGAACACCATCGCCAGGTTGCGGTCGCGCGGAGCCTTGTCGTTGACCCGTTCACCGCCGATGACCATCTCTCCGGTGGTGATGTCCTCCAGCCCGACGATCATCCGCAGCAGCGTCGACTTCCCACAGCCCGACGGGCCGACCAGGATGACGAACTCGCCGTCGGCGATGTCGATGCTCACGTCGTTGACCGCGGCGAAGCCGTCCCCGTACTTCTTGACGATGTTCTTCAGCTCGATGGATGCCATGTGGGTTTCTCCTTGTCAGCCCCCGAGGGGTCAGCCCTTGACGGCGCCGTTGGTGAGGCCGGCGACGATCCGGCGCTGGAACAGCAGGACGAGCACGACCACGGGGATCGTCACCAGGACCGACGCCGCCGCGATGCCGCCGGTCGGGTCCTCGAACTGCGAGGCTCCGGTGAACGAGGAGAGCGCGGCCGGGACCGGGCGTGCCCTCTCGGTGGAGGTCAACGAGATGCCGTAGACGAAATCGTTCCAGGCGATGAAGAAGGCGATGATCGCGGTGGTGAACACCCCGGGCATGGCCAGCGGCACGATCACCTTACGGAATGCCTGCCACGACGTGGCTCCGTCGACCTGAGCGGCCTGTTCCATCTCCCACGGGATCTCGCGGAAGAACGCCGACAGGGTCCAGATGCTCAGCGGCAGCGTCAGCGACAGGTACGGGATGATCACGCCCGGCCAGGTGTCGTACAGGCCGATGGAGCGCCACAGGTTGAACAGCGGTGTCACGATCGAGACCACCGGGAAGATCGCGACGGCCAGTGCCGAGGACAGGATCAGCTTCTTGCCCGGGAAGTCCAGCCGCGCGATGGCATAGGCACAGAAGGTGGCCAGCACCACGGCGATGAACGTCGCGATCAGGCAGATGCCGAGCGAGTTGCGCAATGCGGTGAGGAACAGCTGGCCAGCACCGGTGTCACTCATGTCGAACAGCAACGTGTAGTTGCCCCCGGTCCAGTTCGTCGGCAGGAACGACTTGTTGGACAGGTCGGCCGCCGGCTTGAACGACAGCGACACGATCCAGGCGACGGGCAGCAGCGCGTACAGCACCACCACCAGTGCGCCCAGGATCCACAGCACCCGCTCACGCGTGCTCAGCGTGCTCATCAGGTGTCCCCCCTGCTCTGCGAGAGATCGACTCTGAAACCCTTGATGAAGATGAAGCTGATGATCACCACGGACAGGAACAGCAGCACCGACAGGGCCGAACCGAGCCCGATCTCCAGCCGGCTGATCGACTGCCTGTACGCCAGGAACGACACGGTCTCGGTGCCGTTGGCGCCCGCGGTCATGATGAACACGTTGTCGAAGATGCGGAACGCGTCCAGCGCCCGGAACAGCACGGCCACCATGATCGCGGCCTTCATGTTCGGGATCGTGACCCGCCATAGCCGCTGCCATCGGGTGGCGCCGTCGACCTTGGCAGCCTCCTGCAGCACCTCGGGCACCTGGGCGAGTCCGGCCAGCAGCAGCAGCGAGATGAAGGGGGTGGTCTTCCAGATCTCCGACATGGAGATCACCAGGAAGGACCCCCAGAAGTTGTCGAAAGGATTCGTGTTCTCGCTGATCCCGGGCAGCCATGCGAGCCAGGACTGCACGAACCCGGACTCGAGCGCGAAGGCGTACTGCCAGGCGAAGGCCGACACGACGGTGATGATCGCGTACGGGATCAGGATGACGGTCCGCAGCAGCGGTCGCAGCCCGCTGACCGCGCGGTGCATGACCAGCGCCAAGCCGAAGCCGAGGACCAGCTCGATGACCACCGTGAAGACTGTGATGAGCATCGTGAACCCGAACGCCTGCCACCACAGCGAGTCGCCGAGGATCATCAGGTAGTTGCTCAAACCGACGAACGCCTTGTTGCCGGGGTCGGTGAGCCGGTTGTCGAACAGGGAGTCGTAGAAGGCCTGCAGGATCGGGTAGGCGGTGACCAACATCATCACCCCGAAGGCAGGACCGGCAAGCATCCAGCCGAGCTTGCGCTCGGAGCGGGAACGGTCGCTGAGCGTGCTCTTCTTCGAGGACGCCCGATGACTGGCGGTGCTCACAGCAGGGCCTCCTTGCGCAGCACGGCAGTGATGAGGTCCTCCGCCTCGGCCGGGTCGACCTCAGGGTCCAGCGCCGTCGTCGGGTGCCAGATCCGCTGGAGCCCTCCGGACACCTCGCTGTAGTACGGCGTCTGCGGCCGCGGTGCCGCCAGGTCCAGCGACTCCCGGATGACCGGCGCCATCGGGTACAGCTCGCGGACCTCCTCGTCGTCGTACGCCGCGTTCTTCGCCGGCGGATTGCCGTTGCTGACGAAGTAGTACGCCTGGTTCTCCTCGGTGACGATGCAGGCGATCGCGTCGTAGGACAGATCGACATGTTCGCTGAAGGCGCCGACGCCCAAGTTGATCCCACCGTACGGCGGAGCCGCCTCCTCGCCCTCGACCGTGCGGGGATAGATGCCCCAGCCGATGTCGTCGAGCTGCTCCTGAGCCGCTCGCGCACCCTCCTGGTCACCGGCCTCCTTGGCCGCGTCCAACGTGGCGCGCACGGCGGCGTAGACGAACGGGTAGTTGACCATGAAGCCACCTGAGTCGCCCATGAACAGGACGTTCGAAGCATCCTCGTCCGCGGTGGTCACGGCGCTGCCGGCGATCTCGGAGTCCTCGGTCACCTCGCGCATGATGGTCGCCGCGAGCCGGCCGGCCTCGGTGTCGAGCTGGACGTCCAGATCCTCGGGGTCGACGTCAGGGTCGGGCAGGATCTCCCCGCCGGCGGACTCGATCAGCGCGTTGGCCCACACGGTCAGCGACTCCGCGAGCGTGCCCTGCACGGCGACGGTGCTGCCGGATTCGCGAGCGGCCTCGAGGACCTGCTGCCAGGTGACCGGCTCCTCGAGATCCAGCCCGGCGTCCTCGACCGCGGACTTGCGGTACCAGAGCAGCTGGGTGTTGGCCCAGAACGGCACCGTGACCAGCTCGTCGTCCCACATGGCCCCCTCTTGAGCCGACTCGACGATGTCCTCGGTGCTGGACTCCGCGAGCTCTTCGGGCACCGGAGCCAGGAAGCCGGCCTCGGCGAACTCCGGGATGAACGGCGGGTCGATGCTCATGAGGTCGATCGAGCTGTCGTTGGAGGCCAGCCGGCGGACCAGCTGCTCGCGCTGAGACGTCGCGTCGCGCGGCAGCAGCGAGGTGTCGATCGTGTAGGCACCGTCGGCCTCGTCGGTGCAGCGGCTGGCGATCTCGGCCTGCCCTCCGGCGTCGGGGTTGATGTACCAGGTCAACGTCGGTGGCCCGGAGTCGTCGCCGAACGCGCCGCATGCGGCGAGTGGGGCGGCGACCAGCGCCGCCCCCGCCACGACGGCCGCGCGCCGGCGGAGCCGTTCCCCGATCCCCTGCCAGGTCTGTTTCCCGGGCGCAGGACCCGTGGTCAGGCCAGCGGTCGTCATCCATCCACCTCCGGTTCACCTGGTACGCCTGGGTGCAGCCTGTCAGGAGTCGAGGGAATTCGCACCCCTGAGGGCTACAGCTGGATGTCCTCGAGCATCTCGGTGACCAGCGCCGCGATCGGGGACCGCTCGGAGCGGGTCAGTGTGACGTGGGCGAACAGGGGGTGGCCCTTGAGCTTCTCCACCACCGCCACCACACCGTCGTGGCGGCCGACCCGCAGGTTGTCACGCTGGGCGACGTCATGGGTGAGCACCACCTTGGAGTTGGCCCCGACCCGGGACAGAACGGTGAGCAGGACGTTGCGCTCCAACGACTGCGCCTCGTCGACTATCACGTACGCGTCGTGCAGGGACCGTCCACGGATGTGCGTCAACGGGAGCACCTCGAGCATGCCGCGGTCGATGACCTCGTCGATCACGTCGCTGCTGGACACCGCGCCCAGCGTGTCGAAGACCGCTTGCGCCCACGGCGCCATCTTCTCCGACTCGCTGCCGGGCAGGTAGCCGAGCTCCTGGCCGCCCACGGCGAACAGGGGGCGGAAGACCACCACCCGCTTGTGCTGGCGGCGCTCCATCACGGCCTCCAGACCTGCGCACAGCGCCAGCGCCGACTTGCCCGTGCCGGCCCGTCCGCCGAGGGAGACGATGCCGACCTCGGGGTCCAGCAGCAGCTCCAGCGCGACCCGCTGCTCGGCGGAGCGCCCGCGGATGCCGAACGCCTCGCGGTCGCCGCGGACCAGGCGTACCCGCTTGTCCGGACCCACCCGTCCCAGTGCGCTGCCCCGGTCGCTGAGCAGCACCATCCCGGTGTGGCAGGGCAGGTCACGCGCCTCGTCGAGGTCGATGACGCCGTGGCAATACAGGTCGTCGACGTCGGCGGTGGTCGTCTCCAGCTCGGTCATGCCGGTCCAGCCGGACTCCGCGACCAGCTCGGCCTTGTACTCCTCGGCGACCAGACCGACCGCACTGGCCTTGACTCGCAGCGGCAGGTCCTTGCTGACCAGGGTGACGTCGTGGCCTTCCAGCCACAGGTTGCGGGCCACCGCGAGGATCCGGGTGTCGTTGTCGCCGAGGCGGAACCCCGCGGGCAGTGACTCGGCGTCGGTGTGGTTGAGCTCGACCCGGAGGCTGCCCCCGTCGTCCCCGATGGCGACCGGCGCGTCGAGCCGCCCGTGCTGCACGCGCAGGTTGTCCAGGTAGCGCAGCGCCGAGCGTGCGAAGTAGCCGAGCTCGGGGTGGTCCCGCTTGCGCTCGAGCTCGGTGATCACGACGACGGGCAGCACCACCTCGTGCTCGTGGAACCGCAGGATCGCCCGCGGGTCGGCGAGCAGCACGCTGGTGTCCAGCACGTACGTCCGGCGGACGGCGTCATCAGCCGATTCGCCGTCGTCGCGCCGGGAGTCGGTGGTACCGGTGGGAGCAGCCACGGTCGGTCTCCTTCACGGACGGCGCGCGCACCCGGCGCCCGATCCTGGTGTGAGCACGGACCGGGAACGAGCCACCGGGTCCGGGTGCGGACCCCTTCTGCCGCCGACGTACGCAGCGGATCGTCCGCCCTCGCGGGGCGATGTCGTTGGTCCGTTGCACTTGGCACTAGCGGGCCTCCCGAGACGGCCGGCTTCCCCACCGACCGTCAACCCTGACGCTACGACCGCGCCGTACGGCTCCCCCCTCGACACGCCAGAACACCCGGTGAATGTTGCGTACTGCTCCGCTGGTGCTCGGGCCCCCGCTGACGGCGGGGGTCCTCAGTGGCCGAAGCGCCGCTCCCGAGCGGCGTAGGAGCGCAGCGCCCGCAGGAAGTCGACGCGGCGGAAGTCCGGCCACAACGCCTCGCAGAAGTAGAACTCCGAGTGCGCGCTCTGCCACAGCAGGAAGCCGGAGAGCCGCTGCTCCCCGGACGTACGGATGACGAGGTCCGGGTCGGGCTGCCCCTTGGTGTAGAGGTGCTCGGCGATGTGGTCGACGTCCAGCAGCTCGGCGAGCTCCTCGATCGTCGTCCCCTTGGCAGCGTGCTCGACGAGCAGGGAGCGCACCGCGTCGGCGAGCTCGTGGCGGCCGCCGTACCCGACCGCCACGTTGACCGTCATCCCGTCGATGTCAGCGGTGGTGTCGGCCGCCGTCTTGAGCCGGGTGACGGTGCTCGAGGGCAGCAGGTCCAGTGCGCCCATCGGACGGATCGGCCAGCGGGCCGTCCCGGCGAGCACGTCGACCAGGTCGGTGATCACCCCGAGCAGGGGGGTCAGGTCATCGACCGGACGACCGAGGTTGTCCGTGGACAGCACCCACAGGGTCACGACCTCGACGTCGAGCTCGTCGCACCACTGGACGAACTCGACGACCTTGTCCGCACCGGCCTGGTAACCGCCCTGCACGTCCGCGCCGGCCCACTTGGCCCAACGCCGGTTGCCGTCGACGATGGCGCCCACATGTGCGGGTCGACGTTCTGGCGGCAGCTCCCTGAGCAGGCGGCGCTCGTACAGCCCGTAGGCGAGGTCACGCAATCGCACGTCCGTCGTCCCTTCACTGTCAGGTGATGGCCAGCCGCCCGAGAGCGCACGTGAGCGCGTCATCCTCGCAGGTGAGGCTACTCTGTTGAAGCGAGGCGCTTCGGCCCTACGCCAAGATCTTCGTAATCGTATGCTTACGCTCCGATGGGAAACCGACGTGCCGCAGGACCGGGTCTCCTCGTCTCAGGACACCCCGCACCGGGACCACGTCTCGTCGTTGTCCGACGACGTCAGTGAGACGCTGCACGAGCTGGCCGCGGAGATCAAGCCGCGGCTACGTGGTTGGCTGCACGCCGGCATCCTGCCGTTGACGGTCGCCGCGGGCATCGTGCTCGTGTCCCTGTCGCCCGGCGTGGGAGCCAAGGTCGCCAGCGCGATCTTTATCCTGAGCGCGACGCTGCTGTTCGGCGTGAGCGCCGTCTACCACACCGGCACCTGGCAGCCGCGAGTGAAGATGCTGCTCAAACGCTTCGACCATTCCAACATCTTCCTGCTGATCGCCGGGTCGTACACGGCGTTCAGCGTGCTGCTGCTGGAGGCCGGCGACGCCACGGTGCTGCTGACCCTGGTGTGGTCCGGCGCAGTGCTCGGCGTGGCGTTCAGGGTGTTCTGGCTGGAGGCCCCCCGCTGGCTCTACGTCCCGGTCTACATCGCGCTCGGCTGGGCCGCGGTGTTCTGGATGCCGCAGTTCGCCGAGCGCTCCCCCACCTCGGTGGTGGTGCTGTTGGTCGTCGGCGGCCTGCTGTACTCCCTGGGCGCGCTCGTCTACGCCTTCAAACGGCCTGACCCCGCACCCCGCTGGTTCGGCTTCCACGAGATCTTCCACAGCTTCACGATCGCGGCGTTCATCGTGCACTACATCGGCGTGTCGATCGCGGTCCACTCGATGCGCTGAGCGGTGAGGGCGTCGCGCGAGGGACGAGCGGGAAAGCCCGAACGCGACATCCCAGGCTGAGCGTTAGCGCTCGAGCAGATCCGCGACCGTCTCGGACAGCTCGGGAGCGGGCCACCACACGCTCCCCAGGTGCAAGAGCTCGAGGTACGTCGGGATCCCCCGACGCCACCGCTGCTCGCCGTCGACGGTCACCATGTCGCACGAGCTGCCGTCCTGCAGCACCTGACCGGTCGTGCCGTCGTCAGCCACCACGTCGAAGACGTCCACCCGGGCGACGTACTCCTGCGCGGCGACGCCGACCAGGCTGTCCGCGGGCGCCAGCACCTCAGCCGACGCGGTCTGTGGCCCCGCGACACCGTCACACAGACGCACCTCGACGATCTCGGCCGCCGGCAACGCGGTGTCCGGACCAACGGGCGCGTCACAGGATGCCCCCGGCACTTCTGGGAGGCTCGGGTTGTCGGTGGCCACCACCGGATCTTCACGCGGACCGGGGTCGGCGGTGAGCGTGACCCCCGAGACCACGGCGAGCACGGCCACGACGCTGACGGCTCCGACGGCCAACCGCCCCCTCGTACGACGCGAAGCCGACCGGATCCTCGCCACGGTGCGTGGTCATCGCTCACCCCTCGCCCCCTGTCACGCTCTGGGTTCGAGGAAGGGTTGACACGTCACGGCTGCGAGGGGTGGCGGTCAGTCCGGACCGCGGCGGCGAACCTCGTCCACCTGCTGCATGGCCTCGCGTAGGTCGTTGAGCCATTCGTCGCTGTGCTGTCCGACGAGGCGGACGCACCAGGCCAGCGCCTCACTGCGCGAGCGGGCCACTCCGGTGTCGACCAGCGTGTCGAGCACGACCCGCTCCGGCTGTCGCAGGCGCGTCATGACCGGTGCGGCCAGCGAGGTGAAGAGCTCGCGACCGGCGGACGTCTCGACGCCCCAGGCGACCTTGCGGCCGGTGGATCGTTCGAGCTCGCGGGCGATCGTGATGCGAGCGTCGCGGGTCGACTCGCGAAAGCGGCGGGTGCGACCGGCGACCGCAGCGGCGTGTTCGTCGTCTGTGGCGTCCGCAGCGCGCTCGGGCTCGGGCAGGCGACCGACGATCACGACCTCGTCGCGGTCGACCTCGAGGGTGGGTGCCCCGTCGAACCAGTCGTCGGGGAGGCGGCCGGCAAGCCAGCCGCGGAGGTTCTCTGTAGTGATCATGTAATGATGATTACACGATTACGTGCATCAGCCAATCGGCCATCAGCGAACGCATCGAGTCGGGCCCGCGCGCCACCGCGAGCGGCGCCAGAGACGGCTCGAGTGCGCACGACTGCGCGGAGCGGGCCACGAGTGGTGCGGACGGGGGCGGACAAGCAGCCGGCGGCCCGTTCCTGCGCCACTCGCGGGTGTGCCCCAAGCCGCGAGCGTCACCGAGTCCTCGGCCGCGCCTCTGCCGTCCCCCGTCAGAGCTCGGGGACCGGGCGCTCACACACGAAGTTGCGGCAGACGTACGCGGCGGGGCGGCCGTCGAGCAGCCCGCGACCCTCGAGCAAGGGAATGCCAGTTGTCCCCGGTTCACCGCGTACGACCACCGTGCCCGGATGGGTCCGCATCAGTGCCGCACGGTGCAGGGCACCGGTGGCCGGGTCGTTCAGAGCGCCGACGACGGCAACCTCTTCGGGCCCGGCGAGCAGCGCCTCGGCCGCGGCCAGCGTCCAGCCGCCGAAGCGCGGTGCCTGCCGAGCCAGCGGTGCGGCTGACGCGACCGCTGACTGCGCTGCGCCGTGGTGCCGCGCGGACCCGGTGATCGCCGCGTAGTTCAGCAGGGCATCGGCGAGCGAGGACACTCCGGACGGGCTCGCGTTGTCCGAGGCGTCACGCGGACGGAGCACCAGCCGCTCGGCGTCGGCCGCCGTGTCGTAGTACCCACCGGTCCCGTCCGCGAAGACGTCCAGGGCACGGTCGAGCAGTGCTCCGGCCCGCTGCAGCCACACCGGGTCACCGGTGGCACCGACCAGCGCCAGAAACCCGGCCGCCACGCACCCGTGGTCCTCGAGCACGCCTGCGTTGACGCCCCGCCGACCGTCGCGCGAGGTACGCCACAGCGTGCCGTCGGCGTCGACGTGCAGCGACCAGAGCAGCTCGCCCGCGCGTACGCCCGCGGCGAGCAGGTCCGGTCGCTCGAGCAGGACTCCCACCTCGGCGAGCGCGCTGATCATCAGGCCGTTCCACGCAGCGACCACCTTGTCGTCGCGGGCGGGCCTCGCCCGCTGCTCACGTGCCTGCAGCAACCGGCCTCGCACCTGCTCCCAGCGCCGTGGATCGGCGGGGTCGGTCGGCAGCTGCAAGGTGGAGAAGCCGTGCTCGAAGGTGCCGGCCTCGGTGACCTCCAGCAGCTGCGCCGCCCAGGCACCGTCGTCGTCACCGAGCACCTCATCCAGCTGTGATGGCCGCCACACGTAGAAGGCTCCCTCGACGCTCATCCCGCTGGGGTCCAACGAGTCGGCGTCCAGCGCCGAGGCGAAGCCACCCTGCTCGGTCCCCATCTCGCGGAGGCAGAAGTCGGCCGTCTCGACGGCGACCCGTGCGCCGAGCGGGTCCCCGGTCGCCCGCCACCAGTGCAGGAACACGCGGGCCAGCAGCGCGTTGTCGTACAGCATCTTCTCGAAGTGCGGCACCACCCAGGAACGGTCGACCGAGTAGCGGGCGAAGCCCCCCGCGAGCTGGTCGTAGATGCCACCACGGGCCATCGCTCGGCAGGTCGCGGACACCATCGCCAGGGAGCCGGCGTCCTCCGTACGCGCGTGCTGGCGCAGCACGTGCTCGAGAACCATCGACGGCGGGAACTTCGGGGCTCCGCCGAAGCCGCCGGTGTGCGCGTCGAAGCTGGTGGCGAGCCGGTCGACCGCAGCGTCGAGCTCCGCGGCCTGCAGAGGGTTCCCGCTCCCGGCGCCAACCGCGGCGGTGGCCGCCTGCAGGCGCTCCACCACCTCCGACCCGATGCGGGTGACCTCGTCGCGACGGTTCTGCCACGCGTCGACGAGCGCCTGCAGCACCTGACCGAAGCCGGGCATCCCCTGCCGGGGTGCCTCCGGGAAGTACGTCCCGCAGAAGAACGGCTCGCCCGCCGACGTCAGCATGCAGGTCATGGGCCAGCCGCCCTGCCCGGTCATCGCCTGCGTCGCGGTCATGTAGACCGCGTCGACGTCCGGGCGCTCCTCGCGGTCCACCTTGACGTTGACGAAGTGCTCGTTCATGTACGCCGCGGTGCCCTCGTCCTCGAAGGACTCGTGGGCCATCACGTGGCACCAGTGGCAGGCGGCGTACCCGATGCTGAGCAGGACCGGCACGTCTCGGCGCTCCGCCTCGGTAAAGGCATCGGGACCCCACGGCCACCAATGGACCGGGTTGTCCTTGTGCTGCAAGAGGTACGGGCTCGTAGCGTCCTTCAGCCGGTTGCTCATCGAGCCATCACACCAGTCTTGGACAGCGGCCGCGACACGCAGGAGGCGGACGCGAAGCAGGACCTCTCGGCACGACACGACCGCGGGCTACCCCCGAGGCGACCCGCGGTCGTGTACGTGTCACAGAATCAGAAGCGCAGCCTCCAGATCGCCCCGCTCCATGCCGGGTTGCCGCCGAAACCCGTGCCCGGCGACGTCGAGAAGGCCGCCACGACGGCCCGCTGCCCCCTGACCGCGATCCCCGACGGGAAGGGCACCGGCAGGTAGCGGCGGTCGCCATCCGGTGCGACCTTCACGACCCGACCCGGGAAGCAGCTCGGGATCTGGTCGAACCCGCAGTTCCCGCCGAACAGCTCACTGACGTACAGCGTGCCGTCCTCGGCCCGGTCCACCCCGGTCACCGACGTGAAGCCACCCCACGAGCGCAGCAGGTTGCCGTCACGGTCGTAGCGGTGGACCTTCGCCTTGCCCTTCCTGAACGAGTGCAGCTCGCCGACGTAGATGTCACCGTCGGCACCCTTGCTGAGCACCGTCGGCACCGCGTCGACCCGCGGGCCGTACTCGGGCAGCAACGCCCACAGCCGGACCTTGCCCCTCTTGACCGACAGGATCGAGTCACCGGCTGCGTCGGCGACCAGGATCTGACCCTTGAGCGCGAGCACCGAGTACGGGTTGGACTCGACTCCCTCGCCGTCCGGGTCGTTGTTCTGCTCGAAGCGGCTGATGTCGGCGATCACGTAGTTGTTGCCCTTCGCACCCCGGCCGAGCAGCTTGCCCCACTGCGACCCGGGGGGACCGCCGTTCACGATCGCGACGAAGCCACCTCGGGGTCGACGCGCAGCAGCGCCGGAGGCGCCGCCGGCGAAGGAGCCGTCCGGCCCGGCGACCGACAGCAGGTTGTGCATCACCGGCACGGCACGGCCGGTCCGACCGTTGAGCACGGTGACCTGACCGGTACGGCCGGTGCACCTGCGCCCGTCGCAGCCCTCCGGGTTCCTGGCGCCGCGTCCGGTCTCGGCGACGAGGATCTGTCCCCGCCCGAGGATGTTGATCTGGCGAGGGTTGTCCAGGCCGGCGCGGACGACCGTGTACTTCCCGGCCATGGCGGCGAGCGGATCACGCTCGGCCGGGCGTGCGGTGGCAGCTCCCCCCGGCGTGAACGTCGCAGCCGCCAAGGCTGCTGCGGATGCGGTGGCGACGACGCGACGTACGAGTTGCCCTCTGCTCCTGGGGCGCGTGGTACTGAGAGGTGGCATGTGAACTCCAGGCTCTGATGTGTCCGAGACCGTTGACCAGCCTGTCCCTCCGAAGTCGGTTCGACCATGACACCAACGGATCACTGTGCCATCACCCCAACGGACCATGAGGGAGGTCACTCCTCCCGGTTCGGCATGAGATGTCCACTGTCGGACGCATCGACGGTCGGGACCGCGGGGTCGTACGGTCGAGCAGGACGTCGTCGGCGCTGAAGGGAGTTTGCAGGTGGACGCACGCGCATGGGACGTGCGGTACGCCGCGGAACCGGCGCTCTGGGGCGCGGAGCTGAACCCCGTCGTCGCGCCGTTCCTGCGCGAGTTGCCGCCCGGCTCTGCCGTCGACCTCGCCTGCGGTAACGGCCGGCACGCCGCGTGGCTCGCCGACCACGGGTGGCGGTGCACCGGCGTCGATTTCTCCCCTGTCGCGATCGAGCAGGCTCGGACGCGCTCGACGACGGCGCAGTGGCAGGTCGGTGATGCCCGGACCTGGGAACCGGACGAGCCGCTCGACCTGGTCCTGGTCGCCTACCTGCACCTGCCGCTCGACGGCATGCGCCGGGTGATGCGGCGCTGCCTGTCGTGGCTGTCGCCCGTCGGCACACTGGTGCACGTGGGCCACGCGCGGGTCAACATCACTCACGGGGTCGGTGGCCCGCAGGACCCGGCGATCCTGCCGACGGTGGCCAGCCTCGCCGACACACTGGACGACGAGGTGCTGGTGCGCCGGCTCGAGCACGTCGAACGGGCCACCGAGCACGGCACCGCTATCGACCTGCTGCTGGTCGCCCAACGCCTGGACCACCCGTAGTGGTCAGCCGGGACGCGGACCGTCGTCGCCCCTGTCGGGCTCGTCCTGGTCGGGGTCCTCGTCGAAGTCGATTCGTCGCAGCCGCTTGTGCATGCTGCGGATCAGGAGCCCGGTGGCAACGGCCAACGCGACGAGGACGATGAATCCAGACCACCCCGCGACCACGTCGTCGGGGTGGGGCGCTTCCTGCTCGTCGGCCACCGCCACCGTGCCCGTCAGCTCGGACCCGGGTGCGAGGACCCAGGGGTCGAACATCATGCCTTTTCCTTGACGGGCAGCACCGGAACCCGCGCATCGAGACGACCGGCCGCGAGGTCGGCGAGCACCCCTTGGGCCGCTGCATCCAGACCCCCCGGAACATCACGCAGCCCGGCGAACAGGTCGTCTTCGGGCACCTCGACGTCGACCAGCGACCGTACGAGCTCGTAGTCCTCGGTCGGCCAGGTCAGCTGCTGGACCTCCAGCGGGATCGAGAACCACGCTCCATCCGGGTCGATCTGGGTCGCGTGCGCGATCAGCGCGCGGTCACGTACGTCGAAGTACTCCGCGCACGGCACCCGGGTGGTGATGCGGGCCGCGTGCTCGGGGTCGGGCTGCCAGTCACGCAGCCGCTCGAGGTACGGCGACTCGAGACCGCGAGCCTGCATCGCGTCGCTGAGCGCCTGGGTGCGCTCCCGGTGGAAGGAGTGGTGGTAGTAGAACTTCAGCGGCTGCCAGGGGGCACCCTGCTCGGGAAACTGTCCAGGATCACCGGCCGCCTCGAACGCTGCCACGCTGATCTCGTGGCAGCGCACGTGGTCCGGGTGCGGGTAGCCGCCGTTCTCGTCGTACGTCGTGACGACGTGCGGACGAAGCGACCGGATGAGGCCGACCAGGGCTCGGGAACCGTCCTGCACGGACAGATCGGCGAAGCAACCAGGGGGCAGCGGTGGCCTGGGATCGCCCTCCGGCCATCCGGAGTCGACGAACCCGAGCCAGTCTTGCCGCACGCCGAGGATCTCGCGGGCGCGGTCCATCTCCGCACGTCGGACCTCGGTGATGTTGGCGAGCACGTCGGGGCGGTCCATGTTGGGGTTGAGCACCGACCCGCGCTCACCGCCGGTGCAGGTGACGACGTGTACGTCGACACCCTCGGCCACGTAGCGCGCCGTCGAGGCAGCGCCCTTGCTCGACTCGTCGTCCGGGTGCGCATGCACGTGCATCAGGCGCAGCTGCTCTGCCACCGCTCTCCTCGCGTCCTCGGTGCCGGGTCGCCGTACGTCCGGCGCCCGCTCGTACCATGGTGACGCAATCCCCGGACGGGAACGCCCATGACCCCCTCGCACACCGGGCGGGCGGCCCGCGGTGCCATGATGCGTGACTGCCACCTCAGTGACCTGGAGGTCCTGCATGACCGGCGATCGATCTGTGCCGCCGTCCTCGGACGAGGAGCTCGCACAGCGGTACGGGCCGCCGACCTCGCCGCGGCGTCGCATTCTGGTGGCGGTCGTCTCCGTGATCGCCGTGCTCGGCGTCGGCTGGGTCGTCTGGGCCGCCACCGACAGCTCCGACCAGCCGGTCAACGCCGAGCTGCAGTCCTACGACGTGACCGGCGACACCACGACCGAGGTCACGCTCGTCCTGGACCGCCGGGGCAACGAGCGGCTGGAGTGCGAGGTCTACGCCCAGGCCGAGGACCACAGCACGGTGGGCGAGCTGGTCATCCACGTGCCCCCCGGGGATCCTGGCCGGCTGCGCATTACGGATACCATCACCACACAGCGCCGCGCCGTCAACGGCGTGCTGCGCGAGTGCACCACCACCGCCGACTGACCTGGCCCCCGTCTGCTCCCGGTGCGAGCCCCACCAGTCACCGGTATACCAGGGTCCCATGGCATGTTGTCACTGACCATGGCATGCGTCCCATGGGTAGTGCGGTTTACCAGGGGCCCCTGGTAAACCGCGACCGCCTCCGGCCAGGATCGGGACGAGGAATCGGCATCTGGGGGGTGTTGTTGATAACCTCGTCCATTCGCCACTTTCCCGGCGTACTCACCGTGTGCCCACGTACGAGGAGCAGTGTTCGTGACTCAGCAGCCAACCGCGCAGAACGTCATCTGGCTCACGCAAGAGGGCTATCAGCGCCTTCAGCAGGAGCTCGACCACCTGCGCGGCCCGGCACGGCAGGAGCTCGCCGCCAAGATCGGCGAGGCCCGTGACGAGGGCGACCTGAAGGAGAACGGTGGCTACCACGCCGCCAAGGACGAACAGGGCAAGCAGGAGGCCAGGATCCGGCAGCTCGAGGACATGCTGCGACGCGCCGAGGTCGGCGAGCCCCCGCAGGACACCGGCATCGTCGAGCAGGGCATGACCGTCACGGTCAGCTTCGGCGCCGGCGACGACGACGACGACGACGAAACGTTCCTGCTGGGGTCGCGCGAACTTCTCGACTTCGACGACTCGGTCGAGCTCGAAGTTTTCTCTCCGCAGTCCCCGCTCGGCGCAGCCATCCTCGGCAAGCAGGCCGGCGACGAGGTGTCGTACGAGGCGCCCAACGGTGCCCAGGTCAGCGTCAGGATCGTCGAGGCGAAGCCCTACCGCAGCTGATGGACCTTACCCAGGAGACGTTCGAGGCAACCATCGCGGCCGGTGGGATCGTGCTCGTCGACTTCTGGGCAGGCTGGTGCGGCCCGTGCCGTGCGTTCGCTCCGGTGTACGACGCGGCCGCCGCCCAGCACCGCGACGTCATCTTCGCCAAGGTGGACACTGAGGCCGAGAAGGAGCTCGCGGGATCACTCGGCATCCGCTCCATCCCGACACTGATGGCGTTCCGCGACGGCATCCTGCTGTACGCCGAGGCCGGAGCCCTGTCGGCCGCCGCCCTCGAGACGCTCGTCACGACCGTGCGCGCCTCCGACATGGCCCAGGTGCGTGCCCAGGTCGAGCGCGAGGAAGCGGCCCGCACTCAGGGCGAACACCAGGTCTGACTCACGGACGGGCGAGCCGAACTCACGGACGAGCCGGACCGAACTCACGGACGGGCGATCAGCTGACGCTGAGCTGGTATCCCGACTGCCGCAGCGCGGCGACGACACGCTCGCGGTGAGCTGACCCACGCGTCTCGACCTGCAGCGCGACCACAACCTCGTCGACGTGCACGTGCGCCGAGGTGCGCTCGTGCACGACGTCGAGCACGTTGACCTGCTGCGCAGCGAGCTCGCCGAGCATCCGGACCAGCTCGCCGGGACGGTCGGGGATGCGCACCCGCAGGGCAAGGTAACGGCCCGCGGAGGCCAGACCGTGTCGGATCACCTTCATCAGCAGCAGCGGGTCCACGTTTCCGCCGGACAGCACAGCCACGATCGGCCCGTCGAACCGGTGCTCCAGCAATGCCGCCACGGCTGCCGCGCCAGCAGGTTCCACGACCAGCTTGGCACGCTCGGCCAGCATCAGCAGTGCCCGGCTCAGCGAGTCCTCGCTGACCGTCACCACTGAGTGCACGTGCTCGACCACGGCGGCGAACGGCACGCCACCCGGCCTGGCCACGGCGATGCCGTCGGCCAAGGTCGGCGACGGGGTGACCGCGACCGGCTCGCCCGCCTCCAGCGAGCCGGGGTACGCAGCGACCTGGGCCGCCTGGACGCCGATCACCCGGATGTCGGGACGCAGAGCCGCCAGCGCGGTGGCGATGCCGGCGGCGAGTCCGCCGCCGCCCATGGACACCAGCACGGTAGCCGCCCGCGGGACCTGCTCGTAGATCTCCAGGCCGACGGTCCCGTGCCCGGCGACGACGTCGACGTGGTCGAACGGGTGGATGAGGACCGCGCCGGTTTCAGTGGCGAACGCCTGCGCCGCGCCCAGTGCGTCCTCGATGCTGGCGCCGACCAGGCGTACGTCTGCGCCGTACCCCCTGGTGGCGTTCTCCTTGGGGATGGCCGCACCCTCCGGCATGAACACGGTGGCGGGGATGCCCAGCAGCGATGCAGCGAGCGCGACACCCTGCGCGTGGTTGCCGGCCGAGGCGGCGACCACGCCTTGGGCCCTGTCCTGCGCAGACAGCCGGGACAGACGTACGTAGGCGCCCCTAATCTTGAAGGATCCGGTGCGCTGAAGGTTCTCGCACTTCAGCAGCACCGGGGCGCCGGCGTGCTCGCTCAGCGCACGGCTCGCCTTGACGGGTGTGAGCACCGCCACCTCACGCAACAGCTCGCGGGCCGCCTCGATGTCGGCCAGCGACACCGACCCAGGGCGTTGGGTCACCGCCGTCGCCGGGTAGGCGACGTCCGCTACGGGCTTGTCCACGACGACGACCTTACGACCGTGCTGCCTGGCTCTCGGGGGCCGGGACCACGAACTCGTGCACGGTGTGCAGGACCGGCGCCCGGTCGCCGCCGTCGCGCAGGTCGGCGGCCTCCCAGCGCATCGCCAGCTGACGTCCGCGCAGCTGGACGGTGGCCAGCATGTTGGAGAACCACGGGCCCTCGGTGATCGACCACTCGAACGGCGGCTCCGGCACCCCTGCGCGCCGGGCGAGGAAGCTGGTCGCGGCCACGAACCCGCGTTTGGCCGTCGCCGCCTGGCCGATCCGGACCATCCGCGGAAGCGGGTTGCGGATCGGCGAGCAGACGGCCTGCAGGATGCGGGTCCCGTCGGCCCCCTGCCCCCGCTCGACCTCCGCGAGATAGGAGTGATGGACGTCACCGGACAGAAAAGTCACCGTCGCCGGCGAGGCTCCCCGCGCGCCTTCGGCGACCTCGGTCACCATCGCGGCGACGTCACGGAAGGACTGCTGGAAGGCGCCCCAGTGCTCGAGGTCGACGCTGCGGCGGAGCTTCTCCCCGAGCTGAGCGACCCGCCGCCCCCACGCCCCCTGGGCGATGGCCTCGCTCCACGCTTCCGCCTCGTGCAGCCCCATCGGCAGCAGGAACGGCAGTGACGTCGCGATGAAGAGGTGGTCGACGTCGCCGCAGACGTTGCCGGCCAGCCAGTCGGCCTCCACCGGGTCCATCATCTGACGGTCGTCCGGTTGCAGGATCCGGGCGGCTCGGGAGTCCAGGACGATCAGCCGGGTACCCGGGAGGTCCCGAGCGTAGCTCCAGCGGTAGCTGTCGGGGTACGCGTCGGCGCGCTCGGCGAACTGGTCGAGCAGCTCGGTGATGTCGGCGACGCCGGACTCGCGCAGCTCCAGCACGTGCTGCCACAGCCGGTCCTGCTCGCGCTCGGCCCGCGAGAGGTTCCCGAGGTGCTGGTAGACCCAGTACGACGCCAGGCCGGCGACGATGCGCCCGTGCCACCACGAGGTCGCCTCGATCATGCGGCGCCAGTCGTAGGAAGTGTTCCAGTCGTCACGGATGTCGTGGTCGTCGAAGATCATCGCGCTGGGCAGCGTCGCCAGCAGCCACCGGTTGGCCGGGTCGCTCCACGCCAGGGCGTAGAGGTGGGCGTACTCCTCGTAGTCCTTGAGCTCCTCGCCGGGCGGCTCGTCGAGGCTGCGCCGGGCGGCGATGAAGTCGCGCATCGCGTCGGATGTCACGTCGGCGTAGACCTGGTCACCGAGGAACAGCACCAGGTCGGGCCACGTCTGGTCGCCGCCGTCGGGACTTTCGGAGCCGTCGCTGGTCTGCATCATGCGCAAGGCGAACGCCCGTAATGCGTCGACGCCGTGGCTCTGGTTCGTCTCGGCGTCGTGCGGGACGCTGGTCCGGCAGGAGCCGAACACGAAGCACAGGGGGCGTTGGTCTAGCGTACGGATCCGGCTCGTTGGCATCGCCGCACCCTCCCCGTCCGCCGGCGGCCACACCTCGTGGTCGTCGACACGCACGGAGTACTCCTGCGCCGAGCCCGGCTCGAGGTGGTCCACGTCAACCAGCGCGTAGTGGTGGCCGTGCGCGCAGAACGTCGCCGTGTGCCAGGAGCGTTCACCGATGTGGACGCTGACGTCGCCACGGTGCCCGGCCTCCACCCAGATGACAGCGCTGGTCTCATCGACGTGACGCAGCAGCGGGCCCAGGACGAGGTGACGCGGTTTCTCGTTGACCATGCGCGCTTGTCTACACCCCGCGGTCGACCGGGATACGAGGAAAGGCACAACTGACCTCGGCGCAGTGCTAGCCCGGCACCGGCCCTGCTCGTGGAGCGCGCTCCTCGGCGCGCGCGGCGAGGTGATGGACCACCGCGTTGGCACAGGCCGCGAGCGGAACCGCGACGAGCGCGCCCACGATGCCGGCGACGAGCACGCCCACAGCGATCGCCACGATCACGGCCAACGGGTGCAGCCTGACGAAGCGGCCCATGAGGAACGGCTGCAGGAGGTGTGACTCGATCTGCTGCACGAGCACGACGGCACCGAACATGATGAGGGCGGTGAGCGGTCCCTGGTCGACCAACGCCACCAGGCACGCGACACCGCCGGAGATGAACGCCCCGACGACGGGTACGAACGCTCCGAGGAACACCAAGACACCGATCGCGAGCACCAGGGGCACGTCGAGGGCCCAGGCCGAGAAGGCGATGCCGATCGCGTCCACGAGCGCCACGATGATGGTGGCACGCACGAACGCGGTGAGCGAGACCCAGGCGACCCGGCCGGAGCTGTCGACAGCCTCGCGTGCGTCGCGGGGGAACAGGCGGACCATCCAGCGCCAGATCCGCTCGCCGTCGTACAGCAGGAAGATCGTCGCGAACAGGGTGATGAAGAAGCCCGCGAACACGTGGCCGACTGTCGTGCCGACCGAGGCCACCTGATCGGCGACGTTGGCATCGGGTCGGGCGATGGCGTCCTGCAACTGCTCGATGGCGGTGTCGAGCTGGGCCTGCGAGAGCTGGAGCGGACCCTCCCTCAACCAGTCCTGCGCCTGTCCCAGACCCGCGTTGACCGACACCCGCAGGTCGTTGATCTGCTGGCCGATCTGGGTGCCGACGACGGTCAGCAGTCCACTGACCGCCGCCAGGCCCACCAGCACGACGATCGCGGCGGCGATCGCGCGCGGCAGCCCGATGCGGTGCAGCAGGTCGACCCCCGGCACTGCGAGTGCCGTGATCAGGGTCGCGATCGCCAGGGGCACCACGACGGGGCTCAGGTAACCGATCAGGTGGTACAGGCCGTACGCCGCGACGGCGAGCACCAGCAGCCGCCAGGACCAGGCGGCGGCGATGTCGACCCCACGTGGGACAGCGACCGGCCGTACGGCCATGACCGTCGACTGGTCGGTGGCGCCGACGTCGGCCCCGGTCACGGCCGGGACGGTCACCGCCGGCGCCTGGTCGGCATCGGGCCGGTCGTCCGCCTCTGGCAGCTCAGCGGCGGTCGGGGCGTCCGGAGGACCAGCGTCCGCCACGACTCCCCACCGGTCGTCGCGGCCGGCCACCTCGCGCCGGGTCGCAGCTCGCAGCGAGTCGGTCATGCGCTGCAACCGCCCCATGTCCTGCCCCCTGCCTCGTGGTGTCAGTCGCAGCGTCAGACGCCGCTGATCGGGTCTTCCGGCTCAGGAGCAAGGTAACGGTGCAGCAGCCGGTACGCCGAGTGCGGGTGCGCGTCGCTCAGCAGGCCAGCCGCCGCCAGCACGTACCTCTGGTCGATGACCGCCCTCGGTGACCGGGGCAGCAGCCAGCCGCCAGGCACCGGGTCGCCGGTGCCGGTGCGGACCACCCGCTGTGCGACCGACGGCGCGGTATGGCGCAGGACGCCGCCGTAGCCGACCAGCAGCTCGACCTCGCGCAGGTCGGTTCCCTCTCGCTCGACCAGGCGACCGCTCGGACCGAAGGCGACACGTTGCCGTCCCGCGTGCCGACGCAGGGCCAGCCCGAGCGCGAGCTCGGCCAGGCGGTGGTCGTACGCCCGCTCAGGCTCGGTCTCGGGCAGCAGGCCCGGCTCCCGGCGGCGCTCCCGCGCGGCATGCGTCAGCTCGGCCAGCTCCGCGGCGTCGACCAGCCCCGTTTCGGCAGCACGCTCGATGGTGGTCAGGGCGCTCCACCGCATGCCGAGATCGCCCTCGACGCTGCGTGTCACCGCGGTCGGGGCCACGACCTGGCGTGACAACGCACCCTCCTCCGCGTCGAGGGCCACGACCGAGTGCACGTCGGTGGTGGCCCCACCGATGTCGACCACGACGACGTCGCCGACTCCGGGCCGGCCGGGACCCAGTCCGCCGGCCAGCAGCTCGACGCCGGTGAGCACGACGTCCGGGGTGGGTCCGCGGACCATGTCGAGGAAGGCAGCCGAGGCGGACAGCTGCTTGCCGCCGATCACGTGCTCGAGGAACGCCTGCCGGATGGCGGCCCGTGCGCCGGAGGGGCTCAGCACGCCGATCTGCGGCACCACGTTGCCGGCGACCACGTGGTCGACACCGGCCTGGCCGAGCAGGGCGGCCGCCCGTGGCGAGGCCTCGGCGTTGCCGGCGACGACCACCGGACCGTCCCAGCGCATCATGCTCAGCCGCCGGGCGGCGCCGATGAGCACCTCGTCGTTCCCGCCGTCGGTCCCTCCGACCAGGAGCACCACGTCGGGATGGTCGGCCACCAGCCCGTCCCTCGCCGCCTGCCCGGTGAGTCCCCCGTATCCCACGTGGACCACGGTGCCGCCGCTGGACAGCGCCACTCGGCGGCCGGCCTCGGCCGTGACGAGCTCCTCGTTGCCGATCACGGCAACCCGCAGGCCGCCACCGGCAGACGAGCAGGCCAGCACCGGCGCCGCTGCAGCGCCCGGGCAGCCGGCCTGGAGCTGCTCAAGGCAGGCGGTCCACCCGTCGAGCACATCGGTGTCGAGGGTCGTGGGGTGCGACGCAGAGGCGAGCACCGTACCGGGGTCATCCTGGACGTCGACGAGCAGCGCCTTGGTGAACGTCGAACCGAAGTCGACGCACGCCACCCACCCGCTCATCCGTGAGTTCCAGCCCACTCATCCGTGAGTTCCGTGCGCCCATCCGTGAGTTCGGCTTTGGCGCTGGGGTCCCCCATGCCAATAGGTGTGCCACCGGGGACCCCCTCGCTCACAACCGGCGGTTCCCGGACGCTCACGCACGCACGGCCTCGAACGCCCCCGCCAGGTCGGCCACCAGGTCCTCGGCGGACTCGATCCCCACGGACAGGCGCACCAAGTCACCCGGCACTTCCAGAGGCGACCCGGCGACGGAGGCGTGCGTCATGCGCCCCGGATGCTCGATCAGCGACTCGACCCCACCCAGCGACTCCGCCAGCGTGAACAGCTCCGTGTGCGAGACCAGATCGACCGCCGCCTGCTCCCCCGCTGCAACCCGGAACGACACCATGCCACCGAAGCGTCGCATCTGCCGGGCCGCGACCACGTGCCCGGGGTGCTCGCCCAGTCCCGGGTAGATCACCTGCGACACCTCGGGCCGCCCGGTAAGCATCTCGACGATCCGCTCGGCGTTGTCGCAATGCCGCTCCATGCGTACGGCCAGGGTCCTCAAACCGCGCAGCACCACCCAACAGTCGAACGGGCCCGCGACGGCCCCTACAGCGTTCTGCAGGTACGCCAGCGGCTCGGCGAGCTCGGGCGTACGGGTCACCAATGCGCCTCCGACGACGTCGGAGTGTCCTCCGCAGTACTTGGTCGTCGAGTGCACGACGATGTCCGCACCGAGGGCGATCGGCTGCTGGAGGTAGGGCGAGGCGAAGGTGTTGTCCACCACGAGCAGCGCGCCGGCGTCGTGGGCGACGCCCGCCAGCGCCGCGATGTCGGCTATCCCCAGCAGCGGGTTGGTAGGCGTCTCGACCCACACGATCTTGGTCTCACCGTCGCGTACGGCCGCGCGGACAGCCTCCACGTCGGTCACCGGGACCGGGGTGTACGCCAGCCCCCAGGGGGCAGCGACCCGGTCGAACAGTCGGTAGGTGCCGCCGTAGGCGTCGTCGGGGATCACCACGTGGTCACCGGGCCGGGTCAGCCCGCGCAGCAGCGTGTCCTCGGCGGCCAGGCCGCTGGCGAAGGTGAGGCAGAGAGCCCCGCCCTCGAGCGCGGCCAGGCATCCCTCCAGCGCTGTACGGGTCGGGTTGCCGGTGCGGGAGTACTCGTAGCCCTCGCGCAGCCCCCCGACCCCGTCCTGCTTGTACGTCGAGGTGGCCCAGATGGCCGGCGCCACAGCCCCCGTACGAGGGTCGGGATCCTGTCCGGCGTGGATGGCGAGCGTCTCGAACCCGTGCGTCTGGTCAGTCACCTCGCGAGCGTATCTGCGCGACCAAGCAACCCAGAGACCGCGGGCTCCGTCCTCAGACTCAGCCGACGATGTGGACGGGCCGTGCACGATCCCGCAGCGCGGGCTCGAGGCAGCTGCGGGTCGTCCGATGGGTGCCATACCGTCGGCCACCGACCACGACGCTGTACGGGAAGCCTGCAGCTCGAGGCAAACGGCGAGGTGCTGGCCGAGCAGCCCGAACGCACCGGTGCCCCCCGGCACCTCTGGCGGATCGAACCCAGGTTCCACGTTCCCGCTCGCATCCGGGGCCGGCGGGAACGAACGCGTCCACCGTGCTGTTGTGTCGTGGTAGTCACCCTGATCAGGAGGTTCGCCGCATGCTGTTCGGACGCAACAAGAGCACGCTCCCCACCCCCGTCGACGCGCTGTCCGGCCGCGAGACCCGCCCCTTCACCGTCGGCGACCGGCACCTGGTGCTCGGCACGCCGATCGAGTCCGAAGTGCCAGCCGGCTTCGGCCAGATCGTGGTGGGTCTCGGCTGCTTCTGGGGTGAGGAGAAGACGTTCTGGGAACTGCCGGGCGTGTGGTCCACGTCGGTCGGGTACGCCGGCGGAGCCACCCCCAACCCGACGTACGAGGAGGTCTGCTCCGGTCGCACCGGGCATGCCGAGGTGGTCCGGGTCGTGTTCGACCCTTCCGTGGTGTCCTTCGAGCAGCTGCTCAAGACATTCTGGGAGAACCACGACCCCACCCAGGGCATGCGCCAGGGCAACGACCGTGGCACCCAGTACCGTTCGGTGATCTACACGACCACCGACGAGCAGCAGACTGCGGCCGAGGCGTCGCGCGTCAGCTACCAGAAGACGCTGTCGGAGCGTGGGTACGGCGAGATCACCACCGTCATCGCCCCGCTGGACTCGTACTGGTATGCCGAGGCCCACCACCAGCAGTACCTGGCGAAGAACCCGTTCGGCTACTGCCCGCTGCACGCGACCGGGGTGACGTACGACGGCTGACCTGGTGCCTCAGGCACCAGGACGCACGACGCCGGCCTCGTAGGCGAGCACGACAGCCTGGACACGGTCGCGCAGACCGAGCTTGGTCAACACCCGGGCCACATGCGTCTTGACTGTCGTCTCACCCAGGGACAGCTCGCTCGCAATCTCGTGGTTCGACAGCCCGCGGGCCAGGAGCGCGAACACCTCCCTCTCCCGCGCGGTGAGCCGGTCGAGGACGGCGGACGGCTGCTGCCCGGACGGCGGTCGGCTGGTGAACTCCGCGATTAGTCGCATGGTGATGGTCGGTGCGAGCAGGGCTTCGCCGCACGACTCGACATCCCGCTGCCCAAGAAGATGATCGAGCTCGCCACCATCGCCCGCTGACCAGGCACAACACCCCGCCTAGTAACACACGCGATGAGCGTGTCGTCCCACGTTTCCGCAGGTCAACCCCCTAATCCGCGTACTAGACCACCGACTCAACTGCGGAACGCAGGACTGTGGTGCTCGCTCTCGTGGGACTACTCGTCGCCCCCTACCTGGTGATCCAGGCTGCCGCCATGGCACTCCTGACCCTCGGGCTCGGGACTACGGGTGCTCGCCTGGTGTGGATGTCGGAGCAGGAATGGCACGACCGTGACCAGGCTCCTGCCCAGGGCGGCCCGCAGATCACACCCGCTGTGGAGCGGGTCAAGTAGAAGTGGAACGGAAACCGGCCGCATCAGCCCGGACGCTGACGACTGGACTCGACGGATCTCACACGGTCTCGTGCACATCGCGATGCCCACGCTGCTCGAGGTGGGCTTCGGCAAGGTCGGGATCGGACTGGTACCGGTTGACGGCCGAACCGCCCGTTGCGCTGATGCCTGTCGACCAGGCCACGCCCTCGATCGAGCGTCGCGCTCTGGAGGTGCAGGGGCTGCTCGCAGCCGGGGGACACCACCGAGCCCCATGAGGCCCTGTGAGGTCACGCGAGCCGTGAAGTCTCTCGCCGACACCGCAGGCAGAGTGTGCTTCGGAAGCTCGGAAGTGGGACAGTTGAGGCACGCGGGACAGATCTCCCACCTGAATCGGGTTCAGGCACTCACAAGGAGCGACACCATGATCGACATCCTCGGTTTCATCGTCTTCGGGCTAGTCGTCGGGGCAGTCGCCCGACTCATCAAGCCCGGAAGGCAGAACCTCAGCATCCTGATGACCCTCCTGCTGGGCCTCGCCGGCTCCGTGATCGGCGGCCTCGTGGCCAGCCTGATTGGTAGCGGTGACATCTTCGAGCTGAACATCATCGGGGCGATCGTGGCCATCGTCGCCGCGGTGCTGCTCATCGGCGTGGCGGAAGGGATGTCGGGCAGGAACAAGTCCTCGGTCTGATCGAGGCTGTGCGGGCAGGTCCCGCGCCTGTGGCATCCCACGAACGGGCGCCGAGTCACTCGGCGCCCGTTCGTCACGTCTGCGTCCTGCTGAGACCCTGCGCCACCACCAAAGATGGTCCGGCCGTGACACGGCGTCCACCTGGGTGACACGTGCGGTTCACTGGCAGCGGGTGGACTCAGCACGTCAAAACCAGGAGTCCCCAAGCGTTACCCATCCGTGACCTCAAAGGGGTGACCTTTGCCCCGACACCCCCGAAGATGTGGCGGACGCCCCTCCGGTACCCGTCCATTGCAGGCGGCACCGGACGAGGAGGCGTGAGTCGCCGAACCGCGGCACCCGCCCCTCCGCCGTCTACCCGTACGACATCCCGTTCGACCACCAGCACTCGCGTGCGCCCACGCGCGCCGTGAACATTTCCACTACCTTGGCGATGAATCCCGCCGGCACCGGCCTCCAGCGTGCGGGTCAACGACCAGCCCAGCACGGTCACTGCGGGCGAGCAGGTCGCGTTCGAGGTGGGCGCGTCGGACGACAACACCCGGGGCAGCCTGAACCTGACATCGCTGGGCAGCCCGCTCAACACCGAGCTGGCTGTCGGGATCATGCCTGCGGACACTCCGGACGCCGACCCCACACCGATCGATGACTTCCGGGTCATCGACGGGACGGCCACGGTGTCGTTCACGGTGCCCGGTGACCTCGCGCCGGGCGAATACCTGACGGTGATGACCGCGTCACCGTCCGGCACCGAGGTCGTCTTCCCGGTCACGGTCGGCAGGGATGGTGAGCCGGAGCCCGCTCCGTCCACCACCAGGGCCACGGCACCTGTCGCGACCTACGGCAAGGGTGCCGTGGTGCGGATCCGGGTCATGTCCGACCCGCATGCCGGTGGGACCGTCCAGGTCCACAGGGCCGGGCGTTTGCTAGGCACGGGGACGCTGTTCAACGGGCGCGCCACCGTACGTCTGGGAGACAAGGCGCTGAAGCCGGGCCGGCACACGCTCAACGTGCGCTACCTGGGCAGCGACACCGTGGCCCCCTCGCGGACCACCGTCGATGTGCGGGTACGCAAGGCCACGTCGAGGGTCAGGGCCGAGGTCACGACGCCTCGGGTGGTCGAGGACCGCACGCGGACCCGGGTGCGGGTCGATGTCCTGGCCGCGGGCCTGGCGCCTGCCGGTCGGGTCGTCCTCCGCTCCGGCGGTCGCGTGGTCGGTCAGGCGTTCGTCAACATCGGCAAGGTCGCGCTGCGGCTGAAGACGTTCGAGCGCAGGGGCGTCAAGACCGTGGCGGTTCGCTACCGCGGCAACGACAACGTCAAGGCCTCGTCCTCGACGTTCCGGGTCCGGGTCGTGCACGCCTGACCCGAGCGTCGGTGGCGCGGCCTGCGGGTCGCGCCATCGGCCGCGGGTTGGCAACCGGCTCGCGGTGGCTTCGGGTGGCCGTCGACCTGCGAGTAGGTGCTGACCGGCTTGAGCATCGTTGACATCTACTCGGAAGTCGGCGAGGCAGTCACCGGCTGCCGGCGATGTAGCCCAACAGGTCCACTCGGGTGAGCACGCCCACCGGGGCGCCGTCCTCATGGACCACGACCGCGTCGGCACCCTCGAGTGCGGCCACGGCCCCGGAGACCGGCTCGCTGGAGCCGATCGTCGGCAGCTCGGGGCCCATGTGCTGCTCCACGCTGTCGGCCAGACGCGCAGCGCCGGTGTACAGCGCCTCCAGCAGGACGCGGGACGACACCGAGCCGGCGACCTCGGCCGCCATGATCGGCGGCTCGGCGCGGACCACGGGCATCTGGGAGACGTTGTACTCGCGCAGGATCGCCACCGCGTCGGCGATCGTCTCGTTGGGATGCGTGTGCACGAGGTCAGGCAGTGACCCGTCCTTGCCGCGCAGCACCTGCCCGACGGTCTGGCCGTGGGTGGGCTCGAGGAAGCCGAAACGGCCCATCCACTCGTCGTCGAAGACCTTCGACAGGTAGCCGCGGCCACCGTCGGGCAGCAGCACCACGATGACCGCGTCCGGGTCTGCGACCTCATGCGCCAGACGTACGCCCGCAGCCGTCGCCATGCCGCAGGAGCCGCCGACCAGCAGCGCCTCCTCGCGGGCCAGACGACGCGTCGTGATGAAGGAGTCCTTGTCGGAGATCTCCAGGATCCGGTCGCAGACGGTGGGGTCGTACGTCGTGGGCCAGAAGTCCTCACCCACGCCCTCGACGAGGTACGGGCGGCCGGTGCCACCGGAGTAGACCGACCCGGTCGGGTCGGCTCCGATGACCTGCACCCTGCCGTCACTGACCTCCTTGAGGTAGCGGCCGGCACCGCTGATCGTGCCACCGGTGCCCACCCCGGCGACGAAGTGGGTGATGCGTCCGTGCGTCTGGGCCCAGATCTCCGGGCCGGTGCTCTCGTAGTGCGAACGCGGGTTATTCGCGTTGGCGTACTGGTTGGGCTTCCAGCCGCCCTCGATCTCTCGCGTCAGCCGGTCCGACACGCTGTAGTAGGAGTTCGGATGATCCGGCGGCACCGCCGTCGGGCACACCACGACCTCGGCGCCGTAGGCCTTGAGGACGTTGCGCTTGTCCTCGCTGACCTTGTCCGGGCAGACGAACACGCAATGGTAACCCTTGGCCTGGGCCACGATCGCGAGTCCGACACCGGTGTTGCCGCTGGTCGGCTCGACGATGGTGCCGCCGGGCTTGAGCGAACCGTCCTCCTCGGCCGCCTCGACCATGCGCTGGGCGATACGGTCCTTCACGCTGCCACCGGGGTTGAAGTACTCGACCTTCGCAAGCACGGTCCCCGGTGCACCGTCGATGACCTTGTGCAGGCGTAGCAGCGGGGTGTTGCCGAACAGGTCGACGAGCGAGTCCACGTAGTCCACGTCGTCCAGGGTAGGCCCACTGCGCCGACCGGCTGACCCTCCCCCAAGCCGCAATGTCCCAGGCACATCCAGCGGGCGTCGAGGTGGTGACCATCTGCTCACATCGCCGCGCGGCACCACCGCGTCAGGCATGCTGGGAGCATAGGTCGATCCGGAAGGAGGCAGCATGAGCAGGATGCGCGGCACCCGCGTCCTGGCCGCTGCTGCCTACTACGCGGGAGGAGTGGGCGTCGGGGTGGGCGGCCTGGTCGGGCTGGTCAAGCTCGAGGCCTACCTCGCTCGGCGCACCATCGGCCCGGCCGATGACGGCACAGCTGACCCCGACGGCGTCTACGCCGCCGAGCTGCCGGGCGAGCCGATCAGGATGCTGCTGATCGGTGACTCATCAGCAGCTGGGTACGGCATGGTCGACCCGCTCGACACACCTGCGGCCATGCTCGCCAGCGGCCTGGCCCACATCGCCCACCGCCCGGTCCGGGTGTGCAGCCGGGCCGCGGTCGGCGCACGGAGTGCCGGACTCGACCGGCAGATCGACCGGGGACTCGCCGAACATCCCGACGTCACGATCATCGTGGTCGGCGCCAACGACGTGACCCACGGTGTCCGCCCCGTGGATGCGGTGCACGACCTCGTCGCCAGTATCCGGCGACTGCGGGAGACCGGTTCGCAGGTCGTCGTAGGTACCTGCCCCGACCTCGGCACGATCCGGCCGCTCGCGCCGCCGTTGCGTCAGATCGCACGCCAACTGTCGCGGCGGCTGGCCGCCGCGCAGACCGGGGCCGTCATCGCCGCCGGCGGGCACGCGGTCTCGCTGCGCGACGTGCTCGCGATGCCGTTTCTGCTCACCCCGGGCGAGCTCTTCGGCGACGACAGGTTCCACCCCTCACTCACCGGCTACGCCGGCATAGCGACGGCGATGCTGCCGGTGGTGGCCAGGGCGCTCGGCGTGTGGGACGACGACGAACCCGTCGACCTCGCCACGGTGAGCGCCTGAAGTACAGACACGACGATGCAGCGGCCGCCCATCCGTGCGTTCAACTGCGCCCATCCGTGAGTTCGCTGCCACTCATCCGTGAATTCCGCGCAGACGACGGCCCGCGGGAGCCACGTCTAAACGCTTGGTGAGCGCGGCGGTTGCGTCGTAGGTGGTTTCATTCGGTGGCGTTGGCGGTCCGATCGGCGGCGGCATCGTACGCCGCTGCTGCAGCTCCCCGCTGCCGAGGATGCTCAGGTCTCGGCCCTGCCGCTGCTGAGGTCGGCCACGGCGCCTGCGGCGTCGCCCTCGAGCAGCGTGAGCATTCTGCGGGCTGCCCGCGCGAAACTCACGGATGGGTGGAGTGAAACTCACGGATGGGCGGACACGGTGTCGTGCGGATGGCGCTGTGGCTCACTCGCCCCGAAGGATGGCGAGCAGGCGCAGCATCATCACGTAGAGCCAGATCAGTGTGACGGTGAGCCCGAAGGCCGCACGCCACGACTCCTTCTCCGGGGCGCCGGAGGCGATGCCCTGCTCGACGAAGTCGAAGTCGAGGATCAGCATGAACACGCCGAGGACGACGCCCAGGGCGCTGAAGGCCAGGCCGGTGAACCCGGAGTTCAGGTTCAGGAAGTCGAAGCCGAACAGGCCCATCACCAGGTCGAGCACCATGACACCGACCATGCCGAGCACGGCGGCCATGACGCCCCGACGGAACTTGTCGGTCACCTGGAGGTTGAGCACCTTGTAGGCGGTCAGCGTGCCCGCGAAGGCCATCACAGTGCCGGCCACCGCCGAGATGACGATGCCGGGGAACTGTTGGTCCAGCAGGCTGGAGAACGCTCCGACGAACACGCCCTCGACCGCGGCGTACGCCAGCACGAGGGCCGGGCTGATGATGCGCTTGAAGGAGTTGACCATGGCGAGCACGAAGCCGATGAGGGCACCGCCCATGGCCAGGCCGCCGAACGTCGCAATGTTGTCCTCGCTGACGTCACCCAGGTAGATCCAGGTGGCCGCCGCGGCGAGGATCAGCACGCCCAACGTGATGGCTGACTTCTGCACGACCGAGTCGATGGTCATCCGCTGGTCGTCGTGGGACGTCGTGTCCTGACCCGGGGTGCCGGTCGACCAGGTCGACGGGTCACCGTAACCGCTGCTCGCGCCACCGCCCGGGTACGTCGTGGTTCCGTAGGCGTTGCCGCCACGACCGTTGAACGAGTCGTTGCGAGCGAACACGGGGTTGGTGCTCTGCATCTTTCCTCCGTTCCCCGAGGCTCGGGGAGCTAGTGTCCTGAGTCAAGCCTATCGGACCTGCGGCCTCCTGCACCGCACCGGCTGATCGGCTCGCCTGGTACAACGTACAAGAGTCGCCAGGTGTTTCCGCGCCCTGCATGTCGCGCCTCATTCGTGCCCCCGGTGGGACTCGAACCCACACCAAGAACGGTTTTAAGCCGTTCGCCTCTGCCGATTGGGCCACGGGGACCTGCCTGCGACACACGTTACTGGGCCGGTTCGCCCGGCATGCGCCATCCGGATCGGCCGTCCGCGAACGGCCGGACCCCGAGCACCTGGTGCACCGACATCGCCGCCCGCTCGAAGCCGACCGTCGACAGGGCGAGCGACAGGCGCCACACCCGCGCCCGCCCCAGACCTACAGCCTCGACCACGTCGTCCCAGCGCCGTTCCAGGCCGGTGAGCCAGGCCTGCAAGGTGGGCGGGTAGTGCTCGCGCATGCTGGTGACGCGACGGGTCTCCAGCCCGGCGTCGTCGAAGGCCCCCACCAGCGCAGACAACGGGAACAACCGGTTGTCCGGTTGCACGTAGGAGCCCCAGAAGGTCGCGTGGGACTCCTCCGTCGACAGCTGCCCGGTGATCTGCTGGTGCAGGACCCGACTACCGGGCCGCAGCAGCTGCTGGACGCGTGCGGCGTACTCGACCAGATCGTTCGGTGCGAGGTGCTCGGTGGTCTCGAGGGCAGCGATGGCGTCGTACGGACCATCCTCCACGTCATGGAAGTCGCCGAGTCGTACCTCCACCCGGTCCGCGACGCCGACCTCGGCGAGCCGGCGGCGTACGAGCTCCGCACGGTCGGCGTCCCGCACCACCCCGACGGCCTCCACCCCGTGGCGTGACGCGGCGTGCACCAGCAGCCCGCCCCACCCGCAGCCCACGTCCAGCAACCGTGCCCCCGAGCGCAGGTCGAGGTCCGCACAGATGCGTTCGTACTTGGCCTCCTGTGCCTCGTCGAGGCTGATGTCAGCTCGATCGAACCAGGCGCACGAGTACGCGAGGCTGCCGCCCAGGATGTCGGTGATCGGGCCCATCGCGGTCTGCGCGTGGGCCGCGGCCGCGACCCGCTCACGGGCGCCGGCGGCGTGCTCGTGCGAGCCGAGTTCCTCCGCCGGTGGCCTGGGCGCCGGGCCGACCGCGCCGACGAGGACCGCAGTACGCATGATCTCGCGGCGCTTGGCAGCGGTCAGTGCGGGCGCGGACCCGATCCGGGAGCCGTAGTCCGCGAGCTCGCGCAGCGCCGTGGTGAGGTCGCCCTCGGTGTCCACCTCACCGGCGACGTACGCGCGTGCCAACCCGAGCTCACCGGGCGACCAGAGCAGCCGTCGCACCGCCTTGCGGGAGTGCACGCGCACCGTGGGCCCGTCCGGGGAGCCGGCAGCCGACCCGTCCCAGGCGAGGATGCGGACGGGCGGGACCACGCCGAACAGCTCGACCAGCAACCCGTGCAGTCGGGCGGCGACACCGGGGCGCTCATTCATGGGGCCTGTCTACCAGCGGAGGCTGTGGGCAAGTCCCTGGTTGAGCGCAGAGTGAGGCTGGCCGGGGGTCAGGAGACATAGTTTAGACCTGTGGATCGGCGTGTCACTCGACTTGCTGATCAGTTCCTGATTCGTCGGGTCGTTCGACGAGTTGCCCTTCTCGAAGGTGGCGCGCCGACGCGGACGAGGTGGGGGAGCGTTCACGGCAAGCCACCGGTGCTGGGCGGACTCGATGAGTCTGAAGGCCATCT
>Ga0136624_1000041_pt1 | contig 34366 bp, 34 predicted proteins | sample AntDrymUQ4692206_2_FD_104802 | JGI IMG/M metagenome (GOLD analysis project Ga0136624, IMG submission 104802) | Polar desert sand microbial communities from Dry Valleys, Antarctica - metaG UQ469 (22.06) | ecosystem: Environmental > Terrestrial > Soil > Desert | place: Antarctica: Dry Valley... | reverse complement strand
GCGAAGCCACCGAAGATCGCGTGGGACAGGCCGTGGCCGATGTAGCTCATGCCGCGAAGGGTGATGTAGACCCCGATCAGACCGCACAACCCTCCGGCAAGGGTGGCGACGCTGATGCCCTTGACGAAGAACGCGTAGCTGAACGGGTCCAGCAGCGCCGCGGTCATGCGCTGGTCCGGTGGTCGCCGGCTCCGTGACGGTCGAGTACGACCGGCATGCCGAGGTGTTCGAGCACCTGCATGGGGGCCCCGAAGGTGCGTTCCAGGACAGGGCCGTTGATGACGTCCCGGGGGGTGCCGACGGCAATCACCGTGCGGTGCAGCGCGACGAGCCGCGGCAGGTGGGCAGCGACGCCGTTGAGGTCATGGGTGGTCAGCAAGATGGCCACACCCTCGGCGTTGAGCTCGCCGAGCAGGTGCAGCATCTCGTGGCGACTGGTGAAGTCGACCCCGGTGGTCGGTTCGTCCATGAGCAGCAGCTGTGGGCGGCGCAACAGCCCACGGGCGATGAACATTCGCTGCTGCTGGCCGCCGGAGAGCTCGCGGATGTGGCGCCCTGCGAGCGCGCCTATGCCCAGGCGGTCCAGCACCCGGGACACATCGGCCCGCTCGGTGCGGGTGGGCCAGGGCAGGATGCGGCCGCTGCGCGCCATCAGGACACACTCGAAGACGGTGATGGGGAAGTTCCAGTTCACCGTCTCCAGCTGGGGCACGTAGGCCACCGCTACGTCCGGGCGGCGGCTGACCGTGCCACGTTGAGGTGTGGCCGTGCCGAGCAGGAGCCGCAGCAGTGAGGTCTTTCCGGAGCCCGAGGGCCCCACCACGCCGATGAAATCGCGCGAGCCGACGGTGAGGGTGACGTCTTCGAGGACCGGGCTGGCGTCGTAGCCGAAGGTAGCCTTCTCGATCCGGACGAGGTGCTCGGCGATGGTCATTGCGGGTAGCTGGCGTCGTCCTGGACCGCGGGTGCGGTGTCCAGGGCAGCCAGCTCAGCGGCCTGCCCACCGAGTCCGTTGATCATGGTGACGTAGTTGTAGCGCATCAGACCCATCCAGGAGTGCTCCGGCTCACCGGGATCACCGGGTAGGTCGTCGTCGCGCAGGGTGTCCTCGTACCGGGCGCCGGTGGCACGCCCGACCTCCTCCAGGACGGCGGAGGGAAACACCTCCGAGCCGAAGATGACCGGGACGCCCTCGGCCTCGACCTGGTCGATCAGGTCGGCGACCTCCTTGGGGGTGGGGTCCTCGAAGTTCTCCGGCTGGATCGCCCCGACGACCTCCCAGTCGTACGTCTGGGCGAAGTAGGCGTAGGCGTCGTGGTACGTCAACAGCTGCTTGTCGCCCTCGGGGACGGACTCCTGGTCGGCACGCAGCGCGGCGGACAGCCTTTCGGCCTGGGCCTCGAACGCCTCGTAGTTGGCGAGATAGACCTTCGTGCCCGCCGGGTCGGCTTCGGAGAGGGCGTCTCGGACGACCGCGGCGTACTCGATCGCCCACGTCGGGTCGGTCCACAGGTGAGGATTGGGCTTGCCCTCCTCCTCCGGGAACGAGAAGTCGTAGATGTACTCGCTCTCAGGCAGCACCTCGGTGCCGATCTCGACCATGACCGCGTTCTCGGCCATGGTGGCCTCGGCCAGCTCCTTGGTCGGCTCCTCCAGCCTGAGACCGTTCAGGAACACCACGTCCGCCTCGGACAGCGCGGTGGCCGCGCTCGGTGGCGGATCGAAGGTGTGGGAGTTCGTCCCCTCCGGGACCAGACCGTTGATCAGGACGCGGTCACCGGCGACACTGGCGACGATCGAGGTGATCGGCGCGACGGTCGTGACCACCCGCAGGCGCCCATCCGTGTCGGCGTTTCCGGCGTCGCTGGCGTTGCACCCGACCAGGACCACCGCGGCTGCGACGGCGGTGATGATGGTCCGGGCCGTGCGGCCGGCGTGGGTTGACATGCGTCGAGCCTAGCCAGGACCTGCTCTTATTGCGAGTTATTCGCAGCAGGGTGGCGTGTCGTCAGCCGCGGGTGAGCAGCGCGACGCACTCCACGTGGTGGGTCATCGGGAACAGCGCGAACGCCCGCAGGTCAGACAGCGCGTATCCCTGCTCGGTGAACGTCGCGATGTCGCGGGCAAGGGCCGCCGGGTCACAGGCGACGTACACGACGCGCGAGGGCGCGCGTGCGGCGATCTGCCCGACCACCGCGGCCCGGGCACCCGCGCGAGGTGGGTCCAGGACCACGAGGTCGAGCGGCGTGATCGGCAGCCGTGCCAGCATGTCGCCGACCCGGCCCGCCTCGATGCGCACCTGTGGCAGGTCGTGCAGGTTGCGCCGCGCATCCTTCACAGCCCGGGGGTCGCCCTCGACTGCCAGAACCGATCCGTCGGCGCCCACGGCATCACCGAGGAACGCCGAGAAGAGCCCGACCCCCGCGTACAGGTCGGCGACCCGCTCACCGGGCGCCGGGCGCCCGTACGACAGCACCGCGTCGACGAGCGTCCGGGCCGCGGCCGGGTGTACCTGCCAGAAACCGGCCGCAGACACCCTGAAGTCGCGTTCGTGCACCCGTTCACGGACGCGTGCCCGCCCCTGCACGGCATCGCCGTCCGCCAGCAGCACCGTGTCACCGAGCGAGGAGACGGCCACGTCGACGTGACCGGCGGACCACGTACGGGTGTGCGCGTCCGGCAGGTCGGGCGCCGCGATGAGGCACCGGTCGACCGGCAGCACGTCGTGCGAGCGGTGCCGGTGCAGCCCAGGACGACCCTGGGCGTCGACCGTCCAGCCGAGCCGGGTGCGCCAGCCCAGGTCCTCCGGCGCGACCGCCTCGACCACCACCTCGCGCTCGATCCCGGCCAGCCGGGCCAGCTGCTCGGCCACGACCGCGCCGAGCAGCTCCCGCTGGGTGGCCGGGGTGGCGTGCTGCCAGTCGCACCCGCCACACAGTCCGGGGCCGGCGTACGGGCACGGCGCCTCGACCCGACCGGGGGAAGGACGCAGCACCTCGATGGCATCGGCGCGCACGAAGCGGGAGCTCTCGGTGCCCTCGGTGACACGGACCCGCACGGTCTCGCCGGGCAGCGAGTGTCGCACGAACACCACCCGGCCGTCCCAGCGTGCGACGCAGTGACCGCCGTGGGCGACCGGGCCGACGTCGAGGACGACCTCGCTCCCCGCGAGCTCCGCGGGGACCGGCGCGGTCACCGGTCCCCGGCGCGGTCGCCCCGGCGGGACGCGCGTCCCTCCTTCACCGGGATGCCCCTGTTAACGACCGGCTCGCTCGGACCGGCCGGGTCCACCGGCGGCGGCTTGGGTGGCGCCGTGCCGCGGCGCACCTCACCCGGCGCGTGCCGCTCCCTCTCGGCACGCTTGACCGCCACCTCGGAGGACGCCAGCTGGTACGGCACGCTGGTGACCATGACACCGGGGGTGAACAGCAGCACACCCTTGAGCCGCAGCGCCGCCTGGTTGTGCAGCACCTGCTCCCACCAGTGCCCCACCACGTATTCGGGGATGTACACGGCCACGATGTCGCGCGGGCTCTCCCGCCTGATCCCCCGCACGTAGCGCACCAGCGGACGCGTGGTCTCGCGGTACGGGGAGCTCAGCACCTTCAGCGGCACCGGGATGCCGCGCTCCTCCCACTCGCGGGTCAGGGCCTCGGTCCGCTCGTCGTCGAGGCTGACGGTGATCGCCTCGAGCGTGTTCGGCCGCGACGCGCGGGCGTACGCCAGCGCCCGCACGGCTGGCTTGTGCAGCCGTGACACCAGCACGATCGCGTGCACCCGGGACGGGAGCAGGCTGTCGTACTCGTCGATGGCCAGCTCCTCGTTGACCCGGTCGTAGTGGCCCCGGATCGCCCGCATGACGAAGAAGATGGCCGCCATCGCCGTGACCGCGATCCAGGCACCCTGGGTGAACTTGGTGACCAGCACGACCACGAGCACCAGCCCGGTGACCGACAGGCCGAAGGCGTTGATGGCCCGGCTTCGCTTCATCCGCCGTCGTACCGCTGGGTCGTTCTCGTCCTGCAGCAGCCGGTTCCAGTGCCGCACCATGCCGCTCTGGCTGGCCGTGAACGACACGAACACGCCGACGATGTACAGCTGGATCAGCCGGGTGACCTCGGCGTCGAAGGACACGATCAACACGACCGCCATGCCGGCGAGCACGACGATGCCGTTGCTGAACGCGAGCCGGTCGCCGCGGGTGTCGAGCTGGCGAGGCAGGTAGCCGTGCTGGGCGAGGATCGACCCCAGCACCGGGAAACCGTTGTACGCGGTGTTCGCGGCGAGCACCAGGATGACGCCCGTCGCGGTGGTCACGAACAGGAAGCCGGGCTCGAAGCCCTCGAAGATCCCCGCCGCGAGCTGGCCGATGACCGGGTCCTGGTGGTAGTCCTCTCCCACCGCCGAGCCGTCGGCGTAGCGCAGGTTCTCCGTCGGCTCCTCGACGAAGCGGACGTTCATCTCGTTGGCCAGGACGATGATGCTCATCGCCATGGTCACCGCGATCGTGCCGAGCAGGAGGAGGGTCGTCGCGGCGTTCTTGCCCTTGGGCTTGCGAAACGCCGGCACCCCGTTGGAGATCGCCTCCACACCGGTCAGCGCCGCGCACCCGGAGGAGAAGGCACGCAGCAGCAGGAACACGAAGGCGGCGCTGCCCAGCCCGCCGACGAAGTCGTCCTCGACGACCAGCTGCAAGGAGGCGCTGTCGGCCTGTGGGAGACCTCCGGTGAGCAGCTGGCCGAACCCCCACGCCGCCATGCCGAGGACCGCCAGCATGAACAGGTAGGTCGGGACGGCGAAGACAGTCCCCGACTCGCGCACCCCGCGCAGGTTCACGGCCATCAGCAGCAGGACCGCCGCCACCGCGACCACGGTCTGGTGACCCCGCAGCGGTTCGACCGCACTGGCCGCGTACTGCGCGGCCGCCGAGATCGACACGGCCACCGTCAGGACGTAGTCGACCAGCAGCGCGCTGCCGACGACCAGGCCGGCGCCGGAACCGAGGTTGGTGGTTGTCACCTCGTAGTCCCCGCCACCGCTGGTGTAGGCTTGCACGTTCTGGCGGTAGGACGCCACCACTGCGAGCATGACGACCGCGACCGCGATGCCTACCGGCCAGGTGAACGTGTACGCCGACACCCCGGCCGCGGCGAGCACCAGGAAGATCTCGTCGGGCGCGTACGCCACGGACGACAGCGCGTCGCTGGCGAAGACGGGAAGCGCGATCTTCTTGCTCAGCAGGGTCTCGTTCTGCTGCGCGCTGCGCAGCTTGCGCCCGAGCAGGAGTCGCTTCGCGGCGTCGGCTAGTCCCACGGGCCGCGAGCCTAGACCACGAGGACTACCATCGCGTCGTCATCCCGCCATCGAGGAAGGTGCAGCGTGCACGTCGTGATCATGGGCTGTGGGCGCGTGGGTTCGACACTCGCCCGCAGCCTCGAGACGCGCGGCCACACCGCCGCGGTCATCGACCAGAACCCGGACGCGTTCCGACGGCTGGGCCCGGGATTCTCCGGGGCCACCGTCACCGGCGTCGGCTTCGACCGCAACGTGATGATCCAGGCCGGAATCGAGTCGGCCAGCGCGTTCGCCGCGGTCTCCTCCGGGGACAACTCCAACATCATCTCCGCGCGGGTGGCCCGTGAACAGTTCGGCATCGAGACCGTGGTCGCCCGCATCTACGACCCGCGCCGCGCGGAGGTCTACGAGCGCCTCGGAGTGCCCACCGTGGCAACGGTGACCTGGGCCGCGGACCAGGTGCTGCGCCGGCTGCTGCCGGAGGACTCCGAGCCGCTGTACCGTGACCCGTCCGGATCGGTGCGCGTCGACCAGATGGTCGTACCGAAAGCGTGGGTGGGTCAGACGGTGCTGTCGATCCAGGACGCCACCCACGCGCGGGTGGCGTTCCTGACCCGGTTGGGGAAAGGCATGATCCCGGACCGCAACACCATCGTGCAGGAGGGCGACCTGCTCAACCTGTTCCTGCTCGACGACCAGGTCGACGAGGTGCGGGCCGCCATGGCGGCCGGACCGGAGGAGGACTGATGCGGGTCGCCATCGCCGGGGCGGGTGCCGTGGGCAGGTCCGTCGCCCAGGAACTGCTCGAGAACGGTCACAATGTCCTGCTGATCGACAAGACCCCGGCCTCGATCTCCTCCGATGCGGTCCCCGAGGCCGAGTGGTTGCTGGCCGACGCATGCGAGCTCTCCTCGTTGGAAGAGGCCGGGCTGAACCGCTGCGACGTGATGATCGCCGCCACCGGTGACGACAAGGCCAACCTGGTCATCGCGTTGTTGGCCAAGACCGAGTTCGCGGTCCCGCGCACGGTGGCGCGTGTCAATCAACCGTCCAACGAGTGGCTGTTCAACGAGTCCTGGGGCGTCGACGTGCTGGTGTCAACACCACGCCTGATGTCAGCGCTGGTCGAGGAGGCGGTGACTGTGGGCGACCTGGTCCGGCTGTTCACGTTCCGTCAGAGCGGCTCCAACCTGGTCGAGCTGACCCTGCCGCCGGACTCGCCCTACGTCGGCGCTCGCGTCGTCGAGGTCCCCTGGCCAGTCGACGTCGCGCTGGTCGCAGTCCTGCGTGACGGCGCGATCTTCACCCCCGACACGGACCGTGCGCTGGAGTCCCGCGACGAGCTGTTGTTCGTGGCCGCGGAGGACCAGGAGGACGTGCTGGCCTCGATCCTCTCCCCCCGGGCCCATCCTGCGCCGGGCTGACCTCAGCCGGGGGCAGGTGCCGGGCGCTCGATCGGTGTGTGGTTGCGACCGAGCAGGTAGGCCATGACGGCGAGTGCAGCGACCTGCAGCGGCCACCCCAGGAAGATCTTGGCGGTCGCGAGCCAGCCGATCGCGTCAGCGAGGTACAGCGGGTACTGCACGAGCACGCGCACGACACACGGAACCGCCAGCACCAAGGTGAGCCGGCTGCACAGACGCACGAGCTGCTTGTCCCGGCGCCAGGCCGTCGCGTCTCCCATGACGCTGCCGATCATGAACCCGACGAGCGGCCAGCCCACGGCGACGCTGAACAGCATCACGACTCCGTAGGCGGCGTTGTAGAGGATGCCGGGCAGCAGCGCGTCGATCGCCTCGCCGGAGCGGGCGGCAAAGATTCCGCCGATCGCGATGCCGATCACGGCGTTGAACACGAACTGCACGGTTTGGCGCTGCACGAGCCGGGCGACGAGCGCGACCACGGCGAGGCCGATGCTGACGCCGAGCGCGACCCGCAGCTCTTTTGTGCTCAGCCAGGTGATGGTGAACGCGATGGTCGGCACGGCACCCTCGACGACCCCGCGCAGTCCACCGAGCGCCCGGGCGAGCTGACCGCGTACGAGTGCCTCGACGGACTCGTACTGCGGGACTGACGCGTCGGCCGTCGGCTGTGCAGCGCTCACCCGGTGAACTCGTAACGCGGGTTGTACATCACGCGCTTGCCGTCGGTGCACGACACCCGGCCTTGGACGGTCATGGCCCGGCCAGGACTGACGCCGGTGATCCGGCGCTGCCCCAACCACACCAGGGTGATGGTGGCCGAACCGTCATCGAGCTCGGCCTCGAGTGTGCTCACCCCGCCACGGGGGCGCAGTGTCACCGAGCTCAGCACACCGTGCAGCATCACCACGTCGCGATCGCTGCACCGGGCGATCGGCGGGCACCCGGCGGCTGCGGAGCCGTCGCGCAGCTCCTCGGCCTCGATCTCCCCGGTGCTGCTCGACAGCCGGGACAGCGCACGCCGTATCAGGCCCGGGCGCGACCGGGAGGACTTTTCGTACGACACCTGCGGATCGACGGCGGTCATGACGTCAACTGTAGGTCACTGCGCCGGTTCATCGGGGGCGTCGGCGACAGGTCGCGCCCCGGCCGGGAGGCGCAGCGGGATCTGTTCGCGCGGTGGCATTGCACCGGCGCCACGCACCACCACCAGGTCCCGGACCGCTGCCTCGAGGACGTATTCGGGCTCGGGCTCCATCGCCGGCCTGCCGAGGTAGGTCACACGCAGCAGCCAGCGCGGACCTTCGATGCCGACGATCCGGCTGGTCTGGGTCCCGGTCTTGCCCTCGGGCGTCCGCACCTGCGCCTTCACCCGCAGCTCGGTGCCGTACCGGCCGTCGAGGTCGGTCGCAGTGCCGCCGCGGCGGGACGCATCGGCGGCGATCTCAGTGCGGACGGACTCCCACAGCGACATATTGCGCGAGGCGGCGAAAGCCCGCAGCTCCGCGGCGCCGTCCTCGGCGACGAGCAGCACCGCCTGGACGTCGCCGGACTGCTGATCGGTCTGCAACCGCAGCTCGAAGCCGGGACGTCCCTTCACCACGATGCCGCCGAGGTCGATGCTGGTCGGGTCGTCGGGGTCGACGGGGCGCTCGGAACCGTCCCACGGCCCGACCGCGCGACGGTAGTCCTCGCCTGTCACGTCGGCGTCGAGGTCTGCCGCCCGCACGCCCTCCCCGCTGCCATCGTCCTCGACGCCGGAGGGATGGTCCGGGGTCGACTCTTCGCTGGACTGTGAGGTGTCCTTGCCGCGTCGGCGGAAGATCACGCCGGTGCCTCCTGGTCGTCGTCATGCGTGCTGCCGGCCCCAGCTGTCTCGGTGACGCGTGGGCGTCCGACGCCCCCGGTGGAACCGTAGCCGCCGGCGCCGCGCGCGGAGTCGGGCAGGGCGTGGACCACGGAGAAGTCGGCGTGCTCCACCGCCTGCACCACCAGCTGGGCGATGCGGTCGCCCCGGTGCAGTGTGATCGGGATGTTCGGGTCCAGGTTGACCAGCAGCACCGAGATCTCGCCACGGTACCCCGCGTCGATGGTGCCGGGCGTGTTCACGATCGACAGGCCGCACCGAGCAGCCAGGCCCGAGCGCGGGTGCACGAAGGCCGCGTAGCCGACCGGCAGCGCTACCGCGATCCCGGTGGGTACCAGCGCGCGCTCGCCGGGTGCGAGCCGCACATCGAGGGTGCTGACGAGGTCGGCACCGGCGTCACCTGGGTGTGCGTATGCCGGCAGCGGGACACCGGTATCCAGCCGGGTGACGAAGACTTCGACCACGGCGGCGACCCTACCCCGGCTCCATCGGACAGCCGTGCCACGCTGGGACGGTGCCCGGGACCAGCGCCAGCGCCGCACACGTGCTGCACGAGGAACGGCTGCACGCCCCACTGTCCTGGTGGCTGCTCGCCGGCCTCTTCTCCCTGGCCGTGGCCTGGTCCTTCGTGCTCGCCACCCCGCCGTGGTTCGCCGGCATGTGCGGGCTCGTGGCGTTGGCGCTGGTCGGTGGCGGGCTGTGGTCCTTCGGGTCCGTACGGGTGGCCGTGGTCACCGCCGACGGCGACGGCGACGCACGGCTGGTGGCGGGCCGTGCAGGTCTCCCGCTGCAGCACGCGGGCAGCCCGCAGGCGCTGGACCGCACCCAAGCGCGACGTCGGATGGGAGTCGATGCGGACGCACGCGCCTTCTTGATGACGCGGCCCTACCTGCACCGCGCGCTGCTGGTCCCGGTCGAGGATGCCCGCGACCCGACACCGTACTGGCTGGTGGGCAGCCGCTCCCCCGAGCAGCTGGCGGCGGCGTTGCACACCGCGCGGGCACAACCTGGCAGACTGACGCCGCCAGGGGCGGACAGCACGGACCTCGAGGAGGGTGTCGGCGTGGCACATCGCGACAAGAGCAAGCCGAAGAGACAGAGCAAGCGGCTGTGGAAGATGTACGGCAAGTCGGCCTCCGTGCTCGCCGCCATCGCGAGCACCCAGGTGGTCAACCTGACCTGGCAGGTTGCGCTGCGGCGCCAACCACCCGCGTCGCCGGAGAATCCTGAGGTCACGATGCGCGAGGCCGTCGCCTGGGCCGTGATCTCCGGCTCGGCGGCTCAGGTCGCCCGCATCGTCGCCACCCGCAAGGCCGTCGACTACTGGGTGCGCTCCACCGGTCAGCTACCGCCGGGCATCAAGCCGTCCCAGCTGTCCCCCGGGATCACCAGGGACGCGTAGCAGCCGCTCTTGCCGGTGCCGGTTTACCAGGGTCCCTTGGTGAACTTCACTGCCCACGGGTTGCCTCCCATGGGCAGTGACAACATGTCGTGGGACGTGGTCTGGATGCCGAGCGGTAGCGCGCCGGTCTAGAACCCGGCCGTGGCGACCGCTGCTCGCAACAGCGGGTGCAGCGTCGGCCCGGCAGCCACCACCAGGCGCTCGTCCGGTGTGTCGGCGTCGAGGCCGGTGACGATGCCGCCTGCTTCGCGTACGACCAGCACACCGGCGGCCCGGTCCCAAGGCTGCAGCCCCTGCTCGACGTAGCAGTCGAGCCTGCCGGCCGCGAGGTTGCACAGGTCCAGGGCCGCCGACCCGATGCGGCGGATGTCGCGGACCTGGGGCATCAACGCACTGACGGCGCGCCCCTGCGCCCTCCGCTGCTGTGCCTGATAGCCGAAGCCCGTACCGACGAGGGCGTGTTGCAGGTCTGCGCCGTCGACGACCCGCAGCGCCACCGGGTCCGCAGCGGGGCGGTACCGCACCCAGGACCCCTGCCCCGCCTCGGCCCCGAACTCCTCGCCGGTCGCCGCGTTGAGGACCACTCCGGCCACGACCTCCCCGTCCACCTGCACCGCGATGGACACCGCGTACGCCGGGATGCCGTAGATGAAGTTGACGGTGCCGTCGATCGGGTCGATCACCCAGGTCACCCCCGAGGTACCGAGCTGCGCGCCGCCCTCCTCGCCGATGAACCCGTCGTCGGGTCGAACCGACATGATGCCTGCACGGATCAGCCGCTCGGTCGCGGTGTCGATCTCGGTGACCGGGTCCGTCGCACTCGACTTGGTCGTGGTCACCCCGACCCGGCCGGCCGGGCGGCTCACCGCGATGGAGGCAGCCGCCTGCGCAGCCACCTGGCGGGCCAGCTCCAGCAGCTCGCCGGCACTGGTGTGCGCGCTCACGTACGGGCTCCATCGATGGCTGCGAGGGTGTCCTGGCCGCACAGGGACGGTTGCTCCGGTTGGCGCGGGTTGGCGCAGCAACCGGCCGGACACACGTCCCAGCTCGGTGGCAGGCTCCCCACGCTCGACCGGTGTATCGCTGCGTCCTGCCCGCCCTTGGCGCGTTCGATCCTGGCCCGCTCCAGCAGCAGGTCGCGCACCATGGCCACGAAGCGCGCGTCGGTGCCCGGGGTCGCCGCCCGTGCGAACGGCAACTCGAGCCCGACCGCGGTCTGGGCGGCCTCGGTGTCGAGGTCGAAGGCGACCTCCATGTGGTCGGAGACGAAGCCGATCGGCACGGCGACCACGCCGGGGACCCCCTGGGTGTGCAGGGTGCTGAGGTGGTCGTTGACGTCGGGCTCCAGCCAGGACACTGATGGCGGCCCCGAACGAGAGCAGTAGACGAGGTCGTGCCCGTGCTCGGTCCCGGTGGTTTCACGAACCCCCGCGGCCACCTGAGCGGCGACGTCGAGGTGCTGACGGACGTACGCTCCGCCCGCGGTCGAAGCGCTGCGACCGCTCGCCTCGGCCATGGTGTCCGGGATGGAGTGGGTGATGAAGGTGAGGCGGGCACCCTCGCGGACGCGTGCGGGCAGGGTGTTCAGTGCCGCCACGGTGGTGTCGACGAAGGGCAGCACGAACCCGGGGTGGTTGAAGTAGTGGCGCAGCTTGTCGACGCGCGGCGCCTCGGCGGTGGCCATCACTGCATCGAAGAGGTTCTCGCGGTACTGCCGGCACCCCGAGTACGACGAGTACGCGCTGGTCACGAAGCACGCCGCGCGACGCACGCCGTCGGCGGTCATCTGGGCGACCACGCCGTCGAGGAACGGCTCGGTGTTGCGGTTGCCCCAGTAGACGGGCAGATCGGCGCCGTGCACGGCGAGGTCGCACCGGATCGCCGACAGCAGCGCCCTGCACTGGTCGTTGATCGGGGAGCGCCCGCCGAGGGCGTGGTAGTGCTCGGCCACCTCGGCCAGCCGCTCGTCCGGGATGCCCCGGCCACGGGTGACGTTGCGCAGGAAGGGGAGAACCTCGGAGGGACCCTCAGGGCCGCCGAAGGAGACGAGCAGCAGGGCGTCGTACGGGTCGGTCACAGCCATGGGCCTATCGTCGCCCACGCAGCACTCCTCACCGCGGAGTGGTCGGTCCGCGGTGCCACACTGCCTGCGTGCTCGACCCCTACCGCCGGATCCTCGTGCTACCCGGCGCCCTCGCCTTCTCCCTGGCGGGTCTGCTCGCCCGCGCCCCGATCTCCATGGTCAGTCTGGGCATCGTGCTCCTGGTGGCCGACCGCACCGGCTCCTACGGCTACGCCGGCGCCGTGGCCGCCTCCCAGGTCGTAGCGGGGGCGGTCTGCACCCCGGTGCAGGGCCGGTTGATGGACCGCTTCGGACAGTTCCGGTTGCTGCCGGTGGCCGGGACGGTCTTCGCTGCAGGGGTGCTCGCCACCGCCGTCGCGGTGGAGTCGGGGCAGGCGGCCCCCGTACCGCACGTGTGCGCCGCCGTGGCCGGAGCCGGGCTGCCACCGGTCGGTTCGGCCGTGCGGGCCCGGTGGCGCCACCTGCTGGAGGACCGTGCTCAGCTCGACACGGCGTTCGCCCTCGAGGCAGTCGTCGACGAGATCGTCTTCGTCGTGGGCCCGGTGCTGGTCACGCTGCTCGCCACGCAGCTCCCGGCCTGGTCCGGGCTGGCCGTGGCAGGCGCCCTCGGGTTGACCGGTGCGCTCGTCCTGGCTTCCCAGCGCGCGACCGAACCGCCGGTAGCCCCTCGCGGGGGGGACCGTCGCCGGACCCCGATGTCGTGGCCCGGGCTTGCCTGCCTCGCTGTCGTGGGGGCCGGGCTCGGGGGCATCTTCGGGGCTACCGAGGTCGTCACCGTGGCATTCGCCGACGAGGCAGGTACCACTGCGGCGGCGGGACCCATGCTTGCGGTGTGGGCGACCGGCAGCCTGCTGGCCGGACTGATCATCGGGGCTCGCACCCAGCAGCGCCACGCGCTGACCCGGTTGCGCTGGTCGATCGCGGGCCTTACCGCGGCCATGGCCGTACTGGCGTTCCTTCCCGGCATCACCAGCGTCACGGTCGTGCTGTTCGTCGCCGGGTTCGCCATCGCACCCACCCTCATCGCCACCATCTCGCTGGTCGAGCAGACCGTTCCGCGCAGCCGCCTCACCGAGGGCATCTCCTGGATCTCGACCGGGATCGCGGCCGGCGTGGCCCCCGGGGCGGCGATCAGCGGGCAGGTCATCGACGCCGCCGGAGCGTCCGTCGCCTACCTCGTCCCGGTGGCCTCGGGTCTCCTCGCGGTGCTGGCCTCGTTCATGCTGCGCCGGCCGTCGGCGCGGGGGCTTTGAATGCACCGGGGCGCGGACGAGACTGGGGCGGTACGCACCGCCCACGCCGAGGGCGGAGCAGGAAAGGCCGACACCATGCGTGACCTGCGACTCGTGGGGTTGAGCGAGGACCGACGTCACGTCGTGCTGCGCTCGGACACCGACGAGGAGTTCCGCGTACCCGCCGACGACAGCCTGCGAGCGGCAGCCCGCGGCGATCGAGCCCGGCCCGGACAGTTGGAGACCAAGATGGACAGCGCCCTGCGTCCCCGTGACATCCAGGCTCGGATCCGGGCCGGCGCCTCCCCCGAGGAGGTTGCCGACATCGCCGCTGCGCCGGTGGACAAGATCATGGGCTACGCGGTGCCGGTGCTCGCCGAGCGGGAACACATCGCCGAGCGGGCGCGCGCTGCGACACTGCGCCGCAAGCACACCGAAGGACCGACCCGGCTGCTCGGCGACGTCGTAGCCGAGCAGCTCCGCAGCCGCGGCCACGACCCCGTCGTCGCCGCCTGGGACTCCTGGCGCCGCGACGACGGTCGTTGGATGGTCACGGTCAGCCCAGCCGGGAGTGACGAGACGGGTCGTTACGTCTTCGACGTCCCGGGGCGCTACGTGGTCGCCGACGACGATGTCGCGCGCGCCCTCGTCGCGGACGAGCCGGGTGTCGATGACCCGAGCGACATGGCAATCGCCTCCGCCGTCGCCGAGGGTGGTGGCGCTTCGACGTTCGTGGACAGCGACCGCCTCGACGACGAGCACGAGCCACCGCGTCAGCGTCCGGACTCCGGCCCGGGCGAGGACCACATCGGTTCGCCGGACGAGCCGACCCCGTTCGGTGGGGCGGTGTCGCGGCTGCGTCGACGACGCCCGTTGCACCAGGTGCCCGACCCGCTTCCGCTCGACGACGCGGACCAGCCGGGCTCGACCCTCGAAGCCGACCCATCAGCCGACCCATCAGCCGACCCATCAGCCGACGCGGAGCCTGGCTCCAACCGGACCCCGCCCTCGGAGCCGCGCCGACGCCGTGCACGCGGACGAGCCAGTGTCCCCAGCTGGGACGAGATCATGTTCGGCGGCGGCAAGCAGGAGCGCTAGGGGCTCCGGTCAACCCAGTTCAGACCCGATCGCGACCGGCCGACGCGGATCGGTGATCCAGTCGCTCCAGGATCCGGCGTACAGCGCCGCCTCGAAGCCGGCCACCTCCAGCGCGAGCACCTGGTGCGCGGCGGTGATCCCCGAGCCGCAGTACGCGCCGACCTCCACGCCGTCGCGCAGACCGAGCCCGCTGAAGCGCTCACGGAGCACCTCGGGAGGGAGCAGCCGGCCGTCGGGACCCACGTTGTCGGACGTGGGTGCACTCCGCGCGCCCGGGACGTGTCCCGCCACCGGGTCGACCTGCTCCTCGCTGCCCGCGTAGCGCTGCGCCGAACGGGCGTCCAGCAGCAAGCCGGTCCGGGCCAGGACGGCCGCGCCCTGGGCGTCGATCACCTTCACCGGGCTGTCCGCTGCTACGAAGTCCCCCGGCTTGAGGGGCGTCGGATCGGTCGAGACTGGTCCGCCGCCGGCCACCCAGGCATCGAAGCCCCCGTCGAGCACCCGGACGTCAGGGTGCCCGTGCAGGCGCAGCATCCACCACAACCGCGCCGCGGCCGTCCCGTCCCGTTGGTCGAGTACCACCACGGGCACGTGCCGGCTGACCCCGGCCGCACGCATCCGTGCCGCGAAGCGGTCCGCGGCCGGCAGCGGGTGCCGGCCGCCGACGCCGGGAGGGTCGGCGAGGTCTGTCTCGAGATCGACGAACCACGCGCCGGGCACGTGCCCTGCGTCGTGGGCCGCCCGGTCCGTGCCGTGCAGGCTCCAGCGGACGTCGAGCACGGTCAGGGGCGCCTCGCTCTGCAGCAGCTCACGCAGGCGGGCTGCAGTCACGAGCGGATTCGCTGCTCGTGGCGGGGTCAAGGGAACAGCCATGGACTCCGATCCTGCACCACGGACGGGCCACGTCCGCACGGGGGGCGGCCCGGATGACAGCATGGACTCCCGTGGCTGAACTGCAACTCTTCACCGGGCACCATGGACTGCGGCAAGTCGACGCTCGCGCTGCAGATGGACCACAACCACGCGGCCCGCGGACGGGTGCGACGCATCTTCACCAGTCACGACCGCGCCGGCGCCGCGACCCTGTCCAGCCGCCTCGGGCTTTCCCTCGACGCCGTCGAGGTCCCGCAGGAGTTCGACTTCTGGGACCACGTCGTGCACGCGCTCACACACGGCGCCCGTATCGACTACCTGGTCTGCGACGAGGTGCAATTCTACACCCCGGTGCAGGTCGAGCAGCTGGCCCGGGTCGCCGACGAGCTGCAGATCGACGTCTTCGCGTTCGGCATCCTCACCGATTTCCGTACCCGCTTGTTCCCGGGCTCGGCACGGCTGGTCGAGCTCGCCGACCGGGTGCACACCCTGCAGGTCGAGGCGCTGTGCTGGTGCGGCAAGCGCGCCACGCACAACGCACGGACCGAGAACGGGGAGATGGTCACCGAGGGCGAGGTCATCGTCGTCGGTGACGTCGAGCAGACGGACGCACCGGCGCCGGACGTGGGTTACGAGGTGCTCTGCCGTCAGCACCACCGGCGCCGGATGACCACCGCCCGCGCCCAAGGCCGCGGCGCTGTCTCCCGACGTGCTGCCGTTCGGCTGAGTGCTCGCGGCTCGTCGTCCCCGGGTGGTCAGCCGGGAGGGAACCACCGATCGAGCAGCTGGTTGCGGAACTTGCCCGTCGGGTCATGGCGCGCCATCAGCGCCGTGAAGTCGGCGTACCGCGCGTACCCACAGGCCAGCGTCTGGGGACTGGTGCTGAACAGCTTGCCCCAGTGCGGGCGCGGTCGGAACGGCGCCAGCTGCTCCTCGAGCGCGCCGAGCACGGGCGTCACCGCCGTCGTGTCCGGCACCCACGTGAAGTGGATCGCCACCGTGTGGTGTCCGTGGCTCGGGCTCAGCCACAGGTCGTCCCGGGCAACCGTACGGATCTCCGAGACCTGTACCAGCGGGCCGACGCGGTGGCGGATGCGCTCGATCGCCTCGAGCGCATCGAGGACGTGCTCGCGAGGCAGGAAGTACTCCGACTGCAGCTCCTGGCCGCTGCTGGGCATGAACTCCCTGCGAAAGTGCGGCAACCGCTCGTGCCACGGCCCGGGTACGCCGAGCTGTTCGGTGCAGTTCTCGACGGGCATGCCGACGATCGGGTGGCGTGGGCCGTCGGCGAGCGTCGCGCCCAGCCAATCCGTCGGCGGCTCAACCGTCCCGGAGCCGTGCATGCGGTGCTTGAGCCAGACGTGGTCGACGCCTTCGCTGCGCCAGTCGGTGAACAGGCTGACGCTGTAGGCGCTGGCAAAGATCGCATCGACATGCTCGACGAGCGCGGTGCGCGGCAGGTCGTCGTACACCCACTGCCTCATCTCGTACGTCGGTACGACGTGCAGCGTGACCCTCGTCACTATGCCCAGGGCGCCGAGTCCGACGACGGTTCCGCAGAACTCCTCCCCATCGGTCTCACGACTGACGTAGGTGAGCTCCCCGTCAGCGGTGACCATCTGCAGCGCGGCGACGGCCGTCGCCAGGCTGCCGACCGTGTCGCCCGAGCCGTGCGTGCCCGTCGCAATCGCGCCAGCGACGGAGATGTGCGGCAGCGACCCGAGGCTGCGCAGGGCGTACCCGGCCTCGTGCAGGTGAGCCGCCAGCTCGCCGTACCGCATCCCGGCGCTGACGGTCACCGTCGAGCGGGTGGGGTCGATCACGCACGTCTGCGGCACGTCAGCGACCGAGATGAGGGCGCCCGTGGTGTCGGCGATGCGGTTGAAGGAGTGGCCGGTGCCGAGCGGCCGGACGCTCGTGCTGGCGGCGACGAGTTCCTGCAGTTGGTCGACGGTCCTCGGGAAGTGGACGCGCCCAGCCCTGTACGTGACGTTTCCGGCCCAGTTCGTCGGCCGCGTGGTCACCCGATCCGAGCTTTCGTCACCCGGAGCAGCCGATTCGGACAGCTCAACCTCGACATCGACCACATGGTGCCCCTGGCGGAGGCATGGGACTCCCGAGCCAGACGGTGGAACTCGGGCACCCGCATTCGCTTCGCCCACGACATCGGGGACCGGCCCTCCCTGGTGGCTCAGGTCAGCCCATCGTAGTAGGAGAACCAGCGTCCGCGGCCTCTCGACTCCTGCTTCAGCACCTCGTCACGGGTGTCGAGGCAGTCGCCGTCGGCGTCGATCCAGTCGCCGAACTCGTCCCGGTCGTGATCCCGGCGGGTCTCCCGTGCGATCGGCAGGGCTCGCACGGCGGCACGTAGCCGCTTGATGACGGTCTTGTCTGACGTTCGTTGGACAGCCGAAGCGACGGTGACGTCCGGGTTCGGTGAGGAGTACGACGGCGCCAGAACCGCAGCTGGAGCACATAGGGCGACGACGGACAGGAAGCAGACGACGCGGGGCGCAGCACTCCCAGGGGGTGGTGGACGAGTGTGCTCCTGTCCACACGGCTGACCGGGTAGGCCACCACGCGGCCGCTACCCCGCGAGTGGCGGGAGACGGGTCTCACCCGGGCGGGAAACCCCGCTCGCGCGCCACTGGTGTGTCAGGTCACGCCACTCGCGCGGCGATACGGCGTGCGTTGAGGGCGGTCTCTCCCGCATTGCTGATGCGCGCAGTTCGCCGTCATCCCACGTCGACGAGCAGCGGCACCAGCATCTCGACCGGCGTGAGCGACCCGTGGAAGCCGATCAGCTTGGTCTCCACGTGGAACCGTCGCCGGGAGAGCACAGCGCAGGCAGCCGTGGACGCCACGAGGACGTCGCCCAGACGAGGAAGGACCTGCTCGTCGACGTCACCGAACCAGCCGGCGTCGATCCCTTCCTGCCGGGTGCATACCAGCGCCCGCTCCCCCAGCTCTGCCATCCAACGGGCCACGACGTCCTCGACCGTGCCGGCCCGGGTGTACAGGTGCCGGAAGCGCGCCTCGCCACCCATCAGCACCACGTCGTCGAGCAGTCCCGGCACATCATCGACGTCGACCCGGTCCTCCGCCGCGACATCGACCATGCCGTGGTCGGCGGTGACCAGCAGAGCGCAGTCACCGGGCAGCTCCGCTCGAAGGCGCTGTGCCTCGGCGTCGATGGCGTGCAGGACCTGCAGCCACTCGACCGACTCACAACCCTTGCCGTGACCGGTGTGGTCCAGTTCGGACTCGTACGCGTAGGTGATCGAGCCGGGCTCGTCGGCCAGCTCGCAGACGCTGTCGAGCCGCTCCCACGACGAGGCCGTGCCGTGGTACGCCACGCCGCGCTGACTGCACCGGGTCAGCCCACTGAGCTCGAATTCGGCCTGATTGACCACGGCCACGGCGGCACCTGCACCGGCCAGGACCGACAGCACGCCCGGGTAGGGCTGCCAGACCTCCGGGTCGACGGAGTCGTCCCACTTCAGTGCGTTGAGCAGCCGGTCGGTGCCCGGGATCCGCGAGGTGTATCCGACGAGTCCGTGCCGACCGGGCGGCAACCCGGTGCCGAGCGACGTGAGGCTCGTCGCCGTGGTCGAGGGCACGCCGCAGGTGAGCGGCTCGCGCACGTCGAGCAGCGAGGCGAGATAGGGGGCGTCGGCGGCGTGCCGGCGTAGGTTGAGCTCGCCGAGCCCGTCGACCACCAGCACCACGTATCGGCTCGCAGTGGGAAGCCCGAGCCGGTCCTCGAATCCGGACAGCCCCACGGCGGCGCCGACGGCGGGCAGCAGGTCACCCAGCGAGCGTTCCCCGTACCGGGGTGCCAGGAACCCGCAGTCGGTCATCGACCGATCGTCGCGTGCGACAACTCGTCGGCGAAGGCGAGCAGCCGCGTGACCGCCTCGGTGCCGTCGGCGGCCGAGCTGACCCGCAGCGAGAAGTCGTCGCTGGTCATGGTGCCGGTGTAACCGTGGTCGGCGTCACAGTTGGGATCCGAGCAGGACGCGGGCTCGAGGTCGATGCGACCAACCGCACCCCATCCGATCGTCACCAACGCCTCGCTCACCGACGCGTCGGGTTGTGAGGGCTCCGGGGTGTACGCCTCGGGTTCAGCGACCATGCGGGTGACCACCACCGACGTCACCGCCGACAGCGGGATCGTCTCGCTGGTGGTCGACGTGTACGACGACGGCAGCAGGTCGTCGGCAGCGTGCTCGTCGGTGTGGACGACCACCAGGCGGGTCGGGCCGAGGGTGACCACCGTCATGTGGCGACGCACCTCGTCGCGGTCGAACGTGGGCTCGTGGTGCACGACGAAAGCCGCTACCGGCTCACCCGCCAGGGCCGACAGCACGCCCTGGTTGACGATGTCCGGGTGATAGCCGCTGGCCTGGATGGCCGCGGTCATCTCCCCGGTACGGTCGCGTGCAGCTGCACGGGTCGGTGTGAGGGACGCTCGATTGTCGGCTCCCCGGTGTCCACGGTTGGGCATGGTGTGCAGTCTTGCACGCGTCATCCAGGGTCGGTTTCCCCGAGTCCGACCGGACGGATCATGCGCCGCACCATGGTGTCGCTGCGGGCAGCCGGCATGTTCGCGACCCTGCCGCTCGCGTCCAGGACCGATGCCCCGGGGGCACCGGCGAGGACCAGGTCGAGGGCGAGCAGCGATACCTCGGGCAGATCGTTCTTCAGCTGGGACAACCGCATCAGGATGTCCTCGACGGCGGCGAGGTCGACGATCTCGCTGCCCCGGTAGCCGAGCAACAGCGGTGCGGACCTGATTTCACGGACCATGCTCGCCGCGTCGGCGTCGGTCATCGGCGGGATCCGGTACGACCTGTCGCCGAGCAGCTCGCTGGGGGCTCCCTGGACGCCGAAGGAGACGATCGGCCCGAACAGCGGGTCCTCCAGCGACTCGATCGACAGCGGAACACCCGGAGCCGACATGGACTGCACGACGAACTGGGCGCGAGCCGAGTCCTCGAGCAGATCGGTGAGAGAGCTCCAGGCATGGGTCATCTCCTCGGGGGTGCCGATGGTGCGCCACACGTGGGCGAGGTCTGGTCGGGTCTGCAGGTGCGGTGCCGTCGCCTTGAGGACGACGTCCCAGTTCAGCTGTTTGCCCCCCTCCAGCGCCTCCTTGAGGCTGCTGACGGCGATGCGACGCCACAGGTGGATCCCGTAGGAGCCGAGGAGGTGACGCAGCTGGTCATGCCCGAGCTCGATGCCGTCGGGGTGGTCGCCCAGGATCGCTGAGACCAGTCCCTTGGCGGCGTCCACATCGATGTCGCCGAAGGTGGGTAGCTCCCCTGCCGGCTGCGCCAACCACGCTGCGTAGTCCACCGCCCGTGCCAGCGCGCGTACGGCCGCCTCCGGAGCCGGGTACGAGGGCACCGACCCGCGTCCGGCGGCCCCCTCCACGTCGGGGATGCGAAGCAGCTCCGGCACACCCTCGCTGGCGAGGAAGGTCGACACCATCGGTTTCTCGGACTGCTCCCCCACCGAGGCCAGCACGTTGGCGACCCCCTCTCCGGAGACGTTCAGCGGCGAGATGTAGACCGCGACCACCGCGTCCACGTCTGGGTCGTCGATGGCACGGTCCAGCGCCCGCTCGAAGTCCTGGCCGGTCGCGTCGGCGCCCAGCGCCACGGGTTGGCGCACGCTCAGACCGGCCGCGCTCGCGGCGTCCGCGGCCAGCAACCCGAGGGCGTCGGAGTTGCCGACGACCGCCACCCGCGGGCCGCGTGGCAGCGGTTGGTGCGCGAGCACCTGGGCGACGTCGAACATCTCGTCCAACGTGTTGACCTGGATCACACCGGCCTGCCGAAACATGGCGTCCACGGCGGCCTGGGGCGCCGCCGTACGGGCTACCGCGTGACCGACCGGGACTCCCTGGGTCGTACGCCCGGACTTGACGGCCACGACCGGCTTGCGACGGCCCACCCGTCGGGCGATGCGGGAGAACTTGCGCGGATTGCCGATCGATTCCAGGTAGAGCAGGACCACCTCGGTGTCGTTGTCCTCCTCCCAGAACTGCAGCAGGTCGTTACCTGAAACGTCGGCCCGGTTGCCGGCCGACACGAACGTCGACAGGCCCAGGCCACGACGATCGACGGTCTCCAGGATGGCGACCCCGAGTGCACCTGACTGGCAGAAGAAGCTCACCCGTCCCCGCGGGGGCATCAACGGGGACAGCGAGGCGTTGAGCGAGATGTCCGAGGCCGTGTTGATCACACCGAGGCAGTTGGGGCCGACCAGCCGTAGTCCGTAGCTGCGGACCAGTCCGAGCAGCCGACGCTGACGTACCCGCCCGTCCTCACCGGTCTCGGCGAACCCGGAAGAGATCACCACCAACGCGTGGACACCCTTGGCCGCACAGTCCAGCACCACATCGGGCACCGCCTCGGCCGGGACCGCGATGATCGCCAGGTCGACCGGCCCGGGTATCTCCTGCACCGAGGAGAACGCCGGGAGCCCCGACACCGGTTCGGCCTGCGGGTTGACCGCGTAGACAGAACCCGCAAAGTCTCCCAGGATGAGGTTGCGTACCAGCGCCTGCCCGATCGTGTCCTGCTTTCGGCTGGCACCGACCACCGCCACGCTCGACACGTTGAAGATCCGGTCGATCGAGGCCGCCTCGAACCGGTGCTCGCGCGCTTGCACGACACCCATCGCCGTGTCGGTCGGGTCGATGGAGAACTCCAGGCGCATCACGCCGTCCTCGAACCCGCCGGCCACCGCGTACCCCTGCTCGCGGAAGACCCGGATCATCGGGACGTTGTCCGGCAGCACCTCCGCCACGAACCGGCGATAGCCCCGCTCACGACCGGCCTGGGCGAGGTGCTCGAGCAGCAGCTGCCCCAGGCCCTTGCCCTGGTAGTCGTCCTGGACCAGGAACGCGACCTCGGCGTCGTGTTCGTTGATCGCGTCGTAGCGGCCGACGGCCACGATCGAGTTGCCGCGGGTGACGACGAAGGCGACGCGCTGGTGGTGATCGACGTGGGTGAACCGCTCGACGTCGCGATCGGACAGCACCGGGTACGGAGCGAAGAACCGGAAGTACTTGCTCTGCTCGGAGACGCGCGCATAGAACTCGGTCAACGCGTCTGCGTCCGTGGGACCGATCGGCCTGACCTGCGCCGTGCTGCCGTCCCGCACGAGCACGTCTGCTTCCCAGTGCTTCGGGTACGAGGTGCCGGCCACGGTCCTCAACCTATCCGTCCCGTCGGTGGCCGAGACACGCCACGACGTGTTGGGTGGGGACATGGATGCCTCCTCCCCCTCCTGGACCGCTGCGAGCTCCGCAACGGCCACCTTTCGTTCGGCCCGCGACCACCTGCTGGCCATCCGCGAGGACCACGAGCGGGCGTACGCGCAGTTCAACTGGCCGACGTTCGACCGCTTCAACTGGGCCCGCGACTGGTTCGACCACCTGGCAACGACCCAGCCGACCGTGTCCGCGCTGTGGATCGTCGAGGAGGGCGGGGACGAGCACAAGGTCAGCTACGCGCGCATGGCGCAGCGTTCCCGCGAGGTCGCGGGCTGGCTCGCCTCCACCGGGCTGCACCGTGGGGACCGGGTGATGCTGGTCCTCGGCAACTGCGTGCCTCTGTGGGAGCTCATGCTGGCCTGCATCCGGCTGGGAGCGGTGATGATCCCGACCACCACCCTGCTGTCGGCCGATGACCTGGCCGACCGAGTGGAACGCGGTCGGGTCTCGATGATCATCACCCACGGACGCGACCCGGAGCGCTATCAACCGTTCGGCTCGCGCTGCCGGCTGGTCGCAGTCGACGGCGAGACGCCCGACGGGTGGCTCGACTACGCGGACAGCGCAGGGCACGACCGGCTCGACGCCGACGCCGACACCGCCGCCGACGAGACGCTGCTGCTCTACTTCACCTCCGGTACCACGGCCGCACCCAAGCTGGTCGAGCACACGCACACGTCCTATCCGGTCGGTCACCTTGCGACGATGTTCTGGATCGGCCTGCAGCCAGGCGACATCCACCTCAACATCTCCTCCGCAGGCTGGGCAAAACACGCCTGGAGCTGTTTCTTCGCACCGTGGATCGCCGGGGCCACTGTGCTGATCCACAACGTCACCCGCTTCGACGCCGACGCGCTGCTCGAGGTCATGGTCCGCACCCACACCACCACGTTCTGCGCTCCACCCACGGTGTGGCGGATGCTGGCGCAGACCGACCTGGGCCGCCACGACCTCGACCTGCGGGAGATCGTCGGCGCCGGCGAGCCGCTCAACCCTGAGATCATCGAGCAGGTCGAGGCGGCATGGGGACTGCGTATCCGTGACGGCTTCGGTCAGACCGAGACGACAGCCGCGATCGGCAACACGCCCGGCAGCCTGGTCAAGGTGGGCTCGATGGGCCGCCCACTCCCCGGGTACGTGATCGCGCTCCTCGACCCGGTGACCGATGAGATCCGTACCGGCCCGGGCGCCGAGGGCGAGGTCTGCCTCGAGCTCGCGAAACGGCCGACCGGCTTGATGGTCGGCTACCACGCGGACACCGAGCACACGCGGGAGGTGATGCGCGGCGGGTTCTACCGCACCGGCGACGTGGCCACGATCGACGAGGACGGCTACCTGACGTACGTCGGACGCGCCGACGACGTGTTCAAGGCCAGTGACTACCGCATCTCCCCCTTCGAGCTGGAGAGCGTGCTGATGAGACACCCCGCCGTCGCCGAGGCGGCCGTCGTTCCCTCCCCCGACCCGGTCCGCCTCGCGGTCCCCAAGGCCTTCGTGGTGCTCGCGGCCGGACACGAGCCGACGCGGGAGACGGCACTGGCCCTGCTGCGCCACGCCCGCGAGCACCTCGCTCCGTACGCCCGGGTCCGGCGCGTGGAGTTCGTGCCGGAAGCCGACGGGCTGCCCAAGACCGTGTCCGCCAAGATCAGGCGGGTCGAGCTGAAGGCCGGCGAGGCGGCCGCCGTCGAATCCGACAGCAGCGGGCGGCACGCCTATGACGAAGCGGACTTCGAGGAGCTCAAGGGCTAGGGCGCACCACACGTCACAGCGGCACAGGTCGGTCGCCTCAGGAAACGCGTCTTCCCTCCTTCACTGGCCGAACCCCGCCCGATATGCGGCTTTCCGACGACCTGCGAGGGAGCCAAGGCGCCAAGATCGACTCGCGCGGAGCGAAAACTGACAGTAGTCAGCCGCCCTTCTCACATCGACGGATCCTCGCCGACGAGGCCGTCGGCGAGCTCGCGCGCCACGTCGAGGTGGCCCGTGTGCCGGGCGTACTCCTGGAGCACGTGGAAGAGGATAAAGGCCAGGGTCGGCGGCGGGCGGTCCGCAGCAAAGCGGCCACCGGTGGCCCCCAGCTGCGCGAGGTCGGAAACCTCGACGATCGCGCGGGTACGCCGTCCGCCCTCATGCAGGGCGTTCACGAGCTCCTCGCCGCTCCATGTGCACCAGGTGGTTCAACAGCTCCAGCGGGCTCCAGCCGGAGGGCATTCGACTCGTCCGGCTCTCCACGTCGGACAGGCCGTCGAGCTTGCGGGCCACCTCGCTGCGGTAGAAGTCGAGGTAGCGCAGCAGCAACTCGCGGGGCTGTGCAGTCCTTTTCTGGGCGCTCTGGTCACTCGGCTCGGGCAGATGCTGGCTCATGGTCGACGAGTCTGCCGTGCTGGCCGCCCACGGTATGCGAGTCGTTGCTGTTGACGCACCGGTGGGTCGGCGACAATGGCAGTGTCCCCTGCCCGGAGGTGCATTCCGCATGGCCCGCAACAGCTCGACTGCCCCGCCCGAGGACGATTTCGAGGAGCAGATCGTCGACATCGACGTCGGCGAGGAGATGCGCAGCAGCTTCCTGGAGTACGCCTACTCGGTCATCTACTCGCGCGCGCTCCCCGACGCGCGAGACGGCCTGAAACCGGTGCAGCGGCGCATCCTCTACACGATGAACGACATGAACCTGCGTCCCGACCGCGGGCACGTGAAGTGTGCCCGGGTCGTCGGCGAGGTGATGGGCCGGCTGCACCCGCACGGTGACGGCTCCATCTACGACGCGCTGGTCCGCCAGGTGCAGCCCTGGGCCATGCGGTTGCCGCTGGTGGACGGCCACGGCAACTTCGGCTCACCCGACGACCCACCGGCAGCGATGCGTTACACCGAGTGCCGGATGGCCCCGCCGGCACTGTCGATGACCGGCTCGATCGACGAGGACACCGTGGATTTCCGGCCGAACTACGACAGCCGCGAGTACGAGCCGGTCGTGCTCCCTTCGGCCATCCCCAACCTCCTGGTCAACGGTGCGACCGGGATCGCCGTCGGGATGGCCACCAACATGGCGCCGCACAACCTGGTCGAGGTCGTCCAGGCACTGAGCCACCTGATCGACCACCCCGACGCGACGACCGAGGACCTGATGCGCTTCGTCCCCGGCCCCGACCTGCCCAGTGGCGGCAAGATCGTCGGCCTGGACGGCATCCGCGATGCCTACACGACCGGCCGCGGCACCTTCCGGATGCGCGCGACCACGCGGGTGGAGTCGGCCTCCAAGCGCCGGCAGGGCATCGTGGTGACCGAGCTCCCGTACAACGTCGGGGCCGAGAAGGTCATCGAGCGGATCAAGGTGCTGGCCCAGACCAAGAAGCTCCAGGGCATCGCGGACCTCAAGAACCTGACCGACAAGAATCACGCCCTGCGCCTGGTGATCGAGGTCAAGCCCGGCTTCCACCATGAGGCCGTGCTCGAGCAGCTCTACCGCCAGACACCGATGGAGGAGACCTTCGGGATCAATGCCGTCTGCCTGGTCGACGGGCAACCGAGCACGCTCGGCCTCAAGCAGCTGCTCGAGGTCTACCTCGCCCACCGGATCGAGGTCGTGCGGCGTCGCAGCGAGTTCCGGCGCAGCCGTCACCGCGACCGCCTGCACCTCGTCGACGGGATGCTCGTCGCGCTGCTCGACATCGACGAGGTGATCCAGCTGATCCGCAGCAGCGACGACGCGGCAACCGCGCGTACCCGGCTGATGACCGTGTTCGACCTCTCCGAACTGCAGGCCACCTACATCCTGGACATGGCGTTGCGACGGCTCACCCGCTTCTCCCGGATCGAGCTGGAGACCGAGCGCGACGAGCTGCGTTCGAAGATCGATGCGCTCACCGAGATCCTCGACCAGCCGTCGGTGCTGCGCGCGCTGGTCTGCGAGGAGCTCGCGGAGATGGCCGAGCAGTTCGGTACCCCCCGGCAGACGGTGCTGCTGGAGTCGGCCGGCCAACCGGTGACGGCGGCGGTGCCGCTGGAGGTCACCGACGAACCGTGCCAGGTGCTGCTGAGCTCGACGGGGCTGCTGGCCCGTACGTCCGGCGACGAGCCGTTCGGCGCGGTGGGCAAGCGCGCCAAGCACGATGTCGTCGTGTCGCGGGCGGGCACCACGGTGCGCGGCGAGGTGGGGGTGGTCACCAGCGAGGGGCGTGTGCACCGGCTCGACGTGCTTGACCTCCCCTCGCTGCCGCCGACCGCGTCGGCGCCTCACCTGCAGGGTGGGGCGCCGCTCGCGGAGTTCCTCGCGCTGGACAAGGGCGAGCGCGCCCTGTGCCTCACGTCGCTGGAGCCGGACATCGTGGGTCTCGCCCTGGGCACGGCGAACGGCGTGGTGAAGCGGGTGGCACCGGACCACCCCTCCAACCGCGACTCCTGGGAGGTCGTCCGGCTCGATGCCGGTGACACCGTTGTCGGCGCGGTGGCACTCGGGCACGGTGACGAGCAGCTGTGCTTCATCAGCTCCGACGCGCAGTTGCTGCACTTCTCCGCATCCCTGGTACGCCCGCAGGGTCGTTCCGGCGGTGGAGTAGCGGGCATCAAGCTCGCCGCAGGTGCTCGAGTGATCTTCTTCGGCGCCGTACGTGAGCCCGCCGACGCGGTGGTCGTGACGGTGTCCGGTTCTTCCACCGCCCTCCCTGGTACCCAGCCTGGCGCGGCGAAGGTGACACCGATGCGCGAGTACCCTGCCAAGGGTCGCGCCACCGGCGGCGTCCGCGCGCACCGGTTCCTCAAGGGTGAGGACACGCTGCTGATCGGCTGGGCCGGCGCCGGGCCCGCGATGGCCGCGGCGGGCAGCGGGTCGCCGGTCGAGCTGCCCCCGGCGGACGGCCGGCGGGACGGCTCAGGGGTGGCGTTGCGACAGCCCGTGGGAGCGGTCGCGGCTTCGCTGGACACTGGCACGTGAGAGGTTGGGTCCATGGCTACGACGAACCGTCTGTGGCGTGGCACGGCTGCGTTGGTCACGACATTCCTGCTCCTGACCGCCGGCTGCACCGACGACAGAGAGGATGGCGACGACGGGGACGAAGCCTCGGTCGAGGATCGCCTCGCCGCCGCCCGGGCAACACTGGACGACGCCGAGAGCATCGACTTCAGTCTCGTGACCGACGAGCTGCCCAGCGGCGTGCGGGGACTTCTCTCCGCCGTGGGCACGGGCATCCCGGCACCGGCCTTCGAGGGTGACGTGACGGTGAGTGTGGGCACCTCCATCGACGCGGAGGTGATCGCTCTCGACGACGTGGTCTACGCCGACAGTGCCTTCCTTCCCGGTGGCTTCACCGAGGTCGACCCGGCCCTTCTCGGGGCACCGAACCCCGCCGACATGTTCGACACCGAGACCGGTGTCTCGAACCTGTTGACCAGCACCGTGGACCCCGAGGCGGGCGAGGAGTCCCGCGACGGCGAGGACATCCTCACCACGATCAGCGGGATGTTGCCCGGCGACCTGGTCGCAGCGCTCATCCCCACCGCGGACGAGACCGGTGAGTTCGCCGTCACCTACCGCCTCGCCGACGACGAGCTGCGGGACGCCCAGATCTCCGGCCCGTTCTACGGTGACGCCGGTGACGTGACGTACGACCTGGGCGTCGACCCCTCGGACGAGCCGGTCGACATCACCGCCCCGTGACCCGACCGTCGGTCACGACGTCCTCGCGGTTGCTGCTCACCCTCGCCGCGGTCGCCGTCGCGTTCGCAGCTGCCGACACCTACGTGGTAGTGCTCGCCCTGCCGGACATGATGACTGCCACCGGGCTGAGCCTTGACCAGCTGCAGCGTGCCGCACCGATCGTGTCCGGGTTCCTGCTCGGCTACATCGCGATCCTGCCGTTGATCGGACGCATCGCCGACCTGCGGGGGCGGATGCCGGTCCTGCTCGGCTCGCTCGTCGTCTTCGCGGTCGGCTCGGTGATCACTGCGGCGGCGTACGACCTCGACACGATGGTCATCGGCCGGTTCCTGCAGGGCGCCGGTGGTGGCGGACTGGTGCCGGCCACGCTCGCACTGGTCGCCGACCTCTGGCCGGCCGACCGGCGCGGGCTGCCCCTCGGTGTCATCGGCGCGGTGCAGGAGCTCGGCAGCGTGCTCGGGCCGCTGTACGGGGCCGCTGTCCTCGCGGTGGGTGACTGGCGGGCCATCTTCTGGCTCAACACAGCAGTCGGCCTGGTCCTGGCGGCCGCGATGCTCGGCTGCCGCGGCGAGCGCATCGAGTCGCCTGTGGACCCACGTTCACGGGGACGTCCCGACGCCACGGGCGCGGGCCTCGCCCTGCTCGGCCTGGCCGGGGTCGCCCTGGTCATGCTGGAGCCCCGGTCACTGCTCACCGACGTGACGTACGGTCTGGCGTTCCTGCCGGTCGTGGGTGACAGCCGGTGGCTGACGCCTCTGGCGCTGGTCGTCTACGGCCTGCTCGCGCTGTTCCTGCTGCGCCAGCTGACAGCGAAGCACCCGATGCTGGCGTGGCGCACCTGGGGGTCGACCCTGCGGGCCACCGACCTGCCGGGAGCGCTGCTGCTGGGCGCCGCCCTTGCCGGCATCATTCTCGCGTTCGCGACCGCCGACCCGGAGGTACGTGTCTTCAGCCCAGCCGGCCCGTACCTGCTGGCCGGCTCGGCGCTCGCCGCAGGCCTGTTCGGGTGGCGGCAGACGCGAGCCCGCGACCCGCTGATCCCCCGCGGTTCGCTGCAGGCCCGCCCCGCTTGGGGCGCGCTGGCGGTGTCCTTCTTCGTGGGTGCGTCGCTGATCTCGGCGCTCGTCGACATCCCGTTCTTCGCCCGCCTCACTGCCTACCCTGACTCCCAGCTCGACGCAGCGCTGGTGCTCGTGCGCTTCCTCGCCGCACTGCCCGTCGGCGCACTGCTCGGCGGCTGGCTCACCCGCTACGTGTCGGCAGCCATGCTCGCGGCGGTGTCGATGCTCCTCGCCGCCAGCGGCTTCTTCTGGATGTCGACCTGGGGCGCTGACGCCCTGGACCAGGCCAGCTCGACGGTGCCTCTGGTGCTCTCCGGGCTCGGCTTCGGCGCCGCGATCGCGCCGGTCAACGCGGCACTGCTCGCGTGCACCGATGCCGCCGTGCACGGCGTGTCGAGTGCCCTGCTCGTGGTCGCCCGGATGGTCGGGATGCTGATCGGCGTCTCTGCGCTCACCACGATCGGCCTGCGCCAGTACTACGCGGTCGCCGACCGGATCCCGCCCCTGGCCGACGTCTGCCCGGACACGGTCGGTACCTGCGAGGCGTACAACGACCAGCTGCTCGGCGCCGGGTTGGCCCAGCTGGAGGCGGTCTTCATCGGAGCCGGTGTCAGCGCACTCCTGGCCGCAGCCCTGGCCGTCGTGACTCTCCGCGGGGCTGGCACCCGCGGCACGCCGACTGCCAGCGTCCTCCAGGTGGTCGGATGAGACCCGGTCGAGACATCGAGGAGAGCCCGTGACCGGTCCGTTCGACGACCTGCTCGCGGCCAACGCCGCCTTCGCCCGTGACTTCACGGACGTGGGGTTCGACGGCGTGGCGGCCGCGGGGGTCGCCATGGTGACCTGCATGGACAGTCGGATCGATCCGCTGGGCATGGTCGGACTGCGTCCTGGCGACGCCAAGATACTCCGCAACCCCGGTGGCCGGGTCACGGCGGCCGCCCTGACGGCCCTCGTGCTCGGGGTGCACCTGCTGAACGTCCGCCGAGTGCTGGTCGTACCACACACCCGGTGCGCGATGGCGAGCTCCGACGAGGCGGAGCTGCACCGCCGGCTCAGCGATGTCGCAGGCACCGACTGCAGCTGGCTGCCGCTCGGCACCATCCCCGACCAGGACCAGGCACTGCGAGCCGACGTCCACAGCGTGCGCTCACACCCGTTGATCCCCGACAGTGTGGCCGTCGGGGGCTTCCTGTACGACGTGGACACCGGTGCCCTGCGTCAGGTCGTGTGAGCGGCCAGCGGCGGCCGTACGGCTGACACCCGATGGCATCGGCCAGGTAACAATCCCGACCGACACGCCGAGCGGGTGCGTGAAAGACGGGCAGATCTTGGCAGCGTGGGTCACCATCGAGACAGAGAAGACGACCCATCCCCATCGCCGACCGTGCCGAACGACTGTCAGGGCAACTGTCAGGAGCAACTGTCAGGAGCAACTGTCAGCGGCGGGGAGCATGATCACAGGGAGGCGGCCCTACCGGGAAGCCTTTCGCGTGATTGGATGTTGTTCAGGGTGAGGTCGCAAGACTTGACCCACACGACGATGAGAAGAGGTCACACGTGACGACGACCATTGCGCCGAGTGCTGCCCTCACTGCTGCGGACCGCTGTGACCGCTGCGGGGCGCAGGCATACCTGCGAGTGCAGCTCGCCGGAGGTGGGGAGCTGATGTTCTGCGCCCACCACGCACGCGAGCACGGCGAGCGACTGCGTGAGGTGGCCATCACCATCCACGACGAGACCCAGCGCCTCGACAAGACCCCAGCGGCGCGGGCATCCGAGCACTGATCAACCGACGATCCTGACCGTGTGACACGAGTCGAGGCCCCGGGCGGTGTGCCCGGGGCCTCGTGTCATGTCCGACGCCACGAGGAGGAACCCATGGGACTGCTCGGTCAGGTGCTCGTCGGCCTCACGCTGCTGGTCGCTGTCGTGGGAGTCGTGCTACCGGTGCTCCCGGGACCGCTCCTGGCGGGTGCCGCCATCTGGGTCTGGGCGGTGGTGGAGCGTGAGTCCCTCGCGTGGACCGTTGCGGTGGTCGTGACCGCGATCCTGCTCGCCTCCCAGGTCGTCAAGTACGTCGTGCCCGGCCGACGCATGAACCGGGCCGGCGTCACCCACTCGTCGCTGCTGCTCGGTGCTGCGCTTGGTCTGGTGGGCTTCTTCGTCGTTCCCGTGATCGGCTTGTTCCTCGGCTTCGTTGCGGGTATCTACCTCGCCGAGCGTCGCCGGCTGCCGCACGACCGGGCCTGGGCCTCAACGGTCGTGGCCCTGCGGGCCGTCGGCCTGTCGATCCTCATCGAGATGGCGGCGGTGCTGCTCTCGTCGGCGGTGTGGCTCGGCGCCGTCGCCCTCGGCTGAACGGCCGCACGTGCTCCGCTGACGCGGTGCCATGCGGGCTGACGGTGGTTGTGTTCCGTGACAGGCTGGTGCTCGGCACAGCGTGGCTGTCGCAGCGCCTCGCGGTGCCGCCGACCGAGAGGAGTTCATGGCTGACGAGAGCGACTCCGACCCGACCAGTCGGTTCGCTGACATGTCGGTGCATGAGCTGCTGGACGCGGTCTCCGCGCGGACGACCGCTCCCGGTGGTGGCGTCGCAGCAGCGCTCTGCACGGCGATGGCTGCCGCGTTGACGGCGATGGCTGCGCGCTTCGACCAGGAGTCGGCGCGCACGACGGAGCTGGTGCAGATGGCTGACGAAGTGCGTGAACGGGCCACTGTCCTGGCCGATGCCGACGTCGCGGTCTACGCACGCTACGTCGCGGCCCGTCGCGCGCAGGCCGCGGATCGCGAGCAGGCCCTGGACGCCGCGGTCGACGTGCCGATGCAGGTGACCGGCCTCGCCGAGAGGATCGCGGTCGCTGCTTCCGTGCTAGCCCACGAGGGCAACCCCCGTCTGCGCGGTGACGCCGCCACCGCCTGCTGGTTGGCTGCCGCTGCCGCCCGGTCGGCCTCGGGACTCGTCGTGGAGAACCTGATGGACCGACCCGACGACGAACGGGTCCGGCAGGCGCGTCGGTGGGCCGACCGAGCACACGACTGCGCGATGGGGCTGTCCTGAGGGCTGGTTCAACCAGGCACCGGACGGTCCAGGCGCAGCCGCAGACTGCGCAACGCTGACGCCACGGCGACCCGAAGCGCGGGGTCGGTCACGTCCATCGCCGCGATCAGACGAGCGTGCTCCCGACCACCGAGAGCTCCGAGCGCTTGCACGGCGGCGACCCGCACCCGTACCGACTCGTCGTCCAGCCGTCCATAGAGGACCTCAGCACACGCTGGCAGGCGGTGCTGGCGGATCACCTTGGCGCTCATCTCGCGGACCCGCCAGGCCGGGTCCCGCAGTCCCAGGACGACCCCCGGTCGGGCGTAGCCCAGCCAGGAATAGCGAAGTCCACGCGCCCCCCACACCCGCGGCCAGTACTGCTGCTCGCGGGCCATGGGGTCGCCCCTCTGTACGAGCACCTCGGCATGCACCCCGGACACGAACGCGACCGGCACCGGCAGCAGCTCGAAGTCGACACGACCTTCGAGCAGCGCGAGGCAGGTGTCGACCACCGAGTGGATCCCGAACTCTGCGGTCGCCTCGGTGATCAGCTGGCGCGGGTGCGCGTACAGGTCACTGGGGCGTGGCCGGCTCACTCGGGCAGTCTGCACGCAGCGCGATGTATCAGTCACGTCGGACCAGCCTCCTCGATGGGCGCACCGAAGGCCGGCTACCTGCAGGTCACCGGCATCGCCTCCGCTGCACGCGACACCGACGACCCCAACAACGCACTGCGTGCATGACGACGGTGGTGAAGTCGTACGCGCCGGCTGGGGTGTTGCCGTCGGTGCCGAAATACCAGTCGGTACGGGCGCTGTTGAAATCGGCCACGATGTCCGGCGTTGGATCGAGCTGGCGGCCGGCGCGCTTGTTCGCGATCGCGTCCACGTACCACGTATCGGCTTGGGGGCGCCGGTGAAGTCACGCCAGAGGAGGCTCGACCCGGCCGCCCCAGGTTGCCAGGCGACGTCGGCTCGAACGTCGCGCTCACCGTGATCAGCACGCTCGAGGCGATCCGCGGGGCGCGGCCTCACCGGCCACAGGTGCAGTTCCCAGTGGCCGCGACGACGAGCGGCAGCACGCCCAGGCCGAGCACGATACGGATTGGTCGCATGAGTCATCACCTTCTGGCAGATCGAGCTGCTCGTCCGCTCGCCGGAGGGACGGCAATAGCCCGAACTGACAGCATGTGGTGGCCCATGTGGGCGGCCGTCGACCAGCCCCGTCGTGGCGGCCAGCTGACCTTGCTCTCAGCACGATCACCTGCGCCAGTGGCGCGAGACCGGGCCTGACCAGCCCGGGCGACCCCGCTCCTGCACCACTGACCGCCTCGGGTCACGCGACTCACGGGCTTGGCAGCTCCAACGCCACAGGAGTCACACCCGCATCAGAGCTGTGGCGTTCGGCCGATGCGCGTGCGCGCCGATGGCGCAGGTCGGCACAGCGCTGATGCTCAGGTGACCAGAGTGACTCAGTGATCCGCGCAGCGGGTGCAGCCCTGGATGGTCTGCTGGCTCTTGCGCTCGGCGGGCAGTACCCGCTCCGAAGGACGGGAGCAGCCCGGTCCCGTGATCTCCTCGGCGTGTCGCTCAGTCCAGGTAGTCGCGCAGTAGGGACGCCTCAGCGCTGTGCGCATCTCGGGATATCACTGCAGGTCAGGGGCTTGTTGCGAGCGCTGTGCGCCGTAATATCCCCGACTGAGCGAGGCAGCCACCATGAACACCACGACCGTCCACGACATCGCCGACCTGATGCGCGACCTGCCCGGACCCGACTCCACGCTGCAGGCTCGCGCGGCGTGGCTCGACCGCAAGGCCGACCTGCTCGGGCGGATCGCCGTCGAGCAGGCCGCCCAGCAGGACCGCGAGACGGACGCCCGACGTCACGGGATCGAGATGGGTCGCCTCCTGGGACGCTGACCACACCCTCCGCCGGGCACGCCCAGGGAACCGGCGGAGGGTGCGTCTTGGGTGCGGCGCCGGTCGTCGTGGTCGTCAACTCACACGGCGTCACCGAGGTCACCACGGCGAACCCGTCGCTTCCGGCCGATCTT
>Ga0136624_1000040_pt1 | contig 34603 bp, 38 predicted proteins | sample AntDrymUQ4692206_2_FD_104802 | JGI IMG/M metagenome (GOLD analysis project Ga0136624, IMG submission 104802) | Polar desert sand microbial communities from Dry Valleys, Antarctica - metaG UQ469 (22.06) | ecosystem: Environmental > Terrestrial > Soil > Desert | place: Antarctica: Dry Valley... | reverse complement strand
TCATGCGAGCACGCGTCATCGGCGGCCTGCCCGCCGACCTCGTCGGCTCACTCACCGGCCTCACCCAAGGCCGCTTCCCCGTCGGAGCCAAAGCCACCTACGCCGACGCGCTGCCCGAGGACGTCAAGGCGAAGCGGGCGGGCGGGAACCCCGCCTACGTGGTCGAGTCGAGTGAGGAGCGGAAGGGCATCAGGATCTTCGCCAAGCGGGGCGCGCCCGTGGTGGCCGTGAACGACGGGCGCATCGTCGAGGTCGGCCAGAGCCGCCGGCTGGGCGATTTCGTCTCGCTCCGGGACGTGTACGGCAACACCTACACGTACGCGCACCTCGAGTCGGTCGTCGAGTCCTACCCCACGCCCAAGCCGCGCAAAGCCGGCGCGAAAGCGGTCCGGCGCGAGCTCGAGCTGCCCGCGCGCGACGCGGCGCCCGCGCGCCCGGCCTCCGTCACCACCGAGTCGGAGTCCAAGGCCCGCAGGGGGGCCACGCCGCGCGAGCCGGTCAAGACGCGGCGCGCCGCAGGCCCGGAGGAGCCGCCGGTCGCCGCCGCCAAGGAGCGCCTGTTCGCGAACCCCACCCGCCCGAACGCCGCGGCCGCCGGCGGCGCTCAGCAGGCCCTCACGCTGTCCGAGAGCTTCGACGCCTACCTCAACCGCGTCTTCGGACTGGACCGCTCCGGCGTCGTCATGCGGCCGCTCGAGCGCGGCGCCCAGGTCACCGCCGGCACCGTGCTCGGCCGGGTGGGCCGCCGCTCGAAGCGGACCGCGCCCCACCTGAGATTCGAGATCCGCCCCGCCGGCCGGGGCGCCCCGCGCCTCGACCCGAAGCCGATCCTCGACGGCTGGAAGCTGCTCGAATCCACCGCCCTCTACCGCACGGCGGAACGCAGTGCGCAGGCGCCCTCGCTCGGCCAGATCCTCCTGATGGGCAAGGACAGGCTCATCGAGCGCGTCCTGGCCAACCCGGACGTCGAGATCTACGAGTGCGGCCGCCAGGACATCCGCAGCGGCCAGATCGACCGCCGCGTGCTCGCGACGCTCGAGTTCCTGGCCGCCTCGGGACTCGAGCCGACGGTCACCTCGCTGCGCTGCGGGCACTCCTACCTGACGTCCTCGGGGAACGTCTCCGAGCACTCCAGCGGCAGCGCGGCCGACATCGCGGCCATCAATGGCGTGACGATCAGCCCCGCGACGCAGGGCGAGGGCTCGATCACCGAGCTCACGATCCAGCGCCTGCTGACGCTGCAGGGCACGATGGAGCCCCATCAGATCATCTCGCTGATGAAGTTCCAGGGCGCGCACAACACCTTTGCGATGGGCGATCACGGCGATCACATCCACGTGGGCTTCCGCCCGCTCGCCGCAGCCGGAGAAAAGGCGGCGAAGCGGCTCGGCGCCATCCTCCGCCCCGGGCAGTGGCGCACGCTGATCGACCGCCTCGGCGAGATCGACAATCCGACGGTCGCGCGCACGCCGTCCGAGTACGCGGTCAAGACGACCAAGCGCGCGAGCCCGGCCCGCACGGTCGAGTAGCGAGGATGCACGCCCGGGTACTTCGGCTTCGTCCAGTGGGAGCTGCCCGGACGGCTCGGCCCAGATCCGGGCCGCTACGTGGTGCGCCGCCACGCCCGCGACGAGGCGCAGCAGGTCGTGGTCGTGGCCGGCCTGGACGCGCCGCGTCGCACGCGTTCGCGCGGGCGCCGTTCGCACGCGGCCGAGCCGGGTGCGTCGCCGGTGGAGTGACGCGGGCGACGGTCGTCGGCGCCGACGCCATCCACGGCGAGGCCGAGGCCGGCGCCTGGCTGGACCGAGCCGCCGGACGCGGGGGCGGCGAGGCGGCGGGCGCGGCGTTCTGAGTGTGGGGCGCCGTCGGCCGACCAGCGCTTACGTCAACGGCGGCAGTGAGGGGGAGTGGGTCAGGCGCTCAAGCAGTCCGCGGGCCTGTTGCGACTTAAGGTCGCCTGGCGAGTCCAGGTCGCAACACAACCTCCCCGACCCCTTCGGACCCTCCCCCTCAAAGCCGCCGTTGACGTGAACGCCGAAGCCCGCCCCAGCGACCCCCATCACAGCGCCGCCACGACCGCCTCGAGCTCGGCAACGACGTCACCGCCGAGCCTGACCGCCGCCTGGCCGTCGAACGGCGTCGGCCCCTTCGTCACGAGCGCCACCCGCCCGCCGGCCGCGAGCGTGATCTGCGGGAGCTGTGCGATCGGGTGGACTTCGAGCGAGGTGCCGACGCAGAGCAGCAGGTCGGCGGACGCCGCCAGCGCCGACGCCCGGGCCAGCGCCTGCTCGGGCAGCAGCTCGCCGAACAGGACCACGTCTGGCTTCACGGGCGCCCCGCAGTGGCACCGCGGCACGCCGTCGCCGGCGCCCTCCAACCGCGTGCGCACATCCTCGAGCGCGTAGCGCTCGCCGCACTCGAGGCACGAGGAGGTGCCGATCGAGCCGTGGACCTCGATCAGGTCCCGCGCGCCCGCGGCACGGTGCAGGCCGTCGATGTTCTGCGTCACGACCGCCTCCACGACGCCACGCCGCTCGAGCTCGACCAGCGCCCGATGCGCGCCGTTGGGCGCCTTGTCGCGCAGCGAGGCGAAGCGGTCGCCGTAGAACTGCCAGAAGCGCTCCGGGTCGCGCCGGAACACCGTGATGTGCGCGACCTCCATCGGGTCCACCCGCGCCCACAGTCCCGTGCCCGGCGAGCGGAAGTCCGGGATCCCGGACGGAACGGAGATCCCCGCACCGGTGAGCGCGAGCACGCGGTCAGCCGAACGCAGCAGCCCGGCCAGCCGAGCGGTGCTCGACGTCGGCCGAACGCTCAAGCGCCCTTGAACCTCGGCGTGCGCTTGCCGAGGAACGCGCCGATCCCCTCGCGGGCGTCATCCGTGGCGAAGACGGCGGCGAAGCCGGCCTTCTCGGCCTCGATGCCCTCGTCCAGCTCGCCGCGGTAGGAGACGCGCTTGATCTGCTCGAGCGCCAGCGGCGCCTGGCGCGCGAACTTGCGCGCCCACGCCATCGCCGTGTCGAACAGCTCGTGGTCGGCGACGACGCGGTTGACGAGGCCGAACTCGTACGCCTCCTCGGCCCCGATCGGGTCTCCCGTGGTGTTCATCTCGAGCGCCTTGGCCGGGCCGACCAGCCGGGGAAGTCGCTGGGTGCCGCCGAAGCCCGGGATGATCCCGAGCGAGATCTCCGGCTGGCCGAACGACGCCGAGAACGTCGCCAGGCGCACGTCGCACGCCATGGCCAGCTCGCATCCGCCGCCGAGGGCCATGCCGTTGACGGCCGCGATCGTCATGGTGCGCGAGCGCTCGAAGGATCGCAGCAGGCGGTGGCCGCGATCGAGCAGCGCCTTGCCGCCCGCCTCGTCCATCCGGGTGAAGGCCTTGATGTCGGCGCCGGCGCAGAACAGCGCCGGGTTGGGCGAGGCGATGACGACGGCCCTGGCGCTGCCGTTCACCTCCGCCCAGGCCTGCTCGAGCGCTTCGATCACCTGCGGGGAGAGCGAGTTGGCCGGCGGGTTGTCGAGCCACAGGATCGCGATGTCGCCGCCGCGCCGGTCGAGCTTGACTCCTGCCGCCTCGTAGCCGGCCTCCGGCTGCGGATACGGATAGAACCCCTGACCGCTCTTGGCACCGAGGCGGCCCTGGGCGACCAGCCGGCGCAGGACGAGCGGCGGGGCGAAGTGCTCTCCCCACTCCTGCTCGGCCCGCTCGAGCGCGGCGAGCACGTCGTCCAGGCCGCGGAAGTCCGCCCGGGCGAACGGCCCCGGGACCATGCCGGAGCCCATCATCAGCCCGAGGTCGATCTCGCGCGCGCCGGCGATCCCCTCTTCGAGCACCAGGCACGCCTCGACGAGCGCCTTGAGCGAGAAGCGCTCGGCGATCCGCTCGTCGATCTGGGTGCCGGGGTCAGCCGTGCTCATAGAACCCCTTCCCGGTCTTCGCGCCGAGATCCCCGCGCTCGACGCGCTCTCGCATGCCCCTGTGGACGTAGAAGCGGTTCCCGTAGGCGTCGCGCATGTCGCGCGCCACCTTCACGACCGTGTCGAGGCCCGACATGTCGGCCACGCGGAACGGACCCATCGGCATCTGAGCCTTCTCCCTGATGACCTCGTCGATCTCCTCAACCGGAACGCCGCTCTCATCCTGGTAGCGCCAGATCTCCGAGGCGGTCGAGATGAGGATGCGGTTCACGACGAAGCCCGGGCACTCGGAGGCGCGGATCGGCATCTTGGAGATCTGCTGCGCGAAGGTGCTCGCCGCCTGGATGGTTCCCGGCGAGGTGTGCTCCCCCTCGATCACCTCGATCAGCCGCATGAAGGACGCGGGCCAGAAGAAGTGGAAGCCCACCACGTTCTCGGGCCGCTGGGTCACGTCGGCGATCTCGGTGATCGAGAGGCCGGAGGTGTTGGAGGCGAGCACGGCGTGACCGGGCGTCACGGCGTCGAGCTCGGCAAACACCTGGTGCTTGATCGCCATCTTCTCCGGCACCGCCTCGATCACGAAGTCGACGTCGCCGAAGCCGTCGTAGTCGGTGGCGCCGGCGATCCCGCCGACGATGCGCTGTACCTGCGCGTCGCCCTCCTCCCGGCTGAGCTTGCCCTTCTCGACGAGCTTGGCGGTCTGCCTGGCGGTCACCTCGCGCGCCTTCTCCAGCCCCATGTCGACGAACCGCTGCTCGACGTCCTTGAGCACAACGGGAATCCCCGCCGCGGCGATCACCTGCGCGATCTCGCCGCCCATGACGCCGGCGCCGACGACCGCGGCCTTGAAGACGAACATGCGACGACCCTAGCGGCTCACGATCAGATCGGCCTCCGTGTCCGCGCGCCGCTCGCGGGCGAAGCGAATCAGGGTCCGGCGCAACGACGCGGCGATCTCGCGGCGCACGAACAGACCGTCGACCAGCCACGTCAGCGCGTTGCGCTCCTTGAGCTCGTAATCCAGCTCCAGCGTGACCGTCACCTCGTCAGGCCCCGGTGCGAAGGCCACCCGCTGCGTGCCGTGCAGCCGGCTGTCCTCGACCGACAGCGTCTGGCCGGCGCGCGGCTCGTAGGAGCTCACCGTCTCCATGACCCGGCCGCGCCCGCCGGGCAGGCTGTTCCACGTCAGGCGGCCGTCCGCGGGCCACGCCTTCGACAGCTCGACGACGTGGCCGAAACCGTCCACCCACGCGCCCCAGCGGACCGGGTCGTACCAGAGCGCCTCCGCCTCCGAGGCCAGGCCCGGGACCTCGAGCGACGTCTTGGCGCGGCCCATTCGATCAACCCCAGTGCTCGGGCCGGAGCAGCCGTGCCAGCCGCGGCGCCGGCTCGCCGAGCGCGATCGCCATCGCGGCCCGTCCGGCCGCCGAGCCGAGCACGTTCCCGTGCCCGGAGTGCGCGCCGACCGCGAGCACTCCGGGGCGGACTTCCGCGAACACCGGGAGGCGGTCCGGCGTGTAGGCGATGATCCCGGCCCAGCGATGCGTCACGGGCGCATCGACGCCTACCCGCTCGCGCAGCCGCCGGTCGAGCAGCCCCTGCACCTCCGGGCTGGGCTCGGCGGGCCGCTCCCACTCCTCGTCGCCGTAGGTGCCGCGCCCGCCGCCGAGCGCCACGCTGCCGCCTGGCAGTTGCTGCCAGTACTCATAGCCCCAGTTGTCGTACACCGGGCAGGGGATCGTGCCCGCCGCCACCGGTGCGGTGGCGAGCATCTGCAGGCGTGATGAGCGCGCCTGGCCCTTCAACTCGGGCAACAGGCGCTCGAGCCCGCCGTCGACGCACACCACGACGGCCTTGCAAGTCACCTCGCCCGCCGGGGTCTGCACCCACTCCCCCGCCACCTCCGCGGCCGGCGTGTCGCAGTACAGGCCCGCGCCCTGCCCGGCCGCGCGGGTCGCCAGCTTCCGGCAGCGGTCCAGAGGCTGGATCGCGCCGTCGCTCGGGATGAACACGCCCGGGCCCGTAGGGCCGTCGGCCGCCCGCGCCGGCAGCCCGTGGCGCTCGAGCGCGGCCAGTTGGCGGACGCAGTCCTCGGCCTCCTCGTCGGAGGCGGGAATCCGGAGTGAGCCGACCCGCCGCACGATCGAGCCCAACTCGGCGGCGAGCCGGTCGAGCTCGAGGAGCGACTCCCGGTAGATCCCGACCGCTCGCTCCTCGCCCCACGCCTCGACGGCCGCATGGTGAAACAGCGCGCCTCCGGCCAGCAGGAAGCCACCGTTGCGCCCCGCGGCCCCGCCGGCTACCGCTCCTGCGTCGATGCCGACGACGGTGGCGCCGGCTTCGAGTGCGGCACCGACCGCGGCGAGCCCCGAGCCTCCGAGCCCGATCACGCACACGTCGGCCGCCACGGTTCCGTCGAGCGCTTCCGGGTTGGCCCAGGCGGCGGGATCGCCCCATACCGGCGTGGCGGCGATGTCGACGTGCGTCACGCGCAGGATCGTGCCAGAGGGCGTTACCTTGAAGCGCCACAGTCCCGCGTGGGTTACGGGAACGTGACCCGAGCGCGAACATAAGGGTGCCTGGCACCTTTAGGGTTCGCGCCATGCCGATCGAGCCGCCGCCGTGCGTGTGGGCGTTCCCACCGGCCGGCGCGGCCGGGAACGGGGGGCTGCTCGCACTCGGAGCGGACCTCGCGCCCGGCACGCTGCTGGCCGCCTACCGCGCGGGCGTCTTCCCGATGCCGCTGGACGGCGTGAGCGAGATGGCCTGGTTCAGCCCTGACCCCCGCGGGATCGTCGCACTCGACGAGTTCCGCACGGGCCGCTCGCTGCGCCGCTCGGCGCGCCGGTTCACCGTCACGACGGACGAGGCGTTCGCGGACGTGGTCGCCGGCTGCGGCGACGCGCGCCGACCGGGCGGATGGATCACGCCCGCGATTCGAGCCGCGTACGCGGAGCTCCGCACGCTGGGCTGGGCGCACTCCATCGAGGTCTGGGACGCGGACGGCGCGCTGGCCGGCGGGCTCTACGGGGTGGAGATCGGCGGTCTGTTCGCCGCCGAGTCCAAGTTCCACGTGCGCACGGACGCCTCCAAGGTGGCGCTGGCCGCGCTGGTGCAACGCCTGCGCGACGCGGGCGGCGCGCGAATGCTCGACGTCCAGTGGGCCACGCCGCACCTGCGGTCGCTGAGCGCCCGGGACGTCCCGCGCGCGGAGTATCTACGGCGACTGGCCACGGCGTTGCGCACACCGCCGTCGTTCGGCTGAGGCGGCCGGCCTCGCGCAGATGAGCGACGCCGCCCGGCCGCTACGCGACCGCGGCGGCGGGCTCACCGAGCCGACTTCGTCGGCCGGCGTCTCGACGGATGGATGGCGCCGAGTGCGCGAGCACCTCGCTACGCGCAACGTGCGCGGGTCGCGCGCGGGCGAGCCGCTGCTCGCCGTCGGTGACCGCTTCGCTATAGATTCGGCGCATGGCCCGCCTTCGCCGCTTCGACCTCGACGAGCTGTCGGCGCGTCCGGGGACCTACTTCAACCCGGGAACCGAGATTCTCATCGTCGTGGACGACTCGGCCCATCCGGGAGCCCAGTTGGCGGATGACGTCGACGACGGAGACTGGATCCTCGTCGGCGACGAGGTGCCGCTCGACGAAGCTCAGCGCGACGAGCTGCTCGAGCGTCTGGAGGTCAGCGCCGTGCGGGCGGGCCAGAGCGAGGCGGACGACGACGACGACGACGTCGAGGCGGAGGACGAGCTCGAGCCGGACCCCGACCCGGACGATTACTAGTGAACGCGCTCGGAGCTCTCGCCCTCCGGGGCGTGCTTCTCGCCGCCCGCGGCGGGCTCCTCTCCTCCCGCAGCGCGCTCGGCCTGCTTGGCCCCCGCGTCCGGGTCACGCGCGTCGGCGATCAAGGACGCGACGATGCCGACCACGAAGCACGCGGCGACCATGAGCAGCGAGGCCACGGGGCCGATCTTGTAGAGGTCCTCTAGCAGCAGCTTCACCGCGACCAGGGCGAGGACAAAGGCGATCGTCTCGTCCAGATAGCGGAAGCGGCGGATCAGCCCCTCGACCAGCACGAACAGCGCGCGCATGCCCAGCAGCGCGAAGACGTTGCCCATCCAGATCAGCACGGAGTCGCGGGTGATCGCGAAGGCGGCCGGAATCGAGTCCACCGCGAACGCGATGTCCGCCGCCACGATGGCGGCGAGGCAGAGGAACAGCGGCGTGACGTGGCGCTTGCCGTCCTGCTCGACGAACCAGTGGCCCTCGTGGTACTCGCCGGTGACCGGGAAGATGCGGCGCACTCCGCGCACGACGAAGTTCTTGTCGGGATCGACGTTCTCGGCGACCCCCTTGAGGATCCGGTAGGCGAGCACCAGCAGCAGCACCCCGAGCACGTAGATCACGAAGTGGAACTGCTCGATCAGCGCGACGCCGCCGAGGATCGCGAGCCCGCGCAGCACCAGCGCGGCCACGATGCCCCAGAACAGCAGGCGGGCGCGGTACTCCTCCGGCACGCCGAAGTACGAGAAGAGCAGGATGAAGACGAACAGGTTGTCGAGCGACAGCGAGCGCTCGATGAAGTACACGGTCGTGTACGTGACGGCGTCGTCGGTGTTCGAGAGCACCAGCACGACGATGGTGGCGAGCAGCGACACCACGAGCCAGCCGACGCTCCAGTACACGCCCTCGCGGAAGCTGGGCTCGCGCCCGCGCGCGAAGAAGTGCAGGTCGATCCAGAGGAAGACGATCGTCGCCCCGGCCAGGACCAGCCACGGCAGCGGGCCGGAGAAGAACGCGAACGGAACTGCCATCACACGAAGTAGAAGGTGAGCCCCAGCACCGCGTACACCGCGAGGAGCTGGAGGCCCTCGAACCACGTCGACTCACCCTCCTGCACCACCTGCTGGGCGATCAGCACGGCGAGCACGACCGCCCCGAGCTCGAAGCCGTTGAAGACGAGCGCCATCGGGAACTCCCCGATGAACAGCGAGAGCAGGACGAGCACGGGCGCGGCGAACAGCGCGATCTGCGCGGCCGAGCCGATGGCGATGTTGACCGCCAGGTCCATCTTGTCCCTGGCCGCGAAGTAGATCGCCACCCAGTGCTCGGCCGCGTTGCCGACGATCGCGACGACGATGACGCCGACGAAGAACGGGGAGAGGCCGATCGACTCCGACGCCTCGCTGATCGAGCCGACCAGGATCTCCGACATCAGGCCGACGGCGACGCCGGCGCCGGCCAGCATCAGCACGCTCTTGCGGACGGACCACGGCTCGCCGACGTGGTCCTCGGGACCGTGCGCGGGATTGAACAGGTCCTTGTGTGTCTTGAGCGAGAAGATCAGGCCCGCGACGTAGGTGAGCAGGAGGATGATCGCGACCCCGACCGACAGCTTCTCCACGTCGGAGTCATAGTTGACGGCCTCGGCGTCCGGGCGGGGCAGCCCGGTGCCCTGCACCAGCTCGAAGACGGCCGGCATGATCAGCGCCACCACGGCGAGCAGCAGCATCAGGGCCGTGACGTTCGCCGCCGTGCGATCGAACTTCTGGCGCTCGCGCTTGCGACCGCCGACCAGCATGGCGACGCCCATGACGAGCAGGATGTTGCCGAGGATCGAGCCGATCAGCGACGCCTTGACGACCTCCTGCAGCCCTTCGTTGAGCGCGAAGAACGCGATGATCAGCTCCGGCGCGTTGCCGAACGTCACGTTCAGGAAGCCGCCGATGCCGGGACCGGACCGAGCCGCCAGCTCCTCCGTGGCCCGGCCCATGAGCGCCGCCGTCGGGATCACGCCGAGCGCCGAGGTGACGAAGATGATGGTCGGCGACGCGTGCGTCAGCTCGAGCACGATCGCGATCACGATGAACGGGACCAGCAGATAGGGCCAGCCCCCACCGCTCAGAAGGAAGCGGCGCAGGTTGAACCCGCCGTCGGATGCAGCCCCGGCCATGGGCGCGGAACCTTAGCGACGCGCGGCGGGCAGGAGTCGAATCAGCCCGCGAGCAGCTCTGCGCACTCGCGCGCCTTTGCGACGTCCTCGCCGGCGTCGGTCAGGCACTCGGAGTACGCGTCCAGATCCGCCGCCGAGCCGCCACCCGACGGCTCGGACGAGCCGCCGCCGGCCGCGGCGCCGCCCAGCGCGCCCAGGCCGCCGAGCTGCCCGAGCAGCTCGTCGAACGGCTTGGCGTCCGCCGGCTCGGCGATGTCCTGGTCCTCGTTGAGGTCTGTGATCGCGACGTCGAACGCGACCGTCCCGCTCGTACCCGAGTCGGAGTCCTCGACGCCGAGGTTCACGACCATCCGGCGCAGGATCTTGTCTTCCGCGCCCGTGTAGATCTCCACGCGCGGGTCCTTGACGGCCTCGATGACCTGTTGGCGCTGGGCGTCCGTGAGCTTCTCAGGCACCTCGCCGGCGCCCTGAAGACCCAGCGAGGAGGCCTTGCCGAGCGCGGCGTTGACGTCGTCGAGCAGCTTGGCCACGTCAACGCCGCCGGTGATCTTGATCGTGTCGGCGTCGCCGACCTTCGCCTCGCCCGCGTTCTTCGGGCTCGTCAGCCACTTCCGCGGGTCCATGCCGAGCGACGCGAAGCTCTGGGGCTCCTCGCCGTCGGTCGCCTGCTTCCGGGCCTGCTCGAAGCCGGCCTTGAACTGCTGGAAGATCTGGTCCTGGACCACGTAGTCGGTCCCCTGGAAGGAGAGGAAGCCCTTTTCGCCGGTCGACGTGGCGCCCGCCTGGATGCTCTGGCCGGCACCCTCGAAGGACGCCTCCAGGTCGAATTCGGGCAGCTTGCCGCCGTCCTGGGCCTGGAACGGGCCCGTCAGGCGCAGGCTCACGGGTCCGTCGAGCTCGGATTCGCCGCCCTTTGCCTCCAGTTCCACGGAAAGCTCGAGGTTGCCCGACTTCACCTCCTTGGAGCCGGTGAAGGTCTGCGTCAGGAGCTCGTTGACGTCGGTGGTCGACGACGCCTCGTCATCGGAGCCGCCGCAGGCCGCGACCACCAACGCGAGGGCGGCAAGCAAGGACAGCAGGGCGACGGGGAGCGAGCGGGTCATGAGCAAGGAGGCTCCTGTGATGGCGAAACGAACGGCGGCGCGCAGGGTTGCAGCTCGGGGCAAGCCGTACGGCGAGCCTAGCATCGGACCATGGCCGACAGACGAACTCTCCGTTGGGCGCGCATTGCGCTCGTGTGCACGCTCGCGCTCGGCGCGAGCGGAGGAGTCGCGCAGGCCGCGAAGCCGCGCAAGACGGTGGCGCGCGAGCTCCAGCGGCTCTATGCGCAGGGCCAAATCGACCAGCCGACGTACGCGGCCGACCGCGCCGTCCTCGCCGACAGCAAGCGCCGGATCAAGCGGCTCACCGGCACGCGCAGGCTGCAGCTCGCCGGCGCGCTCGCCGCGATCGAGGGCATGGCGGCCCGCGGCGTCCTGCGTCCCGCGCGCCTGTACCCGCTGTTCCTCACGCTGCAGCGCAACGCGGAGTGGTGGTCGGAGCAGCCCCTGCTCGCCTCTGGTCAGCGGGTGACGTTCACGGGCTCCGAGCTCGTCTGGCAGTACGTGCCCGGCCAGGGCCTCCAGCTCCACCCGCTGGCCAACTTCGGCAAGCTCAACGCCTACGCCAAGGGAAGCCGGCGCAACAACGCGCGCAACACCGTGCTGCTCGACGAGCTGATGTCGATCGCCGTGCCGCGCGGCGGCGGGCTGGCGTGGGAGTACTACTTCACGTTCGATGGCGGGCGGCCGCCGTGGGTCAGCAGCCTGGCCCAGGGCACCGGGCTGCAGGCGATCGCCCGCTCCGCCGTCAAGCTGGGGCGGATGCCAGAGCTCCTGCCGCGCATCCAGGAGGGCCTCGAGCTGTTCGAGCGGGCTCCGCCCACGGGCGTGCGCGTGCAGACGGCGGACGGCGTGCACTACGCGCAGTACTCGTTCTGGCCCGACCTGCGCATCCTGAACGGCTTCGTCCAGTCGCTCGTCGGCCTCTACGACGTGGCCCAACTGACCGGCGACCAGCGTGCGGCCCAGCTCTTCGCCGACGGCGAGCGCGCCGCGCGCGTGGAGGTCCCGACCCACGACACGGGAGCTTGGTCGCTCTATTCCCGCGGCGCGATCGAGCGCGAGTCCGACCTGGGCTACCACACGCTGCTGCGCGACTTCCTCAGCGGGCTGTGCGACCGCACCGCGCGCACCGTGTACTGCGGCGCCGAGTCGCGCTTCACGACGTACCTGACCACGCCACCCGAGCTTCGGGTCAAGACCGTGCGCGTGCGCGGCGGGGCCCCGGCGACATTGCGGTTCTCGCTCTCGAAGATCGCGCGTGCCACGGTGAGCGTGACCGCGCCCGACGGGAAGCGCGTGCTGTACGTAGCCGCCGGCGCGGTCGGCCGCGGCACCCGCACGGTGGGCTGGGCGGCGCCGCGCAAGGCCGGGAGCTACACGCTGCGCGTGGACGCGACCGACCTCGCCGGCAATGCCGCGAGCGTCGAAGGTCCGGTCGAGGTGCTTCAGCCGAAGCGCCGCAAGGGCCGCGGGAAGTAGGCTCCGGGGCGCTCGATGGCCCCGCGCACGATCCTCTACACGGGCAAGGGCGGCGTCGGCAAGACGTCGGTCGCCGCCGCCACGGCCCGCCGCTGCGCGCACGCCGGGCTGCGCACCGTCGTCCTCTCGACCGATCCCGCCCATTCGCTCGCCGACGTGCTCGAAGTGCCCGTCGGAAGCGAGCCGACCCAGCTCGGGCCGAGCCTGTGGGCGCAGCAGGTCTCCGCGCAAGAGGAGCTCGAGCGCCACTGGTCCGCCGTGCAAGGCTGGCTGGGCGAGGTGCTCGTCGAGCGCGGCGTGGAGCAGATCGCCGCCGAGGAGCTGACGGTCCCGCCGGGGGGCGACGAGCTGTTCAGCCTGCTGCGGCTCAAGCGCCACGTCGAGGAGGGCGAGTGGGACGTGATCGTCGTCGACTGCGCGCCGACCGGCGAGACCCTGCGGCTGCTGTCGTTTCCGGAGGCCGCCCGCTGGTGGCTGGGAAAGCTGATGGGGCGCGAGACGCAACTGCTGGCCGCCGCCCGTCCGCTCGCGCGCGCGTTCCTGGACCTGCGGCTGCCCGACGAGGAGGTCATGGGCGAGGTCCAGGGCCTCGTGGCCAACCTCGTCGCGATGCACGACATCCTGCGCGACCGCAGCGCCGTCACCGTGCGGCTGGTGACGACGCCCGACCGCATGGTGGTCGCCGAGGCGATGCGGACGTTCACGTATCTGAGCCTCTACGGCTACCTGACGGACGCCGTGATCGTGAATCGCGTCTTTCCGGACGAGCTGGCCGGCACGTACTTCGGCGCGTGGCGCGACGTGCAGCAGCGCGAGCTCGAGCGCGTGCGCGACGGCTTCTCCCCCGTGCCCGTGCTGCGTGCGCCGTACTTCGAGGTCGAGGTGCTCGGGAACGCGATGCTCGATCGGCTCGGATCGGCGCTCTTCGACGGGATCGACCCCGCGGCACTGCTTCACAGCGAGCTGGCGCAGGAGTTCAGCCTGGCCGACGGCAAGGGACAGGTGCGCCTCGCCGTGCCGTTCGCGACCAAGGGCGACGTCTCGCTCAAGAAGATGGGAGACGAGCTGGTCGTGCGGGTCGACGAGCGCAAGCGCACCGTGGTGCTGCCGCCCGCGCTCGCGGCGCTGAACCCGGCGGGAGCCGGGCTCGAGGACGGGGTGCTGGTGGTGCGCCTTGCCTGACTCCGAGCGCGACGCGCTCCGCGCTGTGCGCGAGCACCTCGACGACGCCCACGCGGCCGCCGATCGGCTGGTGCGCGAGGCGCAGCTCCAGGCGGAGGGAGGCACGGACGCCGCCGCATCCGCGGGCGTGCCGCCACGCGGATGGGAGTCGGCGCGGGCCGAGCCGCCGCGCGCCTCGGACCTGCGGGCGCTGCTCGAGCTACTCGAAGCGGTGCGCGACACCGTGCCCAGCGAGATCACGCGCCCGCTCGCCACGGCGCTGCGCGACCTGCTGCTCGCGCTGCGCGCGCTGATCGATTGGTACCTGGAGCGGCTGGACGCGCCCGCCCCCGGCCGGTCGACCGTCGAGGTCGAGGACATCCCGCTGGACTGACGGGCGGGCGACGTAGACTCAGCAGCGGTGACGTCGACGATCCCCGCATTCCGCGCGCTTCCCGCGGAGATGCAGCAGGCGGGCGGCGCCGCGGCGGCGCTTGCACTCACGCTGGGGCTGCCGTGGTACGAGAAGTCGTTCTTCGATCGGGCGGCAGCGAAGTCGGCCGACCTCTCGGCCTTCGGGGTCTTCACGTTCGTCGAGGCCGCGATCCTGCTCGTGGCCGCAGGCGTCCTCTACCTGGTGTGGGCGCGATCGCAGCGCAAGGGGTTCCACCTCCCGGGCGGCGACGGCACCGTCATCATGGCGGCCGGCGGGTGGGCGGTGGCGCTGCTGATCTGGCGCCTGTTCGACAAGCCCGACGTTGCCGACCGGGCGGCGACCGTGGGCATCCAATGGGGCATGTTCGCCGCCCTGCTCGCCGCGGGCGTGCTGACCGCCACCGGTGCTCGTGTGCGCGCCGCACACCGGCCCGAGCCGCCGAACCCGGCCGCCGACGACGCCGTCTGGGAGCGCCCGCCGCGGCCGGAGCGCGGGCCGGGCCGGTCTCCGCGCGAGGCCACGGCGGTCACCGAGGTCCTGCGCGAGCGCCCGGGTTGGGAGGGCGAGCCGCCCGAGCCGCCGGGGCGGACGGGGCGCCGCCGTCGCGGTGGAGCGTTCGCTGCTTCGGACGAGGCGCCGAAGGACTCGGCGGACACCGACCGGCTGTTCTGAGCCGCCGCTAGTCGGTCGCGTTGAGCGCCAGCGGCAGCGGCAGCGGCAGCGTGGCGATGAAGATCAGCCCGATCCCGGTGGCGATCGCCGGCCGGGAGCGGTAGACGTGGCCGGCCACGCCGACGAGGAAGCCGAGCGCCATCAGGGCGACGAACGGCACGGGCGAGGGCGCGAAAGCGGCGAGGAGCACGGAGGCGACAGACTAACTTGGGCAGGCCAACCACCCCGCGAGTCGGCCGCTCGTCCCCATGGATCCGCACGCGCTCACCGACCCGTCCCCGCATCCCACGCGCGTCCTTGCGGTCCTGCTGCTGGCCGGTGTCTCGTTCGCGCTGTCGCAGACGCTGGTGATTCCGGCGCTGCCGCAGATCGGTGCCGAGCTGGAGGCGAGCCCGTCCACGACGTCGTGGATCCTCACCGCCTTCCTGCTCTCGGCATCGGTCGCGACGCCGATCGTCGGCAAGCTCGGCGACTCCTACGGGAAAGGCCGCGTCCTCACGGTCGTGCTGGCGCTGTTCGCGCTCGGCGGCGTGATCAACGCGCTGGCAGAGTCCGTCGTCGTGCTGATCGCCGGACGCGCGCTTCAAGGCGTAGCCGGGGGCGTGTTCCCGCTGGCCTTCGGGGTCATCCGTGACGCATTCCCGCGCGAGCGCATCCCCGGCGGGCTGGCCATCATGAGCGCCGTCTTCGGGATCGGCGGGGCCATCGGGCTGCCGCTCTCCGGCGTGATCGTCGACAACCTCGCCCTGTCCTGGCTGTTCTGGATCAGCCTGCTGGCCGTGCCCGCGGCCGTCGCCGCGCACGTGGTCGTGCCGCCCTCGCCGGCCGCGCGCCGACCGCGGATCGACTGGCCCGGCGCCGCCGTGCTCTCGGTCGCCCTCGCGGCGATCCTGCTCGGTGTCACCCAGGCGAGCTCATGGGGCTGGGGCTCGGGCCGCAACGTCGCCGCCATCCTCGGAGGGCTTGCGCTGCTCGCCGTGTTCGTGCGAGTGGAGCTGCGCGTGCCCGAACCCCTGATCGACATCGCGCTGCTGCGCGGGCGCACCGTGGCCGCCACGAACCTCGCCACGTTCATCATCGGGCTGGCGATGTTCGGCGCCTTCCTGCTCGTGCCGCAGTTCGCGCAAGCGCCCGAGCAGGCCGGGTACGGCTTCGACGCGACCGTCACCCAGGCGGGCCTCCTGGTCATGCCGACCGCGATCGCGCAGCTCGTGGCGGGCGCCGCCGCAGGGCGACTGGGCCCGAAGCTGAGCTGGCGGACCATCCTCACGGCCGGCGCCGTGCTCGCCGCAGGCTCGTTCCTGGTCCTCGTCGCCGCGCACGCGCACGCATGGGAGGTGGTCATCGCCAACGTCCTCCTCGGCGCCGGGATCGCCTTCGCCTTCGCGGCCACGGCGAACCTCATCGTCGGCGCGGTTCCGCAGGACCAGGTCGGCATCGCCACGGGCATCAACACGGTGATGCGCACCGTCGGAGGGGCGTTCGGGTCGGCGATCGCGACCGCGATCCTGACCGGCCATCTCATCGCGGGCACCCAGATCCCCACCGAGCGCGCCTATACGACCGCCTTCGTCGTCTCCGCGATCGCCGCGATCCTCGCCATCGGCGCCGCGCTCCTCGTGCCGCGGCAAGCGCAATCGCCGATCCCCGAGACATGAGGATGGCAGCTCTTTCACGTCGCGGCCGGGCAGCGTATGGTGGTTCGGTCGCCCCGAGTGCCTGGTGAAACGAACGCCGGGGCGGGAGAGGAGCGAGTCATGGGGCTTTACGGCGAGCAGGTCCTCCCGCGGATCATCAACGTCGCGTGCGGAATGAAGGTCACCGAGCCGCTGCGACGCCGGGTCTGTGACGGCCTGGCGGGAGACGTCGTCGAGATCGGCTTCGGCTCGGGACTCAACGTGCCGTTCTATCCGAGGAGCATCGCCCAGGTCGCCGCTGTAGAGCCGGCCGACCTCGGCTGGAAGCTCGCCGGCAAGCGCCTCGGCGAGACGAGCGTTCCGGTGCTGCGGTCCGGCCTGGACGGTCAGTCGCTGCCCTTCGCGGACGACAGCTTTGACGCTGCCCTGTCGACATGGACGCTGTGCACCATTCCCGACGTCGCCGCCGCGCTGCGCGAAGTGCGTCGCGTCCTCAAGCCCGGAGGGGCCCTGCACTTCCTCGAGCACGGACTCGCCCCGGACGCGGGGGTGCGCCACTGGCAACGACGCCTCGAGCCGGTGCAGAAGCGGATCTTCGGCGGATGCCACCTCACCCGCCCGGTCGTCGAACTGCTCACCACCGCCGGCTTCACCATCACCGAGCTCGACGTCTTCTACGAGGACGGCGCGCCAAAGTTCCTCGGCGCCGACTCCCTCGGCATCGCCCAGGCCGCATAGCTGGCCTAATCTAGCCGGCCAAATGGCTGACGCCCCCATCAACGTCGAAGCTGTTGACGCCGGGCTGCGCTCCGTCGGCTACCTGCCCGGCGAGTCCACCGCGCTCGTCGCCTTCCTCGCGGTTCGGCTCGGCAAGCCGGTCCTCGTCGAGGGCCCCGCGGGCGTCGGCAAGACCGAGCTGGCCAAGGCGCTGGCGTCCTACCTCGGCCGCATGCTGATCCGCCTCCAGTGCTACGAGGGTCTCGACGAGGCCAAGGCGCTGTACGAGTGGAACTACCGCAAGCAGCTGCTGCGCATTCAGGCTGAGGCCGCCGGAACTGGCTGGGACGCCGTCCAGGACGACATCTTCGGCGAGGAGTTCCTCCTCGCCCGGCCGCTGATGTCCGCGATCGCCTCCGAGGAGCCGGTGGTGCTGCTGATCGACGAGATCGACAAGACCGACCAGGAGTTCGAGGCGATGCTGCTCGAGCTGCTGAGCGACTTCCAGATCTCGATCCCGGAGCTGGGCCGGATCGAGGCGCGCACCCATCCCGTGGTGGTCCTCACCTCCAACAACTCGCGTGAGCTGACCGAGGCGCTCAAGCGGCGCTGCCTCTACCTCTGGCTCGACTACCCGTGCGCCGAGCACGAGCTCGCGATCGTGCGCCTGCACGCCCCCGAGCTGCCGGAGGCGGTGGCCGCCAAGCTGGTCGAGGTGATCGCGCGGGTGCGCGAACTCGACCTCAAGAAGCCGCCGTCGATCGCCGAGTCGATCGACTGGGCGCGCGCGCTGCTGCTGCTCGGCGCCGACGAGATCACCGAGGACGTGTTCCGCCAGACGATGTCGATCATCATCAAGCACCGCACGGACCTCGACGTCGTCGCCGACCGCGTGGGCGTACGGCTCGGGCTGGCGTCGGGGCCGGCGTGAGCCTGCCGGCCGGGATCGTCGACTTCGCAGAGGCCCTGCGGGTCGAGGGGCTGGCGGTCGGGACGTCCGAGCTGCTCGACGCGTTCGCCGCGCTCGACGAGGTGCCGTGGAGCGACCGCGGGCCGTTCCGCGAGGCGCTCGCCGCCACACTGGCGAAGTCGCCCGACGACCGACGCGTCTTCGACCTCGTCTTCGAGCGCTTCTTCTTCCGTGCGGCCGAGGAGCAGGCGGTCGCGCGCGGGGTCCGCGAGCGTGGCGAGCAAGATGGGAGGCAGATAGACCTCGATCACCTGCGCGAGCAGGCGATCGAGGCGATTCGCGCCGGTGACGAGAGCGCGATGCGCGACCTCGCCCGGCTCGCCATCGCCGCCTTCGGGCGTCGCGGGGAGGGCTCCGGCGTGCTCGGCGTCGATGTCCAGCGCATCCGCCGCGCGCTCGAGCTGCGCACGGACGGGCGGCCGCGCGAGGACGGGTCAGAGCCGCTCACCCGCGACCAGATCCGCCGCTTCGAGCGCCAGCTCCGGCGCGAGCTCGAGCGCGCGCAGATCGCGCGCACCGGGGCGCTGCCCCCGGCGCGGTCGCTCAACGAGCTCGACCGCGCGCTGCCGTCCGGGCCGCTGCAAGACCTCGCCGCGGTCCACCGCGTCGTCACCCAGCTCAAGCGCCGCCTGGCCACCCATGGCCACGAGTCACGCGGACGTCGCTCGCACGCTCACGTCGACGTGCGCCGCACGATGCGCGCGTCGCTGCAGACCGGCGGAGTGCCCGTGGTGCTCAAGCACCGGCCTCAGCGCCCCCGCCGCCCCGAGCTCTACGTGTTGTGCGACGTCTCCACCAGCGTCACCAGCGCGTCCGTCTTCTTCCTGTCCGTCCTCCACGCGCTGCACGACTCGTTTCGCAGGATGCGGTCCTTCGTCTTCGTAGAGCGGATCTCCGAGGTCACGGAGCTCTTCGCGCGCGAGCGCAGCTTCAAGGCGGTCTCGGAGGCCATCGGCCGCGACGCGGGCGTCGCCGACGTGTCGGGCTACACGGACTACGGGCGCGTCTGGCACGAGTTCCTCGCGCTGGTCGAGGACGACCTGCACCCGCGCGCCACCGTGATCGTCCTCGGCGACGCCCGAACGAACGGCCGCGACCCGCGCGCGGACGTGTTCGCCCGCGTCGCCGAGCGGGCCGGTCGCACGTTCTGGCTAAATCCCGAGCCGCGGCTCTACTGGAACTACGGCGACTCGGTGGTGCGGGCCTACGCACCGTTCTGCGAGCTGCACGAGTGCTGGACCACGCGCCAGCTCGAGGACTTCGTCAAGGCGCTGACGCGCCCGCAGAACGCCTGATCGCCGCGCCGCGCATCGGGTAGACAGGACATATGGCCGAGCGCAGAGTCAGCCCTCGGGTCGAGCTGTCGGTGACATGCACGCTGCGCCGGCGCAGCGGCACCGCGATCGCGGCGCAGACCCTCGACCTGGGGCCCGGCGGCATGTCGGTGACGACCGCACGTCCGCTGGCCACCGACGAGGTACTGCACTTCGACCTGCCGCTCCCCCCAGGTGATGTGGTCGACGGTCGGGCGCGCGTGCTCCGCGAGCAGGCCTACGGCGTCTACGCGCTGCGGTTCGAGGCGCTCCGCGAGCCGGTGCGGGCGCGGCTGGCCGGCGTCGCGGCGTAGTCACGCCATGTCACGATCGGATAGATCGGCCTCAGCATCGCGTCGATGCTAGCTTTGCGGTCTGAGTGAATCAGGGGGGCTGGGAAGAACGCCCGGCTGAGATAGGTCCCGCGCTGGACCTGACCCTTCGAACCTGTGGGGTAATGCCCGCGGAGGGAGCGATGCAGACCGAGGCCGAGACTCCCGTGGTGGGGCCTCGTGACGTTGATGGGGCCGGCGTCGAGCTCGACGCCGTCGGCAAGTCCTATGGCGCGGTCCGAGCCCTCCGCGGCGTCACGCTGCGCGCGGCCCCGGGCGAGATTGTCGCGCTCGCCGGTCCCAGCGGGTGCGGAAAGTCGACGCTGCTCGAGCTCGTCTGCGGGCTCACCGCGGCCGACGAGGGGCACGTGCGCGCGGGCGCCGCCGCGCTCATGCCCCAGCGCGACGCACTGCTCCCGTGGCTCAGCGCGCTCGACAACGCCGGGCTGGCGCTCCGCGTGGCCGGCGCGTCCCGGGCGCAGGCCCGGGCCACCGCGCACGCGCACTTCGCGGCGTTCGGCCTGGATGGCTTCGAACGCGCGCGTCCCGCGACGCTCTCCGGCGGGATGCGCCAGCGCGTCGCGTTCCTGCGCACGCTGCTGGCCGGGCGACCCGTGCTCTGCCTGGACGAGCCGTTCGGGGCGCTCGACGCGCTGACGCGGCTGCAGATGCAGCGCTGGCTGGCCGGCGCGCTCGCGCGCGAGCCGCGGACGGTGCTGCTGGTCACCCATGACGTCGAGGAGGCGGTGCTGCTCGCCGACCGTGTGGTGCTGCTCTCGCCCCGACCGGGCCGGGTCGTCGCGACGCTCGACGTGGCAGTCGCGCGCCCGCGAGCGCGGGACGACCGCGCCGTCGTGGAACTGCGCGAGCGGGCACTCGTCGCGCTGGGCGCGTCATGACCGCGGTGCTGGCGTTGCTGACCCTGCTCGCGGGCTGGGAGGCGCTCGTGCGCCTCGGCGGCGTCGACCCGCTGCTGCTGCCTTCCCCCATGCAGGTGCTCGAGGCGTTGTGGGAGGACCGGGCGCTGCTCGCGCCGGACCTGTGGACGACGACCTACGAGGTGGTGCTCGGCCTCGGCGCCGCCGCGGCCACCGGCGCCGGGCTCGCCGTCGCGATGCACCTCTCCCCCGCTCTGCGGGGCGCGCTGCGCCCGCTGGTGATCGGCTCGCAGGCGGTCCCGGTGCCGGTCATCGCGCCGCTCGTGATCCTCGTGCTCGGGTTCGGCCTCGCCCCGAAGATCCTGCTGGTCGCGCTCGTGTGCTTCTTCCCGATCACGATCAACCTCTACGACGGCCTGCGCGCCGCGGACCCCGAGGCCCGCCGGCTGCTCCGCTCGCTGCAGGCGACCCGCTGGCAGGCGCTGCGCCTCGTCGAGGCGCCCGCCGCGCTGCCCGCCGCGTTCACCGGCTTGAAGGTCGCCGCGGCCGTGGCGGTGATCGGCGCCGTCTTCGCGGAGTGGGCCGGCGCCGAGGCCGGGCTCGGCCACGCGCTGCTCACGGCCAACGGACAGCTCGAGACCGCCCGGGCGTTCGCCGCGACGCTCCTGCTGTTCCTGCTCGCCATCGCCCTCTACGGGGCCTGCGCGCTGCTCGAGCGGCGGGTGGTCGACTGGATTCCACGCACCGGAACCGGAGGACCATGACCCGCCACACGCCTGTGCCCGCCGACGGAGTCGGCCGGGTGCGTCCGCCTGTGCCCGCCGACGTAGCCGGCTGGGTGCTCCTCCTCTCGTTGCTGTGCGTCGCCGTGCTGCTCGGCGCGTGCGGCGAGAAGGCCGAGCCCGATCCGAGCGCCGGCTCGGGCGGTGGCGACGCACAACCACTTCGGCTCGTGCTCGACTACTTCCCGAACGCCGATCACGCCGGCATCTACGCGGCCGACGAGACCGGCGCGTACGCGAACGCCGGCCTGGACGTGACGATCACACCGCCGCCGGACCCTGCCGCTCCGCTCAAGCTGCTGCTGGCCGGCAGGACGGACCTGGCGATCTCCTATGAGCCAGAGCTGCTGCTCGCGCGCGACAAGGGGGCCGACCTGGTCGCCGTCGGCGCGCTGGTCCAGAAGCCGCTGACGTCGCTGATCTCCGTCGGGAAGGCGAACATCCGGACGCCGCAGGACCTGCGCGGCAAGCGCGTCGGCACGTCGGGAATCCCCTACCAGTCGGCCTATCTCCAGACGATCCTCCGGACCGCCGGCGTCGACCCTGAGTCCGTCCAGGAGACCAACGTCGGCTTCAACCTCGTTCCGGCGATGCTGTCGGGCAAGGTCGACGCGACGCTGGGCGCGTTCTGGAACTACGAGGGCGTCGACCTCGCCCGGCGCGGCCGCGACCCGGTGATCCAGCGAGTGGAGGAGCTCGGCGTCCCCACCTACGCGGAGCTCGTCTTCGTGGCCCGGCGCCGCGACCTGGACTCGAGCTTCGCCGCCCGGGTGCGGCGCTTCATGCAGGCCACGGCACGCGGACACGCCGCACTCGAGGCCGATCCGCAGGCCGGGCTCACCGGGCTCCTGAACGCCGACAAGGGCCTGGATCGGGGCTTGCAGGAAGCGGTCGTCAAGGCGACGTTGCCGGTGTTCTTCCCGACCGAGCCCGAGCGCGGGTTCGGCTACCAGGACCCGGCGGAGTGGCAGCGCTACGCCGACTGGATGCTCGAGAACGACCTGATCACGCAGCCGCAGAACGCCGAGCAGGTGGTGACCAACGAGTTCCTGGCCGGTGAAGGGCTCGATCCCGGGCGACTCTCGCAGGACTGACGGGCAGCAGACCACGGCCGGCGGCGACGCGCAGGTACTCCCCGGCCAGGCCCTTCCACGCGCCGTAGGGAGCGAAGAACTCGCGCACAGCCGCCTCGTCGGCGCGCGCCCGCGGGTCGCCCGTGGTCACACGACCGACCAGCTTGAGGTAGCCAAGGTCGCCCGCCGGCACGCGATCGTGGTGGCCTTGGCCGAGGAAGGCGAGCACCTCCAGGGTCCACGGGCCGATGCCGGGAACAGCGCGCAGCCGCCGCCATCCCGGCAGCGGGTCGTCGGCGAGCAGGTCCGCGCGCCCGGACGCCACCTCGGCCGCCGCCCGCCGCAGCGTGATCGCCCGGGCCGGCGCAAGGTCCATCGCCGCTAGCCGGGCAGGCGCGGTGGCCGCGAGCACCGCGGGCGCCGGCGCGTCGCGCAGCCCTGTCTGCGGGCAGCGCCTGCCGAGCGCGGCGATCAGCCGCCGCTGGATCGCCAAGGCGCGCTTGAACTCGATCAGCTGCTCGGTCACGGCAGCGGCCAGCGCCTCCCACGGCAGCGGGAAGCGCCGGGGGCGCAGCTCGGGCGCCGCACGCACGGCCCGGCCGATCACCGGATCGTCCCGGAAGGCGTCGTAGAACGGCCGCAGGTCGTCGTCGACGCCCGTGGCGAAGCGCAGGCGCCGGATGCCCCACATGGCGTCGATCTCCGAGCGCGCACGGGCGCCGAACACGACCCGGTGGGCCGTCGGCTGGACCACGGCCACGTGCACGGGCTCCCCGTCTCGGTGCAGCAGGCGCTGGAGCGACGCGCCCTTGCGCCGCAGCAGGCCGTCGGCCGAGCCGCCGCGCAGGCGGAAGGCCCACGGGGGTTCGACCTCGATGCGGAGCTCGTGGTTCACGAGCCGGATTCCTACCGTCCGCGGCGGCGGGACGCGGGCTCTTCTCCCGCTACGTGCGGGGACTGGCGTCTACGTCAACGGCGGCATCGAGGGGAAGGAGTGAGAACGGTTGCCGGGCAGCGAGTTGCACGTTGACCCGAATAATTGGGGTCAACGTGCAAATCACCTAGTCCCGGCGGATCAGATGCACATCGACCAGAAACGAGTTCGACCCGACGATCTCGCCGAACCCGCCCTTCTTCCTGCGCCGCCGCCGACCGGGCCGCAGGCGCCGGCGGGCCACCACCGCCACCGTTGCGGCGCCGGCGACGAAGCCGGTCGCCGCCAATGCGACCGCGTGGACCGCCGGGACCTGCGCAGGACGCAGCGGCGCGGGCACGGGAGGCGGGTAGGCGGGAACGGGCAGGCCGTCGACGACCTCGCCGTCATCCTCGCCGGGGCGGGAGTTGTCCGGTTCGGTGCTCACTCAGTCCAGCAGCATGACGGGCCGGCTCGACGGGTTCAATGCGCGCCCTTCTCCGGAGGAGTGCCGAAGACGTGGTCCCAGTAGGGGGCGCTGACGCCGAACCCGCGCGCGTCGTCCTGGAAGTGGTGGCGCATGTGCAGCTCGCGCAGCCGCCGCCCGACGCGCGTGCGCGGGCGGTGGTGGTGAACGTGGTAGTGGACCATGTCGTAGGCCAGATAGCCCGCCAGGAACCCGCCGAGGAACGGCATGAACCACTGGCCGCCGAGCACGACCCAGAACACGCCGGCGAACGCGGATGCGAGCGGAGCCGAGGCCGACGGAGGCATCACCAGCCGCAGCGGGTCGTTCGGGTGGTCGTGGTGGACCCCGTGGAGCATCCAGTGCAGCTTCGCGCCGAGACCCCGCTCGGGCTCGAAGTGGAACACGACCCGGTGCAGCCAGTACTCGGTCAGCGTCCAGACGGCGTAGCCGCCCATCGCCAGCCCGACTGCGCCCAGGAAACCGCTGCGACCAGCGCCGAAGCCGAGCAGCAGGCCGATCGCGGGGGCGTAGATCAGGACCGGCACCACCGGATGCACACGTGTGAAACGGTCGAGCCACGGCGAACGGAACATCGGTGGGGAAGCCTTCAAGTACTCGGACCGCCGCATGACCCAGAAAGTAACTCATGGGCGTGGGCGCGCTCGGTGAGCTAGCCGCCCAGCGCGCGACCGTACAGGCGGAAGCGCCGCACGATCCGGCCGCCCAGCGCCTCCATCGCCTTGTTCATGTTCTTGTTGACCTCCAGGATCCACCCCATCTCCCCGTGGGTCTGCGGCGTGCGCGTGGCCGCCTCGAAGTGGCGCTCGTAGAACTTCGCCGCCACCCCCGTGTGCTGCCACTCGGGCTTCACGCCGAGCGCGAACACGCGCACGCGGTCGATCCGGCGCCGGTGCCAGAGGAACTTCGCCCACCCGAACGGCAGGATCCGCCCGCGCATGTGCAGCAGAGCCTGGTTGTAGTCGGGGAGCGTGAGCGCCGCGCCGACCGTGTCGCCGTCCTTCTCGGCCACGTAGGCCCAGTTCTCGTCGAGGAACGGCTTGAGCTGGGCGGCGTAGTGGCGCACCTCCCTGTCCGACAGCGGCACGAACCCCCAGTTCTTCTCCCAGGCGGCGTTGTAGACCTCCATGAACCGACCGAGCTCGGCCTGGAGGTCGCGCTTGCGAAAGGGACGCACGACGACTCCATGGCGCGACTCCACCTGATCGGCGAGCTTCCAGATCACCGGGTTGACCTTGTCGCGCCCCGAGATGTGGAGCTCCCACATCAAGAGGTCCATCGCCTTCCCCATGCCCGCGGCCTCCAGCAGCGCCGGGTAGTAGCGGTGCGTCCACGGGGAGAGGATGAGGGGCGTCCGCTCGTGGCCCTCGAGGAGGACGCCGCACTCGTCGTTCGTGGTGAAGTCGGCCGGGCCGACCATGCGGTCGCAGCGCTGCCCTCGCAGCCACTGCTCGGCGCGATCGAGCAGCGCGGTCGCCGCTTCGAGGTCCTCCTCGCACTCGAAGAAGCCGAACCAGCCCCAGCGGTTGTCCTGGAAGGCCTGGAAGTTGTCGTCGACCTGAGCGGTGATGCGGCCCACGGGTCGGCCGTCGCGGAGCGCGAGGAAGTACTCGGCGCGGGCGTGCTCGAAGAACGGGTTCTTGCGCCGGTCGAGGAACTGCTTGCGCTCGAAGATGAGCGGAGCGACCCAGTTGGGCTCGTCGCGGTAGAGCCGGAACGGAAGCCGGATGAAGCGACGGAGGTCGCCCGTAGAATGCACCGGCCGGATCTCGAGCGACCCCATGGAGGCGGGCAGAGTACATGCCGACGGCCATCGACGTGTTCAGCAAGGTACGGGGCCACGAGCGCGCCGAGCAGCTTCGTGCCGCCCGCGAGGCGGACCTGCTCCCGTACTTCCGGATTCTCGAATCACCCGCCGCGCCGGTGGTCGAGATGGAGGGGGCCGAGCGCATCATGCTCGGCTCCAACAACTACCTCGGGCTCACGGGGGACCCGCGCGTCATCCAGGGCGCACGGGACGCGCTGGAGCGCTACGGCACCGGCCTGACCGGCTCGCGGCTGCTCAACGGGACGCTCGCCCTCCACCTGCAGCTCGAGCGGGAGCTGGCGGAATGGATGGGCACCGAGGACGCGCTCGTGTTCACCACCGGCCACCAGGCCAATATCGGGACCCTGGGCACGATCCTGTCGCCGGGTGACACGGTCGTGGCCGACTCGGGCGACCACGCGTCGATCCTCGATGGCTGCCTGCTCTCACGAGCCAAGCTGCGGCCGTTCCGCCACAACCGGCTCGACAAGCTCGAGACGATGCTCGAGCGCGCGTCGCACGACGGCGGCGGCGTGCTGGTGGTCGTCGACGGCGTGTTCTCGATGGAGGGCGACGTCGCGCCGCTGCCGAGGATCGTGGAGCTGTGCCGCGCGCACGGCGCGCGGCTGATGGTCGACGAGGCGCACGGCGCGGGCGTGCTCGGCGCGCGCGGCGCGGGGGCCGCCGAGCTGTTCGGCGTCGAGGACGGGGTCGACCTGCGCATGGGCACGTTCTCGAAGTCGCTGGCGTCGTGCGGGGGCTTCATCGCCGGCTCGAGCGAGGTGATCGACTTCCTGCGCATCACCTCGCGGGCGTTCCTGTTCACCGCGGCCGCCGTTCCCGCCGCGGTCGGCGCGGCGCTCGCCGCGCTGCGCGTGATCCGGTCCGAGGACGGGCCGCCGCTGTTCGCCCGCGTGCTCGAGAACGCCGCCTACCTCAACCGCGGCCTGCACGAGCTCGGCTTCCACGTCGTCGAGCCGCAGCCGCTGCCCGACGGCTCGACGGTTACGACGCCGATCGTGCCCGTGGTGGTGGGCGACGACTGGAAGGCAGTCCTGTTGTGGCGCGCGCTCTTCGACGCCGGCGTGTTCGTCAACGTCGCGTTGCACCCCGCCGTGCCGCCGGCGGGGGCGTTGCTGCGGACGAGCGTGATGGCCACCCACGACCGCGCCACGCTGGACCTCGCGCTGCGGCGCTTCGCCGCCGTGAAGGCGGCGTTCGAGGCCGGGCACGGACCCCTTCCCTCCAGTTGACCCTCTGTTTTACTAGAAACCTGTTCACCGCTCGGTTTCGCTGTGCGTTGTGCATACGGCGACGCCTTCTTGTCCATCGGCGCACAAGCACGAAATCACCCGCTGTTTGCGAACGTCCACGCGCTCTGACGTTGAATCCCTCCGGCGGGAGTGTCTAGCCTCCCTCCCCGGTCGAGCGCTTCGGCGCTCCGGGAAGCAAGGAATCGAGGAGGTACCGCCGGGGCCGCCCGAGGACGGGCTGGGTGGCGGTGCGGCTTCAGCTTGCGCGTCCCCGGGCGAAGCCCGGTCCGCGACCTGAAAACCACGACCATGCACCGTCGGCAAGGCGGGTGCGGGAGGTCCCATGGAAGCAACAGCGACGGCCCCTGCGCCACAACACATGCGCGCCCTCGCCCGGGCGAACCGGGTCCGTCTGGCGCGGGCTGAGCTCAAGCGGGAGGTCGCCGAGGGGGAGACCACCGTCAGCGATGTCGTGCTCCAATGCCCCTGGGAGGCCGAGAGCATGGCGATCGCCGATCTGCTGCTGAGCCAGCATCGCTGGGGCCGCACGCGCTGCCGCAGGTTCCTCGCCTCGATCCCGATGTCGGAGACGAAGACCGTCGGTTCGATGACCGACCGCCAGCGACGTGCGCTGGCCGCTCAGCTCGGCGGCGACACCGCGGACGCGGCCGGCGAGAACAGGCTGACCATGGCCGGCGTGGGCTGGAGCGCATCGGGCTGAGCGCGCTCAGAGCGGGAGCGGACCGCCGGCGGTCCGCTCCCGCGGCGCGGACAGGCCGCCAGCCGGGAAGCCGGGCCCGCTGGTCGCGATCTCGACGATATGGCCGTCGGGATCGCGGATGTAGATGGAGCGGAAGGCGCCGCGGTCGAACACGTCGGTGCATTCGACGCCTCGACCGCGCAGGTAGTCGCGCCACGCCTCCTGCTCCTCCGGGCTGTCGACGACGAACGCGAAGTGGTGGGTGGAGCCGACGCCGACCACGCCAGTCGGCAGCTCGGGATAGTGCATGAACGAGACGAGCATCCCCGGACGCCCGTCCTGGGCGCCGAACCAGACGTGGCGCGACTGCGGATCGTCGTCGGACGGGCCGTCGTGGACGACGGCGAGGCCCATCACGTCGCGGTAGAACGCGATCGTCCGCTCGGCGTCACGACAGATCGCGGTCACGTGGTGCAGCCCGCGGAGCTGCATGCGCTTCTCGTCGGTCGCCATCGGTTCCCGTGGAGCCTAGATGGTGCCGCGGAAGGCACGCCGCAACGCGGTGAAGGCGGCAGCGAGCACCGCGAGCGCGCATCCTGTGACAGCGACCCAGGGGGCGCGGATGAAGAACAGCACGCCGGCGGCCAGGACGGCGGGCAGCGCGGCCAGCAGGAGCGCGTGCGAGCGGTGCCCGCCGAAGTGCTCGCGCAGCGCGGTGTCGAGACCGATGAGCACGCTCGACTCGACCAGGGGGAATGGGTGCCAGGGGGCGCGCGGGCGCGCTCCCGCCGCCGCCGCCCGGCGCGCCGGCGGGCCCGCCGGCGCGGGTTCCCGGGCCGCCAGCGCCTCGCCGCGCTTGCGGCTCCTCCTACCCATCAGGCTCTCACCCGGGTAACGGGCAACCGGAGGAGACCTTCACTCGCCACCACCCCAGCAGCATGCCGGGGAGGCCGAGACGCGGGCGCATCCGCCAGACCCGGCAGCCGGGCTCGCCCAGATCCGCGCTCGTGACGGTCATCCGGCGGTGGCGCTCGGGCACGCTGGCGGGCGGCGGGGTGGTGACTGGCATGTGCGACGTCCTCCGAGGGCCAATCTATCACCCGGCATCGGCGTGCCCGGCGGCCTGGAGGGGGGGTCGAGATACTGTGTCTGGTAAGCGCACCGGCGCGGTCCCGGGGCGGCGACCGATGAACAGCCCGCCGGTATCCGTGGGATCGTTGCGCGCCAATCGCACGCCGCCGCAGCGCGGCGGTGCCGGGCGGCGACTGGCCGACGCGCTGCTCGGCGCCGCGGTGCTGCTCGTGGAATCGCTCGTGGTGCTGAGCGCCTGGGGGCCGCAGCCGGTCGGCTGGCTGTGGGTCGGCTCGCAGGCGGACTACCGGACCGGCAGCGTCTTCCTCGGCATCAAGATGGCGTTCCTCGGCCTCGTCGGGTCGCTGATCCTGACGCTGATGCTGGCCACGCGACTGGATGCCCTCTGGCGAGTGCTGCGTCGCGCCGCGGGCGACGACCAGCGGCAGGGCGTGCTGGGGCGCATCTTCGCCGTCACCGCCGGCGCTGGTGGCATGGCCCGGCTGGCAGCCGCTGCCCGAGCTGATCGTGGCCGCGGGCGGCCAGGCGGTGCCCGTGGCGCCCGCACCGGCCGAGATCCTCGCCCGCGTCGGGCCCAGCACGGGTGCGGTGGGCGCTCCGGCGCAGGCCGCCGCGACGTGGGCCGTCTCCCGCGATCGCCGCCCGTCTGGCGGCGGGCAGGTCTACGTCGCGCCCGGCCGGCGGTGGGGCGACGAGCGCCACGTGCGCGCGGCGCTGCGCGGCCCGGCGGCGGGCACCGCCTGCCCGGCGCGCTGCTCGCCCGCTGAAGATCTCGCTCGAGGGCGCGGGCCGGCGCCGCCGACTGCCGTCGAGATTGCGACTCCGGACACTAGACTCCTGCCAGGATGCCGACCCGCAACGTGCCGCTGGAATCCGCCGGACCGCACGTGAAGGACGTCATGCTCCGCGCGCCACGCACCGTCGCGCCGGACACGACGGTCGGGCAGGCGCGTGAGATGTTCGAGAACCCGCGCGTCCGGCTGTTGCTCGTCGCGCGTGCCGGCGCGTTCCTCGGTGCGATCACCCGCGAGTCGATTCCCGACGACGCCGCGGACGATCAACCGCTTGACTCCCTGCCCAGCGGTGACGGCGCCATGGTCGCTCCGGACGCCCCGGTCGCAAGCGCCGTCCAGCTCCTCGACGCGCGGAACACGGACCGCCTGCCGGTGGTCGCCGGCGACGGCGCGATCGTCGGGCTGGTGTGCTTCAACCGCAGGCACGGTCACTTCTGCGTCGACGCCTGACCTGGCGTCAGGCGAACGGTAGCGTTGCTAGCTCGCCTGATCGGTGAGCGTGTCGCCGACGCGGACGACTCCGGGCTGCGCAACGACTCCGCCCACCGCGAGGCAGGCATCGCGCTCCCGGGCGATCGTGCGCAGCACCTGGAGATCGCGCTCGATGCCGCCGGGCTGCGGTCGCGTGGTCATCACGCAGCGCTCCATGCGCATGCCGATGTCGATCACCGCGTCGCCGAGAGCGACTCGTCGCCCGACGAGCCCATCCTCGCCCTCACCGTCGAGCAGCACGTTGGAGCGGAACCGACGCCGATCCCACGAGCCGATCGTCGCCTGTGACACCAACGACACGCGCGCCCCGGGCGAATCGTGGAACGCGCCGGCCGCTCCGACGAACTCCTCCCACTCGCTCGCCGGCTCGCGCTCGTAGTCGAGCACGTTCTCGTACCGGCGGGCCACTCCCGCATCGACGGACCGCAGCGTCACCCGCCGCCCGAGCCAGGCCGACAGGGCGTCGTCGTCCTCTGCCACCGAGCCGTTGGGCAGCGTGATGTCAACTGCGCCGTCCTCGCGTAGCCGCGCCGACGCGAACAGCAGCTCGGGCACGCGCCTGGCCGTGAGCCCGAGTCCGCTCTCGACGTCGTAGAGCGCGAACCGGCGATCCCCCTCGAGCCCCTCCGACGCGACGGCCACCGCTTCGACCCGCTCGCCTTGGAGTGACTTGACCGGGTACCGCCACAGCTCGAGGACCTCCATGCCCACGACGCTACCGCAGCCGCCCGAATCGCTGCCGTGAGACGGATCAGGCGTGCAGGTCGTCAAGCTCAGCCTGAATCCAGGCTCAGTGCGGCAGATCTACCGTCCGCCCAGTGGTTCCGGCCGGGGCCCTAGTATCTCGCAGGTGCGACGCGACGAGCTGCGGGCGCTTCAGGCGCCGCTCAAGGAGCGGTACACACAGGAGCCGGGCGCGGCGCAGATCACGCTGTCGGCGACGGGCACGCTCGGAGAGGGCGTGTCGTGCTCGGTGCAGACCGGACGCGCGATCGCGAAAGCCGGGCTTCATCCCGCGACTGGCGGCGACGGCTCGCTCCTGTGCTCGGGAGACATGCTGCTCGAGGCGCTCGTCGCCTGCGCCGGGGTCACGCTCAGGGCAGTCGCGACCTCGCTGGGAATCGCCGCGCCCTCCGGGTGCGTGCACGCCGAGGGCGACCTCGACTTCCGTGGCACGCTCGGCGTGGACCGTGATGCGCTCGTGGGTTTCTCTGCGATCCGCCTGTCGTTCGAGCTCGTCACGGACGCCGATGAAGAGCAGCTCGCCACGCTGCGCAGGCTGACCGAGCGCTACTGCGTCGTCTACCAGACGCTCGCCGGCTTCCCGACTCTCCGCACCACGGTCGCCGCCACATAGGCCAAGCTTTGGCTTCGGGTTAGGGGCCTGTCCAAGAAGTCCCGCACGCCGGATAGTGCGCCGGGTCGACCATGAAGCTCGCCGACGCGATGTGAGACGCGCCGCCACCGTGGTTACGGCCCCAGGTCGCGCTGCCGAGGATCGCGCCGTCGTCGCCCACGGCCACGACGGCGCCGCCCGGCGGCCCGTGCAGCCAACTCTCACGCACGGTGGCTTCGGCGTCGGCCGTGCGCTGGGCGAGCACGTGCTCGCGGCGGCGCGCGCCGCGGGCTTTCGCGGGATGCAGTTCAACGCGGTCGTGGAGACGAACACGGTCGCCGTACGACTGTGGCGCTCGCTGGGCCTGGAAGTCCTCTAGCCAGCGGTCACCACCAGCGTGTGGCGGTCGGCCGGATCCGCCGGGACCCAGACCTCGAGACCGCGGTTCGTCGTCCGCGTCTCGTAGTCCGTCACCGGCTCGCCGTCGAGCACGACGGAGGCGACCGACGCGCCGCGCGGGAGCGTGTGGCCGATCCGCAGCTCGTCGACCGGCGCCTTGCCGGTGTCGGTCACCGTCGTGAAGCGGCTGCCGTCACGCGCAGCGAGCACGTCGGCCGAGCCGCCGCCGAGGCGGATGTCCTCGCCCTGGACGCTCGGCTGCGCGTCGGGGACCTGCGGGATGACCTCGAGCCGGTCGCGCCCGAGATGCCGCACGCCGAGCTGCTGGTGGACCACCGGCCATGCCGTGCCGTAGTGGCCCCACGCCTGCATGAACATCGAGCGGCACGTCCAGCAGCGGTCGATGTTGGGCGGCGTGCCAACCGCGTCCTCCTCGGCCAGGGGCGGCGGTGGCGCCTCGGACGGCATGATCTCCGGCATCGCGCCCGGCTGCTCGTCGGGCGTCCCGCCCGTCGCCGGCTGCGAGAACTGCGTCTCCGCGTTCGCGTCCGTGTAGCGCCGCTGCTGCTCGGCCCCGAGCCGCCCGTAGTTGCCCTCGCCCACCGCCTGGACGCCGCTGTTGAGCGAGAAGATCGCGAACTCGCCCGCGCCGGTCGGTCCGCCGCCGCAGCCGGTGTGGAACAGCCCGCGGTTGCCGGGCCGCTCGCCGCTGTAGCAGCTGTTCTCACGTGTCGCGAGCGCGCGCGAGCCGTTGGCGTAGACGGAGAGACCGGGAACGAACTCCCCGTCGACGAACAGCTCGACCTCCATCGGGTCGACGCCGATCCAGTGCTTCTGGTTGATCTTGACGTTGCCCGGGTCGCGGAGCGAGTCCGCATACTGCTGCTCGTCCTCGATCCACCACTCGGCCTCGAACCGCTCGCGCAGCGCGTCGGCGCGCGCCTCGGCCTCGTCGGCCTCGGTTGCGTGCCCCGCCGAACGGGCCATGTCGGCGTAGTCGTAGAGGCCGCGGATGTAGTACACGGTGTTGTCGAGCTTCTCCTCCCCCATTCCGGGCCGCTCGACGTTGCCGTTGCCCTCCGGCCAGCCGTCCTCGTCCTCGTCGAGCTCCGTCCGGACGTACTCCAGGTTGCGCCGCGTGAAGTCGAGCATCTCGTCGCGGAAGCCGTCGTCGCCGGTCCAGCGCCAGATGAGCGCCACCGCGCCCGGGAACTTGACGATCTCGTCCGTGTTGAAGTCGTAGACGACCTCGCCGGTCGCCGGATCGACGCTGCGGCTGTCCTTGCCGTGCCAGACCGAGCCGTCGGCGACCACCTCGTGGACCACCACGCCGGAGTTGTCGCTCAGGATGTCCGAGATCTCGCGGATGGCGCGCATGTGGTCCTTGATCGGCTCGAACTGTCCGAGCGTCACACTGGCGTGAGCGGTGTACTCGCCGTCCACGGCGAACAGCCACGGGTAGTCCGGGAAGCCGGCACCGACCCAGCGGATCCGCGGCACCGCGCCCTCGAAGGTCCATTGCCGGCCCTCGTCCGTCCAGCGGATCTCCAGATCGGTGGCTGCCTGGGTGAGGTCGGCCAGGTTCTGCTTGCCCCAGTCGATCGACTCCTGGAGGAGCTCGTTACCCGGCAGCACGATCTTCGACCAGCGCGCGACCGACCGGCGCGCGGCCCGCTTCTTGGCTAGCAGGCGCTCGGGGTCGGCGGTCAGCCTGGCGAACTCGCGGCGCGCCTCCCGGACGGAGCTCTCCGAACCGGCGACGGCGATCCAGACGGTCGTCGAGCCGCGGCCGGGGATCTTGACGTTGTAGCGGAGCTGCCCGCCCGTGCCGCGGCCGAACGGGCCGTCGTCACACTCGGACGGCATCGGCGCCGGCGTCTGTTCGGCGGTGCAGGTGCGCCCCGCGCCGAACGGTCCGTAGTGGCCCGGCCCGGTCTTGCCCGTGAGCGGGTCGCGGTTCGAGCCGACGATCGCGGAATAGGAGTGGTCGGCCGTCTCGCCCGTGAAACGGCCGGTGTCGCGGAAGACGAGGTTGCGCTTGTTGAAGCGGGCGGTGTCCGGGACGTTCTCGGCGGCGTTCGGCACGGTGCCGGCGAAGCCCCACGGGTACTGCGTCATCAGCTCCGAGTGGGCGTCGACCTTGACCTTGACCGTTCGCTTGTTCTTCCACGGGTTCGTCAGCTTCAGCCCCAGCAGGGCGCCGCGCCGGCCGTCGGGCGCGACGTCAGTCCGTTGCAGCCGCACACCGTCGATCGCGGGCAGGTCGTAGCGGACGTAGCCCCAGCCGCTGGTGAACCTCGTGGCCGGCCCGACCCACTGCCGGTTCACGCCGAAGTAGACCGAGTCGAGCAGCTTGAGCGGCGGCGTGATGACGCCGCCCATCTCGCCTGTCGTGTGCCAGCCCTGCGCGTAGAACCGTCCGTCCTGGAAGCCGAGGACCTGCGCCCGGGTGCCCGCGGCCACCTCCCGCCGATCCTCCAGCCGCTGTGAGACCGACAGCTCGTCCGCAGCCTGGGCCGGCGCGGAGGCGATGGCCGCCAGGGCCAGACCCATTCCCACTGCTCGCGTCGCGCGCATTCAGCTCACCTTCCCGTCACCAAAGCCCCTGAGGCACCATGACCGGATCGACCGTCCACGAGCTCCGGTACCCGCAAACGCGCCCGACGATCGCGGAAGTACTCAGCGCTTGCGCTCGACCTCGAAGGCCCCGTGCATGAACGGGTGCACGCGGCAGAAGTACGTGTAAGTCCCCCGCTTGAGGCCCTTGGGCGTCGTCGACGTCTTGCGGTTGGCGGCCGCGGTGAACCCCTTCGGGCCGAACCCCAGCTCACCCGAGTCGAAGTCGACCTTGCCGTCGGCCAGCGGATACGCGATCCCGGTGGTGCGGTTGCAGGGCGCCC
>Ga0136624_1000039_pt1 | contig 35119 bp, 29 predicted proteins | sample AntDrymUQ4692206_2_FD_104802 | JGI IMG/M metagenome (GOLD analysis project Ga0136624, IMG submission 104802) | Polar desert sand microbial communities from Dry Valleys, Antarctica - metaG UQ469 (22.06) | ecosystem: Environmental > Terrestrial > Soil > Desert | place: Antarctica: Dry Valley... | reverse complement strand
GCCGGAGTCGGTCGGTTCTGGACGTGGACGGGAACGTCGCGCCCCCGGAGACGGTCAACCAGCCACGAGAGCAGCCGGAGTGCGGTCTGCCAGTCCTCCTGGTGCTGGAACGGGACCAGGAGCGTTGGCCAGGCGGCCTCACGACCCATGCGCTCCAGCTTCGCGGCGACGTAGAGGTCGAGCTCGACGCTGTCGACGAACCGCGTGCCTTACGCAAGACGATCTGGCGAGCGCCTTCGTGACTGCGCCCATGGCGGCGCCCGATCGTGCGGTAGCTATCGCCGCTGGCGTGCTCGGCGAGCATCCGGCCGTTCTCGGTGTCGAAGTCGATCATGGGCTCCCTCTGGTTGACGCCTGTCAGGGTCGCACGACCTCAAGCTCAAGTCGAGGGACGTTTCGAGCACGCAGAACGGCGTCGATCGCCTCTCTAGGCCAAAAAACCTCCTCTCCTTTCTGGCAAAGAGGGTGGTCTACGGGCGATTCTCAGCCCTTCTCCGGCCTCCGGGCCCGGGGGGAGAGGGAAACCCTTGCGTGGGCTCGGATCGCCTCAGGGCGGTTTCTGGCGGCCTCGGCGGTGGTTGTTCCACCGGTGGGAGTCGGCGGCGTGGTCCGGGGACCTTTTTCCGCCGGTCTCACGGCTAACGTCGCACCCATGGAGAGCCTCTACGACAAGCTGAGCCCCGGCGAGAAGGTCGCCGAGAAGATGATGATCGCGATGGTCGAAGGACTACGGCACAAGCACCCGGGGGCGACCTTTGCCATCGTGCACCGTGGACACGATGGTGACGCGGTCACCGATAGCCCCACGCCCAGGCACGACGTCGATCCTGTCGACGACGCTGCGTAGCGCACGCTCGAACTGGCCGGGCTCGGACAGCTCATCCGCCCCAGGCAGGACCGTCCTCTGCGCTGACACCTGAGCACGGCTGGCCCAGACCTTCCTGGCGGCCTCGACGGCCTCCAGGCGTGCCTGCTTGGCGGCTTGGAACCTCGTCACGCCGACCTCGCTGATGCTCGTGGTCGCCAGGTAGAGGTCAAGCTCGGTTTCAGCGTGTGTCAGGTCTTCGCGAGCCTCGTCGCCGCCACCGGGATTCACGCGGACCTCGTCTTTCGCTAGCGCCTTCTCCAGCGCGCGCAGCGTGTAGTCCTCGAGCTTGTCGGCGCTGATCGAGGAGCCGCCCCGGCACGTCGGGTTCGAGCAGCGGTAGCGCCGGTAGGTGTATGCGCGCACGGTCTGCAGTGCTCCGACGAGTCCTGATCCGCAGCGCTCACAGCGCGCGATGTGGGTCAGCGGATAGGCGCCGTTGGTGCGCCGGTGACGCGGCTTGGTCTGCGCGAGCATGAACACGGTCGGCGTGGTCAGCGGCGTGTGCGCGTTGTGCTTGACGAACTCGCCCAGGCGGGCCTCACCGAGGTAGACGCGGCTGGTCAGCAGGCGCCGCACATCGGAGGTCCGCCAGCGCTTGTCGGGCACCTTGTCCTCGAGGTAGGCCATCGCCGCGTGCAGGCCGTCGACGCCCGCGATCCTGAACGCCTCGGTCACGATCGGCGCCTCGTCGGAGGGCTCCAGCGGCCCCGAGATCGGGTTGTCGTTCTTGTCGTGGCCGGCGACCGTCACGCGAAAGCCGAGTGGCGTCGGACCGATCCACACGCCGCGTTCGATCGCTCGCCTCTGCGCGTCGCTGAACTGCCGCTTGTAGCGCTTCCACTGCCAGCGAGCCAGCACGAGCAGCACCCCGAGCACCATCTCGCCGGTGTCGGTGGCGGGGTCAAGCCCGAGGTCGAGGATCGCCAGGCGCCCAGGCGCGATGTCGTGGATCTCAGCCACGACGCGCAGGGCGTCGCCCACGTCGGCGCGCGAGAGCCGGTCGACCTTGGCGACCACGATGCCGTCGATCACCCCGTTGCGCAGGTCCTCAAGCATCCGGTCGAGGTCTGGCCGGTTCATCGTCTTGCCGCTCACGTCACGGTCGAGGTAGCGCTCGGCGATCTCGACGCCGCGCATCTGCGCCCAGCCGTCGATCTGCTCCCAGGCGTCGTCCTCGGAGATGTAGTTGTCGGCGTCCGGGTCGCGCCCGTTGAGCTGACTGACGCGGTGGTAGGCGCCGTAGCGCTTGGCTTCTGTGGTCGCCGGGGTCATGCGAGGTCCCCGGGCCAACGTGCGCCCTTCGGCACGCGGACGACCATGCCGTCGGGCTTCCCGGAGGTGCCGGTGAGACCGTAGGCCCACTCATCGACCTCGACCACAGGGCGACCGCCCTCGGGGAGCGGCTGGCCGAACTCCGAAATCAAGCTGCGGACCAGCTTGTGTTCCTCATAGGTCGGCGCGTGCCCGATCCCGGGCTCGGCCACCTCGATCGGCTCGAAACCATGATGCGCGACCCACTGAGACTGGTTCGCGTATGCCCTGATGGCGTCGAGCACGCGTGCGGGGTTCTGCATGGTGTGTGCCTCCTTGCGATTGCTCTCTCTGGGGGGATTTCCCATCCTCCTGGTTTAGCGCCTAAAAGACACTTCCTGTTCGGCCTCTCGATGGACTACCACGTGTTCATCCTCAGCCGGATCCGCGAGGCGGTCGACGGCGGCATGTCGACCGATCGCGCCGTTGCGCACGGGATCAAGAGCACGGCGGGCGTGGTGACCAGCGCGGCGGCGGTGATGGTCGCGGTGTTCGCGATCTTCGCCACGCTGAGCATGCTCGAGTTCAAGATGATGGGCGTCGGCCTGGCCGTTGCGATCCTGCTCGACGCGACGCTCGTGCGGGCGGTGCTGCTGCCGGCGACGATGAAGCTGCTCGGCGACTGGAACTGGTACCTGCCGAAGCGGCTGCACTGGCTGCCCGAGTTCGAGGCGGAGCCCTCGAAGGCGTAGCTTGCGCGCATGAGAATGCGCGCAGCAGTGCTCGAGTCCTTCGGCGAGCCCCTGGTCGTCGGGGACGTCGAGCTCGATGACCCCGAGGACCACGAGGTGCTGGTGCGCCTCGTGGCCTGCGGCGTCTGTCACACCGACCTCTACACGGCGTCCGGCGTCGACCCCTCCGGCTACGCCCCGTGCGTCCTCGGCCACGAGGGGGCCGGCGTGGTCGAGAAAGTCGGCGCCGACGTCACGCTGGTGGTCCCCGGCGACCACGTCGTGACGCACTTCTCCCCACAGTGCGGGGAGTGCGTGCACTGCCGCTCGCCCAAGACGAACCTCTGCCTCGCGATCCGCGAGCCGCAGAACGCGGGGTACCTGCCCGACGGAACGACCCGCCTGAGCCGCGACGGCGAGCCCCTGCGTCACTTCATGGGCACCTCGACGTTCGCGGAGTACACCGTGATGCCGGAGATCGCGCTCTCCAAGGTGAATCCCGAGGCGCCGCTGGACGGCGCCGCGCTGTTCGCCTGCGGCCTCTCCACCGGCCTGGGCGCGGCGATGCAGACCGCGAAGGTGGAGGAGGGCTCGACGTGCGTGGTGTTCGGCGCCGGCCTGGTCGGCCTCGGCGCCGTGGCGGGCTGCCGGCTGCAGGGCGCCGAGCGGATCATCGCCGTCGACCTCTCCGGGGAACGGCTCGAGCTGGCCCGCGGCCAGGGCGCCACCGAAGTGCGGGTCGGCGGAGCGGACACCGTCGACTGGATCCTCGAGCAGACCGGCGGGTTCGGCGCGGACTTCACGTTCGAGGCGACCGGCAACGTCCAGGTGATGCGCCAGGCCGTCGAGTCCGCCCGCATGGGTTGGGGCCTGTGCACCGTGACCGGCGTGGCGGGCAAGGGCGAGACGCTCGACGTCATCCCGCGCTACCTGATCACCGGCCGCCGGATCGCGGGCTCGTCGTTCGGCGGACTCAAGAGTCGCGAGCAGGTGCCGCCGCTCATCGACCGGTGGATGGCCGGCGACCTCGACGTGCAGCCGTTCCTCTCGCACGAGCTGTCGCTCGACGAGGTCAACCGCGGGTTCGAGCTGATGGAGGCCCAGGACGGGATCCGGTCGGTCATCGCCTTCTGAGTAGGCTGCCGCGCACCATGGCTCGAATCGGAGTGCTCACCGGGGGTGGGGACTGCCCCGGCCTCAACGCCGTCATCCGTGCGGTCGTGCGCAAGGGCATCAACACCCACGGGCACGAGCTCGTCGGCTTCCGCTACGGCTGGGCCGGGGTGCTCACCGCGGACGCGATCGACCTGACCAACGAGAGCACGAGCGGCATCCTGCACCGCGGCGGCACCATCCTCGGCACCTCCCGGACCAACGTGTTCAAGGAAGAGGACGGGCTGCAGCGCGTCCGGGCGTCGCTCGAGCAGCTCTCGCTCGACGCGCTGATCCCGATCGGCGGCGAGGACACGCTCGGCGTGGCAGGCAAGCTCTCGGACGCCGGGGTGCAGGTGGTCGGCGTCCCCAAGACGATCGACAACGACCTGGCCGGCACCGACTTCACGTTCGGGTTCCAGACCGCCGTGCAGATCGCGACCGACGCGATCGACCGGCTCCACACGACCGCCGAGTCGCACAACCGGGTGATCGTCGTCGAGGTCATGGGCCGCCACGCGGGCTGGATCGCCGCCTACGCCGGACTGGCCGGCGGAGCCGACGTCGTGCTGGTGCCGGAGCGGCCGTTCGACATCGAGGAGGTCTGCGAGCGGCTGCAGCGCCGCCATGCCCAGGGCCGCAACTTCTCGATCGTCGTCGTCGCCGAGGGCGCCACGCCCAAGGACGGCGGGCTGCTGTCGGAGTTCACCACCACCGACGCGTTCGGGCACGTCCGGCTGGGCGGCATCGCGATCGCGCTCGAGCGAGAGATCGAGGCGCGCACGGGATTCGAGGCGCGCATGACCATCCTGGGCCACGTGCAGCGCGGCGGCACGCCACTCGCCTATGACCGCGTGCTCGGCTCGCGCTTCGGCGTGGAGGCGATCGACGCCGTTCACGAGGGCGACTTCGGCAAGATGGTCGCGCTGCGCGGGACCGAGGTCGTACGCGTCCCGCTGACGGAGGCGCTGGCGGCGCCCAAGCTGCTCGATCCGAAGGTGTTCGAGACCGCCGAGGTCTTCTTCGGCTGACGCCGGCAGCCTTCTCAGCGCACGCCGACGAGGTCGACGACGAACACCAGCGTCTCGTCGGGCCCGATCGCGCCGCCGGCCCCGCGCTTGCCGTAGGCGAGGTTCGGCGGGATCGTGATGCGACGGCGCCCGCCGACCTTCATCCCGGCCACGCCCTGGTCCCAGCCCGGAATGACCTGGCCCTTGCCGAGGCCGAACTTGAACGTGTCGCCGCGATCCCAGGAGGCGTCGAACTGCCGGCCCGTCTTCCACGAGACGCCGACGTAGTGGACCTCGACGATCTTGCCCTTGATCGCCTCGTCGCCATCGCCGACGGCGATGTCGTCGAGCTCGAGCTGGTAGGACGGCGACTCGCCGGACGGGACGTCGACCTGGGGCTTCTCGTTCGTGGCCATGGCGGACACGGTACCCGGATTGACTCCCGGTCCCGAGCGTGGGAAGGTCGCGCCGAACGAGAGGAGGCGCCGTGGCGGGGCATGGTTCGGAAAGCTATTTCGTGCTCGGCGAAGGGCTCCTCACGCAGAGCGCCGGAGGCCGTGAACGGACGCTGGCAACCGCCGTCGAGGCGCAGGCGGCACCCTTCCGCTTCTCGCGCATGGGCCCGCGCGGCACCGCGCTCGGCGAGGCCAACCGCAAGAAGCTCGCCAGGGCGATGACCGCGGGCGGCGGCGGCGCGGGCGAGATCCCGGCCGGCTACACCTACCTCGGGCAGTTCGTCGACCATGACCTCACCTTCGACAGGACGGCCGTGACCTTCGGCCAGAACGTCTCGCCGGTGAAGCTGCTGCAGGGACGCTCCCCCAGCCTGGACCTCGACTCGCTGTACGGCGCCGGTCCGCAGGACCCCGCGTCGGCGAAGTTCTACCGAGACGACCGCCATCTCAAGCTGGGCAAGACGGTCGCCATCGGCGACGACGCCGCCAAGGACGGCCACGACCTGCCCCGCGGCGCGGGCACGACCACCGCGCAGAAGCGCCGCGCCGTGATCCCGGACTTCCGCAACGACGAGAACCTCGCGGTCGCCCAGACGCACCTGGCGATGATCCGCTTCCACAACCGCGTCGTCGACACGCTCGACGCCTCGGTCCCGCCGGCGCAGCGCTTCGCGCACGCCCGGGAGGTCGTCGTCAAGCACTACCAGTGGATGCTGCGCCACGACTACCTGCCGCGCATCTGCGCGCCCGGGATCGTGGACGCCGTGTTCGCCAACGGTCGCAAGGCCTTCGAGGTCGGCGCGCCTCCCACGGACGTCCCGACGATGCCGATCGAGTTCTCCGTCGCCGCGTTCCGCCTCGGGCACGGGATGATCCGGCGCGCCTACAACTGGAACCGCCGCTTCGACAACGGCAGCGGCGAGCTGTTCTTCCTGTTCGACTTCTCGGCCACCAGCGGCACCCTCGGAGGCTTCAAGCGGCTGCCGAGCAACTGGATCGCCGACTTCCGCCGGCTCTACGACTTCAAGGAGGCCGGGCGCGCGGACCTGGCGGTGCCGGAAGCCAAGTTCAACCGGGCGATGCGGATCGACACGACGCTCGTGAACCCGCTGCGCAATCTGCCGAGCGGGTCCTTCGGGGGCCCCGAGGTGAAGTTCGACGACCCGCGGGCGAACCTCGCGTTCCGCAACCTCACCCGGGGCAAGATGGTCAAGCTCGCGACCGGCCAGAAGATGGCCACCTTCCTCAAGAGCCGCGGCGTGGCGGTCAAGGCGCTCACGAAGAAGCAGATCCTCGACGGCAGCGGAGGCGCTGACCTCGGCACCCTAACACCCGTGCAACGCGACGGCGTGGCGCGCAACACCCCGCTCTGGTTCTACATCCTGCGCGAGGCCGAGCTCAACGACGGCAGGCTCCGCGGCGTCGGAGCGCGGATCGTGGCCGAGACCTTCCACCGCGCGATGGAGGGCAGCGAGCACTCGATCGTGCGTGACGCGAGCTGGCGACCCACGCTCGGGCCGGACGCCGACACGTTCCGCATGGTCGACCTGCTGCTGTTCGCCTGCGAGGGCAAGAAGGCACTGCTTGCGCCGCTCGGCTGAGCGCGGCGCGCTAGCCGGCGCGGCGACCGCTGGAGCTGCCGCGACGGCGGCTATGCCGTGCCGAGGGCGATCGACTCCTCGTCGATCGCGACGCGCTCGGTCTTCCAGTGCGTCGTCCTGCGACGGCGGCCCAGCAGCGCGGCGGGTGTCGCCGTGACGGTGATGACCAGCATCAGCATCCAGTAGAAGAGCGGGTACATCGCCGCCCAGAGATAGAAGCGCCCGACGGAGGGGTTGTAGTGCCGGTCGAGCCACAGGCCGACCCCGAGCTGGACCAGCGCCACGGTCGCGATCACCATCCCCCAGAAGTTCGGCAGCGGGTTGGCGCCCAGGGGCGCGAGGCCGATGGCGTAGGAGAGGGCCCAGAAGCCGATCATGGTGACGGCGGTGTACGCCCACATCACCGAGACGATCGCCTCGATGAACACGGGCCACAGCCGGCGCGTGCGCCAGTCGCCGAACATGGATGCGTTGCGGTGCAGCACCTGCGCCAGGCCGGTCGCCCAGCGCTTGCGCTGGACGTAGAGCCCCCGGAGCGTCTCGGGCACCTGCATGGCCACCACCGCGCGCGGCTCGTAGCGCACGTCGTAGAAGCGCCGCTGGAGCTTCCAGGTGAGCGCGATGTCCTCGGTGGCCATGTCCGGGTCGAACAACCCGACATCCACGATCGCCCCCTTGCGGAACGCGCAGATCGCGCCCGACACGGTGAGGATCCGGCCCCAGACTCGTTGAGCGCGGCGCAGGACCGAGACGATGGAGGCGAACTCGGTGGCCTGGACCTTGGCGAGCAGCGAGGCGGTGTTGACGACCTGCGGGTTCCCCGCCACGGCGGCGACCCGTCCGTGGCGAAAGTGGCCGGCGAGATGGCGCAGGGTGTCCGGCTGTGGCTGGATGTCGGCGTCCACGATCGTGACGATGTCGCCACGCAACACCGGGATCGCGTCGTTGAGCGCCATCGCCTTGCCCTCGTTGAAGCGCTTCTCCACGAGCCGGATCCGCCCGTCGGCGGCGTAGGCACGCAGCAGCTCTGGCGTGCGGTCGGTCGAGCCGTCGTCGACGACGACGATCTCGTAGCGCGGATAGTCGAGCGCGAGCAGGGCGCCGACCGTCCCTTCGATCACCGCCTCCTCGCAGTAGGCGGCGACGAGCACGGAGACGAACGGCAGCGATGCATCCGGCTCGGGCGGCGGGAGATCGCGCTCGTTGCGCTTGTAGAAGATGAGCGACGTGAGCGTCCACATCACGCCGGTGATGATCGGATAGCCGGCGACGAAGCTCAGCGCCAGCCGGTAAGGGGTCGTTCCGGCGAACCACTGGAGCACGAGCTCTAGCGTTTGTGCCATCCAGCTCATCTCCCGGCCCGGTAGACCTTCGCCTGCCCGTCGATCTCGACGACGAGATGCCCCACCTCGAGCGCGGCGGCCGCGCCGCCGTCCATCTGCCAGCGGATCGGCCGCCCCAGGCGGTCCTGATCGGTCGGCGGCGGCACGTCCGGACGGCCGCTGCGCGGGCCCTTGCGACGGTAGATCGCCTGGTTGTGACGGATCCACCACAGGGTGACGGCGAGCACGGCGCCGCCGACGAGTGCGAGGTACTGCACGGAGTAGACGACGTCCCCGCCGCCGGCCTTGTGGTCGCGGACGAGCAGGACCCAGAGCATGACCATGACGAGCCAGAAGAAGAGCCCGATCGCCTTGTGGAACGCTTGACGCATATGTGCGGGTGATCGGCACGGCGGCCGCAGCCCTTAGCGACACGTGCGCGCTATCGTCAGGCGCCGGATGGCCACCGCCTCGTTCCCGGCGGCAGCGCCGTCCGAGACCCCTCCTCCGAGGGGACGGGTCGTGCGGGTCCTGCCGGCCGCGGCGACGATCGTGTGCGTCGCCGTGCTGCTGCGCCTGGTCTATCACCCGTGGTATCTGAACTACGACGCGCGCTTTGCCTTGCTGTGGGCGCGCGATCTCGTGCGCGGGCACACGCCCGAGTACACCGCGGACTTCGCTCCCACGCCGCATCCACTGGAGACGGCGGTCTCCGTGCTCGCCACGCCGTTCGGCGACAGCGGCGACCAGTTGATGCTGTGGCTGATCCTGCTCTGCTTCGGCCTCCTCGTCTGGCTGACCTACCGGCTGGGGGCCGAGCTGCTCTCGCCCTGGGTCGGTGCCGTGGCGGCGCTCGCCGTGCTCACGCGCCCGGCACTCGAGCGCGACGCGCTGCTGGGCTACCAGGACACCGCCTTCGCGTGCCTCATCGTCGGCGCGGCGCTGCTCGAAGCACGGAGGCCGCGTCGCGGCGAGGCGGTGCTCGGCCTGCTCGTCGTGGCCGGCCTGATGCGACCGGAAGCCTGGGTGCTGGGCGGCCTGTACGTGCTGTGGATGTGGCCCGCCGCCGACAACCGGCGCCGGCTGACGCTGGCCGCGCTCGCCGCGCTGGCTCCGCTCGTGTGGGCGGCGAGCGACTGGCTCGTCACCGGCGACGCGCTGCACTCGCTGCACGGCACGGCCGCGCTGGCCGAGGCGGTCGACCGGCGCCGCGACGTCCTCGACGCCCCGTACTGGACCGTGCAGTACTTCGGCTTCACGCTCCGCGAGCCGCTCGTGGTCGGAATCCCGTTCGGGCTCCTGTTCGCCTGGCGTCATCGGCGCCGCGAGGCGCTGCTGCCGCTCGCGGTCGTGGCGGCGATGACGGCGGTGTTCATGGTCGGGCCCGTGTTCGGACTGCCGCTGATCGGCCGCTACGTGCGCACCCCTTCGGTTCTGCTCACGCTGTTCTATGGCCTCGCCGTGTGCGGGTGGCTGCTGCTCGGCGATCCGCGCGCCCGCCGGCTCTGGCTCGGCGCGGGCATCTTCACCGCAGCGCTGTCGGTCGCCTTCCTCCCCTGGCACTTCGGCATGCTGGCCGACCTCGAGCGCCGACTGGACCGCGACGGGACGATCTACGCGGAGCTGCGCGACGCCGGCCGGGCGCCGGAGGTGCGCAGCGCGATGGCGGCCTGCGGTGGGCGCATCTCGAGCTCCGATCGCCGCATGCTCCCCCACTTGCGCTACTGGCTGGGCAGCGATCCCGGAACGGTGGGGACGACCGCGGCGAACGCCAGCCCGCTGCGCGAAGTGCTGCTCGTCCCGCGCCGCGTGCCGCTGATGCGGCGCACCGACCAGGAGAACCTTCCCCCGATCGAGGCCGCGGACGGCTACCGCGAGATCTACCGCAACGACGCCTGGCGTGTTCTTGCCGCGCCGCAGTGCGCAGGGGCTACCTGACCGTCACTCCGCGTCCCCCTCCTCGTCTCCGTCGAACCCGACCGGCTGCTGCGACGCGTCGAACGCGAGCCACGAGGCGACGCTCTCGCCGGCGAGCAGCAGCCCGAGCGCCGCGGCCGCCACCCACAGCCCCACGGGTGCCGCGCCCGCGACCGCCACGAGCAGCCCGGCGACGAGGCGGCCGTCCCAGCCACCGGCCGCGCGGTCGAGCCAGGCGGGCGGCAGGGTCCCCTGCTGGCGGCGCCGGTAGACGAGGTCATAACGGCGGAAGGCGATGGTCGCGACGAGCGCGAAGGCGGCCGGAACCGAGGACGGGCCCGCGATCGCGGCGATCCACAGCAGGCCGGCGCACTCGACCGCGCAGAGCACCGGCGACACCGCCCAGCGCAGCCGGTCGAACAGCAGCCGACCGCCGGAGACCCCGCCGCAGAGCACCGCCCAGGCCACCACGGCGGCGACCAGGACCCAGGACGCGTTTGTGCCCACGGCCGCGATGGCGACGGCGAGCGGCACGGCGGCGGCGGCGGCGAGCGCGACCGGCGGAACGGCGGGCAGCGGGAAGCGGGCGAGCGCCAGGGCCAGCGGCCCGTCGTCGCGGTAGGCCGTGAGCGGACCGGGTGCGCTCCCGGCGCCCGCCACGAGCGAGGTGTCGCCACGGCGCCCCAGCGACCGCAGGATGCGGCCGATGCCCGTGTAGAGAGTCGCGAAGCCGCTCCACGCGAGCAACACGACGAACGTGACGCGAGCGTCGAACAGGGCAGCGGTGAGCGAGATCAAGGCGAAGCGCTCTCCGATCGGGAGCACGACCACCTTCTTGACCCAGTTGCCGCGCGCGAACTGCTCCGGCCCCCGCATCGAGGGCAGGCCGCTCCGCTTCATGAGCGGTTGGCGCAAATTCGCGCCGACCGACTGGTCCTGGGCGGTGTTGAACGTGAAGTCCATCGCGTGGCGTACCGTCTGGAGCGCCATAGCCGCACCCGCGAGCAGCCAGACGTCGTCGCCCGCGCTCGCAGCGCCGGTGGCGAGCCCGGCGTAGACCACGTACTCCTTGCCGCGATCGAAGATCGAGTCCAGCCAGGCGCCGAAGCGCGAGAACGTGCGCGTGTAGCGAGCGAGCTGCCCGTCCACGCAGTCGAGCGTGAAGGCGACCTGGAGCAGCACCGCGCCCGCGACCAGTCCCGCGCGCTCACCCGTCGCGAACGCGACGGCGGCGAGCACGCCGACTGCCATGGACAGCGTCGTCACGGCGTTCGGGGTCCACCCGTGCCGCGCGGCCCAGCGCGCGAGGTACTTCGAGTACGGGCTGACGAAGAAGGTGGTGAAGAAGCCGTCGTTGGCCTTGACGGCGGAGTCGAGCAGCGCCTGCTCCTCGTCGTACTCCCCGATGCGGGACGCGGCGAGCGACACGTCCGCGGGTGCGAGCGGCCGGGCCCAGAACAGGCGGCGCAGCAGGCCGGTCTCGACGGGCACCGAGGCGCGCACGAGCCCTTGGAGCAGCAGCGGGACGGCATCCTCCCGCGCGGCCGCCAGCCGGCGGCGCAGCTCGGCTTCATGCTCCGGCGTCAGCTCGACCGCGTGGGGCGCGGGCTCGTCCTCCTCCGTCTCGTCATCGGAGTCGTCCCCGTGGAGCGCCGACCGCCGGTGCAGCGCCTGCCGCCACTGGCGCGCCTTGTCGTCGAAGGCGCGCTGCCAGGTGTCGGGCAGCGGGCCGTCCAGCACGCCGGCCAGCCGCGCGGTCACTGCGACCAGGTCGGGGCGGTTCGCCTCGGCGACCTTCAGCACGCCGAGGAAGGTCTCGGTGGACTGCTGGACGCGGTGGTAGGGAGAGGAGGCGCGCACGATCAACCCGCGCCGTGACTGCGTGCCGAACGCGATGAAGCGGGGGATCCGCCGTCGTGTGGCGAGGATGCCGGTCGCGATGCGCGGGTCGGCCAGCAGGCCGGCGAGCGCTTCGCGCTGCGTCAGCACTTCTGCGTTCGCGATCACGAGCGCGCCGGCGCCCGCGCCGGCGACCGCGCCCACGGCGCGCACGTCCGCGGCCGGGTCGCCGCATCGGTGCACGGTCACCGCGAGCGGGGAATCGTGCAGCAGGGACTCGATCTCCGCAGCCCACGCCGGGCGGACGAGAACGTGCGCCTCAGCCACCCCGAGCGCCGCGAGCTGCCCGAGCAGGCGCCCGAGCAGCGTGGTGTCCTCCCAGCCCAGCGCCGCCGCCGGACGTCCCGTCGCGTCCGCGGCGGTGGCCAGCAGCACGGCCTCCGTCAGCACACCGGCCGCCCCGCGGCGACCCAGGTGCGCGGCGAGGAATGATCGACGATCAGGCAGTCGACGCCGTCCGCGACCAGCCGCTCGGCTTCCGCCGGCGTCGGGCACCACGCCGCCACCTCGAGGCCCGCTTCGTGCGCGACCGCGACATGCCGGGCGGCCGGTCGCTCGAGACGCGCCACCGGGACCGCTCCGACTCCGAAGGAGGAGACGTGCGGCGCGATGACGTCGACACCGAGATGCACGGCGGCGGGGATCGCCTTGCGGAGCGGGTACCGCAGCCAGGTGAGCAGGCCGAGCGCGAGCTTCGGCGCCCGCTCGCGGACGATCACGAGCGCGGCCGGGTCGAAGCTCGTCACGAGCACGCCGCGGCCATTCGCCGCATCGGCGAGCAGGCCGGCCACCAGGGCGGCGGTCGTACGACCGCGCGGGCGCAGCGCATCCTCGAGCGACGTCTTGATCTCGATGTCGACGCCCGCGTCGGCGGGTAGCGCGTCGAGCAGGTCGGCGACGCGCAGCAGCCCCAGCTCGTCGGTCTCCTCCGCCGGCAGATCGGCGACGAAGCGGCCATCCTCGAGAACGGGATCGTGCCGCGCGACGAGTACGTCGTCGACGGTGACACGCACGTCGACCTCAACCCAGCGCAGCCCGGCTTCGAGCACGGCCAGGAACGAGCCGAGGGTGTTCTCCACCTGCTCGCACACCGTTCCGACTCCCATACCGCGGTGGCCGCACAGCACGGGCGGCTCGGCAAAGACCGTGGTCATGAATCGGGTAGCTTGCCAGCGGATGTCTCCCCATGCCCCCGCCGGCGTGCGCGCCCGACCGCTGGTCTCCTTCGTGTTGGTCGTCCACCGCGAGCAGGCATACCTGGAGGAGTGCACCGCATCGCTGCTCGCCGATGCGGGCGTGGGCGTCGAGCTGATCGCGATCGACGACGCGTCACCCGACCAGGCGCCCCGCCTGCTCGACGAGCTCGCCGATCGCGACGGCCGCGTCCGCGTGCACCACGTAGCCGGCCGGATCGGCTTGGGCGAGGCGCGCAATCTGGCCCTGGACATCGCGTCGGGCGACTACGCGTGGTTCGTGGAGACGACGGATCTGCTCTCGCCCGCCGCGCTGCCGGACATCGCCGCGCGGCTGCGGACCGAGGCGCCGGATCTCCTGCTGGTGCACCACGAGCGCAGGGAGCCGCTGGGCGGGCGCCGCGCGGGGCCGCACCGCAAGCGGCTCGCGCGCGCTGCCGAGCGCGGCCCCGGCCCGCTCGACCGGCATCCCGGGCTGGCCGAGGCGGCGCCGCGCGCCTGGGACAAGCTGCTCCGGCTCGAGCACCTGCGCCGGCTCGGCGTGCGCTTCGGCGCCGGGGGCCACGCGGAGCTGAGCGTCACCTGGCCGGCGCTCCTGGCCGCCGAGCGGATCGCGGCGACCCCGACGGCGAGCTACCTGCGGCGGCGCCCCCCCAACGCGGTGCGCGACCGCTTCGTCGAGGGCACGCCGTTCGACGTCTTCGACCGCTACGACGCGGTGTTCGCCTTCATCGCCCGGCACGGGGAGATCCCGGACGAGCGGCGCCGGCTCGTGCTGCCGGCCGCCGTGCGCGATCAGCTTTCGCTGCTCGGGCTGGTGGCGCCGGACGAGCGTCAGGCGTACTTCCGCAGAGCGTCCGAGGGCTTCGCGCGCCATCGCCGCGGCGACGAGCCCGACCCGGGCACCCGGCTGGAGCACCTGCGTTCCACCCTGCTGGCGCACGACAGCCACGTCGGCTTCCAGCTGCTCGAGGAGGCACTCGACGCGCGCCGGGCGCTCCAGCGCCGGCGCACGGCGGCCGTGCGCTTGCGCGGCCGGGTCACCGAGCGCGTGCGCCACGAGGAGCGCAAACGCCACTACCGCGTGCGGCGCGGGCAACCGATCGACTCCGAGCTGGCGGTGTACGCCGCCTATTGGAACCGCGGCTACTCGTGCAACCCGCGCGCCGTCTACGAGAAGGCGCGCGAGCTGGTGCCGGAGATACGCGGCGTATGGGTGGTGGAGCCCGACGCAGTGGCGCTGCTGCCGCCCGGCGTCGACCACGTGATCGCCGGCACGCACGAGTACTACGACCTGATCGCGCGGGCGGGCTACTTCGTCAACAATGTCAACTTCCCCAACGACTTCGTCAAGCGCGAGGGCACGGTGCACGTGATGACCCACCACGGCACGCCGCTCAAGCACATGGGGCTTGATCTGCAGCAGAGCCGCGTCGCGGGCTCCCGGATGAACTACACGGCGCTCCTCGAGCGCTGCCGGCGCTGGGACTACAGCATCTCGTCGAACCCGTTCTCGACACTGATCTGGGAACGGGTCTACCCGGTGCCCTACGAGTCGCTCGAGGTCGGATACCCACGCAACGACGTCCTGGTCGACGCCGACGCGGACGCCGTGCGCCGGATCCGCGCCGAGCTCGACATCCGGCCGGACCAGCAAGCGGTGCTCTACGCGCCGACGCATCGCGAGTACCGGGCCGGCTACGTCCCGGTGCTCGACATCGCCGCGGTGGCCGACGCGCTCGGGCCCGACTACGTGCTGCTGGCCCGCCTGCACTACTTCTACGGCGCCGACCCCGTGCTGCGCGCGCTCCATCGCGACGGCAGGGTGCGCGACGTCGCGGCCCATCCCTCGATCGAGGAACTCTGCCTGGCGGCCGACGTGCTCGTGACAGACTACTCGTCGCTCATGTTCGACTACGCCGTCCTGGACCGCCCGATCGTGATCCATGCTCCCGACTGGGAGGTCTACCGCGCGACGCGTGGCACGTACTTCGACCTCACGGCCGAGCCTCCCGGATCGATCACGCGGACAGAGGCGGAGCTGATCGGCGCGTTCCGCTCGGGCACCGTCGCCGGCGCGGACGCGGACCAGGCGCGGGCGGCGTTTCGTGCCCGCTTCTGCGCGCTCGAGGACGGGCATGCCGCGGAGCGCGTGGTGCGGCGGGTCTGGCTCGGCGAGCCCGCGGCCGTCGCGCCGCCCGCGGTCTCGCTCGCGTGATGGCGAAGGCCGGCGCTCGGCAGCTCATCCTCGTCGTGGGCGTCGGGCGGAGCGGGACGAGCCTGCTGGCCGGGATGCTCGGCCAGATGGGCTTCCACATCCCGCAGCCGGAGGTCCGGGCGGACGACACCAACCCGCGGGGGTTCGGCGAGCCGCGCTGGGTCGTCGACTTCCATCACCGGCTCATGCGCGAGAACCGCGTCACGGTCAACGACTCGCGACCCGCCGCATGGGAGCGCACGTACGCCAGCGGCCGGCGCCCGGCGGTGCAGAGCGAGCTGCGCGCGTGGCTCGGCGGAGAGGTGCAGCGCACCGACAGCGTGGTGGTCAAGGACCCGCGGACCGCGTGGTTCCTGCCGCTGTGGACGCGCTGCGCGGAGGAGCTGGGAGTCGCTCCCGCGTGCGTCACCATGCTCCGGCACCCTGCTGAGATCATCGCGAGCGCGAAGCAGTCCTACGGCGACTGGCAGAGCGACGCGAGCCGTGCGTCCGCCTGGTTGAACGTGATCTTGGAGACCGAGCACGCCACGCGCGACGGCGACCGGGCCTTCGTGCGCTACGAGGACCTCCTCGTCGACTGGGAGCGGGAGATCCGCCGGATCGGCAGGCTCATCGACTCGCCGGTGCTGTCGGGCGCCGCGCGCGAGCGGCTGCCGGAGGTCGATCGCTTCGTCGACCCGACGCTGCACCGCAACCGGGTGCGCTGGGACGCGCTCGACGTGCCCCCTCGCGTGCGCGACCTCGTCGAGGACGTCTGGCGGCGATTGCAGCCGCTCGCCGGCGACGACGGCGACGCGCCCGCGACCCGCGCCTCGCTCAACGAGGCCCGGACGGCGTACGCCGCGTTCTACGCGGAGGCCGAGACGATCGCCCAGTCCTCGATCACCGCCGCGCAGCGGCGGGGTCCGCAACGCGCGAAGCGGCCTGGACCACCGCCGCCGCTGCGCGTGCGCCTGGCACGCCGGCTGCCGGTGCGGTATCGCCGGCGGCTGCGCGGCGCGGTCCGGTCGCTGCGCGCGGCGACCGGACCGCGCCGCGGACGATGAGCGTGCCGCGCATCAGCGTCGTCGTGCCGATCTACAACGTGGAGAGCTACCTGGCCGCCTGCCTGGACTCGGTCGTCCGCCAGTCCGTCGAGGACCTCGAAGTGGTCATGGTCAACGACGGCTCGACCGACGGCAGCGAGGCGATCGCCGAGGCGTACGCGGCGCGTGACGCCCGCTTCCGCCTCGTCAACCAGGAGAACGGCGGCCTGAGCGCCGCGCGCAACAGCGGGATGGGTGTCGCCGCAGGCGAGTTCCTGGCCTTCCTCGACTCTGACGACGTCCTGCCGCCGAACGCCTACGAGCTGCTGCTCGGCGCACTGGACCGGAGCGGTTCGGACTTCGCGACCGGCAACGTCCACCGCCTCACGCGGTGGGGCACCTACCAGGCCGCGTTCCTGGCCAGGACATTCGCCCGCACGGAGCTCACGACACACGTCACGCGGTTCCGGCCGCTGATCGCCGACCGGATCGCGTGGAACAAGCTCTGGCGGCGCTCCTTCTGGGACCGTCACCGCTACCGGTTCCCCGAGGGCAGGCTGCACGAGGACATCCCGATCGTCGTGCCGGCGCACTTCGCCGCGCGTTCGGTCGACGTCATCGCCGACCCCGTCTACTACTGGCGCGTGCGCGAGGGCGGGGAGCTGTCCATCACCCAGCGGCGGCTGGAGCAGCGCGCGCTGCTCGACCGGCTGTCGGCGGTCGAGGACGTCAGCCGGCATCTCGCCCGCAGTGGCCCGCGCCGGGCGAAGCGCTGGTACGACGAGAGCGTCGTGGCCGACGACCTGCGCCTGCACCTCAACGTGCTCGACCGCGCCGACGACGAGTACCGCGAGCTGTTCCTCGATCGCGTCAACGCCTTCCTCGACGGCGCCTCACCGCGAATCTACAACCGGCTGGCCGCGATCGACCGGCTCAAGTGGCATCTCGTCCGCCGCCGCCTCATGCCCGAGCTGCTCGAGGTTTTGCGCTTCGACAAGGAGGAGCTCGGCGGCACGCCACCCGTGCGCCTGCGCCGCCGGTGGTACGGCGACTACCCCTTCCGCGGCGATGCCCGGCTGCGGATCCCGCGCTCCGTCTTCCGACTCAAGCACGCGGACCTCCCCGGCTCTGCGCACCTCGGGGAGCTTCGGCGCGACGGGAACGAGCTGAAAGTGAGCGGGTTCGCCTACGTCACCGGCATCGGCGCCCCTGCGCCCGACAGCCAGCGCGTGCGGGTGACCGCACTGCGGCCCGGACGGCTTCGGCGGGTGCGACTGCGGCTCAACCCACTCCGGCTGAAGACCGTCGCCATCCCCCGGCCCGACGCCACGGCGCGGAGCATGCAGCCGCTGAACGACCTGTCCTGGTCGGGGTTCGAGGCCACCATGCATCCGCGCGCGCTGCACAGGAGGAGTCGCCGGGAGGAGGAGTCGTGGGAGCTCTACGTCACCGTCAGCGCCGGTGGGATCCGGCGGCGCCGGGCGCGCTTCGTGATCGACCCCGCCCGTCCCCTGCGTGCCGTGGAGCTGCCGGGCGGCGAGGACGCCGTGCTCCGAGCCGTGCCGACGGAGGCCGCGGGAGTCAACCTCGACGTGCACCGGCGCTGGGCGACCGTGGACGCGGTCGCGCTGTCGGGCGTCGATTCCCTCGAGCTCTCGGGCACCATCCGACCCGCCGTTCCGCCGAAGGCCAAGCTCGAGCTCAGGCGGCGGGCCGACGCCGTCGCTCGCAGGTATCCCCTCACGCCTGGGGAGAGCGGGTCGGCGAGCCGCTTCCGCGCGCGGGTGTCGTTGGGCGACCTCGCCGCCGCCGGGCCGCCGCCGGAGGACGAGACGGGCGCCGATCGCGAGGAGGGCATCGCCTGGCAGCTATCCGTGGTGGGCGCGGGCCGGCGCGTCCCGGTCCTGCTGTCGAGCACGGTCGCACGGGGCGTGTGGCGTCCGGGGGCGCGCGAGGTGGGGCTCGTGGAGACGGCGCAGGGCGACGCCGCGCTGGTCGAGCGCACGCCGCGTGCGGTCGTCACCGGCGGCGGCTGGACCGACGACGGCCGGCTCGAGCTCGAGGGCGAGCTGCCCGCGCCGGCCGCCGTCGAGCTCGTGCTGCGCAACCGCGACGGCATCCAGGAGCACGTCTTCCCCCTGCGTACCGACGGCAGCCGCTTCACGGGCGCCATCACTCCGGCGCGCGTCGAGTCGCTCGCCGGCGCACTGCCCCTGCGCCACGGCACTTGGCGACTCAACTTGCGGTCGGCCACCGGATCCGGCGCGGCCCCGGAGGCGCCGCTGATGGCGGCGCGCGCGCTGCTCGAGCGCATGCCGTTGGAGACGGTGGTGGCGCACAAGGGGTTCGCCTTCGGCGCGACGGCGCAGGACTGCGCCGCGCTCGTCGTCGAGCGTGACCTTCCCGACGACGAGCGGGGTCCGTACCACCAGCGGCGCCTGCGCACGACGGCCTACCTGAGCCAACGCGATCAGCCGGTGCGCGATGCCGTCGTCTACTTCAGCTTCGGCGGGCGCCAGTGCTCCGACAGCCCGCGAGCCATCCACGAGGAGCTCGTCCGCCGGCGTGCGCCGCTGGAGCATCTCTGGGTCGTGCGCGACGGCGCGTGCCAGGTGCCGTCCAGCGCCGGCGTGCTGCGCGACGGCAGCCGCGAGTTCCACCAGGCACTCGCCCGTGCGCGCTTCCTGGTGGCCAACGACCACCTCCCGACCTGGTTCAGGCGCCGCGACGACCAGGTCTGCCTGCAGACGCTGCACGGCACGCCGTTGCGGCGCCAGGGCTTCGACTTGGCCGCGCATCGCGGCAAGGCCCGGCGTCTGTTGCGCGGACTCGATCAGCAGGTGGCCAACTGGCAGTACCTCGTGTCGCCCAACCGGTACTCGACGCCGATCCTACGGGGAGCCTACGGGCTCGAGGACGGGCTGATCGAGACCGGGCTGCCGCGCACGGACGCGCTCGCGGGTCCCGAGCGCGACGCACACCGCCACCGTGTGCGAGGGAGCCTGGGCCTGCCCGACGACGTGCGGGTCGTGCTCTACGCACCGACCTACCGCGACGACGCGGTGGACCGCCGCGGGCGCTACCGCCTCGACCTGCGGGTCGATCTCGAGCAGCTCCGCCGAGCCGCCGGCGACGACGCGATCGTCCTGTTCCGCAAGCACCCGTTCATCACGGACGCCTCACCGCCCACCGGCGACGTCCGGGTGCGGGACGTGTCCGCCTACCCGGACGCAACCGAGCTGCTGCTGGCCACGGACGTGCTGATCACCGACTACTCGTCGCTGATGGTCGACTTCGCCAACACCGGGCGTCCGATGCTGTTCTTCGCGTACGACCTCGACGCCTATGAGGAGGCGGTCCGCGGCTTCTACGTCGACTTCGCGGAGACGGTGCCCGGCCCGCTGCTACTCACCTCGGACGAGCTGACACAGGCGGTGCGCGACCCCGACGGCGCGTGCGCCGGGTACGCGCGACGCTACGAGCGGTTCGTGGCGACGTTCTGCGAGCTCGACGACGGCAACGCGGCGGCCCGCGTGTGCGACCGCGTCTTCGCCTGGTGAGCGGAGCCTCGGTTACCGTCTCGCCCGATGCCGACCGAGCTGCCACCCGGGCGCTACCTGTCGTGCGCCTTCCGCGTCAGCCCCGACGCGGGGGGCCAGACGCGCGCGCTGCTGATGCGCAACCGGACCCTGGCGACGCTGGGCGGCGTGCGTCCCGACGTGCTGACGTTCGGCGCCGCGACGGACCACGACGAGCGGCGCGCGACCCTGCTCGAGCGAGGGCTGCTGATCGAGCCGGTTGGGCTGCTCAACATCTACGAGCACTTCCGCGAGCGCGGCTGGGGCGACCGGCCGGCCACGGGAGAGCCGTTGCCCGACCTCAGCCGGCATCGCGTGGAGGAGGAGGCGGCCGCCGACGGAAGCCCGTGGCGGATACGCTACCGGGTCCCGGGCTCGCGGCGCGCGGTCTACGACTACCTGCGCCGTGACGGCTCGCCCTACCTGCGGATCCCGTCCTTCGGCCTCAGCGACCGGTCGAGCTGGCCGGACAGCATCCAGCAGATCGGCGAGAGCGGCGAGCTGCTGGGCGAGTTCCGCACGATCGGCCAGTGGTTCCGGCGCTGGATCCGCGATCTGGCGGCCGATCACGAGCGCACGTTCGTGTTCATGGACTCGCGCTTCTTCGTCCCTCACGTGGTCCCGATGCGGGGCAAGGGCATTCATCTGATCTATCTGATGCACAACCTCCACGTACAACCGCCGTACAACTGGGACTCGCCCGCGAGCCGGGTGTACGAGCGCGTGCTCGCGCGGATCGGGGGACTCGACGCGATGGTGACCCTGACCGAACGCCAGCGCGACGACATCGCCGCGCGGCGCGGGCGCACCCGCAACATGTTCGTCGTCCCGAATCCGGTCGACATGCCGCCGCCGCCCGCGAAGCGCGTCCGCGATCCGAATCAGGTGACGATCCTCGCGCGGCTCGCGCGGCAGAAGCGCCTGACGCACGCCATATCCGCGTTCCACCGGGTGCTCGAGGCGGTCCCGAGCGCGCGCCTCGACATCTACGGCGACGGCCCCGAGCGCGAACGGCTGCAGGAGGAGATCGATCGCCGCGGGCTGGGCGGCTCGATCACCCTGCGCGGCTTCGACTCGCGCGCCGGCGAGGCCCTGTGGACGTCGAGCGCGTTCCTCATGACGAGCTTGTTCGAGGGCTATCCGCTCTCGACGCTGGAGAGCATGAGCCGCGGCTGCCCTGTCGTCAGCTACGACATCAAGTACGGCCCGCGCGAGCAGATCACCGAGGGCGTCGACGGGTTCCTCGTGCCGGAAGGTGACACCGCGCAGCTCGCGCGACGCGTGATCGAGCTGCTCCGGTCGCCCGGCCTGGGGCGCCGGATGAGCGCGGCGGCCCTCCGCACGGCGCAGCGGCACGGGTCAGCCGACTTCCTGGAGCGCTGGGCGGGCGTCGCGCAAGCCACGATCGACCTCAAGCCGGCCCGGACGCGCATCGACGGCATCGAGCTCGAGCTCACGCGGCTGCGTGCCGTACCCGGCGGGCGGGCGGCGCGCCTGGCGCGCCGGGGGCGCGACTTCACTCCGACGCCCGCGTCGCGCGGCAGCGCGGTCCAGCTCACGGGCGTGCTCCGGGTCGACGGTCACAGCCGGCGCTCCCAGCTCGACTCCGCCCAGCTCGGACTCGCGGCGATCGACGAGAGCGGAGCGGTGACCGAACTGCCCATGCACGTGCGCCACACGGGCAACGAGTTCCGGCTCGACGCGATACTCCACCCGGCCGACGTCTTCCGCGGCGCCACGGAGGCAGCGACCGTCGTCCGGTTGCGACTGCGCTTCACCTGGCAGAACTCGGCGTGGGAGACCGAGATCGCGCGGCCGGCAGGCGACCGCGACGCGATCGAGATCTCGTTCACCGCCGCCAACGCGCTGCGGCTCACCCGCTCGGCGGCCTGACCACGGGCCATCTAGACTCGGGCGCCGAGATGGCTCCCGGAGGCACCCACACCGGCCCTCCCGACTTCATCGGCGTCGGCACGCAGCGCTCGGGCACCACCTGGTGGTTCATGTCGCTGCTCGAGCATCCGGCGATCCGCGCCCCGCGCTACGGCAACAAGGAGCTGCACTTCCTCTCGCGGTTCGCCGGCCGCGAGATGACCGACGAGGACATCGATCGCTACCACTACAAGTTCCCGCGCGATCCGGGCGAGCTCGTCGGCGAGTGGACCCCCCGCTACATGCACGACTTCTGGACGCCGCGGCTGATCCCCCGCGTCGCGCCGGACGCAAAGCTGCTCGTGCTCTTCCGCGACCCGATCGAGCGGTTCCGCTCCGGCGTGCCGAAGGAGATCATGGTCGACCGCCGGCGCCCGCTCGACTCGGTCGTCGCCGACGCCATGGAGCGTGGTCGGTTCGCATCCCAGCTGCGCCGGCTGCGGGCCGAGCATCCGCAGGCGGAGATCCTGATCCTCCAGTACGAGAAGTGCGTGGCTGACCCGGTCGGCCAGTACCGGCGCACGCTGCGGTTCCTGGGTGCCGACGCCGACCAGCCGCCGCCGGACTTCCAGCGGCGGCGCGGGCGGAGCCAGGCGAAGGCGAAGACGCCGCTCTGGCCGGACCTGGTCGAGGGCCTCGAGGCGACCCTGGAGCCGGAGGTCGCGCTCCTGGCCTCGATGGAGCCCGAGATCGACGTCTCGCTGTGGCCGAACTTCGCCCACCTCGCCCACGCAGGAAGCACGGATGCCACGGACGCGCTTCCGGCTTGAGCGCCCCCCTGGGCCGCCCGACTTCATCGGCGTCGGCGCGGAGGGCCCCGGCGCCGACGGCTGGCACGCGGCGCTGATCGAGCATCCGCAGATCGGTGGCCCGCGCGGACGCGAGCGGGCGCTGCACTTCTTCGACGCCTTCTGCGCGCGCGAGATGCACGAGTCCGACATCGCGGAGTACCACGGCCACTTCACGCGCCGCGCCGGCGCGATCAGCGGCGAGTGGACCGACCGCTACATGTGCGACGGCTGGGTGCCCCCGCTGCTGCGTCGGGCGGCGCCGGACGCGAAGCTCCTGGTCCTGCTCGGCGACCCGATCGAGCGCTATCGGACGGCCTTCGCCGAGCGCCTGGCGGTCAAGGTCGAGGGCAAGCGGCTGATCATGACCGACGTGGTCGACCGCGCGAGCCACGCCTTCCAACTCGCGCGCCTGGGCCGCTACTACGACCGCGACCGCATCCTCGTCCTGCAGCACGAGCGCTGCCGCAGCGATCCGCTCGGCGAGTACCGCCGCACGCTGCGATTCCTCGGCGTCGCCGACGACGTCGTGCCGAAGCGCGTGCGCCGGGCAGTCGCGGACGCCGGCGGGTCTGCGCTGCTCGACCGCCCGCAGCCGGCTGCGCCGCTACCGACCGCGGCACTCTGGCCGGAGCTGGAGGCCGCGCTGCACGCCGCGCTCGACCCGGAGGTCGAGGGGCTGGCCGCGACGGTGGCGGGATTCGACGTCGGCCTGTGGCCGAACTTCGCGCACCTCGCGCACCTCGCGCACGCGCGGGCCGGCGAGCACGCCTGAATCCGTCACACGTCCTCGAGCGTGACGGCGTCCTGGCCGACCTCGAGGAACTCCGTGTAGGCGTCCACGACCGCCTCGGGCTCGTCCCACATCCGCAGCTCGCCGCGGTCGAGCCAGATCGCCTGGTCGCACAGCTCGCGGATGCTGCCCAGCGCGTGGCTGACGAGCACGATCGTGTGGGCCTGCCCGCAGAGCTCGCGCATCTTGTTGGCCGACTTGCGGCGGAAGCGCGCGTCGCCGACCGAAAGCGCCTCGTCGATCAGCAGGATGTCGGGATCCATGTTGACCGCGACCGAGAACGCCAGCCGGCCGTACATGCCCGAGCTGTAGGTCCGCATCGGCAGGTCCATGAACTCGCCGAGCTCGGCGAACTCCACGATGTCCTCGTACTTCGCAGCGAGTTGCTCGCGCCCGAGCCCTGCGGCGAGACCGCCGAGGCGGACGTTGTCGCGACCGGTGAGGTTGCGGTTGAAGCCGACGCCGAGCGCGAGCAGCGTGCTCACGCGGCCGAACACGTCGATCCGCCCGTCGGTCGGGGGGAGGATGCCGGCGATCGCACGCACCAGCGTCGACTTGCCCGCGCCGTTGGCGCCGACGATACCCAGCACGGTGCCGTGCGAGATCTCGAACGAGACGTGCTTGACCGCCTCGATCTCGCGCCAGATGCGCTCGCGGCGACCCAGGCGCCTGACGCTGCCGCGCAGGGTCGGCCGCTTGTCCAGCGACGTGCGGTAGGTCACCGAGACGTCCTCCACGCGGACGCTGGGAGCGCTAGAGGCGGACAGCGAACTCACGCTCCCGCGAGATGAAGAAGAGCGAGCCGACGAGGAAGACTCCACCGGCCCAGGCGGCCGCCACGGCGAGCTGGTGCACCGACGGCGCCTGCCCCAGGTTGACGACGTCGCTCCACGCCGACAGGAGCTGGCCGAGCGGGTTGAGGTCCAGCAGGAAGCGGTACTTCGCGGGCATCTCCTCGGCGAAGTACAGGATCGGGGAGACGTAGAGCCCGAGCCGCAGCATGTACGGCATGAGGTTCTTGAGATCGCGGAAGTAGACCTGGAGCGCCGCGACGATCATCGCCGCGCCGCTGGAGAGCACGATCAGCAGCGCGACCAGTGGAATCGCCCACAACAGCTCGGGCCCCACGGACAGACCGGAGGCGAGGTGCAGCGGCACGTAGATGGCGACGGTCGATAGGAAGCGCTTGAACGCGCTGACCACCGAGGCCAGGGGCAGCAGCACGCGGGGAAAGGCGCTGTTGAGGATCAGCCGGCCGCCGGAGACCACGGACTTGGTCCCGTCGCGCACCGCGTCGGATACGAGGTGGTAGGCGAAGATCCCCGCCACGAGGTGCGCGAAGAACCCGGGGCGGCTGGACCCGCCACGCACGATGTCGACCAGGACGAAGTAGACGCAGGCGAGCAGCAGCGGGTTCAGCACCAGCCAGAGCTGGCCGAACGCGGTGTTGTAGTGCTGCGCGCGCAACGTGGTGCGCGAGAGCTCGTTGGCGAACGAGCGCCGGCGCCACGCCTCGCGGACGTACGGGCCGAGCGGCGGGAGCCCGATGGAATGAGGCTCGTAGACGTGATGCTCGGAGGCGAAGTCGTTCTCGCGCTGATGCGGTTGGGCGGCGGTGGTCACGTTCGTCTCGTCCTACATGATGGGAGGGCGCCCGGCTCGCGCCATGCGCAGCAGGGTCCGGGCGCGCAGCCGGCGGCGGCCGGGGCAGGGCCCGAGCATCCCGTCACGGTAGCCGCACGCCGCCTCCTGCACGGCGCGCCGGGACTTCAGGCGGGGAACGGTGCGCAGCGCGAAGACGGTCACGTACAGGGCACCCAGCGGCAGCGGCAGGTGGCGGCGCGCGAGCCAGACACGGTTGCGCGCACCGAAATAGTAGGAGTAGTCGTGCGGCGTTCCGGTCGGCGAGGGGTGAAGCACCACGATGTCGCCGGCGTAGCGCACGCGGTGGCCGGCGTCCATGACGCGCCAGCCGAGGTCGATCCCCTCGTGGACGAACCGGAAGTCGGCCGGCCAGCCGCCGACCTCGTCGAACACCGCGCGGCGCATCCCGACGGCTCCCTCCCACACGACCGTGATCGCGCTGGAGCGCGTGCGGTCGCCCACCCGCAGGCGCGGCACCCAGTCGCGCGCATACGGACCGCCGTCGCGCGGCGCCACGCCGAGCTGGAGCAGTCCCAGCCCGGGATCGGCCGCGAACGCCTGAGCGACCCGCGCCAGCGCGTCCGGCGCGTCCAGGCTCGCGTCGTCGTCGAGGAAGAAGAGCAGCTCGCCGCCCACCTGAGCCGCGCCGGCGTTGCGTCCGGCGGGTATCCCGTCGTCGACCGTCAGGGCGAGCACCCGCACGCCGTCGGGCACCCCACCGGGACAGCAGCCGTTGCCGACGACGACGACGTCGGTCGAGACGCCCTGCTGGCGCAGCAGCGACTCGACGGCCGCCCGCAGGTCCTCCGGGCGCCGGCCGGCCGTGAGCACGACGCAGCCGAACGCGGGCGTCACCGCAGCCGCTCCGAGGCGAGGATCGCGAACAGGTGCCCCAGCGCGGTGATGACGGCCACCGGCACCAGGGCGACGACCAGCACGCGGGTCGCCTGCAGATCCCCGAGGGCCAGGTCCAGCATCGCCGCCGCGACGGCCAGCAGCGTGGCTTCCACCGCGACGAACGCGCGGAAGAAGGGGAAGAACCCGAGTGCGCGTCGCAGCCGGCGCAGCCCGGACCCCCGCGGCTCCGCGACCGCGACCGTGTCCTGCACCACGGGCTTGCCGGCCTCTGAGCGCGCGACGTGCACCAGCGCGCTCTCCGTCCGGACCATCAGCGCGAGCACCGCGGCCAGCAGGCCGAGCGTGGTGTAGGTCCCCAGCGCCTCCCAGCCGCCGTCGGCGCGGATGCCCAGCCCGATCGGCAGCGCGGTCTCGGTCACGTAGTGGCCGAAGCGGTCCAGGTAGATGCCGGCGGGCGAGAACTGCCGGCGCCAGCGCGCGATCTCGCCATCGACGCAGTCGAGCAGGATCTGGCCCTGGATCAGCACCGCCGCAGCCGCCGCCGCGAGCAGCCCGGGCAGCGTCAGCACGCCTGCCGCGAGGACGCCGACCGCGATCATCGCCCAGGTCACCGCGTTCGGGGTCACGCGGGTGCGCAGGAGCGGGCGCGTCAGGTAGGGCGACAGGCGCCGGACGTAGAGCCGGCCGGCCCAGTGCTCGCCGCTGTTGCGCGCGAACAGCGAGGCGGGCTGCGTGGTCGCGCGCAGCTCAGCGATCGAAGGCCTCGAGGAAGGCGCGGACACGCTCGCTCACCCCCCGCTCGTCGAGCGCGAGGTGCTCGAGCACCGTGTAGCGGTCCGGCCGTGTCGCGGGCGCGTGCAGGACCGCCTGCACGAACTGCGCCTCCGACAGCCCCAGGTCCGCCGGCAGGCGCGGCAGCCCGTGGCCGGCGAGGCACGCGTCGACGGCGCGCGCCATCGGCTCGTCGCCGCGGAGGAACGACGTGAACAGGGTCGCCGCGCCGGCCAGCTCGCCGTGCCGTGCGACGCCGGGATAGAGGTGGTCGATCGCGTGCAGGATCTCGTGGTCGCCGCCGCTGCACGGCCGGCTCGAGCCCGCGGTCGCCATCGCCAGGCCCGAGAGCACGAGCGCCTCGGCCAGGGCGACGAGGAAGTCCTCGTCGTCGATCCCGTCCGTGCGGTGCAGGATCGCCTTGGCCGCGGTCTGGGCGAACGTGACGGCCAGCCCGTCGACCGGTTCCCCGCGCTCGCGCCCGGCCAGCCGCCAGTCAGCGATCGCCGACAGGTTGGAGAGCACGTCCCCGATCCCCGAGCGCCGCATGCCGGCGTCCGAGCGACGCACGTAGTCGAGGTCGACGACCAGCGCGATCGGCATCTGCACGCCGTAGGAGCCCTTGCGGCCGCCCTCCTCGAGCGACGCCACCGGCGACGCGATGCCGTCGTGGGCGAGGCTGGTCGCGACCGCCACCATCGGCAGCCCGCTGAGCGTGGAGGCGAGCTTGCCCACGTCGAGCGTGCGCCCGCCGCCGATCCCGACCACCGCGTCGTAGAAGCCGGAGCGCAGCCGCTGGGCCAGGTCGTGGGCCTCGGTCACGCCGCCGTCGTCGATCGTCCAGATGTCGGCGTTCTCGAGCTCGGGTCGCAGCTTCTGGGCGATCTCCTCCCCCAGCCCCGGCCCGACGACCACTGCGACGTGGCCGCCGGCGGAGATCCGGCGGTCGGCGAGCAGTGGGGCGAGTTGCGCGACCGTCCCGGGACCGATGTCCACGAACAGCGGCGCCCCGATCATCCGCGTCAGCAGCGGCATGCGATCCCCCGCGCACGCTCGAGATCCGCGTGGTCGTCGACTTCCGCCCACTCCACGGCGCCGATCGAGGCGACGCCGATCTGCCCGCCGCGGTCGGCGTACTCCTGATAGCCGTCCTCGTAGTAGAGCTGCGGATCGCGTTGCCAGACGGCCTCCAGCGCGTCGACCAGGAGCGGGGCGGCGGCGCCTTCGATCAACGTGAGGCCGATGTACTCGCCCTGCGCGGTCGCAGGGTCGAGCGCCTTGTTGATCCGCATCAGGTGTCCGTCCGCGGAGAGCTGGACCTTCATCTCCTCGTCGCCGAGCGCCTTGACGTCGTCGAGTGCGAGCAGGATGCCCGGGCCGCGCGACGCGAGCAGCGTAGCCTCGACGCTGGGTGGATGGACGGTGTCGCCGTTGACGAGCAGGACGCCCGCGCCGAACAGGTGGCGCGCGCACCAGAGCGAGTAGGCGTTGTTCCACTCCTCCGCCTTCGGGTTGCGCACGAGCTCGAGCTTCACGCCGTGATCGCGCTCCAGCGCCGCCTTGCGCGCCTCGACGGCGCCGGCCGCGTAGCCGGTGACGACCGCGACGTCGTCGAGTCCGGCCGCCTTGAGGTTCGCCAGGGCGATGTCCAGGATCGTCCGGTCCCCGTCGACCGGCACCAGCGTCTTGGGCAGCGTGTCGGTGTAGGGCGCCAGACGCCGTCCGGCCCCGGCCGCCAGCACCATCCCGATCACTCCGCCTCCTCTCCTTCGTAGTCCTCCCGCGGCGCGTCCATCTGCCGATTCGTCACGTCGCCGAGCAGCTCCTCCCAGCGCTCCGCGACCGCGGCGACCGCATAGGCTCGCGCATTCTCCACTGCCGCAGCACCGTAGCGGCGCCGCTTCGCCACGTCCTCGATCAGCTCCAGCATGCCGTCGGCCAGTCCTTCGACGTCTCCAGCCGGCACGAGGATCCCGTCATGGCCGTCCCGCAGGATCTCGCCGGGCCCTCGCGGGCAGTCGAAGCTCACGACCGGCAGCCCCTTGCTCAACGCCTCGACCACGACCATCCCGAAGCCCTCGAAGCGCGAGCTCAGGACGAACAGGGAAGCGGCGGCCATCGCCTCTCCCAGGCGCTTGGTGCGACCCATCAGGAACACGCGGTCATACAGGCCGCGCTCGAGGATCATCCGGCGCAGGTCCTCGCGCCGGGGACCGGAGCCGTAGATGCGGAGCTGCCAGTCAGGGTGGGCCTGCGCCACCCGCTCCCAGGCGCGGATCAGCAGGTCGAACCCCTTCTGGGTCTCGAGCCGGCCCGCGGCGACCGCGACCTCGGCGTCGAGCGGCGCGATCCCACCGGCCATGGAGGGCACGGCGTTGGGGATGCGCTCGATCCGGACGGCCGCGCCGGCCAGCGCGGCGGCGTAGTCGCGCTCGTCGGCCGCGGTGAGGACGGTGAGCACGTCGAGCGCGCCGTAGCCGCGCCGGATGTCGGCCGCGAGCCGGGGCCGGTGCGAGTGGAAGTTCATGTGCTCCTGCCCGACGGTGACGACCCCCGGGGCGGCCAGGCGGGCGGCGAGCAGGTTGAACGCGGGCCGGGTGGTGACCAGGACGCCGCTGCGGATCCCGCGCAGGCGGCGCAGGAGCATCGCGTCGGTCCACAAGCTGGCGTACGGGTAGGCGTAGTCCTCGGGATGGATCAGAACGCTCGGCAGCCGTCCGAGCAGCCGCTGGGGACCGGTCCGGGCGGCCGAGGAGCGCTGGTCGTCGACGACCGCGACGCTCGCGCCCGCCGGGAAGCGGAGGAACGGCCTGGGCCGCCGCCGTATCAGGCTGATCACCTCGACGTCGCGCCCGCTCAGCCCTTCGGCGAGGTTGAAGCTCGTCCGCACGGTGCCGCCGAGGCCGTAGGCATGCAGCAGGAGGATGTGGACCTTGGCGTCGCCCGCCGCGGGCGCTCCGCGCGGCAGCGCCGCGGCCAGCCGGAGCGCCAGCCGGTGAGCGGCGACCGCCACGCCGCCGAGGGCGCGGCGGCTGCGCGACTCGGCACCTGGAGCGCCGGGCGCCGGCGGCGCTTCGGTTCCCGGCCGGGAGACGCGGATCGAGAGCTTGTCCTCCACGGTGTAGTAGGGCCGCAGCTCCAGCCCCGCGACACGAATGGCGGGGAAGACGACGATGTCGCGCTTGGCGGGCAGGTCGTCGCGGTGGGTGCCGAGCCGGTGCCCGCCGACGTGGAGGTCCCACACGCCCGGTCGCGCGAGCGGCGCCAGCTCCAGACGCGCGCGGAACCGTCGGTCGCGCAGCTCGGCGGCAACGCCGAGCTCGGTCCCGTCGCCGCGGTGACGGGCGATCAGCTGGGCCTCCGTGCCGTCGAGCACTTCCCCCTCGACGACGAGTCCCGTGTTCTCCACCCGCACGCGGCGCGCCTCGGCGTGGGGCGCGAGCGGCGCGAGCACGATCTCGAGCCCGCCGTCCGCGGCCCGACCCGCCTGAGCGCGAAGCAACGCGGTCGGGCCGGCCACGACGGCGACCGCCCCGAGATCCACTCCGTCGCCGACGCGCAACCTGACGAGGGACTGTCCCGCTTCGGGTTCGTCGCCCGATCTGAACGGTGCCTGGCACGCCTCAGGTTGGGCGGCGACATCCCAGCGGCCCGGGCCGGCGGCGGCGAGGTCCGCCAGCTCCAGCTCGGCCTCGAGGTGGTCCGCTCCGGCGTGCAGCGGCCGGCGCAGCGGCTCGGTGCCGTCGCGACGCAGGACGAGCGCGGCCGCCGACCCGGCGACGCTGACGAGGAGCCGTCGCCCCTCCTGGATCTCGACGCGCCGCGCGACCGCGCCCGCGGTTCCGCTGCCCGCCACGCGATCAGCGTACCGGGGCCTGGCCGCGGCTCAGCAGCTCCGGTCGCCCCAGGCGGTGCAGGCGAGCGTGAGGTCGGTGTAGGTGCTCAGGCGCACGGCGTCGCCGGCGGCGCGCAGGATCGACCGCGCGAGGCCCCAGTGCTTCACGAGCGCTGTGTCATTTTCGCGCGCGCCGCGGACCGCTACGCGGATCGAGCCGCTCGCCGGCAGCACCGCGCCGGCGCCCAGGTGGTAGCTGTAGGGCGGGCGCTTGAGCACGTACCCCTCCAGATCCACGGCGCCGGCGGTGAGGTTCGTGAGCGTCACCGACTCCCGCCGGCCCAGCGGGTCGGCGCTGACCGCCACGGTGCCCTGGGCCGGGTCGTAGCAGCCGATCCGACACGGGTACAGCATCTGGGCCCGCACGTTCCCGAGCGGGTCGAAGAGGTAGGCGCCGTCGCCGAGCGCGTCCTCGTCGTTCGTCACGTTCGCGAACACCGGATAGCCCAACCCCCACTGGAACACCGTCTGGCCGGCGGTGTCGATCACCGTCGGCGACTCGGCGTTCCGCTCACCGCCCACGTCGAGGGTCACCGTCGCGCCGGGGGCGATCGCCGCCTCGGCCGGGAAGGTGTAGCGGCGCAGGCCGGTGTCGCGCACGTACCAGCCGCCGAGCGCGACGGGGTTGACGGGATCCAGGTTCTTGATCGCCACCCACTCACCGCCCGGATTGACTTTGTCGTCTCCGTCGGCGTCCCAGTTGACCCACAGCTTCAGCGGCGATGCCGAGCTCGGCCCCAGACCGCATCCATCCGGGTCGAACAAGCCCCGCTGGAACGCGATCGCCTGGCGCCCGAGCTCGCGGTAGGCCACGTTCGGGGCCGACTCCACGCGGGCGGGCCACCACAGCGCCCGGCCCTCGCGGAGCAGAATGCTGCCGGCGTCGCGCCAGCGGCCGCGGATCCTGACGGCGACAGTGCGCTTGAGGCGCTTGCGCGACCGGCTCTCGGGATCCTCGGCGGCCAGGCGGACGACCCGGCGCCCGGCGCGGACGAGCTGCTCGAGCCGCTGGGTGGCCTCGACCGCGTGGCAGTCGCCCTGGCGGCCGCGGGCGCCGTAGGCGCTCTGCTCCATTGCCTGGATGCCGGTGATCCGGACGCGGCTGGCGCGCGACGTGCCGTCGTAGGCGACATCGACGTCCAGCGTGTCGCCGTCGTTGACGGAGACGACTTTGCCGGTCCACACCGTGCATGAAGGGCCCGGCTGCCCGGCGACGCAGGCGCCGCGCGCGGCGGGCGCGGAGGCCGGCGACAGGCCGAGCACCACGGCCAGCGCGAAGAGGATGAGCAGCGCACGGCGCACGACCACCTGCAACCCCTCCGATCGGCCTGGAGTTGCGGCTCAGCGGCCCATGCGGCGCAGCCCGAGCAAGGCCAGAGCGCCGAGCACCACGAACATCCCGACGAGTGCCACCAGGCCCGGCCAGGTGTGCGCGAAGCTGGGCTGGATTCCGCTCACCGTCGCCTGGCGGGCCAGCTCGAGCACGTAGGTGACCGGGTTGAGGTGAGCGACGCTCGCCAGCCAGCCGCGCAGCAGGACCTCGGGCGTGTACGCCGTCGAGAGGAACACCGCGAGGAACACGCCCTGCTGCATCAACGGCCCCGCCTGCTGCGTGCGGAACATGAGCGCCATGAACACACCCCACAGCGCGGCGACCGTGCAGAACCCGGCACACGCGACGTAGAGGGCGATCAATCCAAGAATCCCCCCGGGCAGCTCGGCGCCGAGGGCGAGGCCGACGAGCAGCACCACGGTCGCCGGCACGAGCGAGCGGCTCACCCCGCCGAGGATCGGGCCGACGAGGAGCACCGGGCGCGCCACCGGGGCCACGAGCAGCCGGTCGAACCAGCCCTGCTCGATGTCGCGCGCGAGGTTCGAGCCGGTGGCCGCGCCCGCGAAGCCCGCCCCCTGCAGGCAGGAGAGCGGCACGATCCACGACATGTAGGAGTCCGTCGGGAAGCCCTCGAGACCCGTGAGTCGCCCGAACTGGCCCGTCATGCCGAGCAGGAAGACGACCGGCGCCACCGTCGCGGGCAGGAGCGCTCCGCGCACGCGCAGCACCTCGTTGAGCGACCGGCGCCAGAGCACCAGCGCGACGTGGAGGGCGGAGGGTGCGGCCGGCGCGCTCATAGCGCGCTCATAGCGTGCGCAGGCGCTCGGAGAGCGCGAAAGTCGCCAGCACGGTGGTGGCGACGGCGAGCAGCACGGCCGCCGCGAGCCCGGCCCATGGGTCGCCGAGCGTCGCGTCGCCGGCGAGCAGCCCGCGCACCGCCTCGACCACGTAGGTCAGCGGGTTGTAGACCGCGGCGTCGCGCAGGGCCGGAGCGAGCAGCTCCCGCGGGAAGAACGCCGGCGCGGTGAAGAGCAGCACGAACACGAACGGGAAGATGGACTGCAGCAGCGAGAGCGAGCCGGTGCGCAGGGCGATCGCGCCGGCGATCCCGCCGATGCCGACCGCCGTGATCGCGGCCAGGACGATCGTCGCGAGGACGGCCACGACCCCGCCCGGGTAGCGCGCGCCGAAGGCGAACGCGACGGCGAGGAAGAAGATCGACTGCAGCAGGGAGAGGCCGAGCGTCCCGGCCTGCCGGCCGAGCACCAGGCTCGTCCGGCGCACCGGGGCGGCGAGCAGGCGGTCGAAGAACCCGAACTCGACGTCCGCCGCGAGCGCCGTGCCGCTGGTCAGCCCGGCCAGCAGCGCGCCCTGGATGACCGTGCCGGGCACGATGAAGGCCAGATAGGACGCGACGTCGGGAAACCCGCGCAGGTCCTGGGCGACGCTCGTCCCGCTGGCGATGACGGCCAGCAGCATCAGCGGCAGGACGAAGGTCGGCATCAGCAGCTGCGCGCGGCGGAACTGCACGCTCAGCGCGCGGCGCCCGAGCGCGACCACCACGCGCCCCTCACGGCCGGCGGCTTCGCCGATCACCCGGGGGCTCCTGCGGCTTCCGGCTCCGCGCCGCGCGCCTCGGCGCCCTCCAGGTGCGATCCCGTGACTGCCGCGAAGACGTCGTCGAGCGTCGGCGTCTCGACCTCGATCGACTCGACCATGACGCCGTGCTCGTCCAGCGCCCGAATCGCCGGAGCGATCGCGCCCTTGCCGGCGGCCGTCCTCAGCACCACGCGTGCCGGCGCGGCGGCGTTCGCGGGCTCCAGGCTGCCGAGGCCGGCGAGCGCGGCGCGGGCGCGCTCGGCGCTGTCGGGCTCGGCGAGCTCCACGTGGAGCGTCGGCTCGCCGACGCGGGCCTTCAGCGCGTCGGGCGTCCCCTCGGCCACGAGCCGGCCGGCGGCGATGATCCCGACCCGATCGGCCAGTTGCTCGGCCTCCTCGAGGTACTGCGTGGTGAGGAAGACCGTGGTGCCCTCGTCGTTGAGCGTGCGCACCTCGCGCCACAACGCCCCGCGGCTCGTCGGATCCAGGCCCGTCGTCGGCTCGTCGAGGAACAGCACCTGCGGCCGGTGCACCAGCGCGAGCGCCAGGTCGAGCCGGCGCCGCATACCCCCGGAGTAGCCGCCGACCCGCCGGTCGGCTGCCTGCGTGAGCCCGACGCGCTCGAGCAGCTCGTTGGCGCGGTCCTTGGCGGCCGGACCGCGCAGCCCGTGCAGCGCTCCCTGCATCCGCAGCAGCTCGCGGCCGGTCATGAGCGGGTCGATCGCGGCCTCCTGCAGCGCGACGCCGATCGAGCGCCGCACCGCGTCGGCCTCGTGCACGACGTCGTGCCCGGCCACTCGGGCGACGCCCTCGGTCGGCCGCAGCAGCGTCGTGAGAATGCGAACCGACGTGGTCTTGCCGGCCCCGTTGGGACCCAGGAAGCCGTAGATCTCGCCCGGTGCGACCTCCAGGTCGAGGCCGTCGACGGCGCGGATGCCGCCCTTGAAGTCGCGCACGAGGCCACGCACCTCGACGGCGGGGACGCGGGAATCGAAGTCGGACACGGAAGGGAGAGCCTACGCGGCGTCGCGTTCCGGCTGATGCCGGTGGCCCGGGCCTTATGGGGTGGTGGCCCGGTGACGCGCCGGTTATGATCGCGTCCGGGAACGGAGTCGGCATCGGCTCCTTCCCCGTGCAAGCAAAGCGGCGTGGCGCCCAGGTCCGCGCGTCTCAGGGTGGAGCGACTAGCGCGCGTTGTAAGGTCCCGGGCGAACCCTCGATGTCCCCCCGCCAGTCACAGGTTCAGGATCCTTCAGGAGCCGCTCGCACCGCGATCTCGATCGGCT
>Ga0136624_1000038_pt1 | contig 35478 bp, 35 predicted proteins | sample AntDrymUQ4692206_2_FD_104802 | JGI IMG/M metagenome (GOLD analysis project Ga0136624, IMG submission 104802) | Polar desert sand microbial communities from Dry Valleys, Antarctica - metaG UQ469 (22.06) | ecosystem: Environmental > Terrestrial > Soil > Desert | place: Antarctica: Dry Valley... | reverse complement strand
GGCAAGACCACCCTGCTGCGGTTGCTCATGCGCAAGATCCGCCCCACCAAGGGCACGGTCCAGGTTCGTACGGGCATCGCCATCGCCTACGTCCCCCAGCTCGAGACGGTCAACTGGGACTTCCCGCTGACGGTGCGAGAGTGCGTCCTCATGTCCCGTACGGCGGGTCGCGTGCTGCCCTGGCCGAGCCGAGAGGAGCGGCGAGAGGTCGCCGGCGTACTGGATCGGCTCGGCATCGGCGAACTCGCCGACCGGCACATCAGGGAGCTGTCCGGAGGTCAGCAGCAACGCATGTTCCTGGCGCGAGCCCTAATCCGGCGACCCCAGCTGATGCTGCTCGACGAACCCACGTCCGGGGTAGACGTGTCGACCCGCCACGAGGTACTGCACCTGCTCGACGAACTCAACGCAGACGGCATCTCGATCGTGCTCACCACTCACGACCTCAACGGGATGGCAGCGCACCTCCCCCACCTGATCTGCCTACGGCATCGCGTCGTGGCGAGTGGCCCGCCGGCGCAGGTGCTGGTACCTCCGGTGCTCGAGGAGACGTTCGGCGCGCGTCTCGACGTACTGCAGCACCTGGGGATGTCGATCGTCGTCGACGACTACGCGCCCCACCCGACCGGGCGGACGGCGTACCGGTGAGCCGGCTGCTCGTACCGTTCCAGTTCGAGTTCTTCGTCAACGGGCTGATCGCCGCCACGCTGGCCGGTGCCCTGTGCGGGCTCGTCGGCGTCTACATCGTGTTGCGGGGAATGTCCTACATCGGTCACGGACTGTCCCATGCGATCTTCGGGGGGTTCGCTGCCAGCACCCTGGTCGGGGTCAACTTCTTCCTCGGCGCCGGCCTGTGGGGGTTGGCGTCCGCGCTGGCCATCAACTCCGTCGCCCGCCGCCGCCGCATCGGCGCCGACGCGGCCATCGGCGTGGTCACCACCGCGTCGTTCGCGCTGGGAGTAGCACTGTTGTCGAAGCTCGGGTCACGTGGACCAAGCTTCGACGCCGCGCTGTTCGGCAGCATCCTGGGAGTAACCCGGGGGCAGATCGTCGCGCTCGTCGCGGTGACGGTGTTCGCCGGCCTGGTCGTGTTCACCCGCTACCGGGCGCTGCTCTTCGCCAGTTTCGACCCGGAGGTAGCCGACTCCTCCGGCGTACGCGTCGCGCGCACTGATGCGCTGCTCATGCTCGTGCTCTCGATGTCCATCCTCGCCACGCTCACGGTGATCGGCGTGACGCTGGTTGCCGCCACCCTGGTGATTCCGGCGGTGGTGGCCCGGATGCTCACCGACTCCTTCGGGCGCATGCTCGGGTTGTCGACCGCCATCGGCGCTCTGTGTGGCTTCGTCGGGATGAACGCGAGCTACCACCTCGACGTGCCGTCCGGGACCATGATCGTCCTCACCGGTGCCGCCGTCTTCGTCGCCACCCTGGGCCTCGGCGGCACCCGTCGGCTGCGCCGCGTCGGCAGCGCCGCACGCCGCATCGACCCCGCTCCGGTCACCGTCCGCTGACCCCGCCGGTGCCCCGAGAGGTTCCCGTTTGCTTACCTCCACGCTTGCCGACGAGCGGTACGCACCGCTACGAGTCACGCTGGAAGGGCGCAATGCTGAGACGGCACAGTGTCACTGACCGCGAGGAGCCATGATGACCCAGACGTCGACACGCCGGTTGCAACCCGGCGACGCCGCCCCCGACTTCGCGCTCTGGGACGCCGACGGCGAGGAGGTCAAGCTGTCGTCCTACCGCGGCCATGCGCTGGTGCTCTACTTCTACCCCGCCGCAGGGACACCCGGCTGCACGACGGAGGCTGGCGACTTCCGTGACAGCCTCAGCTGGCTCGCCGACCTTGATCACACCGTGGTCGGGGTTTCCCACGACGATCCGGAGGCGCTCCGCCGCTTCCGTGACGAGCAAGGTCTCGGCTTCCGTTTGCTCTCCGACCCGACGCTCGACGTGCACTACGTCTACGGTGCCTGCACCGAGCGCGGCGGTAGCGGGGACGGCGTGATCCGTTCGACTTTCCTGATCGACGTGGCTGGACGGATCACCCGGGCGATGTACGACGTCCGCGCCGAGGGCCACGTCGCCGACGTACGCGCCATCGTGGGCGCCGCGGGAGATAGCTGAGTTGCGCGGGCCGCGTCATACTGGCCGCTGCGCGGGGCCGTAGCCCAACGGCAGAGGCACACGGCTTAGGACCGTGCCAGTGTGAGTTCGACTCTCACCGGCCCCACTGGTCACCCACCGCCGTAGAGCAACTCACCCACCAGCGGTGCGAGGGCGCGCAACGCCCGACCTCGATGACTGATCGCATCCTTCTCCGCTGCCGGCATCTCCGCTGTCGTACGCCGCTCACCCGCAGGCAGGAAGATGGGGTCGTAGCCGAATCCGTTGGTCCCCCTCGGCTCCCACACCACGGAACCGTCCAACTGACCCTCCTCCACCCGCTCCGCACCACGAGGGGTCGCAACCACCGCCGCGCACACGAAGCGGGCGCCACGCCGCCCGTCGGGCACGTCCGCGATCTGGCGCAGCAGTAGTTCGACGTTGGCGGCGTCGTCCCCATGGACGCCAGCCCAGCGGGCGGAACGCACTCCGGGCATCCCCCCGAGAGCGTCGACACACAGCCCGGAATCGTCCGCCACCGCCGGCAGCGACGTCGCCGCGGCCGCGGCACGCGCCTTGAGCAACGCGTTGGCTGCGAAGGTCTCGCCGTCCTCGACGACGTCGTCCAGGTCCGGGAAGGCGTCGAGACCGATGAGTTCCACGTCGAGGCCAGTCTCGACCAGGATCCGCTGCAGCTCCTCCAGTTTGTGGGCGTTGCGCGTTGCCAACACGACGGCCGTGCGAGCCATTGCGGTGGTGCCTTCAGGGGTTCTCGAGCGGGACGTCCAGCGCCTCTTGCTGGAACCGAGTCAGCTGCCCGCAACCGTCCGCGGCAAGGTCGAGCAACCGATCGAGTAGTGCGCGGTCGAACGGCTCGCGCTCAGCGGTGCCCTGCACCTCGACCAGACGACCGTCGCCGGTGCAGACGACGTTCATGTCGGTGTCCGCGCGGACGTCTTCCTCGTAACACAGGTCCAGCAGCGGCTCCCCGTCGAGGACGCCGACGCTGACCGCTGCCACCGACCCGCGCAGCGGCACCGCGCCAGCCAGCGCATTGCGGCTGCGCAACCAGCCGACGGCGTCCGCCAAGGCGACGTACGCACCGGTGACGGCCGCGGTCCGGGTGCCGCCGTCGGCCTGCAAGACGTCGCAGTCGAGCACGACGGTGTTCTCGCCCAACGCCGCGAGGTCGACGACGGCGCGCAGGCTGCGGCCTACCAGCCGGGAAATCTCCTGCGTGCGCCCACCCAGGCGGCCCTTGACCGACTCGCGGTCGCTGCGCGTGTTGGTCGAGCGCGGCAGCATGGCGTACTCCGCGGTGACCCAGCCGAGCCCGCTGCCCCGCCGCCAGCGGGGTACGCCGGTCGTGACGCTCGCGGCGCACAACACCCGGGTGTTGCCGAACTCGACGAGGACCGAGCCTTCGGCGTGGTCCAGCCACCCGCGGGTGAACCGGACCGGGCGAAGGGCGGCGGGGGAACGACCGTCGGAGCGAGGCACGGAAGCCGACCCTACGGGAGGTCGAACGTCATGCCCGGTCGGGCAACCTCGACCGGGCCGTCGTACGCCGACGTCGCCTCCCGCAGCGCGCGGTCGGGGTCGTTCCACGGCGGCAGGTGGGTGAGCACCAGCCGGGCCGCGCCGGCCCGTCGAGCGTGGGCGCCCGCTTCGCTGCCGGTGAGGTGCAGGTCGGGGACGACGTCCCGCCCGTCGTGGAAAGCGGCCTCGCACAACAGCAGGTCAGCGCCGTCGGCGAGTTTCACCAGGGTGTCGGTGGGTCCGGTGTCGGCGGAGTACGCGAGCACGGCCCCGTCGTGGGTCAGCCGGTATCCGTAGGTCTCCACCGGGTGCGCCATCCGCGCGGCGGTCACGTCGAACGGTCCGATCCGCTGATCGCCCGCCACCACGTCGATGAAGTCGAACACCTCGGGCATCCCGGTGTCGGCGCCTTCGCCGTACGCCCGGGCCATGCGCCGCGCCGTCCCGGCCGGCCCGTGGACGGGGAGGCGCCGCGCCGGTCCGCCCGGGCCGTAGCGGCGGGCGACGTAGTAGGAGCACAGGTCCATGCAGTGGTCGGGGTGGAGGTGGCTGAGCAGTACGGCGTTCACCTCGGGCAGCTGCACATGTCGCTGCAGCGGACCGAGCGCGCCGTTGCCGAGGTCGACAACCAGCCGGAATCCGTCGGCTTCCACGAGGTAGCACGACGCGGCGCTGTCGGGGCCGGGCAGGCTGCCGGAGCAGCCGACCACGGTCAGCCTCACGCGACGGCCTCCACGCCGGCGATCTCCGGGCCGAGGAAGCGGTGACCGAGCTCCCGGAAGAGTCGATCGTCACCGGTGGCGAGAAAGCGGTGTTTCGGCTCCGGCAACGAGTCGTCGCGCAGCAGATCGCCCGCGACCAGCACGCGGTAGACGTCCTTGGCCGTCTCCTCGGCACTGGACACCAGTGTCACCGAATCCCCCATGACGTAGGAGATCATCCCGGTCAGCAGCGGATAGTGCGTGCAGCCGAGGATCAGCGTGTCGACGCCCGCGGTGGCCACCGGAGCGAGGTACTCATGAGCCACCCGCAGCAGCTCGGGACCGCCGGTCACTCCCTGCTCGACGAACTCGACGAACCGTGGACACGCCTGTGTGGTCACCGTGATGTGCGGTGCCGCGGCGAAGGCGTCGTCGTACGCCCTGCTGGTCTTCGTCGCCCGGGTGCAGATGACGCCGACGCGGGAGTTGCGAGTGGCCGCCACCGCCCGGCGTACGGCAGGCAGCACCACCTCCACCACCGGAACGTCGTAGCGTTCGCGGGCGTCGCGCAGCACCGCCGCCGAGGCGCTGTTGCAGGCGATGACGAGCAGCTTCACCCCTTGGTCGACGAGCTGGTCGAGCACCGCCAGCGCATAGGCCCGCACCTCGGCCAGCGGCTTCGGGCCATAGGGGAAGCGCGCGGTGTCGGCGACGTAGAGCACCTGCTCGTGGGGCAGCTGGTCGAGCACCGACCGGGCGACGGTCAGGCCCCCGACGCCGCTGTCGAAGATGCCGATCGGTGCGTCCGCCACGATCAGCCAGCGTACGGGCAACGCGCACCGTGCTGACGCAACACCTTCGCGCCTGGTGTGGTCGCCCACGCCGCTGCCTCCTTCCCCCGGCGACTGCGGAAAGAAATGCACCTGGCAGGTGCAGGAGTTTCCGTGATGTTGCGGCGCCTCGGACAAGGGCGCCGGCTTGCTCCATCAGCGCACTAGCGGCGCAACAACCCTGTGGACAGTTGCTCGTCACCCACAGAGTCCCCGATGGACGCCGGCCTTGACTTCCTACCGCGCGAAAGTTTCCTGGTGACGCTGACACACCCGATCGGCTTCACCGACGGATTGACCTCCATCGCGGTGGCGCAGCATGGCGCCGTGTCCCGTGCGCAGGCGCTGGCGAGCGGACTGACCGACAGGCGCATCAGCGGAAATCTGCGCAGCCGGCGGTGGCAACGGCCGCATCCCGGTGTCTACGTGACCTTCACCGGACCCCTTCCCTATCTCACCCGGGTGTGGGCGGCTCTCCGCTACGCCGGCGACAGCGCGACCGTCAGCCACGAGACGGCCGGCTATCTCCAAGGGCTACTCGACGACCCGCCCAGTTGCGTACACCTGACCATCGGCGAGCATCGCCGGGTCCGACCGCAGCGAGGTCTGGTGCTCCACCGCGCAAGGGGGGTCGAGACGAAGAGGCATCCGGCGCGCGACCCACCGCAGACCCGGATCGAAGACACCGTGCTGGACTTGCTCGATCACCAGACCTGCGTGGACGACGTGGTCGCTCTGATCACCCGGGCCTGTCAGCGGCGGCTCACCACGGCACCTCGCCTCGCGGAAGCGATTGCTCGACGCTCTCGGTGCCGGTGGAGAGCTCTGTGCATCGACGTACTGGGCGACGTCGTCGCCGGCGTCCAGTCTGCGCTCGAGCGCCGCTATGTCAGCTCGGTCGAGCGTGCGCATGGTCTTCCCCGCGGCCGCCGCAACGTAAGCGAAGGGCCGACGAACCGACGCCGGTATCGCGACGTGCGCTATGACCCCTTTCGTACGGTCGTGGAGCTCGACGGATCTGCCGCGCACCCGCCAGAGAACCGAGCGGTGGATCAGGCCCGCGACAATGACGTCGTCGAGCAGGAGGGCGCACCGCTCCGGTACGGATGGGCCTCCGTCGCGGGCCGCCCGTGCGAAAGTGCTGGGCAAGTGGCGCGAGTTCTGCAGCAGCGAGGCTGGACGGGTCGCCCCCGGCCGTGCGGACCCGGTTGCACCCTGCGAGGCACCCACCGGTGAGCCGTCTGCGCGACTTCTCGCATATCGCGGAAACAAACGCACCGCTGATGCGCAGGAGTTTCCGCGATCATGGAAGGCAGCGGGGCAGGTTGCGGAGGCGCCTTGCCGGGGGGAGTTGGTCAGGCCCAGAGTTGGTCGTCGAGGGCGGCCGCGGCCTCCTCGAGCGTCCCCGAGTAGGCGCCGGTGGACAGGTACTTCCAGCCGCCGTCACACACCACGAAGGCAATGTCGGCTCGGCGGCCGGCCCGCTCCGCCCGCGTGGCCACCGCGAGCGCGGCGTGCAGGATCGCCCCGGTCGAGATGCCGGCGAAGATGCCTTCTGCCTCGACCAGCTCGCGGGTACGCCGCAGCGCGTCCAACGGTCCCACCGAGAAGCGTGAGGTGAGTACGGAGGCGTCGTACAGCTCGGGGACGAAACCCTCGTCGACATTGCGCAGGCCGTAGACGAGCTCGCCGTAGCGCGGTTCGGCGGCCACCACCTCGATGTCCGGGACCTGCTCGCGCAGGAACCGGCCGGCGCCGACCAACGTGCCGCTCGTACCCAGCCCGGCGACGAAATGGGTGATGGACGGCAGGTCGGCCAGCAGTTCGGGGCCGGTGGTCGCGTAGTGCGCGCGCGCGTTGGCTGGATTACCGTACTGGTAGAGCATGACCCAGTCGGGGTGCTCCGCGGCCAGCTCCTTGGCTACCCGGACGGCCTCGTTGGAGCCCCCCGCCGCCGGCGAGGTGATGATCCGGGCGCCCCACATCTGCAGCAGTTGGCGGCGTTCGATCGAGGTGTTCGCCGGCATGACGCACACCAGGCGGTAGCCGCGCTGGCGGGCGACCATGGCGAGGGAGATCCCCGTGTTTCCTGACGTCGGCTCGAGCAGCGTCGCCCCGGGCTGCAACAGCCCGTCCTTCTCCGCGGCCTCCACCATGAACAGCGCCGCCCGATCCTTGAGTGAGCCGGTCGGGTTGCGGTCCTCGAGCTTGGCCCACAGGCGTACGTCGGTCGACGGCGACAGGTGGGGCAGGCCCACGAGCGGGGTGCGTCCCAGGGAGTCCAGCAGTGAGTCGAAGCGCACGAGTGCTGGGTCAGCCCCCGGCCACCGCGGGCAGCACGGTCACCGTGTCGCCTTCGCCGACGGGGGTCTCCAACCCGCCGAGGAACCGTACGTCCTCGTCGTTGACGTAGACGTTGACGAAGCGGCGGAGCCCGGGGCCCTCGACCAGCCGATCGCGCAACCCCGGGTGCCGTCCCTCCAGGTCGGCGAGCAGCTCACCCAGCGTCCCCCCGCTGCCCGGCACCGTCTTCTGGCCCTCCGTGTGACCTCGCATGATCGTCGGGATCTGAACCTCGATGCTCACTGGCGACTTCCCTTCCGGTTCTGCGCGGCCGGCGTCGCCGGTCGTTCGCTGCTATGCCGTCGGGTGGTCCAACACCGCAACCACCCTGACCTCTTCCTCCGTGACGCGGCCCTCGACGATGCGGAAGGAGCGAAACTCTGTGGTGTCGACCGCGCGGGTGGAAACCAGCACGTAGTGCGCGCCCGGTTCCATGGCCAAGCCAACATCTGTTCGCGAGGGGTAGGCCTCGGTGGCGGTGTGCGAGTGGTAGATGACGACCGGCTCCTCGTCGCGTTCGTCCATCTCGCGGTAAAGGCGCAGCAGGTCCAGTGAGTCGAACTCGTAGAACGTCGACGACCGGGCGGCGTTGGCCATGGGAACGAAACGGGCTGGCCGGTCCGAGCCGGCTGGCCCGGCGACGACGCCGCACGCCTCGTCGGGGTGGTCCCGACGGGCGTGAGCGACGATCGAGTCGTACGTCGCCCTGTCGATGCTCAGCATGTGCCGAACCTACGGCTGCCCTATCGGCCAGCGGAGCACCACCGGGACCAGCCACCGCAAGTTGTCAGGCAATCCGGGCGCTATAGCGCCCGGATTGCCTGACACGTGGTCACCACAGAGCGCGGACGAGGGTCTCTTGGAGCAGCGTCAACCAGTCGTAGACGTCGTACAGGGTGCGCCGTGGATCGTCCTCCTCCGGCGCGATCTCGATGCGGTCGGCATCGTCCCTGAGGTCGAGTCGCGTCCCGATCACCAGCCGCAGGTCGTTGAGCGCCGCGAGCCAAGCGTGTGCCTCCTCCGTGCCGAGGGTGCGCCGCGCCCCCGGGGTGGCCAGCCCGGCCAGCGCCGTACGGATGGCGGCCCGCTTCCGCTCCCGAAGTCCCAGCTCGGTGTAGCGGCGGAAGTCGGCTGCGGCCTCCGCATCGTCGGGGTAGGCGTCGGGAAGCAGCCGGGCGATGGCGGGGTCGGCCGGTGGTTCGGTGGACCCTCCGATCCCTACCGCGGCGGCCAGCGGATCGATGTCCGCATCGGTTTCCGGCTCGTCGCTGGCCAGCATCTCCTCTAGTTGGTGGAGCAGACTGCGCAGGACGACCGCTTCGTCGGGGTGGAAGGTCACCACCACACCCCCGCGGGACCGGCGGAACCTCGTCGCCACGTCTCCCCTTCCGGTCGGGCCACCCGGCGCTGGCAGCCCCTGCGCTGCTGCGCTCAGTCTTGCTGTTGCAGCGTCGCCCACAGGCCGTAGCCGTGCATCGCCTCGACGTCGCGCTCCATCTCCTCGCGGGTGCCGGAGGAGACGACGGCGCGGCCCTTGTGGTGCACGTCCCTCATGAGCTTGTCCGCCTTCTCCTTGGCGTAGCCGAAGTGCCGCTGAAAGACGTAGCTCACGTAGGACATGAGGTTGATCGGATCGTTCCACACCAGGGTGATCCAGGGCCGGTCCGGCCGGACCTGTTCAGCCGAGTCGGGCCGGCTCTTCTCGACGGGCGCCTCGACGGGCGCCTCGACGGGCGCCGCCGTGGATGCCTCGACGGGCGCCGCGGTGGGAGCCACGGTGGAGGCCTGGACGCAAGCCACGGACACGCCGGCCATGGTGACACGGACATAGGCTGCCCGGGTGGAGCCCACAACTGCTCTGCTCACCGATCACTACGAGTTGACGATGGTGCAGGCGGCGCTGCGCAGCGGTGCGGCCCACCGCCGCTGTGTCTTCGAGGTGTTCTGCCGCGGGCTGCCGACCGGCCGCCGGTACGCCGTGGTGGCCGGCATCGGTCGATTGCTCGACGCCCTGGAACGGTTCCGGTTCACCGCGGACGACCTCGCGTACCTGCGCGAGCGCGGGGTGGTCGACGACGAGACGTCCGCCTGGCTGTCGGCGTACCGCTTTCGGGGCGACATCCACGGCTATGCCGAGGGCGAGTGCTTCTTCCCCGGCTCCCCGATCCTGGTGGTGGAGTCGACCTTCGCCGAGGCGGTGCTGCTGGAGACGCTGGTCCTCTCGGTGCTCAACTTCGACTCGGCGATCGCCGGGGCCGCGTCCCGGATGACGACGGCCGCAGCCGGTCGGCCAGTCATCGAGATGGGGTCGCGACGTACGCATGAGGAGGCGGCGGTAGCCGCGGCCCGGGCGGCGTACATCGCCGGGTTCGCGACCACTTCCAATCTCGCGGCTGGCCGCCGCTACGGCGTTCCCACCAGAGGCACCAGTGCGCACGCCTTCACCCTGGTGCACGACAGCGAGCGCGACGCCTTCCGCGCGCAGCTCGACTCGCTCGGGCAGGGCACCACGCTGCTGGTCGACACCTTCGACGTGGAGGAAGCCGTCCGGCTGGCCGTGGAGCTCGCGGGCGCTCGACTCGGCGCCGTACGCCTGGACTCCGGCGACCTGCTGCAGCTCGCGCACCGGGTGCGACGGGTGCTCGACGACCTGGGAGCCCGTGACACGCGCATCGTGGTGACCAGCGACCTCGACGAGTACGCGATCGCCGCACTGGCCGCCGCCCCAGTCGACCGGTATGGCGTCGGCACCGCGCTGGTCACCGGTAGCGGCGCGCCTACGGCGGGCTTGGTCTACAAGCTCGTGGCGCGGGCCATGGACGAGCGGCCGGAGAGCCCGCCCGTCCCGGTGACGAAGCGATCCCCCGGCAAGCCGAGCCGCGGGGGGAAGAAGTGGGCGGTACGCCGCCACGACGACACTGGCTCTGCAACGGGCGAGCTGGTGACGGTCGACCGCCCGAGCGTCCGCGCCGGGGACCGCGAACTGCTGGTGCCTCTCGTGGTGAGCGGTGAGGTGGTCGGCCGGGAGCCGCTCCAGCTGGCCCGCGAGAGGCACGAGCGCGCCCGTACGGAGCTGCCACCGCAGGCGTTTCAGCTCTCCCGCGGTCAGCCTGCCATCCCGACGCTGTACGACAACGAGGAGGCACCGTGAGCAACGCACTAGTCGTCGTCGACGTGCAGAACGACTTCTGCGAAGGGGGCAGCCTCGCCGTACCGGGCGGCGCTGACGTGGCGACTGCGATCAGCGAGTACATCGGTGCGCATCGCGAGGAGTACGCCCACGTGGTCGCCAGCCGGGACCTGCACGTCGACCCGGGTGCGCACTTCTCCGCCGAACCCGACTACGTCGACTCCTGGCCGCGGCACTGCGTCGCGGGCACCTCGGGTGCCGACTTCCACCCCCACTTTGCCGACGCGGCGGTGGATGCGGTCTTCAGCAAGGGTGAGTTCGCCGCGGCGTACAGCGGCTTCGAGGGCACCGCGGAGGACGGGTACTCACTGCGCGCGTGGTTGCACGCCCGCAGTGTCGACGCGCTGGACGTCGTCGGTCTGGCCACCGACCACTGCGTCCGGGCCACTGCACTGGACGCTGCCAAGGCTGGCTTCGCCACCCGGGTGCTGCTCGGATTCACCGCGGGCGTCGACCCGGCCACGACCGAGCGAGCGATGAAGGACATGCAGGCAGCTGGCGTTGCGCTGATCGGCGAGCCGCGGGCGCTACGCTGAGCACCCCGACGACAGGAGTGTCGCTGTGCTACGAACCATCATCATCATCGCCGTCATCGTGATCATCGTCCTCGTGGCGCTGAACTTCATGCGGGGTCGCCGCTGATTCGCGCGACCGCGCGTCTCCTCACCCCGACGTGCTGTCGTCCCCACTCGAGCGGCCGGCCCACGTCCACGCGTAGCCCGCGTCCTCGCAGGTGAGGGCCGCGTCGCCGAGATCGAGCGGTCGAAACGTGTCGACCATGACGGCCAGCTCGTCGGTTTCCTCCTTGCCGATCGACGCCTCCACCGAACCGGGCTGCGGTCCGTGGGTGAAGCCGCCGGGATGTAATGAGATCGACCCGAGTTCGATGCCCGCACCCTTGCGACTCATGAAGTCGCCGCCGACGTAGAAGAGCATCTCGTCACTGTCGACGTTGGCATGGTTGTACGGCGCTGGGATCGACTGCGGGTGATAGTCGAACTTGCGGGGGACGAACGAGCAGACGACGAACCCCGGTCCCTCGAACGTCTGGTGCACCGGGGGCGGCTGATGCAGGCGGCCGGTGATGGGCTCGAAGTCGTCGATGGCTAACGCGTACGGGTAGAGGCACCCGTCCCAGCCGACGACGTCGAAGGGGTGGCGAGCGTAGGTGTAGCGCGTGCCCGCGGTGCCACCGGAGACCCGGTGCTTGACCAGGACGTCGACATCCTCGCCGTCGACGGTGAACGGCTCGGTGGGCCCGCGTAGGTCGCGCTCGCAGTACGGCGCATGTTCGAGGAACTGGCCGCGCTGGGAGAGATAGCGCCGCGGCGGGCTGATGTGGCCGCTGGCCTCGATGAAGAGCAGCCGGACGCCGTCGTTGCTGGGGACCCAACGGTGCGTCGTCGAGGTGGGTAGGACGACGTAGTCACCGGCGGACACGTCGAGCGCACCGAAGACCGTCTCGACGGTGCCGCTGCCGCTCTCGACGTACGCGCATTCGTCGCCGATCGCGTTGCGGTACAGCGGCGAGGGTTGATCCGCGACCACGTACGACAGTCGTACGTCGGGATTGACCATAAGCAGCTGCCGGCCGGCCACCGCGTCCGCACCGCCTGCGTCGAGCTTGTGGGTGCGGAAGTGGCGCGGCTTGAGCGGGTGGTTGGGCGAGGCCGCGCCACCCGGCGGCTCCCACGCCTGGGCGTCGACGATCGCGGTGGGCAGTCCTTGGTGGTAGAGCAGCGCGGACTCGGCGGAGAAACCCTCCACACCCATGAGCTCCTCGGCGTACAACCCGCCATCGGGGCGACGGAACTGGGTGTGCCGTTTGCGTGGTAGCTCGCCTACTGCCCGGTAGTACGGCATCGACATGCCTCCTATGTCCACTGGTCAGACGTTCGATGAGCCTGTCCGACCGACGATCCGCCAGGCCAGCACCCCTGTCAACCAGACGATGGCGACTGATCGGACGGCCCGGCCACGGTGGAACCGGCCGGGGCGCTGCGCACCAGGTTCGGGTCGATGATGCCGGCGGTCAGCAGCTCGGAGATCTTGCGCTCGACCGCCGGTTTGTACTCCGGACGCGCGACGTTGCGGAGGTCGCGGAGCAGGTGGGCGAGGTGCGCACGCACCTGGAGCGAGTTCTCGCCGTAGTGCGCGATCTCGTCGATGGCCAGGTCGAGGTAGTCCGCGAAGTCGAGCTGCGGTACGACGACGCGCAACCGACCCGCCGAGTCGCAGAAGAGACCGTCCGGAAGCCGACGTCCCGCTATCAGGCGCAACAGGTCACGCAGCTGGTCCATCGCTTGGACGGCGGTCGTCGGGTCGTTGACTCCGGGGGACAGCGCTCGCTCGGCGATGTCGATGAGCTGGCGGAACCCGAAGGCGGCGTCCTGGTCCATGGTGCGCTCGCGGTCCAACGCCAGCGCCGGCACCACCGTCTCCTCATCGATGTCGTCGGCGGCGGCGCCGTACACGTCGATGATCTCGGCACCCGTGCACACGAAGTCGCCGGGGTGCGGCACCAAGACGAACACGACGTCGGCGGCCTCCGCCGCGCGCACCAGCCGCTTGGTGTCGATGGTGATGACCACCCCCGGCGCCGGGGTGGACAGGCGCCGCTGCGGCGTACCCGAGGGTGGGGGCGGCGGCTCGGGAGCGGGCTCGGGCCAGCCGTCGATGACCCCGCGGGCCTCATCCGCGACGGACGTGATGATGCTGACCGCCCGGATGGCGTTCGCGATGTGGTGGATGTAGCGGATGAACAGCGCCACGCTCAGCAGCACGAAGCCGTAGGCCAGCGTGACGCCGAGCTGCGGGACGAACTCCTGTGTATCGCCGTCACCACCACGTACCGACCGCTGCACCGTCATGGCGTAGAGGAACGTGGCGACGAACACGCCGAGGGCCAGCTGGCTGGTGCGGTCTTGCAGCAGGGTCCGCAACACCCGAGGGGAGAACTGGCTGCTGGTCAACTGCAGGACCACGATCGTGATCGAGAAGACGAGACCGGTGAAAGAGATCATCGACGACGTGATGGAGGAGAGCAGACTCCGCGCGCCGTCCGAACCGCCGGCGAACAAGAACGGCAACGCGCCGGCGAAGGCCTGGTCCAGGCCGGTGACGACCAGCCCGAGCAGGACAGCCAGCACCGCACAAACGGCTGGGAGGAACCAGAACCCGTTGCGTACCCTGTTGAGCCACGCCACCACCGCGACAACCTCCACCACTCGTCCGCCTCTGTACAGACGGTAGCGTCGCTGCCGTGTCGACGCCCGCAGCCTCGTCCGCGGCGCTGTTCGACAACCTCGTGGACGACGCCGCCATCTTTCCGCCCGGGAACGCGCCGATGGACGTCGCTGTCAAGGCGCACCGAGAACTGCGCGCCGGTCCGCTGGACCCGCTCGTGGGGGTCTTCCTGTGCGCCGCCAGCAGGCTCGACGAGTTGCGCGCCCAGCTGCGCGACGGCGACCAACTCCGCCTGGGGCTCGTCGTCGACACCGGCGTGCCGGGCGTGTCTGCCGCGGTGAGCGCAGCGACCGCGGAGCCCCGCATCGCGCTGCAGATGGTGGAGGTCGCGCTCCAGGGGGAGACCGAGTTGATCGCGGAGGCCACCGTAGCGATCACCACGCTTGCCGCCCTGCCGACCGCGACGCGCGGGTTCGTCGAAGTGCCGCGCAAGCCGGGATGGCGGGACGCGCTCGGAGTCATCGCGGCGACCGGCCCAGGCGCGGAACTCGGAGCCAAGCTGCGCACCGGCGGCGCCACCGCCAGGCACTTTCCCACCGCGGGTGAGGTCGCCGACTTCATCGTCACCTGCGTCGAGGCCACGCTGCCGTTCAAGTGCACCGCCGGCCTGCACCGGGCGGTACGGCACACCGCAGCGGACACCGGCTTCGAGCATCACGGCTTCCTCAACATCCTGCTCGCCACCGGCGCGGCCATCAGCGGCGCGAACCGGGACGCCATCGAGGCAACGCTGGCCGAGCGCGACCCCGCCGCACTCACTGCTGCGCTGCGCGACGTCGACGATGCGACGGCCACCCAGGCCAGGGTCCACTTCGTCTCCTTCGGTACCTGCAGTGTCGCGGAGCCGGCCGCCGACCTTGCCGACCTGGGGCTGCTGCCGGAACGCCGATGAGCGGAACCTGGGTGGACGTGCCGGAAGGCTCCCCCTTCACTGCGGCCAACCTGCCGTACGGCGTGTTCTCCCGACCGGGTGAGCAGCCGCGGGTCGGTGTGGCGATCGGCGACAACGTCCTCGACGTCTCCGCCTGCCCGGTGCCTTACGCCGACGACCTGCGGGTCGGCTCACTCAACCCGTTCATGAGCCGCGGCCGGACGGCGTGGACCGAGCTGCGCGAGCGAGTCAGCGACCTGCTCGGCGACTCGGCGCACCGCTCGTCCGTCGGCAGTCACTTGCTGCCCCGTGACGACGTCCTGCTCCACTTGCCGTTCGAGGTGGCGGACTACGTCGACTTCTACTCCTCCGAGGACCACGCGACGAACATCGGGCGGATGCTGCGCCCGGACGCCGAACCCCTTACTCCGAACTGGCGGCACCTGCCGATCGGCTACCACGGCCGGTCCGGAACTGTCGTCGTCTCCGGTACGCCGCTGGTGCGGCCCTGCGGCCTGCGGAAGGCGCCCGGTGACGACCAGCCGTCGTACGGGCCCTCGCTCCGGTTGGACATCGAGGCGGAGGTGGGCTTCGTGGTAGGAGCGCCCTCGGCGCTGGCCACCCGGGTGCCGCCGGATGCTCTCGCGGACCACGTCTTCGGGGTGGTGCTGGTCAACGACTGGAGCGCGCGGGACGTCCAGGCGTTCGAGTACGTCCCGCTGGGGCCGTTCCTCGGCAAGTCCTTCGCCACCTCGGTGTCGCCGTGGGTGGTGCCGCTGGACGCGCTGGAGGCCGCCCGGGTCGACGCGCCGCGCCAAGAACCGGCCCCGGAAGACTACCTGCGTACGGAGGAGCAGTGGGGACTCGACCTGGCGATCGAGGTGCGCCTCAACGGTCACCTAATTTCCCGGCCGCCGTTCGCCGGGATGTATTGGACACCCGCCCAGCAGCTGGCCCACCTGACAGTCAACGGGGCCTCCCTGCGTACGGGTGACCTGTTCGCCTCCGGCACCGTGTCCGGGCCGACCCGCGAGGAGCGCGGTTCGCTGATGGAGCTGTCCTGGAACGGCGCGGAGCCGCTGACGCTGCCCGACGGGTCCACCCGTACCTTCCTCGAGGATGGCGACACGGTGACGATGACGGCAAGCGCACCGGCGGTGGGCGGTGGCCGGTTGGGGTTCGGGGAGCTCCGCGGGACGGTGCAGCCGGCGCACGCCGGTTGACCCGTCCGGGTGTGGACTGACTTCCGCCAACCAGGTCACGAACCGGTACGCAACGTGGCAAGCTGCGGCTCGCCGCGCCCTGGCGCTGGGGCTGACCGGCCTGCTCGCCGCCGCGCGCTGATACCCGGCCTGCCGGCGAGCCCGGCTGCAGCGGTCCAGGTGGCCCACGATCGGGGGGTCAGCGCCAACCCGTCCGACATCACCCCGCACGTGCTCGACGGCACGATCAACGCCATCGCCACCGCCGGTGACACGGTGATCGTGGCCGGGACCTTCACCCGGGTCAGCACCGCGGACGGGCTGCTCACCCTGCCGCGGACGAGGCTCTTCAGCTTCAACCAGCGCACCGGAGCGATCGACGCACGGTTCGTACCCGTGGTCGACGGCGAGATCAATGCGCTGACGGTGGCCCCAGACGGCACCTCGGTGTTCCTCGGCGGCGCCTTTTCCCGGGTCAACGGCACCGCAGCGCGCAACCTCGCGCGCGTCCGGCTGGCTGACGGCAGCCTGGATCAAAGCTTCCGCACCCCTGCGATGGACGGGCAGGTGTTCGACGTGGTGCTGGCCCGCGGGCGGCTGTACGTCGCCGGGGAGTGGCGCAACATCGCCAGCGTCTACCGGCCCGGGTTGCGCACTGCGGCCGGACACTGGGGCCCGCGACGACAGCATGCGCGTCTCCATCACCGGCGCCCGACGCAACGCCCTGCTCGGCGTACGCAAGATCGACATCTCGGCGGACGGCTCGCGGCTGGTTTTGCTCGGCAGCTTCGGCAAGGTCAACGGGGCCGTCCGGCACCAGCTGGCCGTGCTCGACCTCACCCGCTCGCCCGCTCAGGTGGCGAGGTGGGCGACCGGGCGCTACGAGCCGTACTGCATCGACATCTTCGGCAGCTACGTGCGCGACGTCGACATCTCCCCCGACGGCCGCTACTTCGTGGTGGTGTCGGTCGGCGGGGCGGAGTACCCCAAGCTCTGTGACGCGGCTGCCCGCTTCGAGTTGCGGGTGCGCGGACTACAGCTGCAGCCGACGTGGGTCGACTACACCGGCGGGGACGCGCTGCTGAGCGTCGGAGTCACCGGCGAGGCCGTCTACGTCGGCGGCCACCAGCGCTGGTTCAACAATCCCTACGGCGTCGAGGCCGCCGGCGCCGGGACCGTCGCCCGCAAGGGCATAGCCGCGCTCGACCCGCTCAACGGCCTACCGTTGTCCTGGAACCCCGGCCACGACCGGGGCGTGGGAGTGCGGGACCTCGTCGGCACCGCCGAAGGGCTGTACGTCGGCAGCGACACCAACTACACCGGCGGGGAGTACCACCCGAGGTTGGCGCTCTTCCCGCTCCTCGGCGGGGCCGCTGTGCCACCGGTGAACGCCGGGGCGCTACCCGGCGACGTCCACCTGGTCGGCGCCACCGGCAACGGTGCTCCCGGGACGGACGTGCGCGCCCGCTACTTCACCGGCACGTCGACCGGCAGCGGCCGCACCCTCGGCCGGATGGGGGTCGACTGGCGCTACGCGCGGGGCGCGGTCATGATCAACGGCCAGCTCTACACCGGATGGTCCGACGGCAAGCTCTACGCCCGCTCGTTCTCCGGCTCCAGCGTCGGCCCGCGTCGTGCGGTCAACCTCTACCGCGGGCGCTTTGCGAGTGAGGTCGCCAAGCTCACCGGCCTCGCCTACGACGGGGCAGGTTCTATTACACGGTCTCTGGGCAGCGGGCGCTGTACTACCGCTACTTCACCCGGGAGAGCGAGATCGTCGGCGCGGAGCGGTTCACCGCCACCGGCAACACCGGCGCGGTCGACTGGACCCAAGTCACGGGGATGTTCGCCAGTGGCGGCAAGCTCTACTACGCCAGCAAGGCCGACGGTCGCCTCCGCCGCGTGGGCCTGTCCAACGGTCGGGTGTCGGGGACGCCGACCGCGGTGAGCGGCCCGGGCATCGACGGCGTCGACTGGCGGGCCAAGGGCCTCTTCCTCACAGCCAGCTGACCGGTCAGTTCACAGTCAGCTCACCGGTCGGCGTACAGCGCCAGGGCGGCCAGGGCGGCGTTGACGATGCTGCCAGCGGTGAGGTCGTGCAGCTCGTAGAGGTCGGCGACGCTGCCGGACTGGCCAAACGCGTCGACGCCCAGCGGCACCGCCGGCACCCCGAGCGCGGAACCCAGCCAGGCCATGGCGTGAGAGGCGGCGTCGTGCACGGTGACCACCGGCGCGCGCTCGGGGAACAGCGTGTGCAGCGGCGTACGCCGGGGCCCGCGGACGGATCGCAGGTCGGCACGCAGGCTCTCTCGCCAGGCCGTGTAGAGCCGGTCCAGGGAGGTGACGTCGGTGATGTGCGCGGCAACGCCCTCCTCCGCGAGCTCCTGCGCCGCGGCGAGCATCTCGGGCAGCACCGCGCCGCAGCCGACGAGATGCACCACCGGACCGTCCACCGGGGAGGCGTCGACCAGCCGGTAGCCGCCAGCCAGCACCTGGCGGCGCAGCTCGGCATCCCCCAACCGTTCGCGGGCGGCCTCGAACGGCGCCTGGTCGAGCGGTCTGGTGGACAACCGCAGGTACGTCGCCGCGCCCTCCTCGCCCTGGGCGATCCGCCTCAGCGCGTCGCAAAGCAGCCAATCCAGCGCCCCGGCGTACGCCGGTTCGCAGTAGGTGACGCCGGGGAGCTCCAGCCCGATCGACGCGGTGATCGTCGACTGGTGGGCGCCGCCCTCGGGCGCCAGCGTCACCCCGGACGGGGTGCCGGCGACGACGAAGCGGGCCCCCGAGTAGGTGGCGTAGACGAACGCGTCCAGCCCCCGGCAAACGAACGGGTCGTACAGCGTGCCCACCGGCAGCAGCGGCTGGCCGGAGAGGTCCCAGGACAGTCCGAGCTGGCCGAGCAGCAGGAACAGGTTCATCTCGCTGATGCCCAGCTCGATGTGCTGCCCGCTGGGCGTCTGCCGCCATTTCAGCGGCGAGTCCGGCTCCCGCCAGTCCTCCACGTCGGCTGGCGAGAATACGCCGGTCCGGTTGATGAAACCCGCGAGGTTGGTCGACACCGCGACGTCCGGAGCGGTGGTGACGAGGTACGGCGCCACCTCCTCCTCGCGGGCCAGCGCGAGGAGGAGGCGCCCGAACGCCTCCTGGGTGGCCACCGGCTTGCGCTGCGGCCGGGTCTCTACCCGTTCGGGGACGGGGATGTCGAGCGCCGACCCGGGGTCGGGCCGGGCCAGTACGGCGGCGCGGTGCGCACACCACCGTCCGGCTGAGGTGTCCGGGTCGAGCCGGTCCCACTCGGTGGTCGTGTCGAGGTCCACCGCGGCGCGAAGCTCGTCGAGCTGGGTGCTGGACAGCAGCGCCGAGTGGTTGAGCGGGTTGCCGGCGATCGGGAGCCCCCACCCCTTGACGGTGTAGGCGAAGACCACACTCGGTCGGTCCACCACCCGGTCGCAGTCGGCGAACGCGTCGAGCAACGCTCCCAGGTCGTGACCGCCCAGGTCGCAGACCAACTCGCCGAGCTCCTCGTCCGGCAGGGTGCCCATGAGCTGGGCGACCTTCCGCGGAGCGCCGTCGGTGAAGCGCTCGCGCAGCCGGTCTCCCGCCAGCCCGAACAGGCTCTGGTAGCGCTCGTTGGACATCGCATCCAGCCAGCGCCGCAGCACCTTGCCGCCCGGTTGGTCGAAGGCCGCCTGCAGCTTCCGGCCGTACTTCACCTCGACGACGTGCCAACCGGCGGCGGCGAACTGCGCCTCCAGCTGCGCGATGCGTACGCCGGGAACCACCCGGTCCAGGCTCTGCCGGTTGAGATCGACCACCCACAGCACGTTGCCCAGCCCCGCGGTGGCCGGGTCGCCGATGGCCTCCCACACGTTGCCCTCGTCGAGTTCGGCGTCGCCCAGCAGCGCGACGAAGCGCGACGCCGGCCGAGCACCGAAGTGGGCGTCGACGTAGCGGCGGGTGACCGCGGCGAACAGCGGTGCCGCTGCACCGAGCCCGACCGAGCCGGTGGAGAAGTCGACGGGATCTGGATCTTTGGTACGGCTGGGATAGGACTGCAGGCCGCCGCGGGCGCGCAGCATGGTGAGGTACTTGCGGTCCAGCGACCCCAGAAGGTACTGGATCGCGTGGAAGACCGGTGATGCGTGTGGCTTCACCGACACCCGGTCGTGCCGGCCGAGGTGGGCGAAGTAGAGCGCGGTCATCGCAGTCACCAGCGAGGCCGACGACGCCTGATGGCCACCCACCTTGACCCCGTCGCCGTTGTCCCGCTCGGTGTTTGCGGCGTCGACGATGCGGGTGGCCAGCCAGAGCACCCGCTGCTGGATCTCCTCCAGCACCTCGAGATCGACGCCCGGATCGACGTCGGGGTCGTCCGGCGTGAGGACCTGCTGCGCGCTCACCCCTGGGGGATCGACTCGTAGATCTCCTTGCACTCCGGGCACACCGGGAAGCGTCCCGGGTCGCGGCCAGGTACCCACACCTTGCCGCACAAAGCGGTCACCGGGGTGCCGGTGACGGCGCTCTCCACGATGGTGTCCTTGCGAACGTAGTGCGCCAAGCGCTCGTGGTCGCCGTCGCCGCCGTGGGAGGTCTGCGGACGCTCCTCGACGAGCGTGCCGGAGCGGCGCTCCGGCTCGGGGCTGGGCAGCGGGGTAGCCATGGCGAGGAGTGTAGGTGGGCCGACGGGACCTCCGCAGACCTCCGCCGGACTCTGGCGTGCTAGTTCAAACCTGCTAGTTCAGCGAAGGATCCTGCGGAGCGGTGGACGCAACCGCCAGCCACCCCGGCTGCCGCCGCAGCACCGACCGCCACAGCCGGTCGGGCGCGTCGGTGAAGGCGTCACCTGGTTCGGCGTCGACGACGTACCACGCTCCGACTTCCAGCTCGGCCACCAGTTGCGCCGGGGACCAGCCGGCGTAGCCGGCGAAGATGCGCAGCCCGGTCAGCTCCGCGGCGAGCAGCTCGGGCGGGGCGTCGAGGTCGACCAGACCGAGCGCCCCGGTCACCTGACGCCATCCCAGCGGCTCGACTGCCCCCGGCCCGCCGCTGCCGGGCACCACCGCGACCCCTAGGGCGCTGTCCGTCGCGACCGGGCCGCCCTGGAAGACGACACCCGGCCGGGCGGTGAGCTCTGCCCACGTGGGCAGGACCTCCCGGACGTCGACTCCGGTCGGTCGGTTGAGCACGAGCCCGAGGGAGCCGTCGTCCTCGTGCTCAAGCACCAGCACGACGGTACGGTCGAAGATCGACTCCCCCATCGCGGGAGTGGCGACGAGCAGGCGACCCGCGAGGTTGTCGGTCGTCATGGGTCCATCGTCGCGCGCGGCCAATGTCGGGCGACGACCAGCCCCACCACGACGCCGACGACATCAGCCAGCACGTCGAGCGGGTCGCCAGACCGCCCGGGCAATAGCGTCATCTGCAGTAGCTCACTTGCAACAGCGTGGGCGACGAGGGCGACACCCAGTGCGTAGCTGCCGATGCCCGCCCGGTGGCCGGTCCAAGCACCCGCGGCGAACACCGCGAGGTGGACGACCTTGTCGGCGTACGCCGGTGGATCCCCCCCCGGCACCGCGGGAACGTAGAGCACGAAGAGCTGCACGACCACGGCGCCGCCGAAGGCAATCCACGCAAGGTTAGGTATGCGGGCACGAGCCGGTCGACCCGCCGCATCGTCCGTGGTCACGCCCCAGCAGCCACGGCTGCATCACGGACGGCCCCGGCGACCGCCCCGGTCACGTCGGGATTGAAAACGCTCGGGACGATGTAGTGGGCGTTGAGCTCCTCGTCCTTGACCACCGCGGCGAGGGCCTTGGCGGCCGCCAGCAGCAGGTCGTCGCTGACCGTGTGGCTGTGCGCGTCCAGCAGACCGCGGAAGACGCCAGGGAACGCCAGCACGTTGTTGATCTGGTTGGGAAAGTCGCTGCGCCCGGTCGCCACCACGGTCGCGTGCTCGGCAGCCGCCTCCGGGTCGACCTCGGGGTCGGGGTTGGCGAGCGCAAACACCACGGCGTCGTCCGCCATGGTGGCGATGTCGTCGCCGGTGAGGATCCCCGGTGCGGAGACCCCGATGAAGACGTCGGCGTGGCGCAGCGCCCCGCGCAGGTCACCGTCGTACTGGTCGGGATTGGTGTTCTCCGCCAACCAGCGCAGCCGCCCGGTCAGCCCCTCGCGGCCGCGGTGTACGACGCCGAGGTGGTCGGCCACCACGACATGCTGCGCCCCCGCGGCGAGCAGCAGCCCGAGGATCGCCGAGCCGGCCGCACCCGCACCCGCCATGACGATCCGCACCTGCGCGAGCTCCTTGTTCACCACCCGCAGCGCGTTGGTGAGCGCGGCCGACACGACAATCGCGGTGCCATGCTGGTCGTCGTGGAAGACCGGGATGTCCAGCATGTCCCGCAGCCGCCGCTCCACTTCGAAGCAGCGCGGCGCGGAGATGTCCTCGAGGTTGATGCCGGCGAAGCCGGGCGCGATGGCACGCACGATCTCCACGATGGCGTCGACATCCTGGGTGTCCAGACAGATGGGCCACGCGTCGATCCCGGCGAAACGCTTGAAGAGCGCCGCCTTGCCCTCCATGACCGGCAGCGCCGCCCGCGGTCCCAGGTTGCCCAACCCAAGGACCGCAGAGCCGTCGGTCACCACCGCGACCGTGTTGCGCTTGATGGTGAGCCGGCGGGCGTCCTCGGGATTCTCCGCGATCGCCAGACAGACCCTGGCGACGCCGGGGGTGTAGATCATGGACAGGTCGTCGCGGTTGCGGATGGGGTGCTTGGACTGCATCTCGATCTTCCCGCCGAGGTGCATGAGGAACGTGCGGTCGCTGACCTTGCCGATGGTCACGCCCTCGATGTCGCGCAGCGCCTGCACCAACGCGTCGGCGTGCGCGGTGTCGGTGGCAGCACAGGTGACGTCGATGCTCAGCCGCTCGTGCCCGGACGCCGTGACGTCCAGCGCGGTGACTATCCCGCGCGCGGCCTCCACCGCCGACGTCAGCTTGCTCACTGCGTTGCCGCGCGCCGGGGCCTCCAGCCGCACGGTGATGGAGTACGACACGCTCGGCACGGTCGCCATGGCAAGCTCCCCTCTCGTTGCGCCGCGAATGTAGACGGAGTCGGCAGTGCCGCGGCGGTGACGGGGCCGATCGTGCCAGGTGGTCACCCGAAAATGGTGTTGGGCCGCTGCCGGGGCGCGCGTTACCGTCGGACCTTGAACGGCCGGCGGGGTGAACCGGCCCGGCGGGGTGAATCGGCCCGCGGGTGAGGAGGGCGAGATGAGCACGGCGGGACCCGTCGAGTCTGATCCCGGCCGACCGCTGCGCGTGCACCGTCCCCGGGCGGGGGAGACGAGGACGGCTGTCGCCCTGGCGCTCGTCGTCACCGGCCTGCTCGGCTACCTCTTCCTCTCCTCCCTGCTGGTCGCCACCGGCCTACAGGACGTAGACCCACAGGAGGTCTACAACCCGCTCTACAACGATCTCGGTCAAGACGCGGACGACGTACGCATCGCCGAGGCCTACGGAGCCATCGCGTTCGGTGCGGGACTGCTGGCCTGCTTGCCCCTTGTGCTCGGCGTCTGGGGGCGCCGGCCCTGGGCACGCGAGGGCGCGTTCGGCGTCTTCGGGTTGGGGGGCTTCGTTCTCGCCGCCCTCTCCTTCGGCGGCCTGCGCACTGACCCGCCCCAGTCCGGTGCGCTGTGGGGTTTGCTGGTCGGCCTCGCCCTGCTCGCGGTGGTGGGAGTGCTCGCCTCCCCTGGCTGCACCCGCGACTTCGCCCGGGTGGCCAAGGACCGCGAGCTCGCCGAGCGGGCCCGCGAACGGGCGCGGCGCCCGGCCCGGCGCTGAGCCTCCCGGCGCGGTAGAACGGGAGCAGGCGAGAGGAGCCCCCATGACCCTGACCCTCGGTACCGGACCGTTTGCCAAGCCCGGCAAGGGTGCACTGAACTTCGACCTGAACGCCGCCGCCCCGGCACACGTGCTGTTCCTGCACGAGGTCCCCAAGCGAGTGCGAGCGCTGTTGGGCGGCGAGACGGTGGTCGACAGCCGGCGTACCCAGCTGTTGCACGAGACCGGCCTCCTCCCCCAGCTGTACGTGCCGTTCGACGACGTACGGATGGACCTGCTGGAGCAAACCGCGAAGAGCACGCACTGCCCCTTCAAGGGCGACGCCCGCTACTGGACCGTCCGCGTGGGCGAGCGGGTGGAGGAGGACGTGGTGTGGTCCTACCCCGAGCCGCTGACCGGTGCGCCGCCGCTGGCCGGGCTCGCCGCGTTCTACTTCGACCGCATGGACGCGTGGTACGAGGAGGACGAGGAGCTGGTCGGCCACATGCGGGACCCGTTCCACCGGGTGGACACCCGGGCTGGGTCCCGGCACGTCGTCGTGCGGGTGGGGGGAGAGGTCGTCGCCGAGACGAATTCCCCGGTGATGCTGTTCGAGACCGGGCTACCGGTGCGCTACTACCTCCCGGTCGACGGCGTACGCGAGGACCTGCTCGAGCCGAGTGAAACGACCTCGGTGTGCCCTTACAAGGGCACGGCCTGCTATGCGAGCGTCCGTACGGGCGGAGACAGGGGAGGGGACATAGGCGGGGACAGGGCCGCCGACGTTGCGTGGACGTACCGCGAGCCGCTCGGCGAGGCACTCCAGGTGGCCGGGCTGTGGTCATTCCTCGGCGATGACGTCGACATCGACGTGACCGACCCAGACTGACCCGGGCCGCTGGTCAGTCAGCAACTCATCGCCCGGCTCGATCGAGCCGGTACTCCCAGCCCGGTCGCCACGTGAAATCCCCCTCGACCAGCCGCTCCAGCGGGATACCGTCGAGGAGGTGGTCGAGAGCCCAGCGGGTCGCGGTGTGACCTATGAGCAGCACCCGCCGGTCCGCCCAACGCCGCGCGAGGTCGTCGAGGAACCAGTCGACCCGCTCCACCGCGTGCCGCCAGCTCTCTCCTTCGGAGTACGGCACGTCGAGATGCTCACGTCGGCGCAGCTGGGCCGTCGGCGTGCCGTTGCGCCGGCCGTAGTTGCACTCGCGGAGGCGCCAGTCACAGAGCACTGGTATGTCGGTGTCGCCGAAGGCGATCGCCGCGGTCTCCACCGCCCGCGCGAGATCAGAACAGAACACCGCAGGAACGTTGTCGTCGCGTCGGCGCCCCCCGAGTTCCCGGGCCTGCTGCCGGCCGCGTTCGGATAGGCGCCCGGGAAGCCAACCGGTAGCTACGCCGCGCTCGTTGTCCTCGCTCGTGGAGTGGGTCTCGAACACGAGTTCCGTCGCCACGAGCTGTAGTCAACAACCTCTACGGTGGTTGCACTCCCTGTTCGGGTGGCTCACTCGGTTAGCCTCTCGGCTGTCGGGTACCCGCCTGCGAACACTCGTTCGATAGTCTGACTGCGAATCCGCTGACCGAGAGGTGTTGCCAGTGAGCCAGGACCCAACGGCGGATCCCCCGACCGACCCGTCGACCGACCCGTCCCTCACCACGGACGCCGCCCCAGCAGCGAGCGCCCAGACGAATCCTGCGGCCAACCAGGAGAAGGACGTGGAGGACTGGGTGACCGGCGACGAGCCGATGACCGGACCACAACGCAGTTACCTCGAGACGCTGGCCCGAGAAGCCGGGGAGGACGTACCCGACGACCTCACCAAGGCGCAGGCATCGCAGCAGATCGATCGGCTGCAGAGCAAGACCGGTCGAGGCCAGAACGCGAACTAGCGCCCAGAGCGCGGCCAGGGCAGAGTACGCCGGCAGGGCCGCTGCCGCCCCGATCCGCTGGCCGTGGTAGGCCTTGACTCATTCACCTCGTACGAGTCGCCCGGATCGGAGCCCCATGTCCTTGGCCCAGCGAATCGCCCGCCCCCTTCTCGCTGCCACGTTCGTCACTGGTGGCGTCGAGGCGTTGCGCAACCCGAAGCCGAAGGTGCCCGCTGCCGAGGACGTGGCCCCTCCGGTGGCGCAGCCGATCCCCTTCCTGCCCGACGACACCGAGCAGCTGGTCAAGATCGACGCCGGCGTGAAGATAGTCGCCGGCCTCATGCTGGCCACCGGTCGGCTGCCGCGGCTCGCGGCGCTGGCGCTGTGCGGCAGCCTCGTTCCCACCACCCTGGCCGGTCACCGGTTCTGGGAAGAGGAGGATCCGGCAAGCCGCGGCGAGCAGCAGATCCACTTCCTAAAGAACGTCGGCCTGCTGGGTGGACTGCTCTTCGCCGCCCTCGACACCGGTGGTCGGCCGTCGGTGGGCTGGCGGGCGCGGCAGGCCGCACAGAACACCCGTCGGGGAGCGCAGCGGCAAGCCAAGTCGGCACGGCGGGCGGCGTTACCGAGCAACTAGCCTGCGACCCAGGGCCGAGTCAGGAGGCGATGGCGATCTCGCGGCGCTTGGGCCAGGCGTTCGCCTTGCAACCGTCCAACGACTTGGACTGCTGCTGCATGACCGGAGCTTTCGCACCGGCTCGATAGCAGGAACGGTGAGCGACACCCAGCCAGTGGCCGGTCTCGTGGTTGATGACCATCTTGCGGTAGCTGCGTCGCGAGCCGGGCCAATGGTCCACGGAGTGTCGCCAGCGCAGCTGGTTGATGATCACGTACCGCCCCACCCGACAACTGTAGTAGGGGCTACAGAGTGACGAGAAGCTCGTCATCTGGTCCGCTGCAGCGAGGACGACGGTGAAGTCGCTCGCTTCCCTGCGCGGGACCCGTTCGAACGCCAGGTCCGCGCGACTCCAGCCGCGTTCGGCGGCGAACGTCTTGGCCACGCGGGCGACGAACTTCTTCTTCTTGGCGACGATGTTGCCGCGGTAGCCGATCTCGTAGGTGTACGTCGTCTTCGCGCCCGCGCCGACACCCTGGCGTGCGGGCACACCCGACCGCCATCCCAAGGGGGAGATCCCGGAGACTGTCGCGTCGTACGTCGGGGCCACCATCGGTGGCGGCGCCATCAACGCGCCGCTCGCAGCAACGGCCAGCGCCGCGAGCACAGATACCCCCACCATGTGTGCATCCCTTCCGTGGTCGCCGCGCAGAAGTCAATCGGAACATCGTAGAGCGGCAGCGCCTCTTGCGATGCCGATACCTGCGATGGGTCAGGTGGATGGTGACAGCTGGGCCATCGCCCCCCGACGTGCGTAACGGACGGCGTCGCCCAACGGCATCGGCCGGGCGAACAGGTAGCCCTGGCCGCTCGTGCACCCCAACGCCCGCAGTCGATCGGCCTGGTCTTCGCGCTCGATGCCCTCCGCCACGACGGCGAGATTCAACGCGGAGCTCATCGAGACGATCGCCTCCACCAGGGTCAAGGCGCGGTGGTCGACGGTCATGCTGGAGACAAAGGATCTGTCGACCTTCAACACGTCGAAGGGCAATCGGCGGAGATAGCCGATGGAGGAGTACCCGGTGCCGAAGTCGTCGATGGCCAGCCGTGCGCCGACATCGTGCAACGCCTGTACGCCGTACAGCGTCGCCTCGTCGTCACCGATGAGCACGCTCTCGGTCATCTCCAGCATCAGCGCGCTGTCCGCGTCCATGAGCGGGCGCAGCCTGGCCACCTGTTCGACGAAGTGCTGGTCGCTCAGCTGGTGAGCGGACACGTTGACCCCGAGGGTCAGCGAGCGCCCGGCCGCCGCGACGAGCTGCGGCAAGTCCGCGCATGCCTGCTCGAGTACCCACTCACCGATCGCACCGATCAACCCGCTCTCCTCGGCGAGTCCGATGAACTCGTTGGGACCGACCAGACCGTCGGGGCCGCGCCAGCGCAGCAGCGCCTCGTAGCCGTCGAGGTCTCCGGTGCCGAGGCGTACGACGGGTTGGTAGTGCAGCACCATCTCCCCGCGCCCGACAGCCCCACTCAGCTGCTCCAGCAACTCGAGCCGCTGCAAACGCGCGGCGGCCAGCTCCGGCTCGAATACGTGGTGGCCGCCCTTGCCGGCGGCTTTGGCTCGGTACATCGCCATATCTGCGTTGCGCAGCATCGCGTCGGCATCATCAGCGTCCCGCGACAGCGCCACCCCGACGCTCGCCCCCACCATGATCCGGCGCCCGCTCAGCCGGAACTCGGTGTGCAGCTGGTCGAGGATGCGTTCGCACGCCCGACGTACGTCGTCAGGGCTTCCGGCCTGCTCGAGCAGCACCGCGAACTCGTCGCCGCCGAGGCGGGCCACCGTGTCACCCGGCCGGAGTCCGCGGCGCAGCCGGTCCGCCACCGCGACGAGCAGCTCGTCGCCGATCTCGTGCCCGAAGCGATCATTGACCGGCTTGAAATTGTCTAGGTCCAGGAAGAGCACTGCGATTGGCCATTCATGCCGGCGGTGCAGGTGCCACCCGTGCTCGACCCGGTCTTGGAACAGCCGCCGGTTCGCCAAGCCGGTGAGCGCGTCGTGCCTGGCCACGTGCGCCATCTCCTCGACGAGATCGGCGCGGGCGAGGGATTCGACGGCCACCGCCGCCAGTGCCTCGAGAGCCTGCTGGTCACCAGCCTTGGAGGACCGCGCACGGTTGCGCGTGGGGCCGACCATCCACATCGCCGTCTCGCCCGCCTGTACGACCGCGCCGACCTCTCCGGGCCCGGGAGGCTGGTCGCGTAACTCGACGCGATCTTCGTGCAGCACCCGACGGGCATGAGTTCGCACAGAGTCGAGGATCGCCGGACGGTTGGGTAGCGACTGCATCGAGGCTGCCGCATCGAACAGGCTGGCTAAACGGCGACCGTGTTCATGGCCGCGAGACAGCGCCCTGGTGGCGATGAGGATGGTGGCGACGGGTACGCCGAGCAGCACCCACACCCAGACGGCCCGGTCCCGGACGACGACGGCGGCGAGGTAGCCGAGGCTGTCGATGGCGACAAAGGCGGCCAGCGCGAGCAGCACCGTCGGTTGGGCGAGCACGGTCCAGGTGGGCAGCCCCTCCTCCAATGCGACAGAAATGCCGGTAACCGCATAGTCGACGACGAAGTACGCGGCACAACCGACGGCAATCGCAAGGAGTGAGCCGGGAGAAATCTCCCGCAGCGGGTCCAGCGCGGTGGCCGTCCAGGCCATGGCGGCACCGGCGAGAGTGCTGAGCCCGATGTTGAACGCCATCGACGACACCCGCTTGCCTGACACCAACTGCCCCACCAGCGACGCGAGCGCCCAGACGGCGACAGCCTCAAGCGGACCGGTGACGAGGAGGAGAAAGACCAGGACACAGGAGTCGAAGCCGATCTCGATGCTCGCCGCCGTCCGGTTGAGCACCAGCGGGAAGTAGCTGATGAGAGCGACCACCGGTAGCGCCAGCAACATGGGAAGCGGCGGCTTGTTCCCCTGTACGAGCAGGGCCGCATTGGCCAAGACGGCGACGACTGTGCCCACCACCATGACGGCACCATCGAAGGCCGTGCTGACCCACGGTCGGATGCCGGGTGCTGCAGCGGGCACGTCTCCCCCAAGACATCCGGTAGCGCAGATCATCGGCGCAGCGGTGGGCACGCTTGAGTCCCTCGTGTTAACCGGTTTATTCGTGGGTGGGTGTCCGCGTACCGTCGTGCGTTGTGCGCCCGCTGCCCTACGCCGACCCCGGCACGCCGGACCTTCGCTCCCCGCTGCGCCTGTTGTGGTGGGTGGCGGGCCAGCAGCGACTGACCCTCGCCGGCGGCGTCGCGTTCGGTGTCGTCTGGATGGTGGCCCAGGCGTTGGTGCCGGCGGCGATCGGTCGCGGAGTCGACGCCGGGGTCGGCACCGGCGACCTGGCAGCGGCGGCGCGCTGGTCGCTGGTCGTGCTGTTCCTTGCCCTCGTGCAGGCGGTGACCGGCGTGCTGCGTCACCGGTTGGCCGTGTCGAACTGGCTGCAGGCGTCCTTTCGGGCGATGCAACTGCTCTCCCGGCACTCGGCGCGCACCGGCGTCGCCGTACACCGGGTGATGCCCACCGGTGAGGTGGTCGCGGCCGCCACCCACGACACACTGCGCCTCGGCGCGCTGTACGACATCTCGGCGCGGCTCGCCGGGGCGGTGGTCGCCTACGCGGTGGTCGCATTCCTGCTGCTGCGTACGTCGCTGCTGCTAGGGCTGCTCGTGCTGGTCGGCGTACCCGTGCTGGTGCTCGCCCTGGGACCGGTCATGCGGCCGCTGCATCGCCGGCAGGCGGACCAGCGCGCCGCGGCGGGACGGCTGACCGCCCTCGGCGCCGACACGGTGGCGGGACTGCGGGTGCTCAAGGGCGTCGGTGGTGAGGAGCCACTGTTCGCCCGCTACGTGCGGTCCTCCGGTGAGCTGCGGGACACCGGGCTCCGCATCGCCGGCCTGCAGGCCGTGCTCGATGCCGCGCAGGTGCTGCTTCCCGGCGTGTTCCTCGTCACGGTGACCTGGCTGAGTGCCCGCCTGGCGCTCTCCGGGGTGCTCACCGCCGGCGACGTGGTCGCCTTCTACGGCTACGCCTTCTTTCTCGTCATACCGATCCGCACGGCGGTCGAGGCGGCGGACAAGGCGACGCGATCCTTTGTGGGTGCACGCCGCATCATCAACGTTCTCACCGTGCGCCCTGGCATCGCGGACCCGCCCGAACCCAGCCCGGCGCCCGCGCCTGGGGCGCGACTCGTCGACGGCCGCTCGGGCCTGCACGTCGAGCCGGGCCGGTTGACCGGGCTGGTGAGCGCCACCCCGGAGGTGACGGCGGCCATCGCCGACCGGTTGGGCCGCTTCACCGACGACGCGGACACCACGGTCGGCGAGGTGTCGCTGGGCGACCTGTCACTTGGCGACGTACGCCAAAGGATCGTCGTCTCGGAGGCACAGCCGCATCTGTTCAGCGGCCGGCTACGCGACGCGCTGGACCCGTGGCAACGGTCCAGCGACGAGCGGGTGCTCGCCGCACTGCACGTGGCGGCCGGGGAGGACATCCTCGACGCGCTCCCGGAGGGCCTCGACGCCGTCGTCGAGGAGCGCGGCCAGGGCTTCTCCGGCGGGCAGCGGCAGCGGCTGGCGCTGGCCCGGGCGCTGCTCGCCGACCCGGAGGTGCTGGTGCTGGTCGAACCCACCAGCGCGGTCGACGCGCACACCGAGGCGCGGATAGCGATCCGGCTGCACAACGCCCGGCACGGGTCGACGACGCCTTCGCTCGCCCGGGCCAACGGTGCCCGGCACGACGGGTCCATGCACAACGGGCAGAACCCCAACGAGCAGGTGGCGACGCGGACCACGGTGGTGACCACGGCGAGCCCGCTGGTGTTGGACCGATGCGACACGGTGGCCTACGTCGAGGCCGGGCGGGTGGTGGCGGTGGGCGACCACCGCCGACTGCTTGCCGAGCACGCCGGCTACCGCGCGACAGTCACCCGCGGGGAGGAGGCATGAGCTTCGCCACGATCCTGCCGATCGCGTCGTCCCGGCAGGTCCGCACCCATACGGCTGCGCTGTTCGCCAGGCACCGGCGCACGCTGCTGCTCACCATCGGGCTGCATGCGCTGGCTGCCCTGGCGGCGGTGGTCGGACCGCGGCTGCTCGGGGAGATCGTGCAGGAGGTGCGCGCCGGCGGGATCGCGGCGACCGTCGACCGGCTCGCGCTGCTGCTCGCCGCCGCAATCGTCGCGCAGACGGTGCTCACCGGGTTCGCCCGCCGGGCGTCGTTCGTGCTCGCGGAGACGGTCTTCGCCGACCTGCGCGAGGGCTTCGTACAGCGGCTGCTGGGGCTGCCGCTGTCGACCGTCGAGCGGGCCGGCACCGGTGACCTGGTGACCCGGACGACGGGTGACGTCGAGGCGCTGGCGCGTACCGTGCGCTTCGCGTTGCCCGAGACGCTGGTCGCGACCATCACCGTGGCGTTGACCGTCGCTGCCGCGTTCGTCACCGGACCGCTGGTGGCGCTCCCGCTGCTGGCCGGCGTGCCGCTGCTGGTGGTCGGCACCCGCTGGTACCTCCGCCGGGCACCGGCCGGCTACCTGCGCGAGCGGGAGGCGTACGCGACCTTCACCGGCTCGCTGGCGGAAACCGTCGAGGGGGCGCGCACCGTAGAGGCGCTGGGGTTGGGCGACCAGCGGGTGCGCCGGCTCGAGGACGACATCGCGGCGGCGTACGTTGCGGAGCGCTACACGCTGCGGCTGCGCACGCTGTGGTTCCCGAGCATGGAGCTCGCCTACGCCATCCCGGTAGCCTCTGCGCTGCTGTGGGGGGCGTGGCTGGTGTCGCGGGATCTGGCGACGCTCGCCCAGGTGACTGCGGTGACGTTGTACGCCGTACAGATCGTCGACCCGGTCGACCGGCTGGTGTCCTGGCTGGACGAGATACAGGTGGGAGTGAGTGCGCTGGCCCGCATTCTCGGGGTCGGGCTGGTGCCCGACGACCGCAGCCCCTCCGGAGCGCAGCCGACGGACCGACGGGTGGTCGCCGAGGATGTGCGGTTCGCCTACCGCGAGGGTCACGACGTCCTCCACGGGGTGGACCTGGACCTGCACCCTGGTGACCGGCTCGCGGTTGTGGGTCCGTCCGGCGCGGGGAAGTCGACGCTGGGTCGGCTGCTCGCCGGGGTGCATCCGCCGCGGACCGGTCGGGTCACGGTTGGCGACGTACCGCTGGTCGACCTTCCGCTGCACCAGCTGCGCGGGGAGGTCATGCTCGTCACCCAGGAGCATCACGTCTTCGTCGGGACGCTGGGGGACAACCTGCGGCTGGCCCGCGCGGCTGCCGGCGACGCGCAGCTGTGGGAGGCACTGGGCGCGGTGGGCGCGGCGGCGTGGGTGCGCGCGCTGCCGCAGGGACTGTCCACCCCGGTGGGCTCCGGCGGGCACGCCCTCTCCCCCGCACAGGCCCAGCACCTGGCGCTGGCCCGGTTGGTGCTCGCGGACCCGCACACCCTGGTTCTCGACGAGGCGACGTCGCTGCTCGACCCGCGGGCGGCCCGGCACTTGGAGCGCTCCCTCGCGGCGGTGCTGCACGGACGGACTGTCGTCGCCATCGCGCACCGGTTGCACACCGCGCACGACGCCGACGTGGTCGCCGTGGTCGAGGACGGGCTCATCACCGAGCTCGGCTCGCATCGTGAGCTCGTGGAAGCCGGCGGGGCCTACGCCGAGCTTTGGAGCTCCTGGCGGGACGACACCCCCGAACGCCAACCAGCCAGCCACGGACGCTGATGGCTGGAGTCCGGCAGGTAGCGCGGCAGGTCGTCGATCCGCTGCGGGACTTCCTGCGCGCGGAGGCGTCGGGCGGCCTGGTACTGGTGGTGGCGACCGTCGCCGCCCTGGTCTGGGCCAACAGCCCGGCCGGGGAGTCCTACTTCTCCTGGTGGGAACGGCAGCTCACGGTCGGTCAGGGTCCAGCGGCGCTCACCAAGGACCTCAGGCACTGGGTCAACGACGGGCTCATGGTCGTCTTCTTCTTCGTGGTGGGCCTGGAGATCAAGCGGGAGCTGGTGACCGGCGAGTTGCGGGACCGGCGGGCAGCCGCACTGCCGGCAATCGCCGCGGTCGGTGGCGTCGCGCTGCCGGCGGCCTTGTTCTTGGCCGTCACCGCCGGGACGCCGGCCGCCGGCGGCTGGGGCATCCCGATGGCCACCGACATCGCGTTCGCTGTCGGCATCCTCGCCCTGCTCGGTTCCCGCGTCCCGGCCGGCGCGAAGTTGCTGCTGCTCAGCATCGCGATCGTCGACGACATCATCGCGATCACGGTCATCGCCCTGGCCTACACCGACACCGTCTCCGCGCTGTGGCTGGCGGCGGCAGCCGGCGGTTTGCTGGCCGTGGTGGTCATGCGCCGGCTCGAGGTCGCGGCCATCTGGCCGTACGCCGTCGTCGGTGTCGGCGTCTGGCTCGCCACCTTGGAGTCCGGGGTGCACGCGACAATCGCCGGCGTAGCGCTGGGGCTGCTCACCCCTGCCGGCAGAGTTCGCGGTCGACCGGTACTCGACCAGCTCGAGCACTGGCTGCACCCGGTGTCGGCGTTCGTCATCATCCCGCTCTTCGCCCTCGCCAACGCCGGAGTGGTGCTCGGTGGGGGCGCGCTGGAAGCGGCGGCGGGCGACCGGCTCGCGTGGGGGGTCGCGCTGGGCTTGGTCGTCGGCAAGACGCTCGGCGTCGCTGGAACGGCGCTGCTGGCGCAGCGGCTCAGGGTGGGAGTGCTGCCGGACGGAGTGGACACGAGTCACTTGTGGGGCGTGGCCGCGATCGCCGGGGTGGGGTTTACCGTCTCGCTGTTCATCGCCGACCTCGCGTACGACGATGCAATGCTGACCGACACGGCCAAGTTCGGCGTCTTCGCCGGCTCCGTCGTCAGCGGGCTCCTCGGGGCAGCAATTCTCGGCGTGCGCCACCGCCGGTCTCGCTAACAAACGTCGAGCCACCACGGACGCGGCGCCCACCCCACAAGATCGAGACAGTTTGCGATGAGCGCCAGTCGCGCCCCGCTCGCAACCAGCGACTTGGCGGGGTGCATACAAACGCATAGCATGCCTTCATGCCACTGGTTCAGGTTCGGGACGTCCCGGAGTCGACAGTCCAGGCGCTCAAGGTGCGAGCCGCCGAACGGGGCCTGACGCTCACCGGGTACCTCCGCGGAGAGCTCGACCGACTCGCCGCGTCTCCTTCCAACGCGGAGATCGTCGAGCGGCTGGCTCGTCGAGACCGGCGACGAGGACCTACGGCTTCGGAAACCGCGGCGGAGGTGCGTCGTACCCGCGAAGCGTCGTGATCGTCATTGACGCGTCTGCGATGGTGAGTGCCCTCGTCGGCAACCCGGTGAATCCCAAGTTGCTTGCGCTGCTCGCCGACGAAGAGCTGCATGCGCCGTCCCTGCTGGACTTCGAGGTAGCCAGCGCACTACGCGGCCATGTCTTGGGTGGCCTGCTCGACCAGGTCAGGCTCGATGAAGCGCTCGATGACTTCACCGCATTGCGGATCGAACGGCACCAGATGGCCCAGCTGCTCCCTCATCTCCTCGACCTGCGGGACAACTTCACGGCGTACGACGCCGCCTACGTGGTGCTTGCCATGGCACTGGAAGCTCCGCTGGCCACGTCGGATGGGAAGATGGCCGAAGCCAGCCGATTCGGCATCGAGGTACGGAACCTCCACCTGCGCGGAAGCTAGGCAGCGCGCTGCCCGCACCGCCTGGACCGAAAGGGTCAGCCGTGTACGACCTCGTTGTCGCCGGCGCTGCGCTGCGCGGGCGGTCGGAGCCCCACCATGTCGGTATCGACGGCGCGTCGATCGCCGAGGTGTCGTCGCAGCCACTGCAGGGACATCGGGTTATCGACGCAGGTGGCGCCCTGGTCACCGAGTCCTTCGTCAATGCGCATCTGCACCTGGACAAGGTCTACACGCTCGACCGGGTCGGCCAGGAGGCGCTCGCCCAGTACACGAGCAGCGACATGGGCGGGGCGATGACGTCCATCGAGCTCGCGTCTGCGGTCAAGCGGCAGTACGACGAGTCGTGGGTCGCACCGAACGTGCGGCGCGCCGTCGAGGCGGCGGCCATCAATGGCG